>JAABUQ010007774.1_pt1 | contig 15342 bp, 12 predicted proteins | sample 5560001 | NCBI WGS metagenome assembly JAABUQ01 (sample SAMN10711888, study PRJNA513371) | rock metagenome | isolation source: Antarctica rocks | place: Antarctica: Victoria Land, Finger Mt nord | collected 2015-12-18 | reverse complement strand
TTCCTGTTCGCTTAAATGGGTGACTAAGCGAACAGGAAGCGGCAGCGAAATACGCCGGCACCTGGTGCTGGGTCCGTCATGAAAATTAGTTGTAGGTTCGATTGCCAACGGCACCGGTTCATTGGGATACTGATCTCATCCCCCGCAGCTTCGCGTCCCCGTGCAACCCGTAGCGGAATGTACTTCGTACTTCGTATGCGGCATATTAATTGTTAGTACGAACAGGAGTTTCTGGGCGAATAAACCCTGTCACGCTAACAATTAACCTGCCGCATACGCGAGAGCCGGGCAAAATAAACCCTTGTCACGCTAACATTTAACCCCCCTAATAAAGTACGAAGTACCAAGTTGAAACCTCGTTACATCTTACGCTTTTCGAGGCGATCTGCGTTCATCCAGTCGTCTTAGAGTCTATCAAGGTCTAGTACTCCTCTATGTACGGATGGGAGATCGGTCCGATGACTGGACTTCCCGCTAGGCGCCTGGGGATCCTCATCCGGACTAGAGATCGATGGCTCGAGGAGAATACATTTTGATTCGCCAGATTGCTCTCCAATCTATCGGGGAGACCGGGAGACCAGTCTTCACGCATGTCCCTTGCCAAGAAGGTCTTGCCACAACCAGCATTGAAGGATCATGCCCCAGATTACGATTATTGTCTTTCGTAACGTGGAAGAACCATGTATTACTTCAACTGCACCTCACTGTCTTGTTTCCTCAACCGCAGTCTACACTATGCGATCTGCCAGCTTACAGTGAGGAGCCGCCAACATGGCAGACTCCTATGCCCCGTACTTTCCAATGGATTCTGAGCATCGAGGGGCAAGCACAGTCATCACATCATACACCTTGATCGTGTACACAATCTGTGCTGGTGTGGTGCGTTTCTGCATAGAAAGGAAATCTGAGACCAAGTTCTCCTTCGACGATGCAGGCGCGGCTTCTGCCACTGTGAGTTCATGCCAATCAGATCTTCGATCGTGCGGATCAAAAAATAGTTAAGCTCATAAATGTACAACCAGGTATTTTCGATCGCAGCTTATGTGCTTTACGCGAAAGCTGTTTCACCAGGCCTTGGCACTCATCAGGCTGGTCAATCTTCGCAAAGTGTCACTCAGACGTTTCAGGTATCGCACTCCTCTTGACTTCTCCGCTCGGATTACAATTGGGAAGAATTGACATTGCGATTAGTGGGTTTACGCAGCGCAACTCCTTGGCATAATGGCGATGTGGGCCGCAAAGCTTTCCAGTGTCGGCCTTGGCTGGCGTATAGAGTCGAATAGCGGTGGCCGATCGTTTTGGAGCTTCAAAGTTTCTCTTCTCGTGGCTGGGATTTGGGGCGCAATCTGCCTGCTCCTGCTGGCTTTTCAGTGTCCACAACCGGCATGGAAACTCATGGGTCTGGCTGCCGATGCATGTCCAAACAGTGGAATCATGCAGTATGCGGTGATAGCATTGAATATGGCGACTGACGTCTGGCTGGCATTTGCTCCGTTGCATCTGATCTGGGCACTAAAGATGCCATATGAGAGAAAAATCCGGATTATGCTTCTCCTGTCCTCGAGATTGATGTGAGTCTGATCCCTCTTGAGGCTTCAAAGGACTTTCGCGCCGAGCGTGCCATTGTGAGGAGTATCGAGCTAACTCATGGTAGTGTTCCCTTTGTTGCTATTGGTCAAATGATTGCTATCCCACGTACGCAGCGTACCACGGATAAGACTTGGGAGCGCGCGACTCAAAGCGTCTGGGAGATCCTTGTAACCTTCTTCTCAGTTATTTGCGCAATCGTACCACGTTCGCAACAATTCTGGGGTAGCCTCCAATCCGGCGGGATACAAATCACCAACGCCAACGACTTCGAGCTCAGTAACGGCGGCCGATACAAGTCATCTTCACGCCATTCTGGACAAGTTTCCAACACCAGATCGAAACAGCGTTTTTCAAAGAATGAAGCCGCCCGTTCAACTACAGCGGCGCGACCGCAAAGGGCGAGCGAGGACTCTCAGCGGCAGTTGTTCTCAGCGTTGCATGGAGGATACGGGAGATCGGAGACGAAAGTACAAGGCCCGTGCGGCCCGATAGGAGCAGCACAGGACAGAGCTGGCAGTGATCAAGGCAGTGATAATGTCATTCACCAAACGGTCGAGTTTTCATTACGAATTGACTGATACGGCAATTGCCAAGAGGTCAACGCGCTGTAGTAGTGTGTTACATCACCCGGGACTACCATGAGTCTGTAAAATATTCTGGGAAGTGAAGACTCCACTGAGCTAATAGAATGTACACCTCCGGACAGATTGCAATTTTCTGTCGCGGTGTGATTTCGCACTTCGCGGCCCATGGGGGGTCCATGTAGGCAGTAATGGAACTGTCCTCACCGCTGGTGGAGAGATACTGCGATCTCTTATTCCTCTTTCCAAGGATCAACTATTTCTGTTCCAGGCGTAACAAAATCGATTGTCTGCATCAAGACTTGAGAAATAGAGTCCTCTCAAGCAATTACAGCGCCTTCGCTTTCATAAGCGGTGCTCAAGCCTCGGTATCGAACTAAATACCTCCTCTTGGCAGTAATACACTGGAAGAGCCCCCCTAGACTCATACAATGCCACTATGCATTAGATGTGTAAGTCGTGAAATAGGTCGCCAAGTCTTCGACCTTGGCAAGCTGGTCCTTTGGCGCGAAGCTCGGTTTGACACTCTGGCAAATGCGGAGAGATAAACGCCACGGCCCGCGATAACAAGACAATGGAAGCGCGGGACATCTGAAAGAACAACTCATTGTACATTGAGCTTAATGCAGGCGACGTACATTAGCGCTGCAAGCCTTCGCTAGTCAAGTGTGACAAAGCGGTGCAGCCTCGCAGCTTTCTTGCACCACATCATGCAGTTGGGAGAGCTACTACGAAGGCGCATATGCCATGAGAAACCCGCATATGATGTCCCCTCCTCCTGCTTCGCGTCTCCAATGTCGTACTTGGTTGAGTGCTACACCTCTCTTCGAGTGCATCCAATCGTCCATTCATATGATCAAGTGTTCTTCTTTCCTCTGCACTAATCAAGGTCAATAAGATGTATTCAACGCCAAGCATCACCCTGACCGCTGTCGCCCTGGCGTCATCTGTGGCTCTCTACGTAGGCGCAAACCAACAGTATGTCAAAAGTACCCATACTGATGAGATCTTAGCTTGGGTTTTTGGCCATATATCGTTTATTCTTCCATCCTCTAGCTCGCATTCCTGGCCCTCTGGCGCAGAGAATATCTGGTGTACCGCGTATATGGCAGTGTTACAAAGGGGATCGCCATATGAGAGAACGGGAAGCTCATGAGAATTACGGTATCGTTCCAGCTGCATCCTCAACACCGGCTTGGCTCGCTTCGGTAAATCGGCTGACTGCGAAAACATAGGTAGTGTAATCAGGAGTGCCCCGAATGCGGTCAGTGTTGCAGATGGGCTCTCAAGGCTCAAACGCGCGTCGCTCGATAAAAGGCGTGACTAATCTTGGCAGCAGATAACGTTCAGCTCCCTCTCGGCCCTCCAGAAAATTCATGCTAGAGAATCAAACGTCTTCAAAGGCGACGAGTTCTATGGACTTCTCGATGGGGGAGCGGAGGGCGGCAGAAGCGTGCAGATGACAGCCAACAACGAAGAGCATGCGGCACGGCGTAAAGTGCTCAACCGGGCGCTGCCGGCCAGAGAACAAGCCTTCCGAAGCATCGACCAGGTTGCCCGAAAATTCGCAGATATAGCAGGAAGCTACTCTCATATTCCAATGAGAGCAGAAAAGGGGAAGCAAGTTTGGACGGCACCTGTCGAGATCAGCACGGTGGCTAGCTGGTATAGCTTCGATCTCATCGGTACTATCGCTTTCGGGAAGTCTCTCGACATGCTGCAGAGCCCGGAGTACCGCTGGGTTCCAGGCTGCCTCAGAAGCACGAGCATTTTCCTCTACTGGGCTGGCTACGCTCCGGTTGTGCGGTTCTGGCGATGGTTCTTGGGCTCGAATTTGCCTTCTTTGCTGCGCATGCAGACAGCCGTCGATACGCAGATCTACGGTAGTTTTGCGGAGGAGATGTTTGCAAGCCGAGCAAAGAGGTTGCATGTTGAGGACGATGCTGGCTTGAAAAGCTCGGATATCTTCCAGCACCTAATCAGCGTAAACCTCTATAACAAGTATGAGCTCCGAGCCGACAGCTCGCTGTTGATAGCCGCAGGTAGCGACGCCGTGCGCCTCATCGTCACCGCAACAACCTTCTATTGGCTCAAGAACCCCGCCGTCTTCGACAAGGCTGCGAAAGAGATACGCTCCAGCGTCACATCAGCAGAACAGATCAACGACTCCACGCTCAGCTCCCTCCGCTACCTCCGTGCCTGCGTTGATGAAACCATGCGCCTTTCCCCGCCCAAAGCCAGCAGCGTCCCCCGTGAGGTGATGCAAGGCGGCATTACCATCGACGGCATACACGTGCCTAGGGGTATGACGGTTGGCACTAGCTTCTACGCACTGCATCACGATCCAGACATCTATCCCGATCCCTTTGCATACAATCCCGACCGCTGGCTGCAGCAGCCGCAAGATCGTCGCATGCAGGCGGCATTTCATCCGTTCCTGAAAGGCCCGCGTATGTGCCCTGGACAGACGGTGGCGTATTTTGGGATACAGCTTGCATTGTTCCATTTGTTGTACCGCTATGATGTAAGAGCTGCGGGTGGGAAGGTAACGGGTGGCGGTCATGAGGACATGCCGAAAGGCAGGAAGAGGAAAGATGAGTACCAATTCAATGATTGGATTATAGGGTTTGCAGATGGTCCGCTTATTGAGCTTATGAAGAGAGAATTTTAACGACAGCTATGTATTGTTGATGAGGATATCGGAGGCCAATATGGATACGTGATCAATGATAGATATTGCAAAGTTTGTCGGCTCTCGCAATTTTATCTTCGCGGAACAAGCGAAAATAGAATTTTATGCTTATTACTTATTACCTACTAGCGATATCCAGAGAAATTTGCAACATCGCAAGCTTCAGCTTCCTCGAACAGAGTCCGCCGCATGTCAACTCGGTAGATGGCAATGAACGGCACATTCTACTGTACGCCAATGTCGGAATCGAGCTTCATCCGCCCAAGTACAGCCCATATCAATAAGAGTGGCCAATACAATGTTTGATTTCAGTGGCATCTTTCCTAGCACATGACTTATGCCAACGCTGGACAGACATTTGCAGAGGAAGTAGCGCCTGCACCGATCTATGTCGTATGAGCCAAGACGAGGATGGATTCAGCTATGAGCACCCGACAACACAATAAAGGCTCGAGTTTTGTGGTCACAAGGGAAGGCTACGGGCTACACCCTTTAGAACTTGGACCGATATAAACTTACTTCTTTCAGCTCGCTGTCCCTGTCGAACGATGTGACTCAATATCCCGGCCCTCGTATGACAATAGCCAGTTGGAGTTCTACAAGGTCAAAGTGTTGAGACGAACAATGCATGAGCCAGATGAAGAATGTCCTTGTTGCTCATCTCCTGTTTCATTCCCCTCGATCGTCAGCGACCTCGCCTAGAGCACAATCTACAATCCCATATACTCAACCATTCGATTCTACTGCACCATACCACCCTCACCACCATCATACTGCCAGAGAGAAACAGAAGAGACCGTGAGCTGCATGCCTCAAGGACCCGATCGTATTTGTTTCCGCTGCGTTCGTCACGAACAAAAGATCCCAAGTGACGTCCATGAAGGCGAACATGGACGGAACAGCGTACAACGGAAGAAATTCAGAATGCCCGCCGCTAATCATACAAGTGCAAACAACGCATGCAAGGAGGCAACTCGCTTTCATTTCAAGAGCCATCTTTCAAAAGAACCCTGCATGCAAGGGGCCTTCCTGCGTGCTACAGCGTTGGAAATCGTCATGTACTTGTCGACTTCATTCTCATCGCAACAAAATTGTTCATTTTTATTGCAAACTATTTTTATCCTTCTAGGTCTAAATATTCTTAGGAATGAAGCAAGGGAATTCAAGGACTTTAAAGTACCTCGCGCATTGATCGTCTCGCTAGTCATTGCCTCACAGTAAAGTCTAGTTGAAATTACACACTTCAAGATAAACTCTTGCCCGTAAACAATCTTTTGATGAGTGAAATATTTATCGTGTAGCCACAATCTGCCTGTAGCTTGTACATTGGAGATTTTTATGCTCTCAAGACATCATCTTATGTAGTCAATCGTAATATCTGGCAGAAGCTTATGCTTAATTAGAAGGTACACAAATCTTCGAAATAAATGTGCGTGACTTTTGAAGACAAAGATACAAGATTGATGTATTGAAAAGATTCATTCTTTAAGATAGTACGAGTTTCGATAAGGATATAATAGAAAGACAACGAACCATAAAACTTATAATTGGTGTTGAGAGAAATTGAGATGTGAACACCTACATTAGTATGCTCCCCATAATGATCGATGTGCAAGTTTCAACTATTGCAGTTTTTCGTCATGATTGAAGCGTTATGCACAGCGAATTCGACATTTCTTGGGTAGTCACGTGCACATCATGTAGCTAGATCTCATAGTTAATGCAATCCTGGCCAATGGCAATTGCAAAACGAAAGATACTTCTCAATATCGAAATGCGAAGAGAGTTACAGCTCAACTAAGCTCCGATTGGCTCGAGAAAATTTCGAAGCCAACGCTGCGAAAAAATATCAAAGTCTCTCGATTTTTTAAGGTTGCGAGATTTCATGCGTAGTCGATCAATCATAGAGAACGAAATGATTGTTCGTTTCCCCCAAAAGCACCTAACATTTTGTGGAAAAGCATCCCATGCATGAAGCCTATTACTACCCACGCCTATGGCCAAAATGGTTCTCAAGCTTAGCTCTACTTTGCTCTTTGAATTGATACGTCTTTCATATAAATTCAAAAGTAATCTTTTGTTCGCCATTAGCTATGATAGTTGGCATCTCAAAAATTCTATCTTGCCATTGTTGCATAATCTAAAGGCGATTTTCTATGACGTCATTGGTCTTCATCGTTTGCAAACGACTTGACGCGTCGAAGATTTCGCTCGAGAGACTATTCGTCTTATTCACATCACCTTGATTTAGCGACAAAGCGCCTCGATGCAGGAATGAATAATGTGTTCGCATATGATTGATTCAATTTTAGTCCAATTCAATCTATCTCGTCCCATTGATCTCACCCTTCCAAAGCTAAGAATCGAACTCGATAAAGATTCACGAACGACAACGAAAGACTTTGAGAACCTTATGATTTCTTAAACGCAAGCGCTATTCAATTGAGTGCCTCGCCCTCATCTTAGAACAAATGATTAAGAAGTTATGTATGATTTTATTGGCATTTGCATATTTATCTCACATTCTAGTCATTTACCTTATAGCACATAGTTCGTGTTCCATCGATTGCTTCGCCATCTCTCGACTCTCTAAGTTAGATTCGCTCTAGATTCAAAAGAGCAAACTAGCTTAGCACATTTTAGTGATAACTCGCTTCTAGGCCTAGCGATGCAAGCGAAAAATTGCAAGAAAGGCTATTTTGTAACACTCAACATCACAAGACCTAATACTACTTATACAACTGTTATTCAATTAGGGTCGTCAACGAATTGCGCAATAGCCACATCAATTGAACAACAATTCATTGTGACTTCACTCGAACTCCAGCGTTTGTCATCAACCAAACCTCAATCTCTAATGACCATGGTAACATCGCAGCTACAACGATTGAAATTGTTGTGAGATGTATCATTCTTGGGGTTCTATTGCTGCTTGCCATTTGCTGCATCCCAAGACAACAAAAAAAGCGTCCACCACAACCAATAGTGGGCCCCTCGAGACCCCTGGGACCGAAAGGACCACCGAGAGCACTAGGTATTCACGGACAACAAGGAGCACCAGGTATTCACGGACGACGGGGAGCACCAGGTATTCAGGAACAGCAGGGAGCACCAGGTATTCATGGACAGCCAGGTCCGCAGGGAGCCCCGGGTTATCCTGGACCACCAGGGGCAGCTGGTCCAGCGGGACCAGCTGGGATGCCAGGAGCAGGTGGTCACCCTGGAAGACGAGGAAGACGAGGAAGACAAGGACCCCGAGGACTAGGCGGGATTCCTACGGCAGATGCATATCAAGGACTACAAGGTCCGCCATGTCCCCAAGGGGTCCAAGGGGTCCAGGGGGTTCAGGGGGTTCAGGGGGTCCAAGGAGTGCAAGGGGTCCAGGGGGTCCAAGGGGTGCGAGCCTGAGGGGAGTTCCATCCAACCTGCTCTCTTTAATCATGGACTCTCCTCCTCGATGAAGTCGACGCGTTTGTGCAGTCACGCTCTTTCGCCAACTCACATAACGTTCTCGTATCGATGTTCTTGCGTACACTTGAGTACTATCGAGAGATCATGATTCTTACGACCAATCACGTCAAAGATATTGACGATGCGATTCAGAGCAAAATCTTAGTGGCATTGCATTACGGGCCATTACGATTGAACACGAGAAAGACGTTATGAAAAAGCTTCTTGAAGAAGGTGGCGACAGCCAAGGGTCGAGTCGAATACACACCCGTTGATCTCGACTAGCTATTCGAGAAAGTGGATCGCCAACAGATTTGTTGTTAAACCATATGGTGACGCTGCGCTGATCGATCCTCAATGTAGATCAAGAACATAGTAAGCACTGCTCATGCCCTCGCTGTTAAGGAGACTGTGCCATTGTCGCGATCGCACCTGGAAATCGTCATCGACCTTGACAAGCAAAAAGATTACAACGGCGCCAATAAAATGGCGAACAAAGCGTCCTACTTCTAGCCTCGTCACCACAGCCTACGCTCTAGCTCCCAAGAAGAATACTCGGGTGGCCTATTCCCACGTCCAACAGGCGGTCAAGGCGAGCGAAAACTTTATCCGCGAGTTCAACGGCAAGACATACAAACAGCAGTAATAACAATGTCAGCGCGTCATGAGCCTGAAGTCGCCAATAGCTTCGTACCTCAATATGACAGATTTTATACATCTCTCTCCCAACAGAAATCCAGCACAATCAATGCTGTGCTTCGCCTTGCTTCTCTAAGGTGGACAGAAGATTACCGTAGCAGCCATTGCACAAGGGTTCGTCCCATTTGTCCTTAGCGTAAGCGACGAGCTTCGATATTTTTTCAAGGCTGCAACGACTGCAAATGAAGTTTGCGCGCTCGACAAGTCGATGCAAGCATAACGAGTGACGTGAAGGAAAAGCCTTCTGAACTTCACCCAATGGCGTCATTGACTTTTGGTTATCCTAGTGGACGAGAAAGAGACTGTCAGTCAATTCTCTGCAATCAAGGTAATTCACAGACAAAATATAAAGCTACCGACCATGCTACAGTCCACCAAAGCCGGTTAGGTATAGAATTGGTTGATAATATGAGAAGCCGAAATTGGAGCGAGAAAGCTGGCGCTCACGGTAACACTGGCTGGCACTTGGAGTAGGGCAGTCAGCGCTCAGGATGTGAGACTTCAAGCTGGAAACAGGCGAGTGGTCAAGAGCGGGAGTTTCGCAAGCAAGAAAAGCCCTAGTCCCAATGGAGTTACTAATTCTTGGCAACGCCCGTTTCCCACGTAGTCACAAGCAGTAAGTATAATTGATGTTCTACAGCTTTATGACAGAGCAAGATATCATGTGGTTGGCTATTGGCCAATTCCGTGGATACTGCGGCCTAAAAATGCATGGTGGAAAGTGGGGTCGTCTATGCGCTGGCACTGCGAGGCAGCCAACCAATTCAAGACTTTCTGCAGCACAGGTGTCTTCATGCAGCTCTCCTTCGGAGATCGATGCACGGGCATCCAACATCCTTCTGCGCCATGAGGCTCCTCAGGGTTCATACCGACCACTATAATTCTCTGACATGTGTTTGTTGCTGAAGACGCCGTGAGTCCCACTTCTGTCCAGGAAGCGTACGTTCATCCACTACGAGTCCTCTCGGGCTGACGTTTTTCATCCACAAGACACCAGAATGAACGATCGCACCGACATGAACATGTTCCCTCTATCGTTGCAATCAAAAGACCATGGACAACTCCTAGACGTGATCGATCTTCTTCGATCCCAAGGCATTAGTCGTTACATACGACTGCCCCAGCTTATTGTTTGCGGCGACCAATAGTCCGGAAAGAGCTCTGTACTCGAAGCAGTCTCGGGAGTCCGGTTTCCCACGAAGGAAAATCTTTGCACCCGCTTTGCTACGGAGCTCATTCTTCGCAGGGATCCAACGACGAACGCGACAGTCGCGATAATCCCTGGCGCGGAGAGATCAGATGAAGAGAAGGAGAAGCTTCTTGGTTTCAGGGCGCCGACTGTACTTATCGATAATTTTCCGTCTCTGATCGACGACGCCAAAAAAGCCATGGGTCTCGAGTCTAGTGCCAGAGCATTCAGCGATGACGTCCTGAGGGTAGAGATATCGGGGCCAGAGCAGCCTCACCTGACCCTCGTCGATCTTCCAGGCCTGATCCATGCCGAGAGCAGGCACCAATCCGAGAAGGATGTGAAGTTGGTATCCTCCCTTGTTCGATCCTACATGGCAAACACCCGGAGCATCATACTTGCTGTCGTCTCAGCAAGGAATGACTACGCCAATCAAATCGTGACCAAACTTGCACGGGACGTCGACCCAATGGTGTTCGGACTCTTGGCATTATCACCAAGCCGGATACGTTACGTGTGGGATCGGAGAGCGGAAAAGCATTCCTGGACCTAGCAGGAAACAAGGACGTTGTCTTTCGACTCGATTGGCATGTTCTCAGGAATAGAGACGATGACAGCAGAGACAACTCTGTTGAGGAACGCGACGAGAAAGAAAAAGCATTCTTTTCGCAAGGCTCCTGGATATCTCTGCCGCCAAAAATCTTAAAAATATGGGCCTTGAAACCTCGCCTGAGTACCGTCCTGAAGGACCAGATCGTGTCTGAGCTCCCGAACCTCCTTCGTGACGTCGGGGCGGGCATTGACGATTCCCGAAGCACGCTAATCAGACTGGGAGAAGCGAGAGGAACACTGCAAGAGCAACGACTCTACCTGGTGCACGTCAGTCGATCGTTCTCTTCTCTCGTCAAGGCTGCTGTCGACGATGTATACGTCCACGAATTTTTCGACGTCGCGATGACCCCTGCAGGCTTCAGGAAGCGACTCCGAGCTGTGGTGCAGGACATTCTTTTGGAGTTTGCAGAGGACATGCGTTGTGAAGGTCATAGTCAGGAGATCACCGAGGACGCATCTCCCCAAAAGAAAGCAAGCGTACCCGAACAAGTTTCGAGGTCTGACTTTCTAGACCATGTGCGTGAGCTTATGAGAAGGAGTAGAGGATGTGAATTGCCAGGGACCTTCAACCCTCTTATCGTCGGAGACTTGTTCTACCAGCAGTCAAGGCCATGGCGGCGACTCCTAGAGCGCTACAGCGGGAGGATCCTGGATGCCATCAAAAATACTCTGGAACTAATCTTACTGCACACGGCTGATGAAACGACGAGCGACGGGCTATTTCGAGAGGTCATCGACCCAGCCATGGAAAAATATGCCGCACAGCTCGAAAGAAAAGTCAAGGAGATTATCCAGCCTCACCAACATGGTCATCCTATCACGTATAATCATTATTTCACCGAGACCATCCAAAAAGCCCGCCAAGAACACGCAAAAAAAGACCAGGCTCGGTAGCTGAACGCCTTTTTCAAAATCAAGCCTGATACGGGCTCAATTTACGTACAACATGGGGGTTTCCATACTGGGCAGCTCTTGGAGGCTTTAAACCAGCGAACTGAAGCGGACATGGACCGCTATGCCTGTTCTGAAGCGATAGACTGCATGGAAGCATATTACAAGGTGGGTACCCACCCTCCAAAGGCATTCGTTATCGAGATAGAAGTCAAGAGCATCCTAAGAGCCCAATTGCAATAAGGCGAACAATCTGATGCATTTATAGACTGCAATGAAAGTCATAGTGAATAATTTTAATGTCTTAGGGATTAAACATTGCCATTTGAACGAACTCCTCGACACGTTGTCGCCAAATACGATGATAAAACTTGATAACACTTTAACAAGGAATATTGTCGCAAAGATCGAAGACTCGCAAATTGAAAGAGCTCGAACAATCAAAAAGTTAAAGAGTCTTGAGACAAATTTACAAACTCTTAATCGCTTTAGCAAAAGCAAGCATGCAAGTTCGTCGACATAATTTACACAAACTATGTCATGAGAGCTAATGCAATTTTAGCAAATCGACTTGACGAAGTCTTCGAACTTTTCAAAATAAATCATTAGACGATCGCAAACAAAATGAAACTTAACATGAACGAAGAACTCGTTCGAGAAAAAGAAGTTTCATTTATTTAAAATGTCAAAATTACAAACGTCGAAAAAACAAAATTACAAGAGTTGATTTTGAATTTGTCACTTTTTAATAAAGATAAAAGCATTCGAATAGATAATTTTTGACTCAACGATAACATAAGAAGTTCCAAAAAGAAAAAAGACAAAAAAATGAGCTAATCAAACAATTAAGAAATCTTGATTTGAACAACAAATATATAATGAATGCTTAACAAATTTAGCATCTTTAAGATCAAAGTTCAAGACAAAACTTATAATAGATAGACTTATTTTATTCAAAGAAATACAATAGTTATACAAGAACTACGAAATTAATTTTCGTCAAATGAGTTGTATCATTTGATGCGTAATATTTAGTTAATCGTATAATAATAATAATTAATAAGACATAAAGCGACAAGGCAATCGTGAAAAGAAAAGCAAACGTATATAAATTAAAAATAGTTAATGATAATGCCTTGATCTAAAAGATGTCATTTTAAATGTTACACATTCTCTTATTCTCATTTATTTGATAACTATTGTTTAGAAGATGTGAGCAAACGATTAAATATAATGAGCAAATGATCAAATGCGATGAAGTGCGAAAAGAATTTATCTTAGCTTACCTTAATAGATTGCGAGATATTTAAGATAGAACGATAACAAAAGCGAGAAAGTGACAACAATAATATGCAATGTCGAAGAAAATAAATATAAGAATTTTGATAAAAAAGGAGCTTGCGTTTTCTAATTGAATTGCTGCAAATAATGTAGAAACGATATTGAAAATAAAGGTTCGTAACGAAGATAGAGCGAAATTAAATTCGAACGTCAATGCTTAAGAATTCGCGATGAGACGAAAATTATATGTACAAATTCGCACGTGAATTTTGCGACTTACGTGAATTGTTTCGAAATCTTATATCGACGCGCTTAAATCAAGTCATTTCAAAAAAATGTCTAAGTTCGCTATGATAAACAATTGATTTCTCTCACTAATAAAAGTTCTAGATTCTCTCTCATCGTAAAATAGAAAAAGCGACAAAAAGTAAATGCGAAGTTAAAAGTCGATGTTGACGACAAAAGTTCTTAAAGAGTTTAACGTTCAATTATAATTTAAAAGACGAAAAACATGTACTCTTTTTGTTTTTAATTTATTACATGATTGATTTCGACGATTTTTTAACGAAGATATTCGCCAAGATCTTGAGTCGTTTGTTTTCACAAAAAAATAGTTTAAGCTCGCAACAAAACTTTTTAAAACAAGATTTCTACAACATTTCACTTTGATTACAACAATTATATAAGATTGTTAAAGTCTAGTTTTACGCACATATTAATGAAAGTTGCTTTATCATTGTCGCTCTTATTATAAAAACATTTTTGAATCAATTGCGACTTATCTTGTTAATACGAGAGACTATAATTAAAATCAAGAATAAAATTGATATAACTTCTATTAACGACGAGTTAACGAGTTCATTTAATTATAATAGCTTGCGTATAGTTGTAAATGTCATGAATGTTCTTAATTAAAAAGAAAAATTATAAATCGCAAATTTCAAAATTAATCGTTTTGACGTTTGCGAAGCGTTAATGCTTTTCATATTATTTAATCTTAGAGTCTTGTTATTGAATGTTTTTTTTAATACATTAATAATTTGACGCGATGTGTGTTAGAGCGAACAATGTTATCGAAATCGCTAAATGCTATTTAATGAATTATATAAAACTAATGTTTTAATGAGCGAATACAAAAGCGTTCTCTTGATCGTTATTAACTTTGACATGATCGCGCTTTTATTATATCTTTAACAATTAATTTATAATTATTAGATTCGAAAAATGTGCATGCGTCGAATTCGTATAATTTAGCAAATACGACGAATCGATAAGCGTAATTCAAGAATAAACGCGCCTTAATGAAAGATTTATTAATGATAAAAATTGCTCTTGCGATGCAATTATTGCTAAACAACGCCTTAAAAAGCGACAATCTAAATGAAATAATATATGATTAATTTTTTTATTGGCGTTGCTAATTTGCAATACAAATTTTTTTATTTTTATTTTTTCGATTTATCTAAAAGAGAAGAAAGTCTTTTTTGATTATTGTGATATCGTTTTTTGAAATTTCGCGAACGCATCGAAATTTTTTCGAGTTAAAATAAATAAGAGACATGCAAAGCGTGCAAATCAAGATATTGAAATCGCACAAAAGACTAAACATGTACAAGAAAGAACGAAAAAAATGCTAATAATAAGTAAAGTTTTTGAGCGTTTTGTTTTTCACAACTAAATGTGAATAATATTTAAGACTATTAAGCAACGAGATAATTTACAAAATGTTGTACGAAACAATTTAAATAATAGAGTAGAACTATTGAAGTTAAATTATTAGTTTAAAGACAAATAAGTACAATGACAATAAATCAATAAATGTTTATTAAATATAGCGTTAGATAGCAAAAGCTAACTAGTTATAGACTAATCGCGTCGAGTTGAATCATCAAGTTCGAATCAAGTTTTCAATTCGTCAAAACTTGAATTAAATTAGAATTTTAATATCGAAAAGTCGATTTAAGTTACGATGTTAATATCGAATATTCGAATCGAATTACGATGTTAATATTGAATATTAACTTAAATTTTCGATTCGACTCGTCAAGACATAAAGCGATTTAGTAGTAAAATTTGTAGACATAAATTGTGTGTTAAATCTTTAGACTAATCGCGTCGGGTCGAGTCATCGAGTTCGAGCCAGGTTCCCGACCCGCCAAGACTTGGGTCGGGTTAGGATTTTGATATCGAAAAGTCGATTTAAGTCACGATGTTAGTACCAAGTATTCGAGTCGAGTCAAAGAGTAGATATGAAGTACTTAGCGTATAACCTGGCTCGACTCGCCAAGACTCGAAAAATTTAGATTATTTTTGAAAAAGTGCATTAATCAACTTAATCAAGTTGATTAATTTAATTA
>JAABUQ010007773.1_pt1 | contig 15343 bp, 9 predicted proteins | sample 5560001 | NCBI WGS metagenome assembly JAABUQ01 (sample SAMN10711888, study PRJNA513371) | rock metagenome | isolation source: Antarctica rocks | place: Antarctica: Victoria Land, Finger Mt nord | collected 2015-12-18 | reverse complement strand
GGAGGCGATCCGGCGACCATCATAGCCCCCGGCCGCCCCACTGGGTAGGCCGAGCCTAGATGTCGCCGACGGCCCGCCGGAGCCGGAAGACGGCGAGGTTCTCGTCGTAGACGGCGTTGTAGAAGCTGTTGAGGCCGGAGACTCGCCGCTGCTCGGCGTCGAGGACTTCGGTGTACGTCGAGAGCTGCTGGCGATAGCGATCGGTGACGACCTTGACGTTCTCCTCGACCTGGGTCACGGCGAACCGGGCGATCGGCACCCGTTGCCTGGAAGTCTGGACGTCCAGCCACCGGGTCCGGACCTGGAGGGCCACGTCGGCCGCGAGGTCGGCCCGGCGCTTGGTGGTCGACCGGCTTTGGGCCCGGAGCGACTCGGCCTGGCGGCGGGTCCTGCCCGAGTCGGTGAAGGTCCAGTCGACGAGGAAGTTGGCGTAGCCGTACCCTTGGGGGACGAAGTTCTCGGCCCCGGTGAAGAGGAACCCGCCGTTGAAGGAGACCTGGGGCCGGAGGTTGGCCTTGGTCGCCTCGACCTGCGCGGCCAGCGAGCGGGACTGCTCGCCCAGGCCCCGGAGCTCGGGCCTGGCCTGGATCGCCTTGGCGGTCAGCTCGCGGGCCTCGGCGTCGTTCATCCCGGCGAACTCGGCCCGGGTCCGGACCGCCTGGGCGGCCATCTCTTGCCAGTTGGCGTCGCCGGGGAGGTGGCTGATCTCCTCGAGCTCGACATAGGCGTCGAGCGGCCGGCAGAGGTAGCGGTTGTAGGTCGCATAAGCCGACTCCAGCGCCGTCCTGGAGGTGATCTCGTTGAGTTGGGCGTTGGCCAGCGAGACCTGCGCGGCGAGGTCGTCGCTCCGGATCGCCAAGCCTTGGTCGAGCCGGTTCCGGACGTCTCGGGCGAACGAGGCGAGGTCCTCGACGTTGCTCCGGGCCGTCTCCAGGTTCCGCCTCGCCCGGAGCACGCCGATGTAGGCCTCGGCCACGGTCAGCTTCAGGTCGATCGCCGTCCGGGTCTCCTCGGTCCGCTGGGCGTTGAACTGGTGCTGAGCGGCCTCGACCGTCTTGACCAGCTTGCCGCCGGTATAGAGCGGGAGGGCCGCATTGGTCAGCGAGAGCGGCAGGAACGTCTGGTTGGTGCCGAGGATGAAGACCCGGGGCAAGGCCCCGTTCGCCCCCAGGGCGTTCGTGCCGGTGGTGGTCCCGGTCGTCCCCGTCGTGCCGGTCCCGGTGGTGCCGGTGCCGGTGCCGGTGCCGGTGGTCGAGTTGCCGGCGAGGGTCGCCCGGGTGGTCGGCGAGCTGGTGATGAGGGTATTCAGGCTGTAGGAGCGGACGGTCACGTAGCGGGCCGAATCGGCCGCCTTGACGTCGAAGGCGGCGGAGACCGAGGTCTGCTGCTGGGCCTGGAGCCCCTGGTTGACGCTCAGGGCGATGCCCCAAGCTTGCGCGAGGTTCTCGGCCTTCGCCGCCTCGGAGGGCACCGCGACGGCCAGGATCGCCGCCAAGGTCCGGGTGCCCAGGCTTCGCCATCTCATCGGTTCGGCCCCATCCTCGCCACCGATCGACGCCCTCCCCCGGAAGGGAAGCGTCGGGCCGGATTCCACCGGCCTCGATCTCAGGTTTCGGCCGATGGGGGATCCGAAGGCGAGGGTCCGGCCGGCGGCCCGGGATCACCCGCCGGCGCTCCGGGAACGACCGGCGGATCGGGACCAGGCCGGACGACCGCCTCGACCGGATCGACCCGTCGTTCAGCGGGCGGCCTTCTTGGTCGCGGGGTCGACCCGCGGGGGGTTGGGCAGCGCCTTGGACTCGGTATAAGTCAATGGGTTGAGGAGGTACCGGCCCTCCCACTCGTCGGCCTTGGCCTTGATCGTGCCGTCGAGGAACTTGGTGATCGCGGCGGTCAGGTTGGGCTCGAGCCGGAGCAGGCGGTAGCCGTGGAGGGCCGAGGGGAACGGCTCGACCTGGTTGGATCGGTACCGCTTGAGGATCGCCTTGACCGAGGCGACCAGCTCGATCGAGGCGGCGTCGCGCTCGCCGTAGAGCAAGTCGATGGGGACCCGGGCGGCCAGCGCCGCCAGCGCCGGGCCGGCCTTGACCCCCTGGCTCTGGGCGTCGACCATCGGCGAGATCGCCACGAGGGCGCCGAGGTCGCTGGTCCGCCCCTCGGAGGAGACCCCCCCTCCCCCGGCGGCCCAGGCCGCGGCCACGTTGGCCCCTTCGCCCAGGGCCACCACCCCGAGCTTGGCCAGGTTCAGCTCCCCTCGGTTGTGGCGGTCCACCAGGCAATAATAGGCCACCTGGACGTCGGCGGGCACCGAGGGCCATTCCGCCTTGGGCACGGCCCGGCGGTTGTTGCCGCCGTGGCCCCGGAGGTCGGGCACGAGGACGGCATAGCCGAGCTTCTGGAGCTCCTCGGCCAGCGTCAGGTTCTTCAGCTCGACGATCTCCTCCTCGGTGAAGTCCTTGCCCGACCGCTCGCGCTCGTGGACCAGGACGACCGCCGCGGCGGTCTCGGCCAACTTGGACGGGTAGTAGGTCATGGCCAGCGGGTCGGCGTTGTTGACGGCGACCTTGAACTTGTAGTGGTACGAGCCCAGCGGCAGGGGCTTGCCGGCGGCGTCGACCGGGATCGGCGCGTTGAGCGGGTCGCCCACCTTCGCGATCCCCTTGGCCGGCTCGCGCCTCGGGAGCCGGACGCCCTTCTTCCGGGCGGACTTCCCCTTGGGGTTGGCGTCCTTGTCCTTGGGGTTGGGGGCCGCCCCCTTGGCCGCGTCGGGGGCCGGCGCCGGGGCCGGCGGGTCCTGGGCCATCACCGCGCCCGCGACCAGGAGGGCCAGGGCGGAGACCGCCGCCCTCGCCTTGGACCAGAATTCACGCCGGCCTCGCATGCCAACCCCCTTCGGGCTCCGGCCCGATGCCCCTTCGATCGGATCGCCGCGCGGACCTGATACGTCCATCGTAAGGCCCGCCGAGGGGACGAACAAGCATCGCGCCGGAACCGGCCGGAATCGGGCCCGAGGGGTCAATCGAGACACCTGGTCCGACCGATCAAGGCATCGAGCTCCGCCGAAGTGGCCGCGCCGAGGATCACGACCCGGAACCCCCGGGCCTCCCTGGCCAGCTCCAGGGGGCGACCCGGCTCGACCCGCGCCGCGACCTCGGCCCAAGAAGTGGGCAGGAGGTCGCCCAGGGGGTCGGCCTGGATCGCATCCGGGTGGCCGGGGACGAACAGGAAGACCAGGGTCTCGCCGGGCTTGGCCCGAGCGAGGGACTTCCGGTACTCGGCCGGGTCGTGGTTCCAGCCGACCAGCTTGGCCCCGTCGTTCTTGGCCACCACCCGGCGCCCCAGGGCCTCCCAGCCCGGCCCGAAGCTGTAGACGGCCGGGCGGCTCGGCCTGGTCATCGCCTCGCCGACCTCCTTGAGCGACTTCCAGGCGTCGACGGCCCGGGGGAGGAACGTCTTGATCGTCTGGGCCGGGTCGTCGAGGGCCTCGCGGAGCAGCGGCCGGAGCGCCAGGCCGAACCGGTTGTACCGCGCGTAGCGGTCGCTCAAGGGCTTGCCGGCGGCGAAGTCGTCCGCCACCCGGGCCCGGAGCGGGTCGGCGGACTTGCCCCCGGAGTGGCGGAGGCCGGGGGCCAGGGCGTAGGCCAGCCCTTCGTTCAAGGTCTCCGAGTCGAGGTCGGCGACGCCCTCGGCCGCCCCGCGGAGGTCGGCGCCGGCCGTCGCGGTGAAGGCGTGGAACAACTCGTGGAGGAACGAGGGATAAGCATCCCTCTCGGTCGGGACCTCCAGGGCCAGCCGGCCGCCGTTGAAGCCGCCGCCGATGTCGGTCCCGGACGGGTTGGCGATCAGGTAGACCGGGACGACCGGCCTGGCCCCCTCGAAGAACCGCGAGGCCCGCCCGGCGAAGGCGGCCAGGGGCTCGCGGTCGGCTTCGATCCGCTCGCCGAACCGGCCGAGCGTCGAGCTTTGGTCGCGGACCAGGCGCTCCACCCGGTCCCGGAAGCCGGCGAAGACGGCCCGCTCGACCTCGACCTGCTCGGGCGTCAGGTGGCCGGCGGCGACCCCTCGCTCCAGCGCCTGTTCGAGCGGCAGGTCGGTATAGAACGCCTGCTCCAGTCCCCCGCCCCAGCCCCGGACCGCTCGGACCTCGGCATGCCGGCTGAGCAAGGCCCGGTCCGCCTCGGACAGTCCGCCCATCGCCGGCCCCTCGAACGCCCGGCGGTACTGGGCGTGGCAATACGGGCTCCAGCCGGAAAGCTGGTCGACGACGTGGAACAGGTTCGCGGTCGCCGAGACGTGGACCTCGACCGTCAAGGGGCCGGCGACGACGATCCGGGGCCCCTCGTCGGCCCCGGCGACGGACGAGGCGGCCGAGAAGGCGATCCCCAGCATCCGCGATCGGGCGAATCGCATCGTCCGGACCTCCATCGCGACGGAAAGAACGTAAAAATCCGAAGCCTACGCTGCTTACGCGGTGGGGATGTCCGACCTTGGCCTGGCCGATCGCCCGGGATTCCGGCCCGCGGACCTCGGAGATCGGCCACCTCCCGAGGGGGAACCCGGCGTCGGGGATGGCCCGATCGGGAGGCCCGGGACGGTCGGACCGCCCGCGCAACCCGGATCGTCGACCCGTTCCACATCGCTCGCCCGCCCCGATCCGTCAACCGCCGGCGGGGGAAAACCCGTCGATAAGTCGTCGCGCCCCGGGTCATGGCCCGGCAGGGTTGGGCCCGGCCCGGATGGTGATGGCGAAAAGGTGCGCCAGGGTGCCGGCGCATGCCGGGGTGCGCGACAGGGTTATCGACGGGTTTCCCCCCGCCCCAGGATGGGCGTTGTGGCCGGGTAAGTTCTTTGGTATCATGCGATTTGACCGAGTCGGCGCGGACTTATCCACGCCCGATCGTCGCCCCTTCGAAGATGAAGAAGGGGAGTTATTCCCTTCTCTATTCATCCAGAAGAAGGCCGCGACCCGGCTCGGGAGCCCCCGAGCCGTCCGGCCCGCGCAGGACCCAGGCAGGGGGAGCGAATGAAGGCCCGTTGCAAGCGAAAGGAATTGCTCGCCGCGTTCGGGATGGTGAGCGGGGTCGTCCCCTCGCGGAGCCCGAAGCCGATCCTCCAGAACGTAAAGCTCGTGTGCGACCCGGACGCCGGCACGATCCTGATGGCCACCGACCTGGAAGTTGGCATCCGCCATCGTGTCCTCGGCGTCACCGCGTATGAGCCCGGCTCGGTCATCCTGCCGACGAACAAGATGCAGTCGATCCTCTCGACCAGCCGCGACGACGAGCTCGACATTGAGACCGAGGGGGACCACCTCCTGGTCAACGGCCTTTACGCTCGCTTCCGCTTGCCGAGCGAAGACGCGAGCTTATACCCCGAGGTCCCCGACTTCGCGGCGACCAGCTACCACGTCGTGGCGGCGTCCGACCTGCGTAAGCTCATCCGGCGGACCATGTTCGCCACCGACGTCGAGAGCACCCGCTACGCCCTCGGCGGCGTCCTCGTCGAGTTGACGGCCGACTCGATCACGATGGTCGGCACCGACGGCCGCCGCCTGGCCAAGATGTCCGCCCCCGCCGAGGCCGAGAACGGTGCCGCCAACCCCGCCGGCAGCCCGGTCATCCCGGTCAAGGCCCTCAAGCTGATCGACCGCAACCTCGACGACCCCGGCCTCTCGGTCCACATCGCCGTGCAGGCCGGCTCGGCCGTCCTGATCCGGACGTCCGACCAGGGCGCCGTGATCTACACCCGGCTGGTCGAGGGCCGCTTCCCCCGCTACCAGGACGTCTTCCCCGCCGACGTCGAGGTCAAGATCCCCCTCGACGTCGCCCTGCTCCGCCAGGCCGTCGAGCAGGCCTCGATCGTCACCAGCGACGAGAGCCGAGGCGTCGACTTCCGCTTCGCCGGCGAGACTCTCACCCTCTCCAGCCAGGCCGCCGACATCGGCTCCTCGCAGGTCACCATGCCGATCCACTACGAGGGCAAGGAGGTCGACATCACCTTCGACCCCCGCTACCTCACCGACGCGCTGAAGACCATCGACGACGACGCCATGATCACCGCCGAGCTGATCGACCACAAGAACGCCGCCGTCTTCAAGACCGAAGACTCCTACACCTACGTCGTCATGCCCCTGACGCGCGACCGTTGAGCCGGTCGGCAGGGCCGGCGATGACCAGCAACTTGGCCCTGGGCGTGCTGCTGGTTGGCTCTGCGTTGACCCTTGTTCTCGGAGTTGCCCTGGTGATAGCCGGGAAGGGACCGAACACCGAAGTCGCATCAACCTCCCCGGCACCGGCCGCGGTCCCCGGAGACGATCACGGGGATCCTAGCGCCAAGGAAGCGGCCGTCGAAGGGAAAACCGCGACATCGACCCGCCGCGAATACGCGGGCGACCCCAGGTCCGTCGGGTTCCACCTCGCGATCGATCCGGGCGACGTTGCCGTGCATTTCGATTCGGCCGCGAAGGTGATTCACGCCGTCCACGGCGACGGGGGATTGCCGACGATCCCGGCGCGGAGGAACGGGCGGCTCAAGACGACCGAGGCGGAATATGTTTACATTTCCTCCGAGGCGCAAGTCGATCGCCCTCCGTCCGGGCACGAGGTACCCGGCATCCAACGTGGTGCACGAGATCGGTCATCTCATCGACCACCAGTGCCTCGGGTCGCGAGGCTACGGCTTCGCCAGCGTCGAGGGGTATCCAGACGCCAAGAAGATCATGGACGCGATCCACGCCTCGCCGCAGTTCAAGGCCTAGAGAAAGAACTCAAAACGACCAAGTCCGGAAGATTGCGAGATCACCTGAGGTACCTCAAGCAACCCGAAGAAATGTTCGCCAGGGCCTATACGCAGTACATCGCCACTCGTGGGCAGGATCCCGAACTATTGTCCGCGTCGCGGTGTGAGCAGCGGACCGCTTATGGTAAAATGATCCATTGGGATGAGTCCACTTTCGAGCCCATCGCGAAGCTCTTCGACGCGATGTTCCGGAAAGTAGGTTGGTCGCATGATTGATCGCGACGACAGCCAGGGATCCCTCGGCGACGAAATCCAGCGGCGCTACGATCTCGCGAGTTCTCGAGAACAGAAGTTGCTAGTCCTCTCGGATTATATGGGGCCCGGGATGGCCATCGATGCCCTGGGTTTCATCGAGGGTGACCATCGGGGCGACGTCAGGAATTTGGCGGACCGCGGCCAGCCCTGGGGCGAGCAAGCCGACCCGACCAAGCCGGCGATCTCACCGGTCGGCGGCGTCATGATCGCGGGGGTTTATCACGCCGAGGGGGACAACCTCTCCCCCGACATCCTGGCCCAAGCCAGCCCGGCCGCCCTGGCGAAGATTCACGCCCTAACCCCCTCAGATCGATCGCGGTCCAATCCCGTTCGACCCAAGGCGCATCAACCGTCGCGAAGTGCCAGCGACGATGATCCCTGTCTTGACAGCGATCGGCGACGTCAATCTGGACGCTCCACCCAACGATGGGAGGCGCTCTCGCTGAGACACTTGCAGAGAGCGCTCGAGCTCCAAGCCGGCGACCAGGTTGAAGTCACGTCCAACTTCCCGGCCAAAGTGATGATCCTGGACCCCGTCAATTTTTCGAAATATCGGCTAGGCTCGTCCTATCGCTATTATGAGGGTCACGCTGGCCAGACCCCGGTCCGCCTGCCGACCCCCCGCCCAGGGAAGTGGTACGTCGTCGTCAAACCCCCTCGCTACCTCGGGACCATGAAGGCCAGCGTTCGGGTCCTGCGCGATCGAGGGACGGTGCGTTGAGATGACGGCCAAGAAGCCTCTGGCCGTTGTCGCGACCGATCGTTGGCCTGGATTGTCCGCTCCCCTGATCCAGGGGTAAAGATTTCGTCGATGCATCTGTTGGCAAGATCGGCCTTGCATTGCCTCCCCCGATCTGAGGGGAAGGTTGCGGCGGGCGGGCCGGAAGCGTATAATGAAAAGACGTTCATGTTGCCGGCGGTGAGCCGGGCCGACGAGGGGGTGGACGTGGCGATTCCTCCGAGCCCGAAGCAGCCGGGGGGGCCGAAGCCCCTGGGGGAGATCCTGGGCCGCCTGTTCGCCTCGCGGGGGTATGGGCGGCTCCAGGCGGTGGGGGAGCTGGACTCGGCCTGGCTGGCGGCGGCCGGGTTGGAGGTGGCCCGCCAGACCAAGGTCGGCGGGGTCCGCTCCGGGATCCTCAACGTGACGGTGGCCCATTCGAGCCTGCTCGACGAGCTCTCGCAGTTCCAGAAGGCCGACCTGCTGGCGACGCTCCGCCGCGAGGCGCCCGGCACCCCGATCCACGACATCCGCTTCCGCGTCGGCCCGATCGACCCGCCGCCGGCCGCCAAGGGGCGGGTCTGACGTGTTCCAAGCGTCGGCCTGTTTGCCTCCGTGGACCTTCCGCCGGTCGAGGTCCATCGCCCGAATCTCCCGCGCGATCGAGGGGCCTCTTCAATGAACCCTAGAAGTCGTAACGTGATCATCGGGATGACTGGCTTCTTCGCCGGGGCACTCGCGGGGCAACTCAGCCCGTGGCCCACCCTCCCCAAGGCGGCGTTGGTGATGGTCGTCACGGGACCGGTTTCTCTGCTGGTGTGGGCCCTCCTCCGGCCGAGGTCCATCGCCTGATCCTCGCCGGAGCGGTCCAGGGCCGCGGCCGGATCTCGTCGGAAAGGCCCGCCGACCCTCTTCTTTTGCCGGCAGACCGCCTTCGAAACCGCATCGACCCCGACTTGGGCTTTGCCCTTCACGACCGAGGTGCATCCGCGATGGCCTTGAGCAACCCCGAGAACGCTGGCGCGACGGCCGAAGTCCTCGAGCGCAACTCCGACGGCGGCAACGGCCGGACCGACTACACCGAGGCCAACATCCGCGTCCTCGAAGGGATCGAGGCGATGCGGAAGCGCCCGGGCATGTACATCGGCGATACCACCGCCCGGGGGCTGCACCACCTGGTCTACGAGGTCGTCGACAACTCGATCGACGAGGCGATGGCCGGCCACTGCTCGAACATCACGGTCACGGTCCACGCCGACGGGTCGGCGTCGGTCGTGGATGATGGCCGGGGGATCCCGGTCGGGGCCCACCACCAGTTCGCGGACAAGAGCACGCTCGAAGTGGTCCTGACCAAGGCCCACGCCGGGGGCAAGTTCGACCACGACACGTACAAGGTGTCCGGCGGGCTCCACGGCGTCGGCGTGACGGTCGTCAACGCCCTCTCGGAGTGGCTCGAGGCCGAGGTCCACCGCGACGGCAAGGTCTGGAAGCAGGACTTCAAGCAAGGCGAGCCCTGCGGCCCGGTCCGCGAGGTCGGCCCGGCCAAGACGACCGGGACCAAGATCCAGTTCCTGCCCGATATCGCGATCTTCCCCAAGATCGAGTTCGACCACGACGTCCTGGAGAAGCGGATCCGCGAGCTGGCGTTCCTCAACCGGGGGATCCGGATCGTCCTGGTCGACGAGCGGGGCGACGAGCCGAAGCGGGACGAGTTCTATTCCTCGGGCGGCCTGATCGAGTTCGTCGCCTACCTGAACCGGGCGCAGACGCCCCTGCACCCGCCGGTCCTGCTTTCCGGCAAAGACGAGGAGCGGGGCGTTGAAGTCGAGGTCGCGTTGCAGTACAACGAGTCGATCGGCGAGACGCTGGTGTCGTACTGCAACAACATCAACACCGTCGAGGGCGGGACGCACCTGACCGGGTTCCGGTCGGCCCTGACCCGGACCTTGAACCTCTACGCCAAGGCCGCGGCGCCGGCCCGGAACAAGGACCTGGAGATCAAGGGGGAGGACTTCAAGGAGGGCCTCACCGCGATCATCAGCGTCCGGGTGCCCGACCCCCAGTTCGAGGGGCAGACCAAGACCAAGCTGGGCAACGGCGAGGTCGAGGGGATCGTGGCCAAGGTCGTCAACGACAAGCTCTCGGAATTCCTCGAGCAGAACCCGCAGGCGGCCAAGAAGGTGATCGCCAAGGCCCAACTGGCGGCCGAGGCCCGCGAGGCGGCCCGCAAGGCCCGCGACCTCGTCAGGAACCGCAAAGGCGTCCTCTCCGGCGGCGGCCTGCCCGGCAAGCTGATGGACTGCACCACCCACGACCAGGATTCCAGCGAACTCTTCCTCGTCGAGGGTGACTCCGCCGGCGGGACCGCCGAAGGGGGCCGCGACCGGCTCTATCAGGCGATCTTGCCGCTCCGGGGCAAGATCCTCAACGTCGAACGGGCCCGGCTCGACCGGGTCCTGGGCAACGAGGAGGTCCGCAACATCATCACCGCCGTCGGCAACGGGATCGGCGACGAGGAAGACCCCGCCAAGCGGCGGTACGGCAAGATCGTCATGATGAGCGACGCCGACGTCGACGGCTCGCACATCCGGACCCTCCTGATGACCTTCTTCTACCGCCAGATGCCCCGACTGGTGGCCGAAGGGCACCTCTACGTCGCCCAGCCCCCGCTCTACATGCTGACCCAGAAGAAGAACCGGCGCTATGTCCAGACCGAGCCCGAGATGCAGGCGATCTTGAACGAGGTCGGGCTCCACGAGGCCAGGCTCGAACCCGCCGCCTCGACCTGGTCCGACGCCCATCCGACGATCGAGGGGGACCGGCTCAAGGCCCTGCTCGAAGTCGTCGCCGGGCTCGACTCGGCGCTCCGGGCGTTCGGCCGGCGGAACCTCCCGCTCCGGTCGTTCCTGGCGATGGCCCACGCCGAGACCGGCCTGCTGCCCCTCTACCACGTCCAAGGGGCGGCCGGGACCGCCGATGCCTGGCCCTACACCGCCGAGGAGCTGGAGTCGTACCAGCAGGCCCACGCCGGCCCGCCCGACCTCGAAGCCGGGTCCATGCCCAAGGGGGACGACGCCCGGGTGACCGAGTTGCACGAGGTCCGGACCCTGAACAAATACCTGGCCCGGCTCCGCGACGAGTTCGGCCTGAGGGCCGACGCCCTCCTGCCGCTCGAGGTGACCGGCGACGACCCGCCCGCCCGGTTCGTCCTCCACCGCGACGGCGAGGAGCACCCCCTGCTGGACCTCCGCTCCTTGGTCGCGACGATCCGCCACCTCGGCGAGAAGGGGATGAAGATCACCCGGTTCAAGGGGCTCGGCGAGATGGACGCCGACCAGCTCTGGGATACCACGATGGACCCGACCCGGCGGACGCTGATGAGGGTCCAGCTCGACGACGTCGCCGCCGCCAACGACCTGTTCACGACCCTGATGGGGGACGACGTCGAGCCCCGCCGCGAATTCATCGAGAAGCATGCCCTGGAAGTGAAGAATCTCGACGTCTGACCCGGTGGCGGGCCCGGTGTCGTGGGATCTCCCCCGGGCGAAGAGGGTCGCATCATCGGATCATGCCTTGAGCGAGGGTGGAAGCCTGGCCGGGCCGGGGGCGAGGCCGTCCCGGGGAGGGATCGCCCCCGACGTTCGGGGCGGATTTCCCCCGAAAAGGGGGGTCGCCCGATCGGGCGACGCCGCCGGGTCTTAGGATCGATCGACGACCCTGGGCCCGGTCGCCGGGGCCGGTGGCGAGCGGCGGCCGGGCATCCCCTTCGCGTGAACGAGCTTGGGCGCGTGGAGCAAGGTCGGGTGATCGTCGGAGGCCGAGGCTCCAGGAGGTCCGGTTCGGCCGGCTCGGTCGGGGTCCGGCCTCGACGCCTTCGGGGCGGCCTGATGGCGGATGGCGGGCAGCGTGCTCGGTGAAGCCGGCGGGGCCGGATCGATCGGATCGGATCGGAGCGAGCGACTTGAGCGGACAACCGTCGTCGGCCGACGAGGGGTGGGCGGGTGCCGGCGGCGGCGGCCCACCCCGGCCCGAGGGGTTCGCGGAGGTGGCGGCGGGGGCGGTCCCCCGGACGTCGTCGGATTCAGCCGCCCCGGATGGGAAGTGATGATGGGGATCGCCCAGAAACTAGCCCGCGAGTTCAACGAAGCGGTGCGCTCCCGCGGCCAGTCGTACTTCGCCAAGAACCGGGTCGCGATCACCGCGGCGTCGGCCGGCGAGGTCGTCTCGCGGGTCAAGGGGACCGAGAAGTACAAGGTCCGGCTCAGGCTCCGCGGGATCAAGCTGATCGCGCAGTGCTCGTGCCCCTACTTCGGCCCGGCGGGCGCCCCGTGCAAGCACCTCTGGGCGACGCTCCTGGCCGTCGACGCCCGAGGCTTGCTCCCCTCGGCCCTGGTCCGGCCGCTCCGCCTGATTACCGACCAGGTCGCCCGGCCCGCCGCCCCGGCCGAGCAGCAACCGTCCCGCGACGAGAACGGGGGCGGGGGCGGCGAAGAGTTCGGCCCCGCGCCCCACCCCGATCCCGAGCCCAGGCCGTTCCCCGAGCCATCGGCGGGCTTCGGCCCGGCCAGGAACGGCCCGCCCCCTCGGGGCCCCGGCTACGGCCCCAACTCCCACCCGCGCCAAGGTCAGGGACCGCCCCCCCAAGGGCGCGGCCAGGGGCCTCCCCAACGCGGGTCCCAAGGGCCTCCCCAGCGGGGCTCGCAAGGGCCTCCCCAGCGCGGGGCCGGGGCGGGCTATGGTCCCCCCCAGCGCGGCCCGGGGCCCGGGTACGGCCCCAACACGGGGCCGGGGCCCGGCCAGCGCCCCTATCCCCCCGGATATGGCCCGCAGGCCCGGGGGCCGAACGGCTCGAACGGGCCTGGCCCGCAACGGCCGGGGCCGGGGCCGGGGCCGGGTCAAGGCCAAGGCCAAGGGCCCGGCCAGGGTCGTCCTCACCCGAAGGACCGGCGGGCCCGGGCCGGGGCCGGCGAGGGGGTCAACGGCAACATCAACCCCCATGCCCCCCATCCGTCGCACCAGCAGGGCCCGAACCACGCCCACCTCCACGCCCAGCAGCAACAGGCCAAGGCGCAGGCCAGGGCCGCCCGGGCGGCGGCGGCGGCCCAGCAGAAGGCCAAGCGGCTCCTGGCGTACATCCTCGACGTCTCGGCCACCCTGGCGGCCAACCAGGTCGTCATCGACCTGGCCCGCCGGGCCCGCCGCCCCAACGGCGACTGGGGCCCTTTGAAAGCCTGGTGGCACACCCCGAACCTCCCCGTGGTCCGCTACGACCCGGAGGACCGGGAACTGTTGGCCGACCTGGTCGAGGCCCAGGGGGCCTCGGCGTCCACCTCGGCGGTCAACGCCAACGGCCACGGCGAGGCCGCCGGCACCCGCCGGTTCCTCCTCAAGGCCGAGGCCCAAGGGACGGTCGTCGAGCGGCTGGCCCGCTCCGGCCGGCTCAGGATCCGCCGGGCCGAGGGGGAAGACGACCCCCCTTTGGTCCGCTGGGATGAAGGCCCCCCCTGGCGGTTCGGCCTCGACGTCCGGTCCGACCCCACCGGCAAGCGCTGGTCGTGGCGAGGGATGCTCCGGCGGCCCGACGGCCGAGGCGGGTCCGACCGGATGGACCTGGCCGAGCCCCTGGCCCTGCTGCCCGGCCTGGTGATCCAAGGGGTCGGCAAGATCGCCCGGTTCGATGTCGACCCCGCGCTCTTCCTCTGGGTGATGCGGGCCCGCCACGAGAAGGAGATGGCCTTCCCCGACTCGCCGGCGCAGGACCTGATGCTCGAGAAGCTCCTGCCCGATTGCAACTTCGGGGCGTCCGAACTGATCGACTCCGAGACGCTCAAGCTCCGCGAAGTCACCGAGGTCCCCCAGCCTTGCCTGACCTTGCGGACTCCCCGCCAGAATTGGGGGACCGACCGCCTGATCGCCGAGCTCGGCTTCGACTACGCCGGGGCCTATGTCCCGATCATCCGGGCCGGCGACCTGGCGGTCCGGACGGATTTGAACCTCGTCGTCCACCGCAATATCGCGCTGGAGCAGGCCGCCGGGATCCAGCTCTACGAGCTCGGCTTCAAGGACGCCAAGGACCACCTGCTCGACCCGGGGAGCCTGGAGCTGCCGGCCAAGCGGGTCCCCCAGGTGACCAAGGAGTTAGTCGGCGCCGGGTGGCGGGTCGAGGCCGAGGGGAAGCTGATCCGCCCGGCCGGCGAGTTCAAGCTGGCCGTGACCACCGGGATCGACTGGTTCGAGCTCGGCGGCCAGGTCGACTTCGGCGGCCAGTCGGTCGAGCTGCCCGAGCTGCTCGCCGCGGCCAGGCGGGGGGAGACGATGGTCAGCCTCGGCGACGGTTCGATGGGGATGCTCCCCGAGGACTGGCTCCGGAAGTACGGGATGCTCGCCGACCTCGGCACCGCCGAGGACGAGGCCGGCCCGATCCGGTTCGGCAAGGCCCAGGCCGGGTTGCTCGACGCCCTGCTCGCCTCGCAGCCCGAGATCAAGCTCGACATCGGCTTCGGCAAAGTCCGCCAGGCCCTCCCCCGGTTCGACGGGGTCCACCCCAAGGACGCCCCGCCCGGCTTCCGGGGGGAGCTGCGGCCCTACCAGTGCGAAGGGCTGGGCTGGCTCGAATACCTCCAGAAGTTCGACTTCGGCGGGATCCTCGCCGACGACATGGGCCTGGGCAAGACCGTGCAGGTGCTCGCCCTCTTGCAGAGCCGGAGGGCCCGCCGCCAGTCGCGGGGGCCGAGCCTGATCGTCGTCCCGCGGTCCTTGGTCTTCAACTGGGTCCAGGAGGCCGAGAAGTTCTGCCCCAGGCTCCGGGTCCTCGACTACACCGGGCCCAACCGCCACGCCCTCCGCGAGGATTTCCCCGAGTACGACCTGATCGTCACCACCTTCGGGACCTTGCGGACCGACATCGTCGACCTCAGCCAGATCACGTTTGATTATGTGATCCTGGACGAGGCCCAGGCGATCAAGAACGCCGACAGCCAGGCGGCCAAGGCGGCCCGCCTGCTCAAGGCCAGGCACCGCCTGGCCATGAGCGGCACGCCGATCGAGAACCACCTCGGCGAGCTCTGGTCGATCTTCGAGTTCCTCAACCCCGGGATGCTCGGCACCGCCTCGGTCTTCAAGAAGTACGCCACCGGCGCCTCCTCGGCCGACGAGGGGGCCCGCTCGCTGTTGGCCCGGGCCCTCCGCCCCTTCATCCTCCGCCGGACCAAGTCCCAGGTCGTCCAGGACCTCCCCGAGAAGTTCGAGCAGACCCTGGTCTGCGACCTCGAACCGGCCCAGCGCCAGCTCTACGAGGACCTCAAGGCCCACTACCGCCAGGCCCTGCTCCGCAAGGAATCCCCCGAGCTCGGCCAGGACAAGATCGAGGTGTTGGAGGCCCTGCTCCGGCTCCGCCAGGCCGCCTGCCACCCCGGCCTGATCGACCCGGAGCGCTCCGGCGACCCCAGCGCCAAGCTCGACATGCTCCTGCCCCAGCTCGCCGAGGTCGCCGCCGAGGGGCACAAGATCCTCGTCTTCTCGCAGTTCACCAAGTTCCTCGGCCTGGTCCGCGACCGCCTCGACGCCGAAGGG
>JAABUQ010007772.1_pt1 | contig 15343 bp, 14 predicted proteins | sample 5560001 | NCBI WGS metagenome assembly JAABUQ01 (sample SAMN10711888, study PRJNA513371) | rock metagenome | isolation source: Antarctica rocks | place: Antarctica: Victoria Land, Finger Mt nord | collected 2015-12-18 | reverse complement strand
CCAAGTTGCTAGTTATTATCCTGACCGGAGTCATCTCCATGCTGCTCCTGTTCACCGTCGCGGCCATCAGTGGGAAAGTACACATGGACCTGCTGGTCTGGACCCAGTTATTGGGGATGATGGTTATTGGGATGATTCCCTTGAGCCTGTTGGGACTTTTTCTGGGCTTTATTGGTTCGACAAATCTGACTCTGGCGCTCTCGACGATCCTGACGCTCCTACTCTCCTTCGCCTCAGGACTCTGGTTGCCGCTATCCTTCCTGCCCGATCTCATACAAAAGATCGCCCCTTACCGACCTTCCTATCACCTGGGCCAGCTGGCCTGGAATACGGTAGGCAGCCCGAGTGGTGACGGCCACCTGTGGGTGCATCTCCTCATTCTGGTTGCTTACGCCGCAGGCTTTGCAGTGCTGGCTGGCTGGGCCTATATGCGTGACGAAAATAAGAACTTCGCCTGAGGCAGGCAGCGTTTCTCATAACTTTTCCTCTATCGACGATGAGGGTGCTCCATCTCAGGTGCATCCTCATCGTCGGTAAGCAGCACATCATCCTGGATATCGATGTGACCGTTCTGGCTGGGCTCCTTTTGCGCCACCCCTACGGTTTTGTTCACCTGGTAGGCTGCTTTCCCGCGCCGCACTATCCATCGCCCCAGCATCTCACCGAGCAGGACAGCCAGCAAGCCACCGAAAAGGCTGGCGAAAAGATAGAGCAGGGCCAGCAGCCAGCCTCCGCCCAGCGCGAGCTGCACATCGCCTAACGCCAGGCTACTGAACGTTGTATAGGCACCTAAAAAGCCGACGTTGGTGAACAGGCGGCGTGTGGGACCGATCAGGAAAGTGGCATCAGCGAGCGTAGTGATAAGCGCAAGGAGCAGCGCGCCGGAGATGTTGATGAGCAGGATATCATAGGGCCAGCCTTTGCCCAGGTGGCTCTGCACCAACTGGCTGAGCTCATAGCGTGCAATTGTGCCGCAGAAGCCGCCGAGGAAGACCGCACTGAGACGGCGGCGTAGTGAAAACGTTGTCGTCAAGAGATCGCCCTCCCCAGGACCAGTCCCAGCAGAACGGCGGATAGGCCAAGGGCAAATGTAATACCGAGGTAGAAGAGACTGTGCAGACTTCGTCCAGCGCGCGCCAACTGCATCCCTTCCCAGCTCATCGTGCTAAAGGTGGTAAATCCACCCATGAAGCCGGTCGCCAGAGTTGCCTGGAGGGTTGGCGAGATAAGCTTTCGCGTGGCCAGGGCAAAGATAAGCCCGATGAGGAAGGCACCTGTGATGTTGATGATGAGCGTGCCCAGGGGAAATGATGATGCGCTGCGCTCCGCCACATAACGTCCAAGCAGATAGCGAGCGACAGCGCCCAGCGCGCCAGCGAGCCCGATAGCAGCTAACAGGACAAGCGAAGCGACAGACATATTCCCCATTCTTTTCCTGACTAAAATGAGCATAAAAAGCTCCTGACGGCGCGACAAAGCGTTATCAGGAGCCATTAGCATCAGTGCAGTTTTGCCAAATCGGCGCGGCGAGCCCCATCACCGCCGATGTATAGATATATCTACTCTACTATAGCATAGCAGGCTGTAAATTTCCAGTCACTGTATGGTTAACCTGATGCATGTATATCTTTTTCTTGTTCTGGACAAGAAAAAAGATATACAACAGCAATTTCTTCCTGACACCACTACCCCTGTTGATGCCCACCCGTATTGCCGACGCGCTCGCCACGATCAGTACCGATCTTATCGAGCGCCAGGACGGCGGGTATCGTTTTCTGGCTTAAGGGCATGGCGACGACAAGAACGCCGTTTCCATACGTAACGTTAGCATGCTCAGCATCGACCGAGTCCGGCAATTCCAGTTCGCGGAAATAGCCACCTACGCTCCACTCATCGACGAGCAGCTCTTTTACATCTTTTAGCAGGCCGCGCAGTTCTCCCTGGATCACAAGACGACCATTTTGCTCGACCTGGACCAGGATATCCTCGGGCTGAAGTCCAGGCATGGGGGCAGCTATCATCAAACGATCGGGAGTGCGATAGATTTTTACCGGGATATGCTGAATTTTTGCCTTCTCTTGCATATGTCCACTCCTCTAGCATTTACTCGACGGGGTTCTCATTGTTGGGTGTGTCGGTTGTTTGCCCATTTTGCAATTGTTCGGCCCAGCCTGTCTGACCTTCGCGGCCAGGTGTATTCGCACGCATACCGGGTTTGTTCTGCGCGTGCCTGACCCCGCTATGCGTTGGGTCATAGCCTTCGCGTACCTGCTGACCTGGCTCTTCCTGCTGGTAATCAGCACCCTGTGTCACGCTGTAGCCATCCTGCAAACGACCCGGATTGACTGCACCCGGAGCTGCACCTGATTGCTGATCAGTGGATTGCGCATCGTGTTCTGTATCAGGAGAAGCCTGTTGTCGAATCCTCTCCGGCGTCGTACCACCTTCTACCGCCTCGGCATTGATATCTCTATTTCCACGCCTGTTGTCTGGTTCATTGGACGCACCTTCATATTCGCGCTTCGCACCCATAGCATCTGCTCCATTCTTTAGTATAGCGGCCATTTATACCATTTTGCCTTGAGAACTGACTGCTTGCAAGGCAACGTAATAGTTGTCGGGTTCTACCACTCTCACGTATCAAACAGGGGTCATAGTTTCAACCGACGTGTAGTGCGTTTTCTGGAGCGGTGTGCTAAAGTAGCAAGCACAGTTATCACCAGCACATCCTTTCCGTTTTACGACAATGAGCGAAGAATAGTAAGATAGCTAGCCAATAGATCACTTCACCTGGGAGGGAATAAACCCTTGGAGATATACGTTACCGCTGATCAGGTGACAAAAATGGCCCCCGATGCCAGTGCTGCCACGGCCGCGAAAAAGCTTGCCAGCAGCAAACACTGGCAAAGTTTAGGACAACAACCGGGTGTGCTGTGGGGAGAGTGCCAGGGCAGCGCACTCTACCAGGTACGCGTCGCGCTCGACAAACCTACGTTCCATTGTAGCTGCCCCAGCCGCAAACAACCCTGCAAACATGGCCTTGGCCTGCTGCTCTTAGCCGCGAACACGCCCGATGCCATCCCCCAGAGCGAAGCACCAGAATGGGTGGCATCATGGCTTGCCAGGCGCGCTGCTGCGGAACAACGTGAGGAGCATAAAGAGAGTCAAAAGGAGAGTCAAAAAGCACCGGCAAAGGGGAGTGGCAAAAGCGCGGAAAAACGCCAGGCGAAAGTTGACAGGGGCATTGAACAGCTTGATCTCTGGCTGAACGATCTCGTTCGCAACGGCCTGGGCAAGCTGGAGACCACCTCCACCAAATTCTGGGAGCAACAGGCTGCGCAGATGGTTGATGCCCAGGCACCCGGCATCGCCACACGTATACGCCGCATGGCCAGCATCCCCAACGCCTCCAACGATTGGCCCGAAAAGCTGCTTGCGCAACTTGGACAGCTCTCGCTTCTGACACAGGCGTATCGACGTCTTGAGAGACTTGATAGTGCTCTACAAGCGGATATACGCCAGTCCATCGGCTGGAACTATAAAGAAGATGAGGTTATCGCACAGGGCAAGCACGTCACTGACGACTGGCTCTTTCTGGGCCAGGTGGTTGAGGAGGGAGAACGCGGCCGTTCACAACGCACATGGTTGCTTGGTGCATCAGGTAAACGACCGGCTATGCTGCTCCAGTTCGCCATCGCGCAATCATCCTTTCCCCAGGTCTACCTTACCGGTATCCGCCAGCAAGCTGAGCTTACATACTGGCCTGGCATACAACCGCAGCGAGCGTTAATTACCGGCAGCCGGGGAGAAGCTACGTCAATACAAGAGCGTCTCCCCGGTAAGGAAACCATCGAGGAATTTTGCGCTGTGGTCGCGGCAACACTCGCCCTCCAGCCGTGGCAGGAACGTTTCCTCTGTACATTGCGCGCGGTCATCCCTACCCATGATAAAGCAAGCGGCAGATGGAGCATCTGCGATCGCAACGACCAGGCCCTTCCCCTGGCGAACGGTGAATACTGGTCGCTACTGGCGCTCTCGGGCGGAAGACCTGTTGATTTCGCAGGCGAGTGGAATGGAGAAACGCTCCTCCCGCTTGGCATCCTGGTGGATACAACCTATCATGTACTGTAAAAAGGACGCTAGATGGACACATTTGTCAGTATAGCCATCGTTGGCACAGCACAACACGGTCAGCACAAAATAAGCACGGGCACAGCGGTAGATGCGCTAATAGAACAGCTTCCCACTGAAACAAGCGAACATACACTGCTGCTCGCGGCGGGGGCGCGTGATGCTTACCTGCGCGCGGGCTATGTGGCCGCGCGTGCGGATACGCTGCCACCTGTAGCCCCAGAAGAGATGTTACCTGCCTGTTCTTCAGCCGCCGCATCTCTGCTCGCAGGTCTCTTAGAGAAAAAGCACGATGAGCTCTTGCCAGAAGCGCTTACCCGGCTTCAGCACGCAGGCCAGCGGCTATCCCATACGCTCCTGCCACAGGCGCTCGCCTATGGAATGGGTAATAAAGAATTGCGGCTGGCGCTGAGCGCGGTCCTCGGCGAGCGTGGACGCTGGCTCAGTCAGTTCAATCCCGCGTGGAGCTGGGTCGCGACATATATGACAGGCAATGAGAGCACGCTGCCAGCCGATATAGAGGCTGCCTGGCAAGAGGGTGCACTCGAAGTACGCCGCCAGATTTTACAACACCTGCGCGAGCATGATCCAGCCAGAGTTCGCGACTGGTTGCTGGCGGTCTGGAAAAAGGAGAAGGCGGAGGCCAGAGTAACCCTGCTCGCCACATTTGAGACTGGCCTCTCAATAGACGATGAGGCACTGCTTCAGAAGGGACTTGAGGACCGCAGCGAGAACGTGCGTAACGCCGCCGCCGCACTCCTTGGACGCCTGCCTGCATCCACATTCGCGCAGCAACAACTGGCGCTTGCTGATCTTATGCTTAACTATACTCCGGGCAAGCGCTTGCAAGGTGACAGGCTGATCGTCACGCCGCCCGACGATGAGGCATGGCAAGGCGCAACAGGGGCAAGAGGCACGAAAGACGAGACGAGTAAGGCGCACAGGATACGGCAAACAATCGCCAGCGTTCCACCAGAACACTGGGAGGAGCGCTTCAAAACGACGCCGGAGGGATTGATTGCCGCTGTAAGTGAGAGTGAGTGGAACCAGGCAGCACTGGAGGGCTGGACACAGGCGGCGCTCAGCTACAATGATCACGCCTGGCTAACAGCACTGGTGGACTGGCACCTGCAACTGCTGCGCGCGACCAACTCGCTTGATACAGATGTCTTCGCCAAGCTGCTGGCACACCTGCCAGTGCTGGAAGCTGAAAAGAAAGTCGTGCCACTGCTCTCACACGATACCTACTGGACATGGGCCTTGAAAGTAATGCCCGCCCCCTGGAGCCACGCGTTTAGCGAAACATGCCTGGCGACAATCGCGCACTTTGACCACAATATAGCAGCGCAAGCCCAGGCGGCCTGGCAGCCAGCACTACAAAAAACTGCCTGCGCGCTCTCACCCGAGCTCCTGACACAGGCGATGCAGGGCTGGGATCTGACGGATACACCCGCATATAACATTCAATACTGGCGCAGGGCGATAAAACAATTTATCGAGCTTATTCAACTACGAAAACGATTGATCGAGGAGATACATTCATGACGATATCCAATAACAACCAGCATCACAACGATACTATGATCGCAGCCGTTTTACGTCAGCATGCGGAACAACAATACGCCGAGGAACTGGCTGAACTGAGAAAAATTGATACACGCCAGCGTCCGCCCAACTGGCAGCTCTCGCCGTGGGCCGTACGCACGTACCTGATGGGGGGGAAGCTAGAGAATGGCTTCACGATCACGCCCAAATATATTGGTAATCCACGCCTGATCGAGATCGCCGCCGCCACCCTGGCGACCGATCGCGCGCTGCTGCTCTATGGTTTACCTGGTACAGCAAAATCGTGGGTAAGCGAGCATCTAGCCGCAGCAATTACCGGTGACTCAACCCTATTGATCCAGGGGACCGCTGGCACCGACGAGAACGCTATTCGCTACGGTTGGAACTACGCGCGCCTGCTCGTGGAAGGTCCATCGCCCGCCGCGCTTGTCGTTAGCCCGATGATGAGCGCGATGCAAACGGGCAAGCTCGCGCGTATCGAGGAATTAACGCGCATCCCCAGCGAGGTGCAGGATACCCTGATTACCATCCTGTCTGAGAAGACACTCCCGGTCCCCGAATTGAATACGGAGGTACAGGCGCGCAAAGGCTTCAACGTCATCGCAACCGCCAATAATCGTGACAAGGGCGTCAACGAACTGTCCAGCGCGCTGCTGCGCCGCTTCAACACGGTCGTGCTCCCCCTGCCAAACACGATAGAGGAGGAAGTTGAGATCGTCGAACGCCGCGTCGCCAGCCTGGGCCGGGCGCTTGAACTCCCCGCTGAGAAACCGGCATTAGAAGAGATTCGCCGCGTCGTCACTGTCTTCCGCGAGCTGCGCTCAGGAGTGACGAGCGATGGCCGTACAAAAGTGAAATCGCCCAGCGGGACGCTTTCGACCGCCGAGGCCATTTCTGTCATCAATAGCGGACTGGCGATGGCCGGGTACTACGGCGACGGCGAATTAGGCGCGAACGACCTGGCGGCAGGGCTGACCGGGGCTATCATTAAAGATCCTGTGCAAGATCGCGTTGTCTGGCTCGAATACCTGCAAACCGTTGTCAAAGAGCGTGACGGCTGGAAGGATCTATACCGAGCGTGCAACGAGGTGATCTAAGTGAGTATGCACATTTTCGGTATACGCCACCACGGACCGGGCTGCGCACGAAGCTTACGCGAGGCGCTCCAGAGCTTAGAGCCCGATATCGTCCTGGTCGAGGGACCACCAGATGCGCAGGAAGTCCTGCCACTGCTGACCCACGAGGAGATGCAGCCACCGGTCGCGCTGCTGATCTACGCGTCTGATAGGCCCAGCAACGCGGTCTACTACCCATTCACCCATTTCTCGCCTGAATGGCAGGCCCTGCGCTACGCCACCGAACATACAATCCCGGCACGCTTTATGGATCTGCCGCAAGCCCTGCAACTGGGACAGACACCAGAGGACGAAGCCACACCAGCAGGCGAAACAGAACCCGGCGGCGATGATGACAAAACAGATGTAGACAGCGAGACCAGCAAGGATCGCTCGCCAGCGGATACGCAAGCAGAGAGTGAGGAGATGGCGGCGCAAGACGATCCGCTGGCCCTGCTGGCACAGGCGGCAGGCTATAGCGATCACGAACAGTGGTGGGAGCGGCAGATCGAGCAGCGCCGAAATGTGACGGACCTCTTCGCGGGCATCCTGGAAGCGATGACGGCCTTACGCGCTGAACAGGCCCCAAAAAACGAGAGAGAGGCCAGGCGCGAGGCATATATGCGCCAGAGCATCCGGGCCGCGCAAAAAGAGGGATTTGGGCGCATCGCGGTCGTGTGTGGAGCATGGCACGCTCCCACGCTGGTCAATCTCACTGAGGACAAAGCCGACGCGGCCCTGCTCCGTGGACTCAAACACAGCAAAGTTGAGGCTACCTGGATACCCTGGACGAATTCGCGTCTCTCGTATCGCAGTGGTTACGGAGCAGGAGTTACCTCGCCGGGCTGGTACGAACAGCTCTGGCTCTGTCCCGACCATGTCAGCACGCAGTGGGCAACACGCGCGGCTCACCTTTTGCGCGCACAGGGGCTCGACGCCTCCTCCGCCAGCGTCATCGAAACCGTACGCCTTGGTGAGGCGCTGGCTGCGCTGCGCGATCTACACATGCCTGGACTGCTGGAACTGCACGAAGCAATCCAGACCGTCCTGTGCCACGGCGATGAGGCTCCAATGAGCCTGATTCGCGAAAAGCTGGAGATAGGCGAGAAGCTCGGGCGCGTACCTGGAGAGACGCCGATGGTCCCTCTCCAGCGCGATCTGGAAGCCAGGCAGCGCGCACTGCGCCTCAAACCTGCGGCTGAGATCATTACCCTGCAACTCGACCTGCGTAATGAGATCGACCGTGCCCGCAGCGCCCTGCTGCACCAGCTGCGCCTGCTCAACATTGCCTGGGGCGAGCAAGAGCGGGTCGCGGGCAAACGGGGCACCTTTCATGAACACTGGCGACTGCAATGGCAGACCGAGTTTGTAATCGCCCTGATCGAAGCAAACATCTGGGGAAACACCGTTGAGTCAGCCGCCAGCGCTTATGTCTGTCACAGGGCCGATACTACGGAAGTTCTGCCAGGGCTTACAGAGCTACTCGATGGTGCGATTCTGGCCGAATTACCCGGCGCGATCGATCACCTCTTAGGAGGGATACAGCAGCGGGCCGCCGTCTCCGCTGATATACACCACCTGATGCGCGCATTGTTGCCGCTGGCACGCGTCGCGCGCTACGGCAATGTGCGCCAGACCAGGGCCGAACGTATTCTTCCTATCGTCGCTGGTCTGTTTGAGCGCATCATTATCGGCCTGCCAGGAGCCTGTGCATCGCTCGACGACGACGCGGCGCAGCGGATGGTGGAGAGCATTGACCAGGTACAGGAGAGCGTCAGCCTGCTCAATCGCGCGGAACAACTGGACGCATGGCAGGGGATACTGCGCCAGCTCACGCAGCGCGAAAACGTGCACGGACTGGTGCGTGGACGCTGCTGTCGCCTGCTCTTAGAGCAGAACGTGTTGAGCGAAGAGGAATTGCAGCGACTCACACGCCTGGCGCTCGCGCAGGCCACACCAGCACCCCAGGCGGCCGCGTGGATAGAGGGAGTTCTGCGCGGCAGTGGGCTGCTCGTACTCCACCAGGATGGCCTCTGGCGCGCGCTGGATCGCTGGTTGAGCGAGCTTAACGACGAAACCTTTGCCGCTCTGCTGCCCATCTTGCGCCGCGCCTTTGCCAGCTTTCAGTCCCCCGAACGCAGGAAGATGGGCGAGAAGGTAAAAGGGCTACATACGCCTGCCCATATAGCACCGGCAGCAGGCGAGAATGAGACAGGAGAGATGGTCGCGCAGGAAACCATCAATAGTGAGCGTGCAGACCAGGTCTTACCGGTCTTAGCAAGTATCCTGGGGGTAACCTATCATGGCAATCGATGAAACCGCACGCCTGCGCCGCTGGCGGCTTGTACTGGGAAAAGATGCCAATGAGGGCCTGGGGTGTGCCACAGGGCGAGGTACCGGGCAGGGAGATGGGGAAGGGTTTTCGCTTGATACACACGACCAGGGCATGGACCGCGTGCTGGAGGAACTGTACGATGCGGAACGTTCAGCGGGGCTGGGCAGTTCATCACCGAACGTAGCACGCTGGCTGGGCGATATTCGCACCTACTTCCCCTCAACGACAGTACGCGTGATGCAGCAGGATGCGCTGCAGCGGCTGCACCTGACACAAATGTTACTGGAGCCGGAGATGCTGGAGCAGGTAGACGCCGATGTCCATCTCGTCGCTACTCTGCTCTCGCTCAGCAAGGTCATCCCAGAAAAGACAAAGGATACGGCCAGGCAGGTCGTACGCAAAGTCGTCACCGAGCTGGAGCGCAAGCTGGCGAACCCGCTGCTACAGGCGGTACGTGGCAGCCTCAACCGGGCGACGCGCAGCTATCGTCCGCGCCACAACGAGATCGACTGGGATCGCACCATCCGTCTCAACCTGAAAAATTACCTGCCCGAACACGGCACCATTATCGCCGAGCGCCTGGTTGGACATGGGCACAAACGCTCCTCGCTGCGCGATATCGTGCTCTGCGTCGATCAAAGCGGCTCGATGGCGGCCTCGGTCGTCTACTCCGGCATCTTCGGCGCGGTCCTGGCCACGCTCAAAGCCGTCAGCACGCGCATGGTGGTCTTTGATACCGCCGTCGTCGATCTCACCGACGATCTCCAGGACCCGGTAGATCTTCTCTTCGGTACACAGCTTGGTGGAGGAACCGATATCAACCGGGCTCTGGGCTACTGCCAGCAGATCATTACACGACCGCCACAGACGATCCTGGTCCTCATCACCGATCTCTACGAGGGAGGAGACAGACAGGGGATGCTGCGCAAGGCGGCCGATCTGGTCGGTAGCGGCGTACAGGTCGTCTGCCTGCTCGCCCTGAGCGATAAGGGGGCTCCCAGTTTCGATCAGCGCAACGCCGCCGCTCTTGCGCAGATGGGCATCCCATCCTTTGCCTGCACACCTGATCTCTTCCCCGACATGATGGCCGCCGCCATCGGGCGCCAGGATCTGGGGCTGTGGGCAGCGCGCAACGACATCGTCACTGCGCGGGGGGAAGAGTAATAAGCACAGCGTGCCGCATTCAGCACAGAACATTTTTAGTGATGATGCGCACTTTTTTCGGCCTTTGGCCGAAAAAAGTGCGCATCATCACTAAAATATTTGTCGGCCGCCTCTGGCGGCCAGGGAGATAAAGGGCGCTTATTTATTGTTTAAAGGCAACGTAGGCGACTCCTCAAGATATAGTTCAGTAGCTTCCTTCAAATTGGCAAGAGCCTCTTCAATTGTATGCCCCTGACTGACAGTACCTACTTCCGGGCAATCCGCAACATACAGATTACCCTCTTTATGAATCACCGCAGTAAAAGTTCTCGCAACCATATATGCACCTCCTGAGAGTGTACTATACCAATAGCATCCTTGAATTGCAAGACCCCTCTCCCTGCTATCCAGAGCTTCAGAATTTACTCGACAATCCCACACAAAAGCCTTGACAAAACCCTATTCATGGCGCATCATTAGTGACATGACATTGATGTTATGTCACGAATAGAGAGGAGTACTCATATGCGTATTCATGCTCTACAAACGGGAACGGTTGCAATCAAACAGCGCCAGCGGCAGGGTAAGGGACAGGGTCTGCGACGCAGGCTGAATACGCTGCTTGACACGGTGTGGACGGAACCGCTTCCTATTTATGTCTGGGTAATTGAACACCCCGAAGGTATCATCGTCGTCGATACAGGAGAAACTTCCCGTGTCGCAGTACCTGGGTATTTCCCCTGGTGGCATCCCTACTACCGAACCGGCGTCCGCGAATGGGTACGTCCCGAGGAAGAAGTTGGGCCACAGCTACATGCATTGGGGATTGGTCCCAGTGATGTCCGCTGGCTTGTCATGACACATCTGCATACTGATCATGCCGGTGGACTCTATCATTTTCCCTCAACAGATATCCTCGTCTCGCGCACGGAATACCAGATGGCTTCAGGTGTGCCAGGACAAGTACATGGATATCTTCCCACTCACTGGCCGACGTGGTTCGCGCCACGACTGATTGATTTTCCTTCTCGTCAAACAGGCCCATTCCCAGCCAGCTATCCTGTCACACAGGCAGGCGATGTGGTCCTCGTACCGACCCCTGGGCATACCTCTGGACATCTCTCAGTTCTAGTATACGATGGCTCTACGGCGATCTTTCTTGCAGGAGATGCCTCCTATACCCAGCAGTTGCTGTTTGATGGAGTTGTCGATGGAGTTGCAGGCAACGATGCCGAGGATCAACTGACGATGCAGTATATTCGCCAGTTCCTGCAAGCGACACCAACTATCTACTTGCCCAGTCATGATCCCGACGCAGCAAGGAGACTGACAAGCCGCACTATCGTTTCGTTCCCGGTCGTGGGCATTCCTGCCCAGAAACAATAAGGAGGACACAGGCATGCATCCAGTAGAAGAACTTCGTTACCTGATTCTCGCGGCTCAGCGTGAGGGAAATCGAATGCTTGCAGAAGCACTGCGTCCACTAGATCTCACGCCCTCACAAGCTGAAGTCTTGCGTGTCTTGCAAGAGCATCAACCGTTATCTCTCATTGCGCTAGGGGACCTGCTTGTCTGTGAGACTGGCAGTCCGAGTCGATTGGTCAATGGCATGGTAGAAGCAGCACTCATCAAACGTCTTCCTTCCACGAAGAATGGACGGATGGTGACGCTCACACTTACCGAAAAAGGGCAAGCCAAAGCAGATCAGGTGGGTGCTGTGGAGCAAACAATGTATCAGATGATTGCGGACGTACTGGCAGGTACCTCACTGTCAGACATACATACACTTCTGTGGCATATTATCGAAGGACGACCTGCCGGAGATGCACTTGCTCGGCGTAGCGGTCGTTCTCAACCCAAAGGCGAAGGATAGTGGGAAACTATCAAGAGAAAATGGAAAACCACAAAGTACCACTCAACTGGTATAGACATATTGACATATAAACCGCGATCAGGTACATTTATGGGTATACATGACTGTGTTTAATGCTCCCTTAAAAAAATTTGTCCTTTCGAGCAGACGACAAGCTAAGCTATAGACAGGTGACATCTGGCAGAATATATCATGAGAGATGATTTTTCTGTCAGGAGCACGTCATTATGACCATATGATCTTCTTTAGTACTGGCTCTGTATTAGCCTGGTTGCAATTATCTTGAGCCAGATACGCCAGGAAAGAGGGAAGCGAAAGCTCATCGTTGTAGATTGGACCTGAGAGGAGGAAAGGAAGGAACAAATGATTGGGTCTGCCTTCATGATTACCTGATGGCAGACAAAGATCGCTGGCAAGGACTGTTAGCAAGGATTTACTGCAAGGAGAAACGCATGTCGAAAACAAAGTTAGTGCGATTGGGAGCAACCTTTGGCTTGCTCTTGATGGCGATTGTAGGAAGCGTTTATGGTGCCGCAATCGTTCACGGTGCCGCAACCGCCACAAACATCTCCACCCCCACAAATGTACAGGTGACAACTACCGGATCACAGTCTATTACACTTTCATGGTCTGCCTCTACCGACAATTCAGGGACGGGAGATGTTCCGGCCTACTATGTCTATAACGGTACCAATATCGTAGCTACCTCAATGGGCACCTCGGTGACGATCAGTTCGCTGCTTCCTTCTACCAGCTATACGTTCGTCATCCAGGCATACGACAAAGATGGCAATACCTCTACACAAAGTTCTCCGGTAACCGCATCCACGGGGGCCGCAACGTCTTCCTATCAGAAGATCGCTTACTTTGACCAGTGGAGTATCTATGGCAACGCCTACTATCCAGCAACTGTAGCCAGTTCGGGGGCGGCGGCGCAGTTAACTACTATCATTTATGCCTTCGAGAATATCGACCCCAGCAATCTGACCTGCTTTGAGACTATCAAGGCATCGGATGCCAGTAACGAGAGTGATCCCAATGCTGGCGATGGTGCCGGCGATGCCTTTGCTGATTATCAGAAGAGCTATACCTCCGGTACTGTTGATGGATCAGCGGACTCCTGGAGCCAGCCGATCAAGGGTAACTTCAACCAGTTGCGCGAACTGAAGGCAAAATATCCCAATCTCAAGATCCTGCTCTCGCTTGGCGGCTGGACATACTCCAAGTATTTTTCAGATGTAGCCGCTTCAGCGTCCTCACGACAAAAATTCGTCAGTTCCTGCATCAATATGTTCCTCAAAGGCAATCTGCCAACCGGAATCGGCGGTGACGCTTCAGGGGGTACAGCCTCGGCGGCGGGCCTGTTCGATGGCTTCGACATTGACTGGGAATATCCTGGCGGCTCGGGACATACCGGCAATCACGCCGGGCCGCAGGACAAGGCCAACTACACCCTGTTCCTGCAAGAGTTTCGTAACGAGCTGGATACCTATGGTGCGAGCGTTGGCAAACACTTCCAGCTTACCGCTGCTATACCCTCCGGTCAGGACAAGCTTGCAAACATTGAGACCAACAAGATCGGGAATTACCTGGATTACGCCGATGCCATGACCTATGACATGCATGGCGGCTGGGAGAGCAACGGGCCAACCAACTTCCAGGACCCGCTCTATAATTCGCCCAACGACCCATCAGCTACGATCCCACCTGGCAATGAGAAGTACGCTATCGATACGACGATCAAGGCATTGACAACCGGTCTGCCCAATTACGGTGTCCCGCGTGGCTTCCCGGCCAACAAGCTGGTCATGGGCTTCCCCTTCTACTACCGAGGCTGGACGGGGGTTCCGGCAGGGAACAATCACGGCCTCTACCAGCATGCGACCGGGCCATCCCCCGCCTTCTCGACCAGCCAGACTGCGGGCATAGCAAATTACAAAGAACTGGCCGCAGCAGGTCTGACGGGCAATCCCAACGATAATTTCTTCGATCCCACTACACAGGCATCGTGGATCTACGACGGAACCAATTTCTATACCGGGGACACCCCGCAATCAATCGCGGCCAAGACCGCGTACATCAAGAGCCACACCCTGGCCGGAGCAATGATGTTCTCTCTCGAAGCAGAGGATACAGGAGACACCTTGCTCAACGCCATCGTGAGCGGCCTGTCTGGCTCTGGTGGAGGACCTACCCCGACACCTACACCGGCTCCAACACAAACACCTACGCCGGCTCCCACGCAGACACCAGCTCCAACACAAACACCTACGCCGGCTCCCACGCAGACACCAGCTCCAACACAAACACCTACGCCTGCACCTACTCCAACAGCAGGAAATCTGGTGGCGAATGGTGGCTTCGAGACAGGAAATCTGAGTGGCTGGACCTGTAATAGTGGCGATGGTGTGGTTACCTCACCGGTTCACAGCGGCTCCCACGCGCTGCAACTTACGCCCAGCAGTTCCACTACCGGTGAGTGTGATCAAACGATTGCTGTGCAGCCCAATCATAGCTATACCCTGTCGGCCTATGTCGATGGCCCCTATGCCTATCTGGGTGTGCAGAATGGCTCCTCGACCTGGACTACAAGCGGCAGCTACACAAAGCTCAGCGTGACCTTTACTACGGGCGCCTCGGCCAGCAGTGTAACCATCTTCGTACACGGCTGGTACGCTCAGGGCAATGTCTATGTGGACGACGTTTCCTTAAGCTGATCCTGCGGCGGGGAGTACAAACTTCTCGCCGCTTTTAACGCGATTTCACTAGCTAGAGAGTGTTTATTTCCCATGCTCTCCGCCTTTTCAAGGCATGAGCTTGAGCGGCTTCGCTGCTCATAAAAAATCCTCTGTGGTACACAACCTGTGCTTCGCACAGGGTATGCACCACAGAAGAAAAAATGCGCGCGAGCGCTACGCGCGAGAACGCATGGGAAAAGAAAGCAGCCCCATCGCAGTGGGAAGCAAACACATTCTAGCAACTCTGTCTGCTATCTTGCTCGCTATTCTTTCCGCACAAGGAGAACCTTATGTTGATTAACAAGCGCGTTGTTCTGGGAACAGCTCTCCTGCTTGGACTGCTGTGCACCTCGCTCGCCCTCGTCACCTACGCCAGACCATCCAGCGCGAAGGCTGCCAGTGCGTTTAGCACAAACTGGTACAACGCAGCACCATATGTTAT
>JAABUQ010007771.1_pt1 | contig 15349 bp, 15 predicted proteins | sample 5560001 | NCBI WGS metagenome assembly JAABUQ01 (sample SAMN10711888, study PRJNA513371) | rock metagenome | isolation source: Antarctica rocks | place: Antarctica: Victoria Land, Finger Mt nord | collected 2015-12-18 | reverse complement strand
GCGCGAGATCGGCATCGCCCAGCCGGTCAACGCCATCGCCCGCAGCGCCGAACAGGCGTTCGAGGCGGCGCGTCAAGTCGGCTATCCCGTGGTGATCCGCCCCAGCTACGTGCTGGGCGGGCGGGCGATGGAGATCGTGCGCGACGACGAGCAGCTCGGCCGCTACGTCCGCGACGCCGTGCGCGTCAGCGGCGACAGCCCGGTCTTGATCGACCAGTACCTCAGCCGCGCCACCGAGGTGGACGTCGACGCGGTGTGCGACGGCGAGAGCGTCTTTGTCGCGGGCGTGATGGAGCACATCGAGGAGGCAGGGGTGCACTCGGGCGACAGCGCCTGCTCCCTGCCGCCCTTCTCCCTCCGCCCCGAGACCATCGCCGAGCTGAAGCGGCAGACCGAGGTCATGGCCCGAGCGCTTGGCGTGCGCGGGCTGATGAACGTGCAGTTCGCCATCGAGGAGCCGCACACCGCCGAGCCGCGCATCTTCGTGCTGGAGGTCAACCCGCGCGCCAGCCGCACCGTGCCCTTCGTCGCCAAGGCTATCGGCCGCCCATTGGCCGGCATCGCCGCCAAGGTTATGGCGGGCGCTCGGCTCGCCGACTTCAGGCTGGTCGACCGAGCCGCGGACCATGTGGCGGTCAAGGAGGCGGTCTTCCCCTTCGCTCGCTTCCCCGGCGTGGACACGGTGCTGGGGCCGGAGATGCGCTCCACCGGCGAGGTCATGGGACTGGACTGGCGGCGCGAGGGCGAGGTGGACAGCGCCCCGGCTTTCGCCCGCGCTTTCGCCAAGTCTCAACTGGGGGGCGGGACCAAACTCCCGCGGTCGGGCGCGGTGTTCGTGTCGGTCAAGGACGCCGACAAGCCGTGGGTGCTGGGGGCGGTGCGGCGACTGGCGGCGCTTGGCTTTCGCGTGATCGCCACCCACGGCACCGCCGCCTACCTGCAGGGCGAGGGCGTGCAGGTCGAAACGGTCAAGAAAGTGCTGGAAGGCCGGCCCAACATCGTCGACCGCATGAAGAACGGCGAGGTCCAGCTCGTCTTCAACACCACCGAAGGCCGCCAGTCGCTGACCGACAGCTTCACCCTGCGCCGCAGCGCGCTGATGATGAAGATCCCCTACTACACCACCGCCGCCGGTGCGCTGGCCGCGGCCCAGGCGATCGGGGCGCTGGCCGAAGGTCCGCTCGAGGTGCGCCCGCTGCAGAGCTATAGCTGACCGGAGGCCGCCGCCGTGCGCCGAACCCTCAGCTCCCGCCGACTTCGGATGGCGGGAAGGCGCGGCCGAAGTCGGTGACGTGGGCGCGCGCCTCGGTCAGGCTGACGCCTGCGTTCGGGCCGTCAGCCAAGTCGGGGGCGGCGCGCTGGGCCGGGTCGTCCTGCCAACCGCAGACGACGCACACCTCCTGCCCGCCCTCGCGCGTCAGGGTGAGGGCGCCGCACGCCGGGCAAGCGACCTGGTTCAGCGCGCCGACCGGGTCAACCCGCATCGCCGCCCCGACCGCCACCGCCACCGCCACCCCCACCCCCACCGCCGTAACGGCGTCCGCCGCCAGAAGAACCGCCGTAGCCGCCGCCGCCGGAGCTCTCGTCGTTGATCCGCGCCTGCTGCTCGCGCCAGTAACTCGCGCCGCCGCGGGGCTTGAACATGGTTCGCGGCGCCCCATCGCGGCGCTCGACGGCGAAAGTGTTGCTGCGCACGTCGTACAGCAGCTTGTCGCCGTTGCGGCGGGTCAGGCTTTGCACCCCGGCCGGCGGATGCTCGACGAAGGCGTGCGCCTTGGTCAGGTATTGGTCGAGCGACCTGGCGCCGAAGTCGGGACCGTCGTGCTCGAAGTGGTACTGGGCGTTCTCCTGTGCGGTGTGCTGGCGATTGTCGCTCCACATCGGGTGGCCGTGGAACATCGGAGCGGGCTCCCGATCGCTAGAGGCGCGGTCGTCGTAGCGCGAGGATCGTCGCCCGCCGCCCGCGTCGGCATACTGGTCGCCGCCCCCGCTCACCCCGCCGGAGCTTGCGTCCGCGTGCGCCCGCACGGGCTGGGCGGCTTCGTTGCGGTTGCAACCCGCCGCCGTCATCGCCAAGGCCAGCGCCGCAGCCGCGCCTACAGCTTGCTTAAAGCCCATCATCGTCGGTCCCCACCGTAACCTCGACATTAGCTTAACGTCAGGTTGCGCCCGCGTCAGCCCATCGCGGTCGAAATTCGGGCGTAGTCCAGCCGACCTGACGCGCCCGCGCTGAAACGCTATGCTGTGGCACACCAATGACGGAGGCGCGCGGGATGGCGGGTCGGAGCGTGCTGCTGATCGTCGGGGGCGGAGTGGCGGCGTTCAAGGCGCTGGAGCTGGCGCGCCTACTGGTCAAGGCCGAGGTCAGGGTCCGCTCGGTGCTGACCGCCGCAGGCGCGCGCTTCGTCACACCGCTGTCGTTGCAGGCGCTGACGGGCGATAAGGTCTACACCGACCTGTGGTCGCTGACCGACGAGTCGGAGATGGGCCATATCGAGCTGTCGCGTTCGGCCGACCTGCTGCTGGTCTGCCCCGCCACGGCCGACCTGATGGCCCGCGCCGCGCACGGGCTGGCCGACGACTTGGCTTCCACCACTCTGCTGGCCACCGACAAACGTGTGCTGATGGCGCCGGCGATGAACGTGCGCATGTGGTCGCATCCCGCGACGGTGCGCAACTTGGCGACCCTGCAGCGCGACGGAGTGCGGTTTGTCGGCCCGGATGAAGGGCCGATGGCGTGCGGCGAGTTCGGCCCCGGGCGGATGGCCGAGCCGGCGGAGATCGCCCGCGCGGCGCTTACCATGCTGGACGAAGGCGGCGGGACAACCGCTCCGGGGCCGCTGGCGGGGCGGAGGGCGTTGGTCACCGCCGGGCCGACGCTGGAGCCGATCGACCCGGTGCGCTTTTTGTCCAATCGCTCCAGCGGCAAGCAGGGGTACGCCGTGGCCGAGGCGCTGGCCGAACTCGGCGCGGCGGTGACGTTGGTGTCGGGGCCGACCGCCCTGCCCGTCCCGCCCGGCGTCCTGCGCGTTGACGTCGAGACCGCCGAGCAGATGCTGGCCGCGTGCCGCGCCGCCCTGCCCGTCGACCTGGCCGTGATGGTGGCGGCGGTGGCCGACTGGCGGCCCGACGCGGCGGCCCCGCACAAGCTGAAGAAGCAAGGCGACGCGCCCGCTGCCCTGGCCCTGGTGCAGACTCCCGACATACTGGCCACCATCGCCGCGCCCGGCCCCCTGCGTCCGCGGCTGGTGGTCGGCTTTGCGGCGGAGACGCGGGAGCTGGAGGGCCACGCCGCCGCCAAGCTGGCGCGCAAGGGATGCGACCTGATCGTCGCCAACGACGTCGGCCGACCGGGCGTGATGGGCGGCGACGCCAACGCGGTCAGCCTGGTGTCGCGGGACGGCGTGGAGCGCTGGGAGGAGGCGAGCAAGCGCGAGGTCGCGCGGCGGCTGGCCGCGCGGCTTGCCCGACTGCTCGATGGACCGTCCTCGCCGTAACCGGCCACGACGGAAAGCCGTGGCCGCTCACGCTCGCCGGACCAAAATCTGAACTCAGTAGCGGTGGTGGTGCATGTAGCCGTGGTGGCGGTGCATCATCATGTAGTGCCGACGCATCATCATGTGGTGCATATGGCGCATATGATGGTGATACATCGGCTGAGCCGAGGCGGCTCCGACCGCGAGGGTGGAGGCGGCGATCATCGCCGCGACAAGCGTCTTCATGGGGCAAGGCTCCTGCGCCGAGTGCGCAGACTCGACTTACGACGGGGAGAGCGAGCGGCGCTAGAGTGCGGGCGGAATCGTGGTCATGCTCGGCGCATGACCCTGGCCGTGCCCCTGCTCCGCCTGCCTCACGGCGAGGGCCTGCCGCCGCCCGCCTACGCGAGCGCGGGAGCGGCGGGGATGGATCTCCGCGCGGCGCTGCTGGAAGGCGAGCCGCTGACTGTGCCGCCTGGCGGTCGCGCCCTTGTCCCTACGGGGTTCGCCATCGGCCTGCCGCATGGCTATGAGGCGCAGGTTCGCCCCCGCTCGGGACTGGCCGTCCGCCACGGAGTCACCTGCCTGAACACGCCGGGCACCATCGACAGCGACTATCGCGGCGAAATCCACGTGCTGCTCATCAACCTGGGTGAAGAGCCTTTCAGGGTCCAGCGCGGCGACCGCATCGCCCAGCTGGTTGTCGCGCCGGTGGTGCAGGTCGGCTGGTCGGCGACAGACGGGCTCGACGCGACCGCCCGCGGCCACGGCGGTTTCGGATCCACCGGCCGTTCATGATCACGATGTTAACCTCGTTTTTGTCTAAGCGTGCGTCAATGACGCAGGATTGACGGGGAGCGGCGCCAAGCGGCGTTTCGCGTCGGGTCTGCGGCCTAGACTGGGCGAGGAGTTCGGATGCCTTTGCGGACCAATCCGACGGATCGACGGGGGCGGACATGCGTCTGCTAGTCGTCGAGGACGAGCCGTTCATCGCGCTGGACCTCGAGCTGCTGGCCACCACCGCCGGGCATGACGTGGTTGGCGTCGCCGAGTCGCTGACCGGGGCGCTCGACCTCGCCGCGGAAAAGCGTCCCGATTGCGCGGTGGTCGACATCAACCTGCGCGACGGCATGACCGGCCCCGACATCGCCCGCCGCCTCAAGGAGAGGCTCGGCGTGGTGTGCGGCTTCATCACCGGCAACGCCGAGCAATTGCCTGAAGACATGGCCGGGGCGGTCGGCGTGCTGGAAAAGCCGTTTACCGACCCGGGCGTGTTCGAGCTGTTCAAGCTGTTGCAGGCGCGGCTTGCGGGCGAAGACGGCTGCATCCTGCGATTAGTGCGGCCGCCCGGCGCGAAGCCGGTCAAGCCGATCTGAGCGGCGCGCTTAAGGTCCAGACCACGCCCGTTTGCTCGAAGCGCAGCTCCGACCTCCCGCGCATGGCCCGGGGGGTCAGCTGCTCGAGGATGGTGCGGCCAAAGCCCCGCCGCTCCGCCGCGATAACCGTCGGACCGTCGCTCTCGCGCCAGCAAAGCCGCAGCTGAGCCCCTTCTGCATCGTCCGGCTCGATGCTCCAGCTGATGTCCACCCGCCCAGCCTCGCTCGCCAGCGCGCCGTACTTGGTGGCGTTGGAGCCGAGCTCGTGCAGCGCCAAGCCCATGTAGTGTGCCGCCTCCGCCGGCAGGGCGACGCGCTCACCCCGCACGCCGATGCGATCGCCGTAGGCATCCAGCTGCGGCCGCAGCTGGCCCTCGATCACCGCCCGCAGGTCGGCGCCGCTCCAGTTCTCCTGCACCAACACGTCGTGGGTGTCGGCCAGCGCCTTCAGCCGGTCCGACAGCCGCGTCAGGAAGGCCTCGGGCACGTCCAGGCCGCGAGCGGTCTGGCGGGCTATGCTCTGCACGATGGTGAGCAGGTTCTTGGAACGGTGGTTCAGCTCGCGCATCACCGTGCGCAGGTGTTCCTGCTGCTGCTTCTGCGCGGTGACGTCCACCGACGAGGCGATCAGCCCGGCGCGGCCGTCGCGCAGCTGGAACGGCTCGACATTCATCTCGAACCAGCCCTCGCCACGAGCGGTGCGGGCCGAGACCTCTTGCCGGACCGGCCCGCCGGTCTCCAGCGCGCGACGCTTGACCGCTTGCAGCGCCGCCGCGTCGGCCGGGGCCATGATGTCCGTTTCAGTGCGCCCGAGCATCTCGCCCGCCTGCAGGCCGAACGGCGGATTGTAGACCCAGGTGTAGCGCAGGGCGTCGTCCTGCTCGTAGACGGTCATGGGCGAGTTAGCGATGGCGGCGCGGAAACGGGCGTCAGCGACGCGCAGGTCTTCCGTGCGCTCGGCGACGTCATGCTCCAGACCGCTCCTGGCGCGCTCAAGGGCGACCAGGGTGGTCTGGTGGGCGGCGATCTCGGCGCTAAGCTGAGTGTTCACCGCCTGCAACTGCATCGGCGAGGGTATCTGCAGCAGCTTGGGGACCAGGAACGGCAGGGCCGCGGCGGTCGCCACCGACACCGCAGCAGTTACCGCCTTGGCCAGCGCCTGCAAGCCATACCAGGGCTGCCACAGCACCAGTATGTTGACGAGGTGGGTGATCCCGCAGGCAGTGATGAATACCACAAACAGTACGGCGATCCGCCGATGCGAGGGCTGCAGGTCGTTCCGACGGCGCAGAAACACCCAGATCGCCGCGGGGATGGCGAAATAGGCCAGCGCGATCAGGGCGTCGGACACGACGTGCAGGGCGATCAAGTCGGGCCGCCACAGCAGGCAGAACCCGTGCGGCGCGAAGCCGGGGTCGCCAAACAGCCAGTCGATCACGCCGTGCATCTATGGCCCGCCCTCACCCGCCCCGAAGGCAGCGCCCTCCGAAGCGCGCCGATGCGCTCAACGTCGCCGCCCCGCAACGCGCAAAACGCCACGGCGAGTCCTGTTCAGCGGTCGCGCGTGAAGCCCAGCACGTCTTGCATGTCGTACAGCCGACCTGGGGCTTGGCGGACCGCCCAGACCGCCGCCTCCACCGCGCCGCGGGCGAACAGGGTGCGGTCGCGGGCGGAATGGGACAGGGTCATCAGCTCGTCCTCGGCGGCGAACATCACGCTGTGATCGCCCACGATCCCGCCACCGCGGAGAACCGAAAAGCCGATCTCGCCCTCAGGCCGTGGGCCGGTCATGCCGTCGCGCCCTCGCCGCTCGACCTGCGCCGGCGAGACGCCGCGCCCGTCCGCCGCTGCCGCGCCCAGCATCAGCGCGGTGCCGGACGGGGCGTCCAGCTTGCGACGGTGGTGCGCCTCCATGATCTCGATGTCCCAGTCGGCGGCGGGCAGGATGCGCGCGGCCTGGCGCACCAGCCCGACCAGCACATTGACGCCCAGAGAGAAGTTGCCAGAGCGGACGATGACCACGCGCCCCGCCGCCTCCGCCAGCGCAGCCTCCTGCCCCGCGTCGAACCCCGTGGAGCCGATCACCAGCGCCGGACCGCCCCGCACCGCCGCTCGCTCGGCCAGGGCTACGGACGCGGCCGGGACGGAGAAGTCGACCACGACATCGGCGGCGTCCAGCGCGGCGTCCAGCGCCACCAGCCCCTCGCCCTCGGCCCCGGGCCGGTCGAAGCGGGCCGCCAAGCGCACGCTCCGGTGCGCGTCCGCCACCTGCGCCACTGCCCGCCCCATGCGGCCGAGCGCCCCGGCGACGGCGAGGCGAACCCGGGCGGCGTCTTCGCTCATGCGCGCATATCCGCGGCGAACCGAACGGTGCTAAGTCGCGTCGGCCCTGCGCCGCCGAGGAGATCGCCCGCCATGAAGCTCTACTCCAATCCGCTGTCGCCCTTCGCGGTACGCGTCCGCGTGTCGATCTACGCCAGGGAGTTGCCGATCGAGATCGTCGACGTGCCCCAGGGCGGCAACAAGTCGCCGGAGTACCTGGCCGTCAACCCACTCGGCAAGATTCCCGCCCTGCAGCTGGACGACGAAACGGGCCTGCCCGAATCGGAGGTGATCGTCGAGTATCTGGAAGAGGTGTTCCCGCAAAAATCCTTGCTCCCCGCCGACCCTGTGCAGCGGGCGCGGGTGCGGGTGATCGGGCGCGCCGCCGAGCTGTACGTCATGGCCGCGATTGGCCCTCTGTTCGGCCAGATGGACCCGAGCACGCGCGACCAGGCGGTCGTCGAGACACAACTCGCCAAGCTGCGCGAAGCGCTGACTTCGCTGGAGCCGTTGATGGGTCCGGGGCCGTATGGGTTCGGCGGCGAACTGACCCTGGCCGACGGAATACTGTTTCCGGTACTGACCTATGTCGGCGTGGTGGGTCAGGCGTTCGGGGCGGGCGACCTGTTGGCCGCGCATCCGAAGCTTGCGGCCTACCTGCCCGCCGCGGGGCAAAACCCGGTGCTGGCGCGGGTGCACGGGGAGATCATGCAGGGGCTGGCCGCCATGCGCGGCGGCTGACGCCCTATACTCGCGCGTCGGTTTCGGCGGGGTGGCCGGTCAGGCCGCCCCAGAACTTGCGCGCCTTGTCGAAGAAGCCGGCATGGCGCGGGTGGTGCTTGTCGGCCCCCGACAGGTCGGCGAACTCCTGCATCAACGCTCTCTGCTTGGGCGTCAGATGCGTGGGCGTCTCGACGTACAGGTCCACGATCAGGTCGCCGCGCTCGCGCCCGCGCAGGGACGGCATGCCCCGCCCGCGCAGGCGGATGGTGTGGCCGGTCTGGGCGCCCGGCGGCGCCTTGACCGTGGCGCGACACTGGCCGTCGTCGGCCAGGCACGGCGCCTCGAGTTCGCCACCCAGCGCGGCCACGTGCATGGGGATCGGCACGCTGCAGTGCAGGTCCAGCCCGTCCCGCTCGAACAAGTCGTGGGGCCGCACCGACAGGAATATGTAGAGGTCGCCGCGGGGTCCGCCGCGCAAGCCTGCGTCGCCCTCGCCCGACAGGCGGATGCGCGAGCCGTCGTCCACGCCCGCGGGAATGCGGACCTCCAGCTTGCGCTCCCGCCGGACCTGGCCCGCGCCGTGGCAGGTGCGACAGGGGTCGGTGACGATGCGCCCCGCCCCGCCGCAGCGCGGGCAGGTGCGCTCCACCGCGAAGAAGCCCTGGGTCGCCCGCACCCGCCCCGCCCCGCCGCAGGTCGGGCAGCCTGTGGGCTGGGTGCCGGGCTTGGCGCCCGTGCCCTCGCAGACTTCGCATGTCGTGCTGGATGGAACCGCGATCTCCTTCTCGGCACCGCCGAAGGCGTCTTCCAGGGTGATCTCCAGGTCGTAACGTAGGTCCTGGCCGCGCGCCGGTCCGCTGGAGGACCGGCGGCCGCCGCCGAACATCTCGCCGAACACGTCGGCGAAAATGTCGCCCACATCCTGATAGCCCGCGCCGTTTCCCCCGCCACCCGCCCCCTGCTGCACGCCGGCATGACCGAAGCGGTCGTACATACCCCGCTTGCCGGAGTCCGACAGCACCGAATAAGCCTCGTTGCACTCTTTGAAGCGCAGTTCGGCTTGGGGGTCGCCGGGGTTGCGGTCGGGGTGGTGCTGCATGGCGGCCCTGCGAAAGGCGGCCTTGAGCTCAACCTCGGTGGAGGTGCGCGAAACGCCAAGCACCTCATAATAGTCGCGGGCCATCAGACGTGGACCCTCAGCTCGTTGTTGAACGACTGAGCGCGCTTCGAGAAGGCCGCTCGCGCAGCCCCCTCAGCATGACGACGAGAGGTGAACGCCACCCAAGTTCGTCATCCCGAGGAGCGCTCGCGAGAGCGCGTCTCGAAAGACGCACTGGCTCAAGCCGACTTTTTCGCGTCGTCGACTTCCTCGAACTCGGCGTCGACCACGCCATCCTGGCCCGGCGCGTTGGCCGCCTCGCCGCCTTGCTGGGCCGCGTACATGGCCTCGCCGAGCTTCATGGAAGCCTGCACCAGGGTCTGGGTCTTGGCGCGGATGCCGTCGAGATCCTCCCCGTCCTTGGCCGCCTTCAGCTCGGCGATGGCCGATTCGATGGCGGACTTGTCGGCCGGCGAGACCTTGTCGCCGAACTCGGAAACGGACTTCTCCGAAGAGTGAACCAGGGCGTCGGCCTGATTTCGCGCCTCGACCAGCGACTTGCGCTTCTCGTCCTCGGCCTTGTTGGCCTCTGCTTCTTGCACCATGCGCTGAATGTCGGCGTCCGACAGGCCGCCGTTGGCCTGGATGCGGATCGACTGTTCCTTGTTGGTCGCCTTGTCCTTGGCGCCGACATTGACGATGCCGTTGGCGTCGATGTCGAAGGTGACCTCGACCTGCGGCACGCCGCGGGGCGCGGGCGGGATGCCGACCAAATCGAACTGGCCCAGCATCTTGTTGTCGTGCGCCATCGGTCGCTCGCCCTGGAACACCCGGATCGTCACCGCCGACTGGTTGTCGTCGGCGGTGGAGAAGGTCTGCGAACGCTTGGTCGGGATGGTGGTGTTGCGCTCGATCAGCGGCGTGAACACCCCGCCCAGCGTCTCGATGCCGAGCGTCAGCGGCGTGACGTCCAGCAGCAACACGTCCTTGACGTCGCCCTGCAGAACGCCGGCCTGCACCGCGGCGCCCAGGGCCACGACCTCGTCGGGGTTGACGCCGGTGTGCGGCTCGCGGCCGAAGAAGGCCTTCACCGCGTCGAACACCTTGGGCATGCGGGTCATGCCGCCTACCAGCACCACTTCGTCGATGTCGGACTTCTTCAGACCCGCATCCTTCAGCGCCTGATCACAGGGGCCGATGGTCTTGGCGATCAGGTCCTCGACCAGGCTTTCCAGCTTGGCGCGGGTCAGCTTGAGCGTCAGGTGCAGAGGACCGTTGGCGTTCATCGAGATGAACGGCAGGTTGACATCGTACTGAGCGGTGAAGGACAGCTCCTTCTTCGCCTTCTCGGCCTCTTCCTTCAGGCGCTGCAGAGCCAACTTATCCTTGCGCAGGTCGACCCCGTTCTCCTTCTTGAACTCGTCGGCCAGGTAGTCGACCACCCGCAGGTCGAAGTCCTCGCCGCCGAGGAAGGTGTCGCCGTTGGTCGCCTTCACCTCGAACACGCCGTCGCCGATCTCCAGCACCGAGACGTCGAAGGTGCCGCCGCCCAGGTCGTAGACGGCGATCTTCTTGCCGTCCGACTTGTCCAGGCCGTAAGCCAGGGCCGCGGCGGTGGGCTCGTTGATGATGCGCAGAACCTCCAGGCCGGCGATCTTGCCCGCATCTTTGGTGGCTTGGCGCTGGGCGTCGTTAAAATAGGCGGGCACGGTGATGACCGCGCGGTCGATGGTCTCGCCGAGGTTGGCCTCCGCGGCCTCCTTCATTCTCTGCAGGATGAAGGCGCTGATCTGCTGGGGGCTGTAGTCCTTGCCGTGCGAGCGGACCCAAGCGTCGCCGGTCGGGCCGCGGACGATCTCATAGGGCACCATGCCCTTGTCCTTGGTGACCACCGGGTCGTCGAAGGTGCGGCCGATTAGGCGCTTGATGGCGAAGAAGGTGTTGGACGGATTGGTCACCGCCTGGCGCCTGGCGGGCTGGCCGACGATGCGCTCGCCGTCCTCCAGGATAGCGACCACCGACGGGGTGGTGCGCGCGCCCTCGGCGTTCTCGATCACGCGGGGCGCCTTGCCGTCCATGATAGCCACGCACGAGTTGGTCGTGCCGAGGTCGATGCCGATGATCTTGCTCATCTGAAGCTCTTCTCACTCCTTGGTGGCGGACCGGCCCTGCGGCCTTGCTGGAAGCGCCGTTTCGCCGCCGATCCCCGTTGAATCAGACACTTGGGTTCACGCCGGGGCGCTCTGGCCCCTGTGGAGCGGACCCCGCGCAGGCGTGGCCGTCCGGTCCCCGATATGGGCAGGGCCGCGGGGGAGGCAAGACCATGACGAGGGCAAGGCCGCCGCCGCTCAAGCTCCGCCGTCCAGGTCGCACCGGGAGCTCAGCTATGGCAATGCGCGCCTCCATATACCACCCATGACTCCGCCCGGCTTCGCCCTGCACCCCGGCGCGCTCGATCGCGCGGCGCAGGAGAGCCTGCTGGTCGAGGTGCTGGCGCGGGTGCAGCGTGCGCCCTTCACCCGCCCGGTCACCCCGAGCGGGCAGGCCATGTCGGTCCAGATGACCAGCTTCGGCCCGCTGGGCTGGGTCAGCGACCGGTCCGGCTATCGCTATGAGCGCGCCCACCCCGTCACCGGCGAGCCCTGGCCGGACATGCCGGCCGCCCTGCTCACGTTGTGGGCCCGCTTCGCCAACTTCGAGCGGCCGCCCGACTCTTGCCTGGTCAACCTGTACGGCGAGGGCGCGCGCATGGGCCTGCATCAGGACCGCGACGAGGTCGATCCGACCGCGCCGGTGCTGTCGGTATCGCTGGGCGATACGGCGGTGTTCCGGCTGGGAGGAACCGCGCGCCGAGACCCGACCCGCTCGCTGCGGCTGGCCTCGGGGGATGTCTGCATGCTGGCGGGCGCGGCGAGGCTGGCCTTCCACGGTGTCGACCGGGTGATCCCCGGGTCGTCGACCCTGGTCCCGGGCGGCGGCCGGGTGAACCTGACCCTGCGCCGGGCGGGGTGACGTGGGCGGTCAGTCGTCGAAGCTCTTGGGCATCTCCGCTCGGCGGACGTCCTCGAGCGCCTTCTCGCCCTCGCGCTTGAGGCTCTTGGGATCCTTCTCGTTCAGCCCGCCGTCGTTCTCGGCGGCGTTGCCCTGCTCGGCGGCTTCTCCAAGCGTCTCGGAGGCGTCGGGCTTGGCGATCGAGGCGGGTTCGGCGGGCATGGCGGTCTCCCGAAGCTTGACTTCCGTCCAAGCGGCGGCGGCGGCCCCGGGTTCCGCGTACTCAATCTACTGGGACAGGCGCAGGCCGCCGATCGAGGTCGCGATCTTGGAGAAGGTCGCGGGCAGGTTCTGCACATTGGGGACGTCGTAGAAGTAGCTCGGCTGAGAGGCGCAGTTCTGAAGCACTACCGGCGACTGGCTGCCCGCCACGTCGATCCGCACCGTGTAGACGACGATTCCCGCATTGGCGATGTTGGCGCAGACGGCCGCGGTTCGTGCGTCCAGCGCCGCTTGACGCTGCGGGACTGTACTGTTCAAGCCCACGCCGGCGCGGTTCTGCCAGATATAGCCGATGCCGGAGTAGTACGACTGGTTGAAGTCGGGGTACCCGATTGAGCCGCCATAGTTCGGGGTGGGCGTCGCCTCGTTCCATCCGTCGGTCAGGAACACGATGATCTTCTGCAAGTTCTTGGTGCCGTAGGCCAGGCCGTCGCCGAACGGCGCGCTGGGCGACAGGGTGTGCCATCCCCACATCATGCCGATGTTCAGGTTGGTGTCCCCGACCGCCGTCATGCTGTTGATGGTATTGGTGATCGTCTGCTGGTTGTTGGTCAGCCGAAGCAGGGGCGCGATTTGGCATCCAAAATTAGGGCCGAGCTTGTAGCCTGTGGCGCCCAATCCAGCAGAACCGGTCGTGGGTACGGTGCCGTTATACTTGTTGACGTCACCTTGCCACAAGACCGGATTGTTGTCATTGGGGCTGTTGTAATCATTGCTGACGTCGGGAAGGTAATTGTTGGCGTACTGGTTAGTATAGGTCGTATTATTGTAAAAGTACTTGTCCGGCTCGTCCGGCGCGAAGTAGGGAACGAACAGCGTTTCGGGATGGGCGACGTTGGGCGGCACGTCTTGAGCGTCGTAGGGCGCCGGGCGGCTCTCGACGCAACCGCCCCAGCTTGTCCCCAGGATCTGGAAGCCGACCAGGCGGTTGCCGTAGGCGGGCGACGAAATGTCGTCGCCATCGGGCCAGCTGAGCCCCGGGTACTGGGAATTCAGCTGCTTCTGATATTCCGGCGGCAACGAAGGGCTGATCCAAGACTGCGACTGATATTGCGAGCCGACGTTCACAGTCTGGCTGAACGGCACCACCGAGATGCGCAGGTTGTCCGGAGCGTGGGGCGTCTGCTGGAACAGGGTGCTGACCAACTGGTTGGCCGACGAGATCAGCGTCTGGATCTTGTTGTTGCTGTTCATCGAGCCGGTGTTGTCGAGCACCAGCGCGACCTCCAGCTTGGTGACGCCCCACGTCGTGGTCGAGTTGGCGTGGACCGGGATGGTGGCTATGCCCTTCCAAGCGGCGACCGCTCCGACGAAAAGCGGATTGATCGAGGAATCGGCCGAAACCGAGATCGTATTCGAGTCGCCGGGATTCTTGGCGTAAGTGGTCTTGACGTTGACCGACACGGCGCCAAGGTTCGGGTCCTTGCTGGTCCGAACGCTGATCCAGTTGACCGCCGCCATCTTCACGGTGTTCGGATCGGAGTTCTGTGGCATCTTGGAGACGGCCAGGGCCGCGCCGTCCACGGCGTCCTGCAGGGTGTTGCGGCTGCCGACCGCCCGCGAGACGTCGATCGACGCTCCCACCATCGGCACGACGAGCAGAGCGAAGGCTATGCCGAAGGTCGGCGCGATCGCTCCTGAGCGGTCACGCCCGAAGCGCTTAAGCAGGTCTGCGCAATGGTGCGGCTTCGGCATGGGTTCGGCTCACGCACGCACGATCCCGGGGCCGGGTTCACGCGCTCGCCGTCACCATGGCCGTGACCTATGAAGAAACCGCCGACGACAATGGTTAGAAGACGGTTCACGGTCGCGCATCTTCCGACGCGTTCAACACTCTGCGGACCGGGAACCCGCGACGGCCGCTCGGGTTGGAACGGCGCACAGAAGCGGAGGGCGAAGCATGGGCAAGCGGCACAGCGGCGGAGTCGAGAGCACCGCGGCCATCGCGCACCACCCGATCCATCCCATCCTGATCGTATTTCCCGCCGCCAGCCTGATCGGCGCCCCCGCCGCCGACCTCGCCTATCGCGTGACCAAGGACCCGTTCTGGGCGCGCGCTTCGAGTTGGTTGCTGGCGACGGGCGTGGTCACCGGGCTGGCCGCCGCCGTGCCGGGCATGATCGACTATGTCGCCATCAAGGAGGTCCGCCGGCTGCCCAGCGGCAATGTCCATGCAGCCGGCAACCTGGTCGCCCTGAGCCTGGCGGGTTGGAATTTCGCACGTCGCCGCGAGCACCCGACGGTGGGAACCGACGACCTCGGCCTCGGCCTGTCGCTGGCCACCGTCGCCCTGCTGGGCGTCACCGCCTGGCTGGGCGGCGAGCTGTCCTATCGCCACGGCATAGGGGCGATCGCCCCTAGCAGCGACGACATCGTCGGCGATACCGTCAAGCTGGGCCGCAAGGCGCTGGCCGGCAGCGGCCTGACCTAAACGCGCGGGGTCAGCCCGGCAGCGGCGCCAGCCCCGCGTCGCCGGTCTCGTCGCCCCAGGCCAGCCGCCGGCCGTCCGACGAGACCGCCAGAGCGGTGATCGGCGGCCCATTTTCCAGCTTGGGCCAGTCCGCCGCGCCGCCACCGACCTCGCCGGTCCACACCCGCCCGTCGTCCAGCCCCGCCACCACCCGTGTTCCGGCCGGATGCGCCGCCACACAGGCGACCAGCGCGCCGCCCACTGCTCCGACCTCCCGCGCCTCGCGCCCCATCGGCCCGTTCGCGCCGGTGAACGGCCACACCACCACGCCTTCCGCGCCCGAGGTCGCCAGCATGGCTCCCTTGGCCAGGAAGGCCAGGCTGCGCACCTTGGCCGGATAGCCGCCCATCTGCATGTCCTTCCCGTCCGACAGGCGCCAGCCATGCAGGGCGTTCTCCTGCATGGAGGACACCAGGAACTTGCCGTCCGGGCTCCAGGCCACGCCGATGTGCGAGCCCGCCCATTTGAGCGACACGGGCTTCCGCTCGGCGATGCGGGCGTACCACAGCTGCACCCCCCCATAGGTCGCCGCCGCCAACCGCCGCCCCTTGGCCTCGAACGCCAGAGCCGCGACGGTGCGCTCGTGAACGAAGGCGTGGGCCAGGCGCGG
>JAABUQ010007769.1_pt1 | contig 15353 bp, 22 predicted proteins | sample 5560001 | NCBI WGS metagenome assembly JAABUQ01 (sample SAMN10711888, study PRJNA513371) | rock metagenome | isolation source: Antarctica rocks | place: Antarctica: Victoria Land, Finger Mt nord | collected 2015-12-18 | reverse complement strand
CACCCAAACCTTCCCAATCAACCATCCCTCAACCCTACCCGCCACAACAACACCATCCACCATCCACTCCGCCCAAAATCATGTGTAGAATATGCCCAAAGATATATTGCGGGCTATGCACACACGTACAGAAGGGGAATGGGGATGCGGATGTGGCGATGGTGCTGCTCGGGGTATACGGTTGTGTGGGGGGGGAGAGGGGTTGGTGTTGTGTTTGATCGTGGTGATTGGAGGAGAATGAGGGAAACGGGGAACATTGGGGAGAAAGGGGAAAAAGGTCAGCGAAGAAGGCTCCGGTGGGAGGGGTGTTGCGTGGGGATACGGAAACGGAAAGGAAAGCGGAAACGGAAATGGGAGGGTGAGGGTGAGGGTGAGGTAGGTAGGTGGGTGGGGATATTCTGGATCGAGGGGCTTGACTGATGGGGTGGAGGATGGGGTGGAGTATGAAGGGGGTATGCCCAGGAGAAAAAAAAGGGGGGGGGGGAATCAATAGGGGAGCGAGAGAGGGTTGGGCGGGACGAAGTAATGGGGAAATTGATGAGAGTGATTAGGGAAGGGAGGAGAAGAATGTTCCGATGTAGAGGTACAACGGATCTGCATCTTTCCACGGTTTCGTGGATCTTGAGCTCTTCTTGGATTAGAAATGTGGTTAAACGAGAGCTTTATCATGCATCCAAACTCTCCCCCTGGCTCCGTTTGAATTCCCGGGCCGGTCGCAATCTTTCGATGCCGGCGCCCCGATTCAACGCCATAACCCCCGTCAACCCCGAACATCGCCTTCAGACACCGGAATAATCGAAACTGGAGAATGTAGATGTCATCGTCCAACGGGCATGGTGGAATGATGCAAGTTTTTCGACCAGGGCGGGAGGCGTTTGTCGCGCTCGAAGGCCAGGCCGCAATTGTTGCATAGTGACTGTCACACGTGTCAGTGTTCTGAGATGGGATGGTGGGATGGAAGGGAGTATGTGAGGCGAGGGGAGGGGAGACGTACTCTAGGCCCACTGGGTCCGTCTCTGACGCCCCAGACCGCGGTACCGTGGACTAGACAATGCGAGCAGCGCCATGTTGGGCGTTCCCTGTGTCGGAAAGGCATCAGCATAAAAACTCCCACAGTCTGCAAGCCCCCCCACGACGCAAACATAGCGAAACATACCAATCATTCAGCACACCCACTCCCCCACCCCCATACCCTGCGCTCCCCACCTCCGGCGTCCCCCTCCCTTGCGGGCTCAAACTCCTAAATCTTCTTTTCTTTTTACTCCGCTCGCCCCTCCCCATGGGCGTATCCTCATCCTCCATCCTCCTCTTCTCATCCGGCACCCCTCCTGCCATATTGGTCGTACTGCTGAATCTAGCCGTCTCCCTCCTCAGCCGTCTCAACTGCCTCTCCCTATCACCTTCCCGCTTCTCAATCTCCTCTTTCGAAAGCCTCTCGATCTTAGGTTCCCACTCGTCGCCCAGATGCTCGTTGTCAAACCGCCACCCCGCGCCCGTATCGCTGGCGGCCATGTTGTCGATTTCAGCGCCGTATCCGTTGAGGCCCCCTACCAGACCACCGCTCTCACACGCTTCCTTTTTGAGCCGCAAGACGGATTCGTAGATCGCGTGAGCCATGGCGGGGACCCACTCCCCAGCTAAACCCATGTCCGCGCAGGTTTGCTTTGCGAAGCGCTCGGCGTAGCCCACAGGGTGGAGGAGAGACCATTCGAATTTGTCGGTGTAGAGTTTGTTTTGGAGATTTATGTTTAGGGTTACAATGCACCGGTATGTGTCATCGGGGTCGAGTTCGTTGTCTGAGGCGGGGCTAGGGAGAGAGGTTGCCAGTGCGGAAACTTCGTTGGGGGGAGGTTTGGAAGGAGATGGTACGGGAGAAGCGTGGCGGTTTGTGCCGTTGAGTTGCGGGGTGCTCGGGGCGAGAAGAGGGGTGGAGGAGGGTTCGCGAGAGCGGGCGGCTTGGATGCTGCGCTTGGTGCCGTTGGTTGTGGTGGTGTCGGTGGTGTGAAAGAGAGGGTGGAGGGCTACACCCGCGTATTCTTCGAGTTGGATGCGGATCTGTTTGCTGACTTCCATGGCGAGGCTGGCTGTGTTTGGGAGGTCGAGGTCGTGGATTAGGATCGTAGCGAATTGGTCGGGGGTGATGAGTGTTTCATGCAGATTCCAGAGAAAAATGTCTTTCAATCGGAACGCCGGTGTCGGTTCTGGGACCCTGTATGCTGGCAAAGCAGAATTTATGCCCATGGCAGTGTGATCCGGAGGGAGAGGGAGGGCAGGTTGGGGCGTATAAGAACCAATGTCGATGTCGATTCGAATAGGAATCAGGGTTAGTGGGAGCGTTGTCTGGGCATGATGCTGTTTGTCTGTTCTGTGTAGACGGCCAAAATCAGCATTGCCCGCAGTACAGGATTCACTTGGTGTTCATACCTCACAGATCTCAGTTTCCCCATCCAGTCCCGCCAGATTCCCTGAACCTCGACCGGTGCATGTATTTCTTTGCCCACCTTGTCGGCGACACCTTCTTTTGCCTGATTTGGGTCTTCTCTCCTACTCCGTAATCCTGTGTGCCTCCTGTTGTTCTCACTATCTTCGAAGATATCGTCGTCGTCATATTCATTTTCGGCGTAATTCACGGCGATCGTGCCACGTTTGGTTGTTCGTGAGTTTCCAGGAGCTGGAACGGTGTGTTGTGGTATGACGGGGGTGAGGAGGGAGTTGGCATAAGTGCGCAGACGAGGAGCGTAGCTGGAGATAAAAGCTTGAGGCATGCTTCCCGCCGAAGCCTAACGCATTCTCTGGACTTAGGTGATCACCTGAGTCTGATCGACCATTTGCTCGATTGTGAGACGACCAGGGATTTTGACAGAATTTTTGCTAGCGCAAGAGGTGGATTTGAGGTTGACTCCGGTTCTGCAAAAAGGAGAGACCCGAACGAGCAATGCTGTGTCAACAAGACTTGCCGGCGCATTCCAGGTCGGCGAAAGTTGAAGCAGAAGATGGAAGTTCGCGAGCCTGCGCGTTGGGCAAGATAGGCTAACCGGGTTCAGCCTTACGAAAAACTGCCATTTCACCCTTTAGATTGTCGTGGATGTCTACTAAGTGATTCATTCTGCACGCGTGCTCCTAAAGGACTTTGCTGTAGAGATTGACCCGAGATCAAAATCTACACTGGAAAGTCATGCAACAGTTGCGGAGCTGTAGTGAGCTCTTTGGACCTCCCTCGTCGTTGAAGACCACACCCTCCCAAGCAATGCTCGACGCTCATCCAGCGCCTCAAGGAAAGAAACCGCCAATGAAGGGTATCGAGGTGTTGAGACCTCCAAGGAGAGGCTGGAGCACTTCCGGCCCCCTCCTACCCTTTTCTTCAGGACCTTCCACGGACCTCTCGCTCAAGCCAGTCCTACTCCTCGCCCCACGTCCTCTCTCTAATCCCCAACTCCTCCCCTGCCTTAGCGCGACTCCCGTCCAGCTCAGCCCGCCAGGCCCAATACTCTCCTAGCCTTACTTGGGCGTAAGCAGCGTAGTCGAAATCGATAGAAGAGATTGTCGCTTGGATCAGTGCCCACATGCCCCAGTATAAACCTGGTATCCCGCGGAAACGGTCGACCTCGGTGAAGAGCTGGACTTCCGGCGATTCAGTGTGGTTGCTAGAGTGACGGTCGCGCTTTCGAAGATGAGAGTTGTAGCTGTGGACGTATTCCGCGATGAATGCTCGACGGATAGAGCGCGTGGGGAGGGCGGTGTAATCGCATTCGAAGCCGCCCCATTCGGAGAAGTGATTTGCCAGATCAAATGCTGCGGGAGAGGGCGTGGCGTATTCGTAGTCGATGAAAGCGACGTTTTCGATGTCAGGGTTGGATAGAGAATGTTGATGTGGTGAAGGCGATGGAGGGAGTATGATTACGTTCCCGGAGAGGAGGTCACAATGACCGAAAATGAGCTGGGGAGTTGGGGTTTAGTTGTTTTTCATTGGGGATATCGAGTGGGAGCGAAGGGGCTTCGTACCCCGTTGCCGCCTCCCAGTCCGGGCGTGTCACTAAGCTCTGCAGCAGAGCGTATGAGCTCTTTCTGTAACATGATCTTCCTCTCGACCTCAATCTTATTCGTGGTTGGGAGCGCATATATCCACTTCTGCATCACCGTCCAGATATTCGGAGCTGGTTTCTCTGGTGTGATCGAGTTGCTTTTCTCTAAAGGCGTAGGTTGCGTTGGAGGGGACTGCGCAAGCGGTATCTCCATGTCGTCCTTGACCACCGCTTGTTTGCCAACCGAGACGATAGGAAGCATTGCATGCCACTGTGCCAACCGGTACGCAACTCCGCGCCAGACGGCTTCTTTGGTCAAATCCTCGGACGTACACACCCTGCCTTGAATGAAGGAATAAATCAGACCGTTCTTGAACCGGGCAAGCAATGGCGGTGCTAGACCATGCTGGGCAAGAAGGAAGTGAGACGTGGTTTCTCCTGCCGCCTGGTCAATAGATATTGACCATTGGACGCCACGGGATACCCTATACTCTCTCTATCAATGAGCACTTCAGTCCCGTTCCCGTAGGCCCGCACTAGAAGCGCTTCCTCGTCGATTTGCTCTTCAGTGGCACCGGGTCTTCTTTTCAAAGCTTTCAAAAGCTGTTGGGACTGGTCAGCAACGAAATTCTATGCAGCAAAGAAGTGCTTGTACGGTGTTGGTAATGCCATCTTTGAAATGTACAAATTCTATTTTGCCCTCTGCATGTTCCCATTCTGGTTTGAGGGCCACTATCAGTAGCAAAGCTGAAGTTTGGGACTCGACATTGTTGTAGGAGAGGGGAATATAACGTAGGTCGTCGGCAACGCCATTGTTGTTGGTGCTATGGGGAGACATCTGGCTGAAACAGCATTGGAGAGTAGGACGCTAGTCTGGCGGCTTCGAGTACGGCTCCTCTCAATGGTGTCTGTAGCATAATTGCGTTAATTGTTGACATCTGATGGAGAGACGCAAGTAATTGCAATACAGTCCGAAAGAGGAAGGCGTACCTTGCAACCTAACTACCGCGGGCCAGAATATCATCAAGCTGCTCCGTTATTGTAGTTTGCAAACTCAACATAGATCCTCGGCTCTGACCCGGAATCATTCAGTCCCAAGGGCACTATGGATTTCATGATAACACACCCTCTTCATCTACCAGCCGAGGTAGGCTGCAAGACAAGAGCGTTGCGTTGGGACATTCTCTCTCCACGGAGCACTAGTGATTCGATTGTCAGAACATCTGACTATTCTCTGATCTGAGAGTCTGCTCCCTTCTGGTGATACTCCCCTAGCCGTGGCACTGCTGGCTGTGAGAAACCGGACCGGGCCCTAATAGCTGTGACGGGTGGGAGACAGGCTTTGTGCACTGGCGCTCCAACTGGAGGCGGTCCTGCCCGCTCTTTACGATGTGCCGTCTAGGAACCAGTCGTCATTCCAAACGGCCAAGCACCAAAGTGGTGAAGCTGGTGAAGGCGGTCGCACCGATCTTAGTCCCTGTTGATTTCAATGATCTTGGTGAAGTGCACCACTGAATGGTGGGATGGCCTGCAAATCGGATACTATGGTGATTCCTCCCCCCTACACGACACCCACGGTTCTTCCATGGGTGCCACCTCTTCCGCCGTATCGATGCATGTTTCTGGCTTGAATTGAAACAGCTAGGAAGTCGTGAAGCACACCATGTCGTCGACTTCTCCATATGCTGTACCTGAGTCAGAGCCTCCGCAATGGAAACCGGGGGAGGATTTGGCTGCCAGTGCCTTTTTGGGCGTAACCTTGTTCCTCATTATCGATATCAATGTCTGCGTATTACGAACTTTTAAGAAGAGGAATGGTCTCTACTACTGGAGTATGACGGGAGGGACCTGGGCATGCCTGCTTGACGCCTCGGGAGTCATATTGAAATATCTTATACCTAATGCAACACGAGTCTGGGGCCTTTACACCTTTATACTTCTTACCGGCTGGTCTATCTATGCCCCAGCTCAACTCCTGGTGTTATATTCTCGGCTTCACCTTGTGAAGGAAGACCGTAGGACGCAGCGCTGGGTCTTGATTGTCATCGTATCGACCTTGTTTCTCTTTATTCTTCCAACCTGGTTGGTCGTATGGCCTGCTTATGATCCCGATCCACAAGTTTCCTCTTGGTGGTCACCTCGGGACGCCAGTGTGGAACGGTACAATCAGCTGGGCTTCACCCTCGTCGAACTCTTCGTTAGCGGAATCTACATATGGTCGTTGTTTGGGCTGTTGCATTACAAATCCAGTGTCTGACAACGAAGAGTCATGCTGGACTTGATATACGTCAACTTGATCGCTATCGCGTTCGACATTCTTGTCATGACATTCATATACTTAAACGAATTGGGAATCAGCCACCGGATACAGACGTTCAGCTACATTTTGAAGCTGAAGCTCGAGTTCGTTGTTCTTAACCAGCTCATGGCTGTTGCAGCCCGTGGTATACAAAAAGCATCTTGGGAAAAGAAGAGATATCATCACCCATCCCTAGGTGACACTTTTTCGGCGGAATGCCGAAGATGGGGCGGCAAATCGCCTCCAACGCCCCAGATCCGAGACAGTCCTCGAGCGGCACCAGAGAGTTCGGCAATACCCCCTATGGATCTAGAGATGCCTTCTCCAGTCATGTCGAGGTCACACCGGAAATCGGTCATGTCGAGTCCCGAGGCGCAAAGTGTTAGTGATCGTATGGATTTGAATAGGTTCAATTTTGGAGCCGAGCCACAGCTTGAATTACATAGCTTCAGTAGTGAGGGAGCACCTACCTCAGACCAGGCGCAGACACTACAGATGAGACCCAGTCAGAGCTGGGGAAACCTTACAGCCTCCCGAAGGATCTCCAAGACAAGAGAGCCCACATCTATTCCCCCGACGCATGCACAGTGCGAAGAAAAGGACGTTGAGCTTGCTCAATCACCGCCTACGACATCGTGATAGTGAAAACGTTGAGCGAATGGAGCGAAGTGAGCGGAGGAGAAAGATTCCAATGAGGGCAACTCTAAGATCACATAATCCGAGACATGGTATCGATGATACTGAGGATGCCGAGGAGTCAGAAATTGGGGTGGAAATGTGGGAGAACTGGGGAAAACTGGTTTTGGACGTACCGTTGTTCAAGTCCAAGGAGCAGGTGTGAGACAGGGTTTCGCTCACTGCTTTTTGTAAATAGGCGTGACCTTCAATGGATGATGGTACGGGAATGACTAGAATGCATATAGGAGACATACCCTGGGCATGATTACCTATACTTTGTCCAACAAGAAGACATTGAGAAATTCACTAGGTGTCAAATGGTTGAGCCAATACACCAATTGTAGAGCAATCATTCGGCATTGATTTGGACTATCCAAGTACAGGGGTCGAGAGGTCGACGATCCCGTCGCTGGAGATGTCAATACTGTACCATAGGTTAGATGTCCCTTTGGGCGTATAGACTCAAGCTCAAAGTGAGCGCAATAGGTAGGTACCTATTTAAGGTATTGCTACTGTATCAATTGGCTTGGCCCTTATCGTCAAACGTTACCTTATCATCTCCCACCTCTAGGGGGCCTCGACTACCCAAATTGGCTGCTTCAGATAGTCGAAGGTCCCTGTTATTCACCCCCACGCACTTCCAGTCGCACACGAGGGGCAGCGGTCGAAATTTCCGAAGATGACGGCGGAGAACATGGTGTTGTGTTTCTCCCTCTCCAGATTCCCCTCTTTCCTCGCTGCAGATTCAACGGTCACTACACTCTATCCTATCAAGTTCCGATTGGTCACAAGGCATGCCCACAGATCCAGAGCAAGCCACCGAAAGGACCAAATTGATCTATCAGGTTGCCGGTGATAGACCGTTGAGCGTCGTCAAACAGGGAGATGAGGCTTCGTCCATTATCGATTCGTACTTGAGCAAAGATGAACAGGCTCTCTCAGCTGCCCCGTTGGGCGAGAGGCTACCCTATAATGACTACACAACGATAGATTGGTTGCACGATCTCGTATGCTCCCTCACTGCTTAAAGGGAAACCGACTGACCCCTGGCAGGTCAAAGACTCCTACCGAAAACGTGCCATACGTTCCCGGCTAGGAATCCGCAATCATCTCATTCGAAAGTTCGAGTCAATTTCCGGTTGGTTAGCAGCCGCCGTGATCGGTATTCTCACCGCCTGTGTTGCTTTCCTTGTCGATATTGCAGAAGAGACGGTCAGTGACTGGAAGCTGGGCTACTGCAAGAGCAATCCTTTTTCGAATCGGAAAACCTGCTGTACCAACCTGAAGCCATTGGCTGGCCCTCTGAAAGCAAACCTCGGAGACGGCTGTGATGCATGGGTGACGTGGACGGAGGGATGGTACAGCGCCTTTGGTATCTACGTTGGCTTCGCGGTCCTTTTTGGTATCTTCAGCTCTGCCATCACTATGCTTACAAAATCCTCGTTACCAGCTGCTGCACCCGGCCATGGGGACAAGGGATACATGCCCAGTAGCGGTTCTGACCAAGTCATGAGTGGGAAGTCAATATATCTTGCCGCAGGTTCAGGCATCCCTGAGATCAAGACTATACTCTCCGGTTTCGTGATTCCCCATTTCTTGGACTTCAAAGTTCTCGTCATCAAAGCGGTCGGAGCTGTTTTCGCTGTGGCAACTGGCATGTGTTTAGGAAAAGAAGGACCGTTTGTGCATATCTCGACCTGTGTAGCATATTTGGTCTCAAAGTCCTTCCCGAAGTACAAGGAGAATAGCAGGAAGATGCGTGAAATGCTGAGTGTCGGATGCTCAGCAGGTCTATCGGTGGCGTTTGGTGCACCTATCGGCGGTGTACTCTTCAGCTACGAAGAAATTTCCACATACTTCCCACGAAGGATTCTGTGGCGGTCATTCTTTTGCTCGCTATGGGCCGCGATGATCTTAAAGGCTCTGAATCCCACCGGAACGGGGAAGCTTGTTCTGTTTGAGACCAATTATGGCACTAAATACGATGCAGTTCATTATTTGGTCTTCGTATTTCTTGGAGTAGCTGGTGGCATATGGGGAGGGCTGTTCTGCAAATTCAATTTCTTATGGTCAAAGAGCTTCCGCAAATTCAACATCATCAAGAATCACCTAGTCTTCGAAGTCTTCCTTGTGGTACTCGCGACTGGCCTGCTACAATATCCAAATCCCATGACAAGAGAACCCGGCGACAAAATCATCAAGAACCTTCTCCGAGATTGCCGACGTGGCCCCGACCATTCATGGCTATGCCGACAAGAAGTTGCGGACTCAAATCCTAGATACATCGGTTGGCTCGTCTACGGTACCGTTGTCAAACTCATCCTCACAATCATAACCTTCGGCTGCAAAGTTCCCTCCGGCATCATCATCCCAGCTCTAGATGCAGGCGCCTTCTTTGGTAGACTAGTTGGCCAAGCGATCCCTACAATATCCCCAGGCATCTTCGCTATGGTCGGCGCAGCTGCTTTCCTCGCCGGCGTATCTCGCATGACTATCTCCCTCGCAGTAATCATGTTCGAGCTCACGGGCGAGCTGGAATATATTGTCCCGCACATGATCGCTATCCTCGTAGCGAAATGGGTAGCCGATACACTCGAACCCCAGGGCGTTTACGATCTGGCACAAAGCGTACTCGGCCATCCATTTCTGGACAATGATCATGCGATTGTACTGGTTCAGAAGGAGAACACCCTTGTGGAAGCCTTGATTCCGCCGAAGCAGACCATGGAGGATATCACGGTTCATGTGCCTAAAGGTAACAAAGTCTCCAGAAGAGCGTTGGAAACGAAGCTGGGACGTCTCAAAGAACGCGGTCTCCTTGATGCCGGCCTAGTGCTAGTACAGGATGGTATGCTTCAAGGCTATCTAGCAGAGGGAGAATTGGAATTTGGACTCACCAAGTTGGGAGAGATTTGGGACGACGATTGCCGCGTTAGACTCCTCGGAGAAAGCGAAGAAGATGAATTTGATCTGACGATGTTTGTGGATCGCACGCCATTGTCTGTTTGTGCAAAGGCACCTATGGAGTATGCGGTCGAGATGTTTGGCAAGTTGGGACTGCGGTATCTGTGCGTGGTTGAGGAGGGGAGTGGGAAGTTGGTTGGTGTGAGTGGTCTCCTCTCCCTTGTTCAAGTCTGCAGCTGACAGGGTCAAGGTGATTATCAAAAAGCGATTAGTGACCTGGCTGGAGGAATTGAAACATGCTTGATGATCATGATTACACTGGGGGATGCATTGAGAAAAGGGGGTGTTGTGGAACGGGTCTTGAATGTGCACATGGGATTGTTCAAACACTTCTGCTACCAGATTACACACCATGAACTGCACTCAGAGATACTAAAAGACAAGATTATAGAAGCAGGCCGAAAACTCTATCATTTCACTCTTTTTCGCGGATTCCCCTCGAGCCTCGGCGAAAGTGCGGAGCTTTCCCCGCAGCTGAAGCCGTCCGCAAACAACTCTCGAGCTCTCTCCCCTTTTCACTCTCCTACATCTACAAATACTCAAGTAATCCCCAGATCTCCTCATTACCGTCCGAGTTAACCACCGACAATGGTCCCCCCAATACCCTTCTCCGAGCCCCCCTGGCTCTCCGGCCTCCCCTCCGCCTACTACACCCCCTCCCATCACCGCTGGCAAACCGCCTGCCGTGCCTTCATTACCGAAAACCTCACCCAACATGCAATGGACTGGGAGCGCGCCGAAGTCGTCCCCCCTCACGTATTCAAAACTTTCGCCGCGGCCAACATGCTTATTCCGAACCTCCCAGCGCCGCTGCCAGTGGCATGGCTGAAAAAGCTGGGGATACATGATATTTTAGGGGTTGTCAAGGTCGAAGAGTGGGATTATCTACACACCAGTATCTACGTGGATGAGATGTCTCGGTCCGGGTTGAGTGGTCCGGGTGCGAGTATTACGGTTGGTATGGCATTCGGAGTGCCCCCACTCATTAAATTTGGGAGTCATGAGCTGCAAGAACGGTTTCTGCCGGAGCTGTTGACGGGGAGGAAGAGGATGTGTATCGCGATCACAGAGCCCGGTGCTGGAAGCGATGTCGCTGGTATAGAAACTACGGCGGAGAAAAGCGAAGATGGCAGGGAGTATGTCATTAACGGTACGAAGAAGTGGATTACGAATGGGATTTGGGCGGAATATTCTACCATCGCTGTGAGGACTGGGGGGCTTGGGCCTGGAGGTTTGAGTCTGCTTGTCATGCCTCTGCTGGGATATCCGGGTGTTAGTATGCGGAAGTTGCAGGTTGGAGGGCAAATGAGTGGGGGAACGACGTTCATCGAGCTCGATGATGTGAGGGTGCCAGTGGCGAATCTGATTGGGGAGGAAGGCAGTGGAATGAAATACATCATGACCAATTTCAACCACGAAAGACTTACCATTGCTATCGGTGCCACGAGACAAGCAAGAGTGGCATTGAGCGCCGCATTCGAGTATTGTCTCCAGAGAGAGGCGTTTGGGAAAGTGCTCATGGAGCAGGCGGTGGTCAGACATCGGCTTGCGAAAGCGGGGGCGATGCTGGAGAGTCAATGGGCGTGGGTTGAGAGTTTTGTGTATCAAATGACAAAGCTTGAGAAGAAGGAGGCGGATGCGGAGTTAGGAGGGTTGACAGCGTTGGCGAAAGCGCAGGCGGGGATTGTGTTGGATGAGTGTGCGAGGTGCGCCGTGCTGCTTTTTGGTGGGAATGGATATACGAGGACGGGGAGGGGGGAGATTGTTGAACGTGAGAACTCTTCTTTATGATATGGTATTGAGTGAGAGGTGGATATGAGCTAATCTTGGTTTAGGAATATATCGTGAAGTGCCTGGCGCCCGTATACCGGGTGGCTCTGAGGATGTGATGCTTGACTTGGCTGTGAGGCAGCTTGTCAAGAATTACAAGGATGCGACAAAATCGTTAGAGCGGCCAAAGGCGTCTTCCAAGCTATGAATGATCGACTAGGTCACCTGCTCGAGCATGCTTCAACATGCGGAACAATACCTCGAAGCTCGTAGCGGGTCATACTCGAAGGGATAGTGAAAAGCGGCCTGCATGGATCATGACTCTGAGAGACGAATTTCCAAGCTCCAATTCGTACGAAACATTCGCGACTGTTCGTCAAAACCCTCATCGCTAAGGCTAAAGAAATACGCAAGTGTTGAAAATGTGGTCAGACGTCCAAGGAAGCCAGAGGTACTGACAGATGTATTTGGGTTGAAGCCCAGGATCTTATTATGATGGCTGAAGAGATACTACGGAAGTACCTTTCAGTGAAATGAAGTCGTGCTCCTGCAGGGCTATCAATCCCTTGCGTCGGATTGCATTTTCGGAAGTCAATGATAGGTGGCTCCACCCAAAAGCTTCACTGTCCAAATTGCTTTCGCTTGAGAGAAAGTTCAACATGTTTTTCTTCGAACATCAAGATGGCACGCAGATGTTTCTCATTAATTTCACTCGTCGCCATCATTTTTGGTCTCGCATTCCTGGTACAACTCTCGCAGCGCCAGTTGGTTGCCCAAACCATCGGAACCGCCATCTCAAAAGCGAATCCCCCGAAACATGGCTACTTTCATCTCCTCATGCCTGCAGACCGGGGTGATGCCAACGTATGTAAATCGGTCCTCGGAGCCGCGATTCTTGGTTACCCAACGCCCACAATCTACAACTGGATTGGCGACAACCACGACAGAAAGAGAAGCTGGTCGCCGGAGCAGATGGAAAAGATATTTGGGATGCACAGACACCTTCAGACTATGGATAATTCGACAGACCATGATCTTCTCTTGTTGGTCGACAGTTACGACACTTGGTTCCAACTCAACCCGCAAATCCTGATTGATCGCTACCACGAAACAAACAGAGGAGCAGAGGAACGCATGAATATTAATATTGGCAACACCGACCGCGACTTCAAACAAACCATCGTCCTCTCCGCCGAAAAGAAATGCTGGCCAGGAAGCCCAAACGATCTCGGTTGCTTCGCTGTCCCAGAATCCCCCGTACCCAGATTCATCTACGGTCCCCAAACAGACGTTGATGTCGGTGGCCCTGAAAATCCATTTCTCAAGTTCCGCCGCCGCCATCTGAATTCGGGTTTTATGCTTGGTCCTGTAAAAGACCTACGAACCCTCTTCTCCCGAGCCAACACTCTCGCAGCAGCGAACCCCAACGACCACGGCGGCGATCAAAGCATCATCGCCCAAATCTTCGGCGAGCAGGAATACGTCCGTGAACTATCCCGCCTCCCTCATCCAGTGGAATCAGACTCCTACCCTCAGGTACACGAAACCTTCACCCGCGACCCCAGCACGAACTACGAGTTCCACCTCGGACTCGACTATGCCGCCGCCCTCTCGGTCCCCACAAAATGGTCCGACAACGACTCCTCGTTTCTCAATTTCACAGGCAACACCTCCCTCGCCACCGCACCTTCAGGCGGCACCTACCGCCTTGCCATGCAATCTGACATCCTCGCCTCGGACCTCCCCCTCATATTCGCAGTCACCCACCCAACAGGAGAAAGTGTAGAATTGGCTGCAGTCTCCAGAACCCCCAAGGATCTACAATGGAAAGACTTCCCCCTCTACACCGACATCTACACGCACCACAGCCCTGCCCTGATCCACCACAACGGCGATAAATCCGCTCGTGAGAATCTGTGGCAGCGGCTGTGGTACCAACCCATTGCGCGCGGGTTCTTGGATATTCGCCTCGGCTTGTCCCAGCGCGACAGCGAGGCCATTGCCGTCGATAGCGAGGGGAAGAAGTGGTACGCCCGAGCGGAAAACGAGTTTCCCGAGGCGACGAAGCTGGGGGTGAAAGTGCTCGATAAGGAGGCTCGATCTAGCTGGGTCACTTGGAATGCATTGTGCGACCCGGAAGCGCAAGAGGAGGTCTTTAAGGACGGCAAGGGTGTTTACCAATACGCTGGAAAGAAGGATTAAATATTTGTATGCCTCCCGCGGCGGTGCGGAACGTGGTCTGCGACCCGGAAGCGCAGGAGGAGGGGTTCCCAAGCATCCCAAAAGGCATTAACACCTCCGTTGCCAAAACACAATCCCAAGTTCTTTCCCTGCTTCCCAAGAGCTCACCATCCACGAAACCATCCCACCATCCACAAAAACACATCCACTACTCCAATCACCGCGGGCGAAGGTCGGCAAAGCCTTGACCAGATATATCCCTCCTCGCAACGACCCCCTCTCCACAAGGCGGGAATATCCGCTGTATGTAACCCATCTGAATCTCGACAATGACTCCTTGTTAATTAATAATCTACGCGGAAGACCACCTCGATCATGGGGTTGGGTCAAGAAAATGGAGGGGGGGGGGGGGAAAGGGGGGCTTAAAAAAAGCACGGCGGTCGCCGTGATCGCCACAGTATCCAACAGAAGTATTCAACAGGAATGAAGACCAGCTCGTAGACACTCAATAGCAAACCAACCCCCGTCCACCCTGCTCCCCAACCCCCGCACAAAACAGTCAAAACGACATGAAAACTTCGCCTTCCCATGCCCATCTCCAACCGCCCTTTCCTGACTCTTTCCACCCCGTGCCGGCCCTGCCCTGCCCTGAAAGGGACGCCTATATATAGCCCAGATCACAGGGGAAACATGCACCCTCACCCTCATCCTCACGCTTCACTCAACCCTTTCCTTCACTTCGCTGGGCGGGAGCGGTAGGAGCAGTAGGAGCAGCGGGAATCGCAGCTACCGCAGCAGTGGCAGTGGCAGTGGCAGCATACGAACCCAAATCAAAATCAAGCTTAAGAGAACCAAAGGCGGGAGAGGCAGCGCGCGGGGTTTCAAACCCGACATCCAAACGTTTTGCTTCTTGTTGTCTCCCATTGCATCCCCATTTGTTCCCCCCCCCACGCGGTACTCATCCCGCGTGTACAGTACCTGAAAGCTGGAAAGGAAGGGAAAGGGAGACCCACGGCCTAGATCGCAGGGAGAAGCCGCAAACGGGCTTGAGCGAAGATAGTGAAGGGAGGTAGCGCGTGTGGATCCAATCCCTGAATGCCAAAGTATTGCATAGAATTGTCGTCGGTCTATCCTACACCCCCCCCCGCCTCCCTTTCCCTCTCCTCCCCTTTTCCTGAGGTGTAGGGGGGAAGAAGGTAAGGGGGTATGCACGGCCGTGATGCCCACCCAATACACATAAGCCACAACGCTCTATCCAACGCCCCTCCCCCCCCCCTCCTTTCCCTTTCAGTTTTACATACACTACCCCCCCGTGCATAGAGCATGCACATCCCAGCATAATGCACAGATAACCTCCTTAGCCCCGTATAACGCTAAGACAGCAGCGAGAACAGCGCCGAGGGCAGCGCCGAGGGTGGCAACGAGGGTTTGTAGCATGA
>JAABUQ010007768.1_pt1 | contig 15354 bp, 12 predicted proteins | sample 5560001 | NCBI WGS metagenome assembly JAABUQ01 (sample SAMN10711888, study PRJNA513371) | rock metagenome | isolation source: Antarctica rocks | place: Antarctica: Victoria Land, Finger Mt nord | collected 2015-12-18 | reverse complement strand
GTGATGGCGCCGGTCACGTAGTACGGGAACACCCCCGGCAGGATCACCCGGCGCCACCACAGCCAGCCGCCGACCCGGAAGTTGCGCGCGGCCTCCTGCAGGTCGCCGGGAAAGGCGCTGGCGCCGGCGATCACGTTGAACAGGATGTACCACTGCGTGCCCAGGATCATCAGCGGCGTCAGCCAGATGTCCGGGTTGCCCGCGAAGCGCACGATCAGCACGACGAAGATCGGGAAGAACAGGTTGGCCGGGAACGCCGCCAGGAACTGCGCCACCGGCTGCGCCCGCCGCCCCCATTTCGGCCGCAGTCCCAGCCACACGCCGATCGGCACCCACAGCAAGGTCGCCAGCGTCATCAGCACCACGACGCGCAGGAGGGTGATCAGCCCGAGCTGCAACGCCTCGAACAGATCCGACCAGGCGAGCGACGCGGACACGTAGCTCACGATCTGCCAAAGGGCCAAGGCCAGCCCGACCGCCAGCACGGCGAGGAACGCCGCGTCGCCCGCGCGGGACGCCGCCCGGGCGGTTGACCGCGGCACCCGGCTGCCGAACGACAGCCGCAGGCCGCCGAACGCATCGAAGACCTTGCCCACCGCGCCCGACGCGGCGCGCAGCAGCCGGGTGCGGCGGAGCAGCTTGAGCACCCAAGGGTCCTCGGCCTCCTCGGACGCCGTCATCTCGAAGCGGAACTTGGACGACCAGGCCACCAGCGGGCGGAACAGCAACTGGTCATAGGCCAGGATCACGACCAGCATGGTGAAGATCGCATACAGCACGGCGCGGATGTCGCGCTGCTCCAGGGCGAGGGCCACGTAGCTGCCGATGCCGGGCAGCTTCCAGGTGGCGTCGCCTACGCTCACCGCCTCGCTCGCCACCACGAAGAACCAGCCGCCCGACATGGACATCATGGTGTTCCACACGAGGCCCGGCATGGCGAACGGCACCTCCAGCCGCCAGAAGCGCTGCCAGGCGGTCAGGCGGTAGCTGCGGGTGGCCTCGTCCAGGTCGGCCGGCACGGTTTTCAGCGACTGATACAGGCTGAACGCCATGTTCCAGGCCTGGCTGGTGAAGATGGCGAAGATGGCGGCAAGCTCCGCGCCCAGCACCCGGCCGGGGAACAGGCTCATGAAGAACACGACGGTGAACGACAGGAAACCGAGGATCGGCACGGATTGCAGGATGTCGAGGATGGGCACCAGGATCAGCCCGGCCCGTCGGCTCTTGGCCGCCCACGTCGCATAGGTGAAGGTGAACAGAAGCGAGCACAGCAGGGCCGCGAACATGCGCAGCGTCGTGCGGACCGCGTAGCCCGGCAGGTTCAACGGATCGAGCGCGATGGTCGTCGCTTCCGGCGCATCGAGCGGCGCCATGGTCCCGCGCGCCACGCCCGCCACGTAGATCAGCGCGCCGAAGATGCAGATGCCGGCGGCGATGTCGAACAGGTTGGGCAAGCGCCGGACGGACGCGAAGGCGGGGAACGCGGTGTTGGGCATAAAGGCCATCCTGCCGGAAACGGATGCCTGTTACGCCCTTCGGGACGAGGTGTCAGCACGCCGGGGCGTGCCATCTTCGTGTCCGCCCAGCCGCCCGCCGCTCAGGCCGGCGCCCTAGCCTCGCAGCCCAAGAGTCTTGATCAGCCCGGCCACCTCCCCGGCCTGGGCCGGCCGGCTGAAAAGGTATCCCTGGACCTCGCTGCACCCTTCGCGCCGCACGTGGTCCAGTTGCGCCGCCGTCTCCACCCCCTCCGCCGTGATGCGCATGCCGAGGTTGCTGCCGAGGCCGGTGATCGCCCGGACGATGGCTTGGGCGTTGCCGCCGGAACTGCCCAGCGCCGTCAGGTCGCGGACGAATGACTGGTCGATCTTGATCTTGTCGAAGGGGAAGCTCCGGAGGTAGCCGAGCGAGGAGAACCCCGTGCCGAAGTCGTCCATCGAGATCCGCACGCCGAGCTTCCGCAGTTGGTGCAGCGTGGCGAGCGTCGCCTCGCTGTCGGCCATCAGCACGGATTCCGTGATCTCCAGCTCCAGCCGCGTCGCGGGCAGGCCGGACCGCGCCAGCGCCGCCTGCACGGCCGAAACCAAGTGTGGGCTGCGGAACTGGATGGGGGACACGTTGACGGCGACCTTCACGCCCTCCGGCCAGGCCGCCGCCTCCATGCAGGCCTGGGTCAGCGCCCACTCGCCGACCTGTACGATCAGGCCGGTTTCCTCCGCCACCGGGATGAACTTGACCGGGGACACGCGGCCCGCCGGGTGGTTCCAGCGGATCAGGGCCTCGAAGCCGCAGACGCGGTTCTCCCGAAGGTCGAACAGTGGTTGGTACAGAAGCTCGAACTCTTTCTTGGCGAGGCCCGCGCGCAGGTCGGTTTCCATCGCGCGCCGGGCCTGCTGCCGGGCGTCCATCTCCGCCTCGAAGAAGCAGACCGTGCCGTGTCCGTCCTGCTTCGCCCGATGGAGCGCCAGGTCGGCCTTGCGTAGGAGCGCGTCGGTCGCCGCCCCGTCGGTCGGGGCCATGACGATGCCGATGCAGGCTCCGAGCACGACCTCGTGCCCATCGACGGCGTAGGAGGCGCTGATCGCCTCGCTCACGCGCCGGGCGACCTCGGCGGCGTCTTCCGGACGGCGCAGCCCGGACGCGATGACCGCGAACTCGTCCGCGCCGAGCCTTGCAACCGACTCCGACCGGCGCAGGCAGCCGGACAGGCGCTCCGCCACGTCCCGCAGCACCTGGTCTCCGGCGGGAAAGCCCAGCGTCTCGTTGACCGCCTTGAAGTGGTCGAGGTCGATGATCAGGACGGCGAACGCGCCGCCCGCCTCAAGCCCGGCCACCGCGGCCTCCATCGTCTGTTCCAGCACGGCCCGGTTCGGCAACCCGGTCAGCGCGTCGTGGCGCGCCATGTGGGAGATCTTCTCTTCCGCCCGCACACTCTCCGTGATGTTCTCATAGGTCGTGACCCAGCCGCCATCGGCCATCGGCTGATGCACCAGCGAGATCATCCGGCCCAGCCCCATTTCCAGGACCTGCGTATAGGGCTTGCCTTGGGCAATCCGCGCCGCGCGGCCCCCATACAGACGCTCCCCCTCCGCAAGCGTGAAGGCGCCGGCATCGGCACAAAGGTTCAACAAGGTCCGGAAGGGTGTGCCGATCACCGGCATCGCGGGCCATAGCTGGAAGATTTCGCAGAATCGCCGGTTGATCAGCCGCAGCCGCTGCTCCCCGTCGAACATGCACAGTCCCTGGGCCATGTTGTTCAGCGCGGCGTCCAGCCAGGTGTTGGCACGTTCCAGCGCCGCCTCATGCTGCTTGCGGCCCGTGATGTCGCTGCAGATGGCGACGAAGCCGCCTTCCCGGGTGCTGCTGCGGTTGATGCGCAGCCACCGTCCGTCGGGCAGGCAGGTTTCCCCGGCGCTGTCCGCGGCGCTCATCAGCGCGCGAAGCGGCGCGCTGTCCGCCAGCGGAGCGGGCGCCGGACCCTCCGCCATGTCGCCTTGCAGCGCGTGGAGATATTCGTTCATGCGGGTGTTGGCGACCGCCACCGCGCCCATGGCGTCAACGACCATCACACCTTCGCTCGACCCCTCGATGGCGTCGGTCAGGCAGGCCTGGGCGGAACGGCGCTGCGCGACTTCCCGCGCCACCATCGCCGCGATGTTGGCCCGCATCACCGCCATGGCCGCCAGCAGCGCCCCCAGCTCGTCGCTGCCGCCGACCGGGACATGCGTGTCGAGCTGGCCCGCCGCGATCCGGCCCGCCGCGGCGGAGGCGGCGGCGACCGGCCCGATAATGCGCCGGGCGAGCAGGATGGCAACGATGCCGCCCAGGATCACCGCAAGCCCAGTGCCGAGCAGCGCGAGCAGCTTCGCCTGCGCCACCTTCGCCTGCGCGCGCTCCCGGAAGCGGAAGCCGTCGCCCGCGGCATAGTTGATGAGCAGGTCCAAACGCTCGTTCACAACGCGGGCGAGCGCGTCCGCATGGGCGTTGCCGACCACCGCCTCCGCCCCGGCCTCCAGCCCTGCGGCCGCGCGCCAGTCGGCGATGGCGGCGGCGGCATCGGCAGCCGCCTGCGCGGCTTGCGGCGACAGGCTGCGCTGGCCCGCGACGGCCAGGTCATCGTTGAGCGACTGCGACAGGTCGTCCACCTGCGCCGACAGGCCGGCACGGTCCGACGACGCGATCCCATAAGCCAGGCGGGCCGTTGCGGCCTCGATCCCCATGAAGTCCGCCGAGGCCGCGCGCGCGTAGCTGATCGACATCAGGGCGCCGTCGAACGTCTGCTCAGTCAGGCGGCCGACGGCGGCGATGTTGAAGACGGCATAGGCGCCAAGGCCGGCCGTGATGCCGCCCATGCAAAGGAAGGCCAACAAAATCTTACACCGGATAGTCACGCGCAAGCCGGGGCGCGCGACGCCGAGTGCCGACTGCGCCCTGGCCAAAACGCCGGGGTAGGAGACCGAGATCGACATTGCAGCAGCTTGCCTATGACATCTTACTGAAATCTTACAGCCCTGCCTCGGGCGCCTGCCCAACCAATTATAATGCACAGGCTTAACGAATCGTTGTTAAATCGGCATCATTCTCGAACTGTGGTCAATCAGGCCTTGGGCGACGTGCTGTGGAGTCAGGGCGGGCATGATGCTGGGACCGATGAAGCGGCTCATTCTTAGGCTGGCCTGGGCTGCCCTGATCGCCTGCCCGCCCGCGCGGGCGCAGGGCTCGATGCCGGACCGCGGCAAGCTGATCGCAACCGCCGGGCTGATCCAGATCGAGGGCGCGGGCGGCGGCGGGCTGGCGCCTTGGGCGCTGATCACCGGCTACGGCACGCAGGACTCCGTGGGCGCCAACGTGCACGGCGCCGTGGTCCGGGTGACGAACTTCACCCTGTCCACGCTGGGCGCGGCCGTCGGGTTGTATGACCGGGTCGAGCTGTCTTATGCCCGGCAGTTCTTCGACACGGGCGGGACCGGGCGGGCGCTGGGCCTGGGCGGCGGGTTCCAGTTCAGCCAGGACGTGTACGGCGCCAAGCTGCGCCTGTTCGGCGACGGCATCCTGGACCAGGACAGTTGGCTGCCGCAGGTGGCGGCGGGGCTTCAGTACAAGGTGAACAACCAGCCCGCCGTGCTGCGCACGGTGGGCGCGCGGTCCGAGCAGGGCGCTGATTTCTACCTGGCAGCGACCAAGCTGTTCCTGGCGCAAAGCCTGCTGCTCAACGCCACCGTGCGCATGACGCGGGCGAACCAGACCGGCATCCTCGGCTTCGGCGGCGACCGCAGCAACGCCTACCACCCGGAGTTCGAGGGGTCGGCCGCCCTGTTGCTGAGCCGCAACGTGGCGGTGGGCGGCGAGTACCGCACGAAGCCGGACAACCTGCGTTTTGCCCGCGAAAGCGATTGGTACGACCTCTTCGTCACCTGGCTGCCGGCCAAGTGGGTGTCGGCGACGCTCGCCTACGTGGACCTCGGCAGCATCGCCACGCGCAAGCATCAGGAGGGGGTTTATGCCAGTCTTCAGCTTGGGTTCTAAGACCGGGGCGGCGCTGGTGCTGGCCGTGGCGCTGCTGGCCGCGCCGGCCCGCGCCGCCACCCTATATGACGACCTAGGACAGCGCGCGGGGCTGACGCGGATTGCGGACGGCACGCTGCACCGCGCTCTGCTGGACCCGCGGATCAAGGACAGGTTCGACGACGCCAACATCGAGCGGCTGCAAGGGTTGCTGATGCTGCAGTTCTGCGTGGTGAGCGGCGGGCCGTGCCGCTATCCTGGGCGCGACATGAAAACGGCGCACGCCGACCTCAACCTCTCGCCGCGCCATTTCAACGCGCTGGTCGAGGACCTGCAGGACGCGATGGACGCGGAGGGCATACCGTTCCGGACCCAGAACAGGCTGCTGGCGCTGCTGGCGCCGATGCACCGCGACATCGTGGCCGCACAGACCGCCGCCAAAGGAAGAGCAGCACCATGACCATCCGACGCCGTTCGCGACTCCCCCTGGCCGCCTGCGGGGCCGCGCTGGCCTCCGTCCTGGGCGCTTGGGCGGCCAGTGTCCCGGTCGTGACCCAGGCGAACCGCAAGTTCCAGCCGGGGCAGATCGAGGTGGCGCGCGGCGGCACGATCCGCTTCGTGAACGACGACGGGCAGCTCCTGCACCACGTTTACTCGACCTCGCCCGACTTCGGATTCGACAGCGGCGAGCAGGAACCGGGCAAGGCTGTTGAGGAGTGGTTCCCCGTCCCCGGGACCTTCACCGTGCTGTGCGGCATCCACCCGAAGATGCGGCTCGTGGTGACGGTGCGTTAGGCGTCGCCGGCACGGCGCATCAAGAGGGGCCGGCACGGCTGGGTGTCGGCGGGTCAAATGCGCTATGCTGCCTGGCCGATCCATAAGAGGTGCCGTTGGCCGACGATCCCTATGCACTGCTGGGCGTTCCCCGCACCGCAACAGAACAGCAGATCCGTTCCGCGTTCCTCAAGCTCGCCAAGACCAGCCACCCCGACGTGAACCCCGGGGACAAGCGGGCTGAGGAGCGTTTCAAAGCCATCTCCGGCGCGCACGACCTGCTGTCCGATCCCGTCAAGCGGGCGCGGTTCGACCGGGGAGAAATCGACGCGGGCGGCCAGGACGTGCCCCCGCGCGGCTTCCGGCCCGGCGGCGGCGCCCAGGGCGGCGCTCAGTACGCCAATGGCGGCGACATGGACGACATCCTGGCGAGCATGTTCGGCGCGCGCGGCCCGGCGCGTCCGCAGCGCGGCGCCGACCAACGTTACACGCTCAATGTCTCCTTCATCGACGCTGCGCGCGGGACGACGCAGCGGCTGGCCTTGCCGGGCGGCGGCGACCTGAACGTGCAGATCCCGGCGGGCGTGGAAAGCGGGCAAACGCTGCGCCTGCGCGGCAAGGGCCGGCCCGGCGCCGCGGGCGGGCCGGCGGGCGACGCGCTGATCGAGATCACCGTGGCGCCGCACCCGCTGTTCCGCCGGGAAGGCCGCGACATCCACCTCGACCTGCCGATCACCCTTGCGGAAGCGGTGCTGGGCGGCCGGGTCCCAGTGCCGACCGTGGCGGGCGCCGTCACGATGGTGATTCCTCCGGGTTCGGACAGCGGGACCAAGCTGCGGCTGCGCGGCAAGGGCCTGCCTGAACGCGACGGGCAGCCACCCGGGGACGCTTATGCGACGCTGCGCGTGGTGGTCGGCCCGGCGGACGACACGTTGCGGGATTTCTTACGAGGCTGGGCGCCGGGTCAGGCGTTCGATCCGCGGTCCGGCTTGCCCAAGGAGTGAGCTGGCGCCGGCCCGGCCATGCGGCGGATCGCTTCAACGAACTCGGCACTGGACCAGTCGGCCGCCCCCTCCAGCCGCCCGCGCTCCTTGCCGGCGCGGTCGATCAGCAGGGTCGTGGGGATGCCCCGCGCGCCCAAGGCCCGGGCCGCGTCGCCGCGGGGGTCCAGCAGGACCGGCAGGGTCTGGATGTTCTTGTCGCGGTAGAACCGCTCGACCGGGGGGGCGCCGCCGCGGTCGGAAGACAGCGCCAGCACGGCCACGCCGTCGTTCGCCACCAGCCGGGCCAGGGCATCGAGCGCCGGCATCTCGGCGACGCACGGCACGCACCAGGTGGCCCACAGGTTCAGCACCACCCCCTGCTCGGCGTAGTCGGCCAGGGTGCGGACCGTGCCGTCCGGGGTGGAGAAGTGCAGCTCCGGCACCGCCGCGCCGTCCGTGCGCTGCAAGCGCGACAGGTCGGACAGGCCGGGCGTGGCCGCCCACGGTTTGCGCGGGGCCAGCGCGACCGGTAGGGTCAGGGCCGCCGCCAGCACGGCGCGGCGCTTCAATGGAACCATGGTGCGTCCTTGAGTAGCGACACTGTCAACAACACGTCTGCCTCACAGAATGGGGTTGAAGCGGGGCCGATCCAAGCGGGGCCGGGCGGCGCCGACGCCCTGCGCAACGCCGAGGCCAACGCGCAATGGGGTGGACGCTTCGCCCGCGGCCCGTCCGTCATCATGCAGGACATCAACGCCTCCATCGGCTTCGACCGCAAGATGTGGCGGCAGGACATCCGCGGCAGCCTGGCGCATGCGGCGATGCTGGCCCGCGCCGGGGTGATCGCGCCGGGCGACGAGGCGGCGATCCGCGGCGGCCTCGGCGCCATCGCCGACGAGATCGAGGCCGGGCGCTTCCCGTTCGTGGAGGAGCTGGAAGACATCCACATGAACATCGAGGCGCGGCTGACGGAGCGCATCGGCGAGGCCGGCAAGCGCCTGCACACCGGGCGCAGCCGCAACGACCAGGTGGCGACCGACTTCCGCCTGTGGGTGCGGGACGCGCTGGACGGGCTGGATGGGCAGGTCGCCGACGTGATGCGCGCGCTGGCCGACCGAGCGGCAGCGTTTGCGGGCGACCCGATGCCGGGCTTCACCCATCTGCAGACGGCGCAGCCGGTGACGTTCGGCCACCATCTGCTGGCCTATGTCGAGATGCTGAACCGCGACCGCGGGCGTTTGGGGGACTGCCGCCGCCGGCTGAACGAGTGCCCACTCGGTTCGGCGGCGCTGGCCGGCACCAGCTTCCCCATCGACCGTGGCGAGACTGCGGCGGCGCTGGGGTTCGACCGTCCGACCGCCAACTCGCTCGATGCCGTGTCGGACAGGGACTTCGCACTGGAGTTCTTGAGTGCTGCGGCGATCTGCGCCACCCATTTGTCCCGCTTGGCGGAGGAGTTGGTGATCTGGTGCAGCGCGCCGTTCGGCTTCGTGCGGCTGTCGGACGCCTTCACCACCGGCAGCAGCATCATGCCGCAGAAGCGCAACCCGGACGCGGCGGAGCTGACCCGCGCCAAGACCGGGCGCATCACCGGGGCGCTTGTGGCGCTGCTGACGGTGATGAAGGGCCTGCCGCTCGCCTACGCCAAGGACATGCAGGAGGACAAGGAGCCGGTGTTCGACGCCGCCGACGCGCTGGCGCTGTCGCTCGCGGCCACCGGAGGCATGGTGCGGGACATGGCCCCGGACCTTTCACGGATGCGGGCGATGGCCGGGTCGGGGTTCGCGACGGCGACGGACCTGGCGGACTGGCTGGTGCGGGTGCTGCGGCTGCCGTTCCGCACGGCGCACCACGTCACGGGGCGCGTGGTGGCGGCGGCGGAGGCGCGTGGCGTGGGGCTTGCGGACCTTGACTTGCGGGAGATGCAGGCCATCGAGCCCGGCATCACCGCGGCGGTGTTTGACGTGCTGACGGTGGATGCCTCGGTCGCCAGCCGGACCAGCTTCGGCGGCACCGCGCCGGCGAACGTGGCGGCGCAGGCAGCGCGCTGGCAGGCGCTGCTGCGATGAAGGCCGCGCTGCTGATCGCACTCGTGCTGCTCGCGGCATGCGGCAAGAAAGGCTCGCCCAACGCGCCCGGCCCGGCCAATGAGATCACCTATCCTCGCGCCTACCCCTCCCGGTGACCATGCCCCACCCCGCCGCCCTGCCGCACGATCCCGACCCGACGTTTGGCGAACTGATCGCCGCCCGGCCGCACCTGTCGATGCACGCCATGGACGGGCTGCTGATGGAGGGCGTGCCGCTCAACGCCGTCGCCGACGCCGTGGGCACGCCGACCTGGGTGCTCTCGGCGGGCGGCATCCGCGGGCGGCTGCGGGCGCTGCAGGCGGCGCTGGCCGAGGCGGCGCTGCCGGCGCGGGTGCACTACGCGGTGAAGGCGAACGACCATCTGGCCGTGCTGCGCCTGGTGGCGCAGGGCGGCGCCGGGGCGGACGTGGTCAGCGGCGGCGAGCTGCGCCGGGCGCTGCTGGGCGGGATCGCGGCGGACCGCATCGTGTTCTCCGGGGTCGGCAAGGCCGAGTGGGAACTGCGCCTGGCGCTGGAGGCCGGGGTCGGCCAGATCAACGTCGAGAGCGCGGAGGAACTGGCGATGCTGTCCGCCGTCGCGCACGGCATGGGGCGCACGGCCCGGGTCGCGCTGCGGATCAACCCGGACGTGGACGCCGGCACCCATGCCAAGATCACGACGGGCCGGGCGGACAATAAGTTCGGCATCGCCTACGGTTCGGCCGCGGCGCTTTACGCGCATGCCGCCGCCCTGCCCGGCATCGAGCCGGTCGGGCTGGCCCTGCATATCGGCAGCCAGATCCTGTCGATGGCGCCGTACCGCGCCGCCTACGCCCGCGTGGCCGGGCTGGTGCGGGAACTGCGCGCCGCGGGCCTGGCCGTGCGGCTGGTCGATTGCGGCGGCGGCTTGGGGATCGGCTACCGCGACGAGCCGGCGGCGTCCCCGGCCGCATTCGCCGGGGCGATCCGGGCGACGCTCGGCGGCATGGACCTGGAGCTGGCGGTGGAGCCGGGCCGCTGGCTGGTGGGAACGGCCGGGCTGCTGCTCGCCTCGGCCGTGCTGGTGAAGACGACCGGCGCCCGGCGGTTCGTGGTGCTGGACGCCGCGATGAACGACCTGCTGCGGCCGGCGATGTACGGCGCCTGGCACGGCATCGTGCCGGTGTCCGCGGCGGACGCGGCGCAGGCCGCGGCGCCCTGCGACATCGTGGGGCCGGTCTGCGAAAGCGGGGACACCTTCGCGCGAGGCCGCGCCTTGCCGCCCTTGGGGCGCAACGCGCGCTTGGCGATCCTGGACGCGGGAGCATATGGTTCCGTCATGAGCTCCACCTACAACGCCCGGCCGCTGGCCGCCGAGGTACTGGTCGATAGGGACCGCTGGTCGGTCATCCGTGCGCGCCAGCCGTTGGAGGCGCTGTGGGCCGGGGAGACAGTCCCAGATTGGCTCGCGTGACGCCGCCCGGCCCGGCGCTGCGCCGCAAGCGTGCGGCGGCGCGGCTCGTCCTGTGGTTCGAGCGGATCTGGCCGGCGATCTGGCCGGCGCTCGGCGTGCTGGGCGGTTATGCCTGCGCGGCGCTGCTGGACATTCCGGGCCTGCTGCCGCCCTGGCCGCGCGTCCTGCTGCTGGCGGGTGTGCTGCTGCTGGCGGCTTGGCTGCTGTGGCGCGGGCTGCGCCGGGTGAGGCTGCCGTCCGAGGCGGAGGCCGACCGGCGGCTGGAACGCGCTTCCGGCCTGCGGCACCGCCCGCTGGCCGCCCTTGCCGACCTTCCCGCCGCGCTATCCGAGGAGTCGGCAGCCTTGTGGCAGGTCCACCTGGCCCGGCTCGCCGCGCAGGTGCGGCGGCTTCGCGTCGGCCGGCCGCGTCCGGGGCTGGCGGCACGGGACGGGCGGGCGTTGCGGGGCGCGGTGCTGCTGGGGTTGGTGGCGGCTTGGGTCATGGCGGGGCCGGATGCGGGGCTACGGCTGGCGCGCGGCTTCTGGCCGATGCTTCCGGCCGGCGCCGCGGTGCCCGGCACCGTCGTGCAGGCGTGGGTCACGCCGCCAGGCTACAGCGGGCTGCCGCCCATGTTCCTGCATCCGGACAGCAAGGCGGTCACGGTGCCCACCGGGTCGCATCTGGTGGTCAGCGTGACCGGCGGCAGCGGTGCGCCGAGCCTGGCGCTGGACGGCGCGGCCGAGCCGTTCCGCGCCCTGGACGGCGCAAGCTGGCAGGCGGAGCGCGACCTGACAGACGGCGGCCAGCTTTCCGTGCAGCGGCGCGGCGGCGACGTGGCCTCCTGGACGCTGGCGGTGCTGCCCGACCATCCGCCCACCGCGGCCTTCACCGACGCGCCCGGCCCCGCGCTGTCCGGCGGGCGGCCGACGCAGCAGACGCGGATGGCGTGGCGGGTGGAGGACGACTACGGCGTGGCGGACGCGCATGTGGAGCTGCGCCTGCGGGACCGTCCGCAGGCCCCGCCCGTGTTGCTGCCCATCACGCTGGCCGGCGCGCCGAAGCGGGCGCAGGGGGTGCATCTCCAGGACCTGACCGCGCATCCCTGGGCCGGGCTGCCGGTCGTGGCGCGGCTGGTCGCACGGGACGCGCCGGGCCAGATCGGGCAAAGCCCGGATGCCGAGTTCGTCTTGCCGGAGCGTCCATTTCAGAACGCCATGGCCCGCGCGATCCTGGCGGTGCGGCGGCAGCTCAGCCTGACGCCGGAGGAACGGCAGCAGGCGCGTATGGCGCTGGACGCCCTGGCCGACGCGCCGGACAATCCCGACGCAACCAGCAGCGTGATATTGAACCTGCGCGCCACCGGCTTCCTGCTGAGCCGGGGCCGCGGGGCCGCCGCGGTGGATGAGGCACAGGCGCGGATGTGGGACCTGGCGCTCGCCCTGGAAGAAGGCGCTGCGGACCGGACCGCCCGCGCGCTGGAGGCCGCCCGGCAGGCGGTGCGGGACGCCGTGGACGCCAGCCGCGAAACGCCGGAGGACCGGGCCGAGATCGACCGCCGGATGCAGGAACTGCGCGAGGCCATCCAGCGCCACCTGGAAGCCCTGGCCGAGCAGGCGCGGCGGGACGGCACCGAGCTGCCTTATGACCCCAGCGCGCCCCAGATGAACAGCCGCGACCTCGACCGGATGGCGGAGCAGATGCGCGACGCGGCACGCGAGGGCCGGATGGACGACGCCCGCAAGCAGATGGCCGAGCTGGAGAAGCTGCTCGACCAGTTGCAGAACGCCCGGCCCGAGCACGGCGAGGCGCAGGACAAGCAGAACGCCGAGCGGCGGCAGCGCGGACGGCAGCAGATGGACGCCGTGCAGGACATGGTGCGCCGCGAGGGCACCATGCTGGACCGCAGCCAGGCCCGCGCCGGCGCCGAGCCGCCGCGCCGCCCGCCCGGCCAGGGGCAGCCGCCATCTCCCGCTTCACCCAACCAGGACCCGCGGGAAGCCGACGGCCGCGGGCAGAAGGCGCTCCGCCGCGCCCTGGGCGAGTTGATGCAGCGGTTCGGCGACCTGACGGGCCAGGTCCCGGTGCCGTTGGGCGAGGCCGACATGGCGATGCGCGACGCCGGCCAGGCGCTGTCCGAAGGGCGCGACGCCGCGGCCGGGGCCGCGCAGACCAAGGCCATCGAGGCGCTGCAGAAGGGCGGCAAGGAGATGGGCCAGCAGATGGCCCGGCAGTTCGGCACCGGCAAGCAACCCGGCGAGGGCGAAGGCGAGGAAGGCGAAGGCGGCGACCCCGGCCAGGTCGGCGAAGGCGGGCAGGACCAGTCCAACCGCGACGGCCTGTCCTCCGGCACGCCGCGTCCGGGCGAAGGCACCGCGCCGGGCCGCCGGCGTTCCGCCCGGCGCGACCCGATGGGACGGCCGTTGCAGCAAGGCACGTCGGGCACGGACGAGAGCGGCGACGTGCGCGTGCCTGACCAGATGGAACAGGCCCGCACCCGCGCCATCCAGGACGAGCTGCGCCGCCGCGGCGCGGAGCGCACCCGCCCGCAGCCCGAGTTGGACTACATCGATCGACTTTTGAAGCCGTTCTGACCGGGAACGGCGATCAGTCATACTGCCGCATCCTTATCGTCGCTAACGAGAGATGCCCATGATCGTCGTGACTGGAGCCAGCGGCCAACTCGGACGGGCCGTGATCGAAGGGTTGCGCAGTCGCTTGCCCGCGGACCGGATCGTCGCCAGCATCCGCGACCCTGAGAAGGCAACGACGCTCGCCGAATGGGGCGTCCACGTCCGCGCGGGGGACTTCGCCGAGCCTGACGGGCTTGGCGACGGCGTTCGCGGGTGCAGAGCAAGTGCGGGTGATCTCCGTCGACCATCTCGGGGAGCCAGCGCGTCGGTTGCATCACGCGGCGATCAAGGCCGCCCGTGCGGCTGGAACACGACGCGTGCTCTACACCAGCCACATGGGCGCGCGGGCGGACTCACCCTTCGCGCCGGCGTCCGATCACGCCGCCACCGAGGCGTTCCTCGCCAACGCAGGCATGCCGTTCACGTCGCTGCGCCACGGCTTCTACGCCGAGAGCGCGTTGCACCTCATCGGCCGCGGGATCGAAGCCGGCGAGATCCGCGCGCCCGAGGACGGCCCGGTGAGCTGGACCGCGCGCGCCGACCTGGCGGAGGCGGACGCGATCGTGCTCGCCGATGAAGGCCGGCTGGACGGCGTCTCGCCCCCGCTGACCGCGCCCGAGGCGTTCACCATGGCGGACCTGGCCGCCATCACGTCCGAGCTGACCGGGCGCGAGGTCAAGCGGGTCGTCGTGTCCGACGAGGAATGGCGCGACGCGAAAGTGGCCGAGGGCGTGCCCGCGCCGATGGCGGACGCGCTGCTCGGCATGTACCACGCCGCCCGGCGCGGCGACTTCGCCGCGGTTGACCCGACGCTGGAGACGCTGCTCGGCCGCCGCCCGCACACGATGCGCGATGTGCTCGCCGGCATTCTCAAGCCTGCCGAAACCTAGTGGAAGCCGCACGCGCATCGTTGGCCTCGAAGAGCACATCGTCGTGCCGATGCCGGTTGTCCATCAATCGGGTACGGCGCTCGGGGCGGGGGGCGTCAACCCGGCCCCTTGCGCCGCGACGTAGCCGCCGGCGGCGACCAGCATCGACGCCAGCACGGTCGTCGCCGTGAACGGCGCCAGCCCGGCCGCGGCCAGCAGCAGGGTGGACAGCACCGGCGTGGCGAAGGCCAGCGTTCCAAGCAGCCGCGGGTCGCCGCGCTTCATGCCGACGTCCCACAGGGCGAAGGCAGCGCCGACCGGCCCCACCCCCAGCGCGACCATGGCCGCCCAAGCCGCCGGCCTCGGCATGACCCAGGCGCCGGTCGCGCCATGCAGCGCAGCCGCCAGCACCGCCGTCGCGCCGCAGAACCCGGCAACCGCGCCGGACGGCACCTCCCGGAACCGCCGGGCCAGCACGGAGTAGGAGGCCCAAACCACGGCGCTGGCGGCGGCGAGGGCGTAGCCGAAGGCAGCTCCGGCCGGGAATGCCGCGCCGCCGCCGAGCAGGGCGGCACAGCCCAGCAGCGCCAGCGCCGTCCCCAGCAGGTGCCGCCATGTCAGCGGGAAGCCGAGCACGGCGACCGACAGCAGCACCAGCAGCAGCGGCCAGGTGTAGTTGATCAGGTTGGCCGTCGCCGCGGGCGCCCGGGCCAGCGAGGCGAAGTATAGCGCGTGGAAGCCGAACAGCCCGCCGACGCCGTGCAGCCAGGCCAAGGGCCGCTGCCGAAGCTCGGCCAGCCGTCCCTTTGCCGCGAGCCAGGCGATGCCGAACGCCGCCGAAACCGCGAAGCTGACCGCGGTCAGTTGCAGCGGCGGCACCTCGGCCGCGGCGCGGGACAGCAGGGCCAGGAACGCCCAAAGCCCGATCGCGCCGCAGCCGGCCCAGGTCGCAGCCGGAGCTGCGCCCAGGTAACTGCTCACCTGCCTCACGCTTGCTCAAGCGGTTTGCATAACAGCTTCTCCGGCCAGTGCGGCCCGTAGCGCCCCGAACGCGGTCAGCCCATGCAGGCGCCCGGTGGCGATGATGCTGAC
>JAABUQ010007767.1_pt1 | contig 15357 bp, 15 predicted proteins | sample 5560001 | NCBI WGS metagenome assembly JAABUQ01 (sample SAMN10711888, study PRJNA513371) | rock metagenome | isolation source: Antarctica rocks | place: Antarctica: Victoria Land, Finger Mt nord | collected 2015-12-18 | reverse complement strand
CTCGCTGGCGGATGCCATCCAGATGCTGGCCGGAACGGAGGAGGCGCGGGTGCTGGCGGGCGGGCAGTCGCTCGGGCCGATGCTGAACCTGCGCCTCGCGTCGCCGTCCCGGTTGATTTCCGTCGGCCGGCTCGCTGAGCTGTGCGCCGTGGAGGACGCGGCCGACGCGGTGACGCTCGGCGCATGCGTCACCCACGCCGCCATCGCCGAGGGCCGCACTCCGGACGTTGCGGACCGGACCGGGCGGGGCATCCTGGCGCGGGTGGCGCAGGGCATCGCCTACCAGGCGGTCCGCAACCGCGGCACGGTGGGCGGCAGCCTGTGCCACGCTGACCCGGCCGCCGATTGGCTGTGCACGCTGACGGCGCTGGGCGGCGCGGTGCTGACGGAGGGGCCCAGGACTTCTCAAAACGAACTGGGCCGCCGCATGGTCGCGCTGCGCCAGTTCGTGACCGGCGCGTTCCGCAATGCGCTGCTGCCAGGCGAGATGGTGCAGGCCGTGCGCGTCCCGCGGCCCGGCGCCGACGCTGGCTGGGGCTACGTGAAGGCCTGCCGCAAGCCCGGCGAGTTCGCGCACGCCATGGCGGCGGTGCTGAATGACCCGGCGCACGGGATACGCCGGGCGGTGATCGGTGCGGTGGGCGGAGCGCCTTTGGTGCTGGAGGGCGAGGACGTGGAGCAAGCGGCGGAACAGGCGCTGGCGGCGAGCGGCCTGGACGCGATTGGCCGTCATATGCAGGTGGTGATCCTGCGGCGGGCGTTGGACATGGCGCGTGGAGTGCAAGCATGACGGCGTTCCAACTGCGGGTGAACGGCGCGAACTTGCAGGCGGAAGCCGAGCCGCGCACCCATCTGGCCGACTTCCTGCGCGAGAGCCTGTTGCTCACCGGCACGCACCTAGGCTGCGAGCACGGTGTTTGCGGCGCATGCACGGTCCTGTTGGACGGGGAGCCGGCGCGTGCCTGCATCACCTACGCCGCCGACTGCGCCGGGCGCGAGGTGCGCAGCATCGAAGGGCTGGAGCACGACGAGGTGACGGCGGCGCTGCGCCTGGCGTTCTCGGCCGAGCACGCGCTGCAATGCGGCTACTGCACGCCGGGCATGCTGGTGACGGCGCGCGACATCGTGCTGCGGCTGCCCGGCGCCGACGACGACCGGGTGCGGCTTGAGCTGGCGGGCAACCTGTGCCGCTGCACCGGTTACAACGGCATCGTGCGGGCGATCCGGCGGGTGCTGGACGCGCGGCAGGGGACGGAGCCGCGTGCGCTTCTGCCGGTGGCGCCGGGGCGGTTCAGCGTGCCGGGCGCCACGACCCCGGTGTTCGCGGCGCTGTTGGCCCAGGCCCAGGCCCAATCGGACCCTAACCGGCCAGACCCTAACCGAATCGTGCAGGCGCTGCCGTTCGGCCTACCCGCGGACCAAGTTTGGGCCGCCGTGCAGGACCCGGCGCTCATCGCAAGCTGCGTGCCCGGCGCGACGATCACCGCGGCCGAGGGCGACCGGATCACGGGCAAGCTGCTGGTAACGCTGGGGCCGATCAAGGGGGCGTTCGCCGGGCAGGCGCGGGTGAGTTACGATGCGCAGGCCCGTACCGGATCAATCGAAGGCCAAGGCCGCGACCCGGCGAGTGGGACCCTGCTGAGTGCGACCGCCGACTTTGCCGTGCTGGCGGACGGCGAGCAGGCGAGCACGCTGCGGCTCGATATCGGCTACTCGCTGCGGGGGCCGCTGGCGCAGTTCGGCCGCGGCCCGGTGGTGCAGGTGTTCGCCGCCGAGATTGCGTCCGAGGTCGGCCGCGCGCTGGAGGCGAGGCTGCGCGGGGCGCCGCCGCCGACGCTCAAGCGGCTGCGCGCCGGAGCACTGATGCTGCGGGTGTTTTGGCGAAGCGTGCGGCGCCTGGTATTCCGCCGGGATGCCCACTGAGACCACGACTGTCCCGCATACCTTGGCCGACCGTCCGGGCTTCCTGATCCGCCGCCTGCACCAGATCCATGTGGCGCTGTTCGCCGAGGAGTGCGGCCTGCAGAACGTGACGCCGGTGCAGTACAGCATCCTGACCGTCGCGGCGGCGCAGCCTGGGCTGGACCAGGCGGCGCTGGGCTACGAGGTGGGGGTGGACCGTGCCACCTTGGCGGACGTGCTCGGGCGGTTGGAAGCGCGCGGCCTGCTGCGGCGGGCGCAGGGCCGCAGGGACCGCCGGCTCAAGCATGTGACGCTCACGGCGGAGGGGCGCACGCTGCTCGCCAGCATGGGCGCGGCCGTGCAGCGGGCGCATGACCGCACGGTGGACGCCTTGCCGCCCGCGCAGCGCGCCGCGTTCCTGGGCGCATTGCTCGTGCTGGTCGACGCAGGCAACGAGTTTGGCCGCGCCAAGCTTCGCCTGGGCTAAATTCGTCTGGGCTAAATTCGTCTGGGCTAAATTCGTCTGGGCTAAATCTGCACCCACACGCGCCCATCCTGCACGCGCACCGCATAGGTGCGGAGGTCCGGGCACTCGGGTCCACGCAGCTTGCGCCCGGTCGGAATGTGGAACTGCCCCATATGGCGAGGACAGTTGACCGCGTTGCCTTGCACGCCGCCCTGGCTGAGCCAAGCCGCATGATGCGGACAAACGGCGGCCGTCGCATAGACCGCGCCCTCGACGTCGTAGAGCAAAAGGGCGGCGCCGTTCGCTTCGACTTCGAGCGGCGAACTCCTGGCCAGCGCCTCACGCGACGCAGCGTCGGTCCAATGGTTCGCTTGCTGGTCCATGGTCCACTTTCGTCCGCCAAGCTGATCAAGCATCAGGCTGATCAAGCGTTAGGCATACTGCCTTCCTGGCCGGCAGTCATCAGCATACGAACGACCTCCGCCGGGTGCATCCGGCCTGGCACATCGCTTGCAGGGTCCCTGGAAAGGAAAAGGTGGGGCTTGCATGGTCGGGACGGCGGTTTGCTGAACGCGCCAAATCTGTCGACGGACATCGCCGCCGCCATCGCAGACCGTTTCGGCGAGCAGATCGAACTCGGCGGCGATGCGGTGGCGTCCGAGGCAATACTGCGCATCCTCAGGCGGCGCACCGTGCGCGACTACGCCGAGCGTCCCGTTCCGGCTGCCTTGGTCCGCCTGCTCTGCCTTGCCGGGCTTTCGGCTTCGGCCAAATCGGATTTCCAGCAAGCCTCGGTGGTCGAGGTGACGGACCCGGCACGCCGAGCCGCCTTGGCCGCCCCATTTCCAGCCATGCCATGGATTGGGCGTGCCCCGGCGTTCCTGGTTTTCCTAGGCGACGCGCGCCGGTTGGAGCGGATCGGGGCGCTACGTGGGCACGAGCAGGGCAACGGGGGCCTGGAGGGCTTCTTCAACGCCGCCATCGATGCCGCGCTGGCGTTGCAGACGACCATCCTGGCCGCGGAGAGCGTAGGCCTTGGCTGCTGCCCGATCAGCGTGTTGCGCAACCAGGCGGACATCGTCGCCGAGGCGCTCGGCTTGCCCGACAAGGTTTTTCCGGTTGCCGGGCTGTGCCTCGGCTGGCCGGCGCGGGAGGGGCACATCAGCATGCGCCTGCCGCCAGCGGTGACACTGCACCGGGACTGCTACGACGACAGCGGGTTGGCCGCCGGCCTGGATGCCTACGACCGCGCGCGGGAGGCCCGCAACCCCACCCCGCCGGAGAAACAACGCGCGCCGGCCCGCTTCGGCCATGCCGACTTATACGGATGGTCCGAGGACAAGGCACGGCAGGCGGCGCAGCCGGAGGGAGCGGCGTTCCCGCCCTGGCTGCGGGCGCATGGCTTCACGTTCGACTGACCGATCACAGGGAGCCGGCTTCGCACCGGAAGCAGCATGAGCCAGAACAGAACTCCGCCCAACCGACGCGCCCTGCTCCGCATGGCAACCTGTGCTTCCGTCCTGGCGGGCATGGGCAGCCGCCGGGCCGCGTCCGCCACGTTGGAAGACATCAAGAAGCGCGGGCAGCTCGTGGTCGCGACCGAGGACGATTTCCGACCGTTCGAGTTCGTGAAGGACGGCAAGCCGACCGGTTTCGACAGCGAGCTGCTGGACCTGCTGCGCAAATCGTCCGGCATGGACATCCGCCAGGAGATGATCCCCTGGACCGGCCTGCTCCCCGGCGTCGCCAGCGGCAAGTACGACGCCGCCGTCACCGCTGCGCTGATCAGCAAGGACCGGCAGCAGTTCCTCGACTTCAGCAGCCCGATCGCCGAGGCCACCGACTACTACGTGAAGCGCAAGGGCGACCCGGCCATCAAGGGCATCAAGGACCTGAGCGGCAAGAAGCTGGGTTGCCAAACCGGGAGCGCCATGCTGGCACGCCTGCCCGAACTGGAGGAGATGCTGAAGAAAGAAGGCGGCAAGCTGGGCGAGGTGGTCCAGTATGTCTCCTATCCCGAGGCCTATCAGGACCTGGCAATCGGCCGCACGTCCTATGTCGTGAATACGATCATCAACCTGGACAGCCTGGTGAAGGAACGGCCGGGCGTGTTCGAGCTGGGACAGCCGGTTTCCAGCCAAATCTACATCGGCTGGGCGGTGAAGAAGGGCAACGCGGACCTGTTGCAGTTCCTCGATGAGTTCCTGTTGGCGCAGCGCAAGAACGGCCAGATGTACGCGCTCCAGACGAAGTGGTTCGGCAAGTCCTTCGAAAACATGCCGGAACACTTCGAGAGCGAGATCTAGCGCGGCGGCCCATGGAGTACGGCGACTACGCGGCGCTCCTGCACGGGGCGGTCGTCACGGTCGGCCTGTCCCTGGCCGCGATCGTGCTCGGCATGTCGCTCGGCCTGCTGCTGGCATTGGCGCGCTGGCGGCGGGTGCCAGTGCTGAACCCTGTCGTCGCGGCCTATGTCAGCCTGATGCGGGCGGCCCCTGCGGTCACGCTCGGGCTGCTGCTGTACTTCTCGCTGCCGGAGATCGGCCTTTCGCTCGACCCGGTGCCGGCCGGCGTCATCACGCTCACGCTCAGCACGTCGGCCTTCAACTGCGAAATCTGGCGCGGCGCGCTGCTGGCGTTCCCCAAGGACCAGATCGAGGCCGCGATGTCGGTCGGCATGCGCAGCAGCCTGCGGTTCCGCCGCATCGTGCTGCCCCAGGTCATCCAGGCGGCCTTGCCGGCGCTGGTCAGCGAGATGACCATGCTGGTGAAGGTCAGCCCGACCATCGCGGTGCTGGGCGTGGTGGACATCACCCGCGCCGCCGTCAGGATCGGCGCGCAGACCTACGAGCCGCTGCCGCCTTTCGCCGCCGCCCTTGTGCTCTACAGCGCCCTGGTCGCGGTCTTCGTAGTCGCCCAGCGCATGGTCGAGCGGCGGCTCGTGGCTTGATCGACGAGTTCGTGACGGTCTGGCGGCATGCCGACATGCTGTGGGACGGTTTCCTCAACACCGCCCTGCTCGCGGTGGTCGCGGCGCTCGGCTCGCTGCTGCTTGGCGCGCTGCTTGCGCCGGCGCTGATGTCTCGGGCGCGCGGGGTCCGGCGGCTCGCCACCGCCCTGGTCGACGTGATGCGCTGCGTCCCGTTCTTGCTGTTTGCCTACATCGTCTATTATGGCTTGCCGTCGCTCGGCGTGCAGATGGGCAACTGGATCTCCGGCCTGCTGGCCCTGATCCTGTATAATGCCGCCTACATGGCCGAGCTGATCCGCGGGGCGTGGTCCGGCCTGCCGCAGGACCAGATCGAGGCCGGGGCGGCGTTCGGCTTCCACGGCCTTGGCCTGTTCCGCCGGGTCATCCTGCCGCCGGTGGTTTTCGCGGCGATGCCGATGCTGGGCAACCAGGTCATCCAGATCATCAAGGACAGCGCCTTCCTCACCATCATCGCCGTGCGGGAGCTGACGCACAACGCCGCCGCCATCCAGTCGCAGTACTTCGTGCCGTTCGGCAGCTTCATGGTGGCCCTCGGCCTCTATTGGGTGCTCTGCCTGCTGGTCGAAGGCGGGGTCGGCCTCACCGGCCGCTACGCCGAGGCGCGGCGGTGAACGGCCAGCCAGTGCTGGAGGCGCGCGGGCTGCGCAAAAACTTCGGCGCCAACGAGGTGCTGGCAGGGATCGACCTGTCCGTCGCCGCTGGCGAGACGGTCTGCGTCCTCGGCCCCTCCGGCTCCGGCAAGTCCACGCTGCTGCGCTGCCTGAACTGGCTCGAACCGCCGGACGGCGGCAGCGTGTTCCTCATGGGCCAGCGCGTCGGCGTCCGGCCCGGCGGCAACATCCGCATGTCGGACCGCGAGCTGTCGCGGGTGCGGACGCGCATCGCCATGGTGTTCCAGCATTTCGCGCTCTGGCCGCACCTGACGGCGCTGCAGAACGTGATGGAGGCGCCGCTGCACGTGCAGCGCCGTCCGCGCGCCGAGGTCCGGGACGAGGCGGAACGCCTGCTCGCCAAGGTCGGGCTGCTCGACAAGCGGGACGCATTTCCCGCCCGCCTGTCCGGCGGGCAAAAACAGCGCGTCGGCATCGCCCGCGCCCTCGCCATGCGGCCGGACCTGCTGCTGTTCGACGAGCCGACCAGCGCGCTGGACCCGGAATTGGTGGGCGAGGTGCTGACGGTGATGCAGGGCCTCGCACGCGACGGCATGACCATGGTGGTCGTCACGCACGAGATGGGGTTCGCGCGCGAGGTCGCGGACCGCGTGGTGCTGATCGACCGCGGCCATGTGGTCGAGACCGCGCCGCCGGAGGCGTTCTTCACCCGTCCGCAGGCGGAGCGCACCCGCCAATTCCTGCTGCGCTACTCCGCTCAAGGCGGCAACCCGCTCCCCATGAAGGCCGACCCGCGATGACCGACGCCATTTTCCACATGATCCCCGCCGCGCCGAAGCCGGTGGCGCCCTACAGCCACGTCGTGGAGAAAGACGGTTGGCTGTTCGTCACCGGGCAGCTCGCCACCAATCCCGGCGACGACAGCCTGCCGCTGCCGGAGGGCGTGGCGGCGCAGACCCACAAAGTCATGGACAACCTCAAGCGCGCCCTCGCCGGCGCCGGAGCGGGCCTGGCCGACGTGGTGAGCTGCCGCGTCTTCATCACCCATTTCGAGCGCGACTACGCGGCGATGAACGCGGCGTACGCCGGCTATTTCCCGGTGGGCCGGCTGCCGGCGCGCACCTGCGTGGGCGTGACCGGCCTGGCCCGGGGCGGTTTGGTGGAGATCGACCTCATCGCCCGGCGCTGACCTGGCACACGGCTTGCTGACCCTTTTGCGACACGCTGCCCACTTTTTCGAGGAACAGCCTTCCATGATCGTGACCCGCCGCACTGTGCTGGCTGCCGGCCTCGCCGCACCGTTCATCGCCCGGAGCGCGCGGGCGGAAACAGTGGTTAAAATGGGCACCCTGAAGCTCATCCACGCCATCACCCCGTATTTCTACAAGAAGTTCGTGCCCGACGGCATGCGGGTCGAAGTCATCGCCTTCGAGAGCCCGACCGACGGCAAGAGCGCGGTCGTCACCAAGTCGGTCGACTTCGGCACGTTCGGCATCGCCGCCTCCATCCTCGGCGCCGCCGCGCACGAGCCGCTGACGGTGGTCGGCGCCGTCTGCAACAAGGGCATGGCGGTGGTGGCCCGCAAAGATGGCGACATCAACAGCCTCAAAGACCTGCGGGGCCGCCGGGTGGCAATCTGGCCCGGCTCCATCCAGGAAGTTTTCATTCTCGACCGGTTGCGCATGGAGGGCATGTCGGTGCACGACATCACCTCGGTGCGCGTCAGCTTCAGCGAGATGCACACGGCGCTCGCCCGCGGCGACGTGGACGCCTACGTCGGCGCCGAGCCTGCGCCGGGCGTGTCGGTCAGCACGGGCGTGGGCAAGGTCGTCGAGTATCCGTATTCGACCCCGATGGGCAGCCTGAACCAGATATTGGCGACGCACCGCGACACCGTGGCCCAGCGTCCGGACCTCGTGCGCGCCATGGTGCTGCTGCAGAAAAAAGCCGCGGAGTTCGCCACGAGCCATCCGGACGAGATGATCGCGATGACAGTGGCAAAACTCGGGCAGAAGCGGGACGCGATCGCTGTGTCGCTGCCCAACGTCGAGCTGAACTGGCGCATGACGCCGGAGATGGTCATACAGTCCAAGGCCTACGCCGAGCACATGCTGGAGGCGAAGCAAATACGCGCCCTGCCCGACTTCGCCTTCCTCGATACCCGCTTTTCCGACGAGGTGGCCCAAACGGCGTGATGCCCAGCGTGTTCCCTGGCCGTGCCCAGCGGTATCAGCTTCCGCTCGCCCTGGCCTTGCCACTGTTGGCCCTGTTCGGCTGGTGGGCCTCGACCCGCGGCAGCGGCTACCGGCTGATCCCGGCCCCGTGGGAGGTGGCGCTGGCGCTGTGGGACTTGGCGTTCGGCGGCATCAACGACGACGCCTTCAGCGGCATGCTGGCCACGCACCTGATCGCCTCCGCCTCGCGGGTCTATGGCGCGTTCCCGCTGGCGGCCATCGTGGCGCTGCCGCTCGGCATGGCGATCGGGCGCGTCTGGCTGGCCCGTGCGCTGCTGGACCCGGCGTTGCAGGTGCTGCGGCCAGTGCCGGTCACGGCCTGGCTGCCGCTGTCGATGATCGTGTTCGGGTTGGGGCCGCGCTCGGCGTTCTTCCTGGTGGCGCTCGGCGCGTTCTACCCGATCCTGGTCAACACCGTGTTCGGCGTGCGCAGCGTGGAGCCGCGCCTGTTCGAGGCCGCCGCCATGCTCGGCACCACCCCGGCGGCGATGTTCCTCCGCGTCGTGCTGCCGGCCTCGATGCCGGGCATCTTCACCGGGCTGCGGCTCGGGCTTGGCCTGTCCTGGGTCGTGATCGTGGTCGGCGAGATGACCGGCGTCGAGACTGGGCTTGGCGCCATGATCATGGACGCGCGGCAGCTCAGCCGCACCGAGATCGTCATCGCCGGCATGGTGACGATCGGGGCGGTGGGCTTCCTGTCGGACCAGGCGGTGCTGTGGCTCGGCCGCCGGGTGCTGCGCTGGAGTCCGCAGCATGCTTGACGCGATCCCCCATGCTTGACGCCATCGTCGTGCAGTCCGTGACGAAACGCTTCAATGGGCCGGCGGGCGAGATCGCCGCATTGCAGGATGCGCAGCTCAACGTGGCGCCCGGCGAGTTCGTTTGCCTGATCGGCGCGTCGGGCTGCGGCAAGTCGACGCTGCTGCGCATCATCGCCGGGTTCGAGGCGGCCAGCGCCGGCTCGGTGCAGGTGCGCGGCAAGCTTGTGGAGGGGCCAGGGCCGGAGCGCGGCATGGTGTTCCAGGATTACGGGTTGTTCCCTTGGTTGTCGGTGCGGCAGAACATCGGCTTCGGCCCATCGAGCCGCGGCAAGAGCCGGGCGGAGGTCAATGAGATCACCGGGCGCTTCCTGGACATGATCGGGCTGGGCGCGTTCGCCGACGCCTACCCGCACCAGCTCTCGGGCGGCATGAAACAGCGCGTCGCCATCGCCCGCGTGCTGGCGAACGACGCCCGCGTGGTGCTGATGGACGAGCCGTTCGGCGCGCTGGACGCTATGACGCGGGAGCGGCTGCAGGACGAACTGCTGGAGCTGTGGGCCAGCACCGGCCTCACGGTCGTGTTCGTCACCCACGCGATCGAGGAGGCGATCTTCCTGGGCGACCGCGTGGTGGTGATGTCGCCCGGCCCCGGCCGCATCGTGCAGGACGTGCGGGTGGCGCTGCCGCGTCCGCGCGACGTATCCTCGCCGGAGTTCAACGCGCTGCGCCGGGAGCTGTCGGCGCTGCTGCACTCGAACCACGCCAGGGTGCTCGCTTGAGGGTCGGGAGGCCGCGATGACGATGGACGGTTGGGGCCGCATGAGCCGTGCGGAGCGGGACGCCGCCTACAACAACACGGCTGCCTGCCCTGGCGGCCCGGCCTACATGGAGGCGTTGCGCGCGGAGTCGGCGGCGTTCCGCGCGGCGCGGCCGGGCCACCTGGACCTGGCCTATGGCCCCAGCCAACGCGAGGCCTGGGACCTGTTCCCTGGCCCGCCCGGCTCGGATTGCCTCGTGTTCATCCACGGCGGCTACTGGCAGCGCAACGACCGCGAGGGGGCGGCGGCGTTGGTGGAGGGCGCGTTGGCGTCCGGCTGGTCCGCGGCGCTGCCAGGCTACACGCTGGCGCCGGATGCCTCGCTCGCGGCCATCGCCGGGCAGGTCAATGCGGCGTTCGACTGGCTGGCCGGGCATGGCGCGGCGCATGGCATCACCGGGCGCATCGTGGCAGCGGGCTGGTCCGCGGGCGGGCACCTCGCCGCCATGGCGCTCGCGCACCCGGCGGTCACGGCGGCGATGCCGATCTCCGGCATCTTCGAATTGGGTCCGTTGCGCGACACCTACCTGAACGAGAAGCTGTCGCTCACCGACGACGAGGTCGCAACCTTGTCGCCGTTGCGGCTGCCTGCGCCGGACAAGCCGATGGGCCTGGCCTACGGCACGGCCGAGTTGCCGGCGCTCATTGCCGACAGCCGCGCGCTGCACGCGCGCCGCGCCGCCCTGCACCGGCCCGGCGCCTTGCTGCCGGTGCCCCGTGCGGACCATTTCACCGTGCTGGACGCATTGCGCCGGCCCGGCGGCGCGCTGCTGGGCCTGGCCCGTGCCCTTTTGGAGGCTTAGGCTTTGGAAAACTCCCCAGCGGCCCAGGAGCAGATCGACGCCCACCGCCGCCGCTACGAGGCGCTGAAGGCCGCTGGCACCCAAGTCGCCGCCGCCTTGCCGCCGAGCCAGATGGATGCGGCGCCGGTCGACCCAGCCCGCGTCACCCTGCGCGAGACCGTGCCGGGGGGATGGTACACCACGGTCGCCATGCGGCGCGGCGACCGGCTGCGCCTGGTGAACGTCGACGGCGCCGGCGCGGCGGCCCTGCTCGCTTGGAGCCTGCATGACGCATCCGAGCGGCTGAACCACGCCGACACCTTGAAAATCCAATGGTCCGCGGAGCTGCGGCGAGGACGGGTGCTGTTCTCCGACATGGGCCGGGTCATGCTGTCGATGGTCGAGGACAGCAGCGGCGCGCATGACGCGCTAATGGGCGGGTCCAACGCTGCGGGCACGCTGGCCCAGTACGGCCCAGGGCCGTTTCGGAACACGCGCGACAACTTCATCCTGGCGGCGCTGAAACTGGGGCTGTCGCGGCGGGACATCGGGCCATGCGTCACCTTCTTTGCGCCGGTCTCGGTCGCGGCGGACGGACGGTTCACGTGGCGCGGCGGCGTGCGCCGGAGCGGCGATTTCATCGAACTCCGGGCGGAGATGGACCTGCGCGTCGCCCTCTCCATGGCGCCCCACCCGCTCGATCCAGCGTCGTCCTACGCGCCTGGCGCCATCGCGGTGGCACGCCTGCGCGGAGTGGCCCCGGCCAGCAACGACCCCTGCCGCACGGCGTCGCCCGAGGCGCGGCGCGGGTTCGAGAACACTGAAGCGGTTTTAGCGGAGCGCACCGCATGACGCAGTTCGACGGCTCCCCGCAGCGTGGGGCCGCCTTGCCGCGGGTCGACCACGCCATCCCGGCCCGCCATCCTTGGTCCGGCATCGTGCGCCGCGGCGAGACGCTGCGCCTGGTCGACACGCACGGGCAGCAGGCGATCGACACCCTGTTCTACAATGCGGACGACTACGGGGAGCGCTACAGCGCACAGGACACCCTGCGGCACCAAGGCTCCGCCTACGTCACCGTCGGAACCCGGCTGATCTCGAACGAGGGCCGGGTGATGCTGCGGGTTGTCGCCGACGACTGCGGGCGGCACGACACCTCGGCCGGGGCGTGCTCCTGCGAGAGCAACACGGTGCGGTTCGGGCATGAGGCCAGGTTCCAGCATGCGTGCCGGGAGAACTTCTGCACGGAGCTGTCGCGCCACGGCATGACCAAGCGCGACATCGTGCCCAACCTGAACTTTTTCATGAACGTCCCGATCTCGCCCAATGGGGAGCTGGTCGTCGACGACGGCATTTCGGCGCCGGGTTCCGCCGTGGAGATGGTGGCGGAGATGAACGTGCTCTGCGTCATCTCCAATTGCCCGCAGGTCAACAATCCCTGCAACGGCTTCCAGCCGACGCCGGTGCAGGTGCAGATTTTTCCCGCCGGAGCGCCCTAGCGAGCGCTGGCTGCGACGCTCGGACCGATCAAGCCAAGTCCAGCAGGCGCTGCCCCATGGCAACCACCGTACCTTCGCCACAACGAACAGCGGCCACAATGCCGTCACGGGGGGCGGCGACGGCGATCTCCGCCTTCATGGCCTCCAGCACGAGCAGAGGCTGGCCCGCAGTGACCCGATCGCCCTCGGCCACCAGCAGCTTCCAGACACCGCCCGCAACCGGGCTAGTCACCGCCTCGTGCCCTGGCGCCGGCGCGTCGGGCTCGCTGGCAAGAGGTGGCTCGGCTTTGGCCAGCGTGCCGCCAGTTTCCGCCCAACGCGACCGCTCGGCCTCGAACGCTGCCTGCTGCCGCGCCTTGAATGCGGCGATGGCGTCCTTGTTGGCGGCGAGGAAGGCGCGGTGTTCGCGCAGGCTGAACTCGCCGTCGGTGATCTCCAGCCGCGCCGCGCCGTGCGGGAAATCGTCGCGGAAGCGCAGCAGCTCCTCGGCGCCGACCTCATGGAAGCGGATGCGGTCGAAGAAGCGCAGCAGCCAGGGCTGGCTCGGCGCAAACTCGCGCGTGCCGCGGTGGCTGTTCCAGACCTGGCAGGTGCGGCCGACAAGCTGGTAGCCGCCCGGCCCCTCCATGCCGTAGACGCACATGTACGCGCCGCCGATGCCGACCGCGTTCTCCGGCGTCCAGGTGCGGGCCGGATTGTACTTGGTGGTGACCAGCCGGTGGCGCGGATCGACCGGGGTGGCGACCGGGGCGCCCAAATAGACGTCGCCCAGGCCCAGGACCAAGTACTCCGCCCCCAGCACGATGCGCTTCACGTCGTCGGCGCTGTCCAGGCCGTTGATGCGCCGGATGAACTCGATGTTGCTGGGGCACCAGGGCGCATCCGGGCGCACCCCGCGCATGTAGCGCTCGATGGCCAGGCGCGTGGCCGGGTCGTCCCAGGACAACGGCAGGTGGACGGTGCGGGAGGGCACGACGATATCGTCGTTCGAGGGCAGGTCCGCCTCCGCCCGCGCCAGCGCGTCCAGCAGGCGCGCGAGCGGCAGCGTGCCGGGGTCGTAATGCGCCTGTAGCGAGCGGATGCCGGGCGTGAGGTCGATAATGCCCGGCAGGCGCATGGCCGCCAGCGCCTGCATCAGCATATGGGCGCGGAAACGCAGCTCAAGATCCAGCAGGGGTTCGCCGTACTCGACGAGCACGTTGCGGTCGCCGGCTCGCCGGTACGCAACACGGGGCGCGTCCGCGGTGGCAGGCCGGCCGCCGAGCAGGACCGATGCGCCGCCTGCACTGATGCCCCGGCCGCGCACGGCGGGCGGCGTCCGCTTGAACCGAACCGTGTCGCCGGCGCGGAGCTGGCCCGCCTTCCACAGCTCGGAGGCGGCGATCACCACCGGGCAGACGAAGCCGCCCAGGCTGGGGCCGTCCGGACCCAGGATGACCGGCATGTCGCCGGTGAAGTCGACCGCGCCGATGGCGTAGGCGGTGTCGTGGATGTTGGACGGGTGCAGCCCGGCCTCGCCGCCGTCCGCACGGGCCCAATCCGGACGCGGGCCGATCAGGCGGACGCCGGTGCGGCTGGAATTGTAGTGCACCGTCCAGCTTGCGGCATAGAACGCCGCGATACCAGCCTCGGTGATGAAGTCGGGCGCGCCGTGCGGCCCGTCCAGCACGCCGATCTCCCAGGCCGTGCCGATGACGGGGCGGCTGGCCTTTGGCACGGCGCGGGGCGGGGACGTCGCCTCCGTACCCGGACGCAGCATATCGCCGGCCAGCAGCGCCCGTCCCTGTTGCCCGCCGAATGCGCCGAGGGTGAAGGTGGATTTGCTGCCAAGGTACTCCGGCACGTCCAGCCCGCCGCGGATCGCGAGGTAGGTGCGGCTGCCCGCCGGCGCTCCGGCGCCGATGGCCAGCACGCTGCCCCGGCCGACGCCGACCGGCTCCCAATAGGGCACGGCGACGCCGTCCAGGGTCGCGGGCAGCGCGGCGCCGGCAAGGCAGAACATCGCGTCGGCGTCGAACCGCAGCGACGGGCCGCTGACGACGATCTCAAGGCCGGCGGCCCCCTCGGGATTGCCGACGGCGCGGTTGGCGAGGCGGAAGCTGAGGTCGTCCATCGGGCCGGAGGGCGGGACGCCGACGTGCCAGAGTCCCAAGCGCCCCGGCCAGTCCTGCACGGTGGTTTGCGTGCCGGGCGACAGCACGGCGATCTGCGCCGGGCGGTATTCCGTGGCGGCCAAGGTGGATGTGGTGACCTCGCCCGCCAGCGCCCCGGTGTGCAGCAGGTGCCGCAGATAGGCCAGGTTGGTGTCGATCCCGTCCAGCCGGGTCGCGTCCAGCGCGGCGGCGAGGGCACGCAGCGCCGCCGGGCGGTCCTGGGCCGCGACGATCACCGTCGCCAGCATCGGGTCGTAGAAGGGCGGCACCTCGGTCCCGTCCACGACGCAGGCGTCGACGCGCGCGGCATCGGGAAAGCGCACTCGTGTCAAGCGGCCCGCGGCCGGACGGAAGGCGTTGCCGGGGTCCTCGGCATAGAGCCTTGCCTCGATTGCGTGATAAACGGGTGCGTGACAGGCAGGCGCGTGACAGCGGGCGGGCGCAGGCGGCAGCGCTGGGATGCCTTCGCCCGCCGCCTGGCGCAGCATCCACTCCACGAGGTCGATGCCCAGCACGGCCTCGGTCACGCCGTGCTCGACCTGCAGCCGGGCGTTCACCTCCAGGAAGTATGCGGCCCCGGCCTCCACGTCGTAGATGAACTCCACCGTGCCGGCGCTGGCGTAGCCCACGGCCTCGCCGAGCCGCCGGGCCGCCGCGTGCAGCTCGTGGCGCACGGCGTCCGGCAGGGCCGGCGCCGGCGTCTCCTCGAACACCTTTTGGTGGCGACGCTGCGCGGAACAGTCGCGGTCGCCCAGGATGTCCACGCGGCCCCGCCCGTCGCCGAAGATTTGCACCTCGATGTGGCGGCCACGGGCGACATAGCGTTCGACGAACAGGCCAGGGTTGCCGAACGCGCTGGATGCCTGCTGGGCCGCGCGGTCGAATGCCGCCGCCAGCGCGTCCTCCGTCCCGCACAGCACCAGCCCAATGCCACCGCCGCCGGCCGTGCTCTTCAGCATCACGGGGTAGCCGACCTCGGCCGCCGCCCGCCGGGCCGCATCCAAGTCCGGCAGCAGTCCGCTGCCGGGCGCGAGCCGCACGCCGGCGGACCCGGCGATCTCACGCGCGCGGTGCTTCAGGCCGAAGTCACGGATTTGCGCCGGGGTCGGGCCTATGAAGACCAGGCCCGCACCGGCGCAC
>JAABUQ010007766.1_pt1 | contig 15358 bp, 16 predicted proteins | sample 5560001 | NCBI WGS metagenome assembly JAABUQ01 (sample SAMN10711888, study PRJNA513371) | rock metagenome | isolation source: Antarctica rocks | place: Antarctica: Victoria Land, Finger Mt nord | collected 2015-12-18 | reverse complement strand
TGCATGGAGACGAACAGGCTCTCGCGCCACGGCACCATGCCGGGAATGCGGGGGTCGGCGATCACCGTCTCGTGGCCGATATAGTAGCTGAGGTCCGCTAACTCGGCTTCCGTCAGCTTCACCGGCGCGGCGCGCAGCCCGGCGGGGATGTCGACGTTCTCCATGAAGCCGAAGTGCAGCATCACCCGCTCCACCTGGTCGGCGACGCGCGTCACCGTCGCGCGGTCGGCCGCGTCGACGAACGGCGTCTCGCAGGTGATCACCGACACCAGCAGCACCCGTTCCTGCAACGCGCGGTTATGGCGGACGTGAACGGACAGCGACAGCGGGATGCCGTGCGCCGCCGCGCTGAGGAACGCGCCCACGCCGGGGGTGCGGACGACGCCCTTGCTCCCCAGCCGGGCGAGGAACGCCGCCTCGTCCTCGCGGCGACGCGCGCGCGCCGCCTCGACCAGCCGCAATCCAGAACGCCAGGTCAGCATCAGGAACGCGACCAGCCCGGCGAGCAGCAGCGGAAACCAGCCGCCTTCGAACAACTTGGTCGCGTTGGCGGCGAAGAACACCAGGTCGAGCAAGAAGAACAAGCCGTTGGCGACGATCACCAGCACCGGATCATAGCCCCATTTCAGCGCCACCAGCGCGGCCAGCACGGTCGAGATCGCCATCAGCCCCGAGACCGCGATCCCGTAAGCGCCCGCCAGCGCGTCCGACGAACGGAACATCAGCACCGCCGCCAGCGTCGCGACCGCGAGCAGCCAGTTGGCGAGCGGCAGGTACACCTGCCCGCGTTCGTCGCGCGAGGTGTGGCGGATGGTCATCCGGGGCAGGAAGCCGAGCTGGATCGATTGCTGCGTCAGCGAGAACACGCCGGAGATGATCGCCTGGCTGGCGATCACGGTCGCCAGCGTCGCGAACAACACCAGCGGGTAATGCGCCCAGTCCGGCGCGAGGCCATAGAACGGGTTGGCGAGCGCGCGCGGGTCGGCGGACACCAACGCCGCCTGCCCCAGATAGTTGAGCACCAAAGCGGGCAACGCGACCGCGAACCAGGCGACGCGGATCGGCATCCGCCCGAAATGCCCCATGTCCGCGTACATCGCCTCGCCGCCGGTGACCGCCAGGAACACCGCGCCGAGCACCGCGAAGCTGACGCCGAGCGGCGCGTGCAGCACGAACGCGATCGCGCGCCACGGGTCGAGCGCGCTCAGCACGCCCGGATGCGCGGCGATGTGGACCACGCCCAGCAGCGCCAGCGCGGCGAACCAGACCAGCATCACCGGCCCGAACACGCGCCCGATCGTGCCCGTGCCGCGCGACTGGACGGCGAACAGCCCGATCAGGATCGCGACCGTGATCGGCAGCACCGCGCGCGCGAGCCAGGGCGCGTCGGACTTCAGCCCCTCCACCGCGCTCAGCACGGAGATGGCGGGGGTGATCGCGCCGTCGCCGTACAGCAACGCCGCGCCGACCAGCCCCAGCACCAGCAGCGCCGCCTGCCGCGTCCGCGGGGCCGCGTCGCGTGCACCGAGCAGCGCCAGCATCGCCACCACCCCGCCCTCGCCGTGGTTGTCCGCGCGCAGGATCAGCATGGCGTATTTGACCGACACGACCACCACCAGCGACCAGATGATCAAGGACGCCACGCCCACCGCCGCCGCGCCCGGCGCGCCGCCCGCCGCCGTCACCGCGACCTTGAACGCGTAGAGCGGGCTGGTGCCGATGTCGCCGTACACGATCCCCAGCGCGGCCAGCGAGGACGCCATCGCACCGCGATCGGTCCAGCGTGCGCGGCCCGCGGGTAGGGTGGAAGGCATCAACTACTCCGGCTTGGGAAGCTCGTCGTAAGCGGGCACCCCGACTTCGTCCAACGGTCCGGCCGCCGCCATGCGCGCGCGGCTGCGAACGCGATTGCATTCGCGGGGGGAGGCTGGCCTAATGGCGCAAAGGGGCAGTGTCCTTGCGCTACGTCGTCGTCCTCCTGATCGTCGCCGTCTGGCTGTGGCTCGGCCGGCGACGCCCGTTGCGCGCGCCACGGCGAGCGGTGGGCGCTCCGCGGGACATACCCACCGACGAGCCCGCGCCGACACCCGTCGTCATCGCTCCGGCGGCGAGCGCGCCGGCGATCCCGTCGCCGCCCTTACCCGCCCCCCGCCCGCCCGCGACCGCGTGGATGCTGCGGCGGCACGGGCTGTGTTCCCCCGACCCGCACCTCCAGGAGTAGCAATCGCATGGCCATCACCCGGCAAGTCATCACCTCGCTCCAGCGCGACGGATCGGACGCGCTCGGCACCCGCACGCTGGCGATGAAGCTGGCCGACGACAGCATCGTCTCCGGCTCGCTATTGACGGTCGAGAGCAATCATTTCGGCATCCTGAAGTCGCGCGGCGCGGTGCTCAACGTCTATGAGACCGGGCAATACGCGCTCGAGACCCCCGACAAGCCGATCCTCGGCTCGATCGCGCAAGGCTTCTTCGGCGGCGCGAGCCCGTGGGTGTACGAGGTCATCTATATCAACCGGTCCAAGCTGCTGGTGCAGAACAAGGGCATCGCGACCAGCGCCGAGATGGCGGAGATGGCCTATGTGGTCGATTACTACATCCATATCGATAGCCGGGAGGGCGCGCTCGACCTCATTACCCACATGCCGTTCAGCGGCACGGTGATCGATACGCAGGAAATCGCCGATTACGCGGGTCCCGCGATCGAACAGGCGATCAACCAGATCGTCCAGATCACCAAGATGGAGCACATCAACGAGCGCATCCAGGACATCCGCGAGGGCGTTAAGGCGCACCTGACCGACTTCCTGCGCGTCTATGGGATCATGCTCAACGACCTCAAGGTGCTGATCATGCCACGCGACGAGCGGATGCGCGAGCTGATCTCGCTGCAGGCGATCGGGCTCTCGCCGATCGAGGCGGTGCGCTATTATCTGGCGCTCAGGATGGCGGACAAGGGGCTAGTGTCCGCGCCCAATGCGGCCGCGGGCGTCGCGTTTCACATCGGCGGCAGTCCGACAGGCGTGTTCCCGCTCGGCGAGGAGGTCGGCATCAAGCCATGACGTTCCATTACCTCGACCGGGTGGGGCAGATCGCTGTCAATCTGTTCACCGGCTATGGCTATAATTTCTACCGCGTCGAGAACCGGCTGCGCGCGGACGATCAGCTGGTGCGGACGACCGCGGCGGCGTTGTTGGGGCAGGCGCGCGCGGCGGTGGACGCGGCGGAGAGCGCGTATCGCCGCGAGCACATGCCCGCGCCGACCCGCGCCGCGCCATTCCCGCCCGCCAAGGCGGTCGCGGCGGCGCAGGCGCTGGAGCGGCTGGCCCGCGACATCGGTGCGCTGGAAGCGCGCGTGCGCACCCAGCCCGCGCCCGCCAACGATCGCATGACGCAGCTGTACCGGGCGGAGGCGGACACGCTCGCCCGCCTGATCGAGCGCGACAAGAGGCTGGTCGGCGAGGCGGAGCTGCTGCGCGAGATGCTGGCAGGGGCCGACGGAGAGGCAATGTTGGCAACGCTGTCGGACGCGCGGGCGCGGATGGACGCGATCGCGGAAGCGCTGCGAGAACGGGGGATGGTGCTGGTCTAGGCCCCCATCCGCTCCCACGCCTTCGTCTCGTCCTCGTATCGCCGAGTCACGACCAGCCCGCTGGCGACCCCGTCGGCGACGTCCACCTCTCCTTCCCACTCCCAGGTCGCGTTGCCCGCCAGCGTCACCGTGCCGTTTGCCGCCGCCCGCGCGCGGACGCGGCCGCCGCGATTCCAGACCGTCGCCCATGCGTCCCACGCGCGCCGGCCGGTCAGGCAGGCGGCATAGGTCGACGCCGCCATCGCGCTGCCGCAGCTGTCGGTCAGCCCGACGCCGCGCTCGAACGTCCGCACGAACAGGTCCGCCTCGCCGCGAAGCTCGACGAACGAGACGTTGGCGCGGTTGGGCAGCCAGGCGGGGGCGGCCTCGCAAGCCTCGCCGAGCCGCACCAATTCCGCCTCGTCCAGGGTGTCGACGAACGCGATAAGATGCGGGTTGCCGATCGACACCGCCGTGAACCGCCGCGCGGCGTCGAGTTCGGGCACGACCGCCTTGACCACGCGCACATGCTTGCCTAGCGGCCAGCGCGCGGTGTCGAGGCTGCACGGCCCCGCGCGCTCGCCGATCGTCGCCACGCCGGGAGCGATCTCCGCCTCGCACCACACCTCGACCGTGCCGCCCTTTGTCCGCACGGGCGCGCGATCGAGGTCCAGCGCCGCCAGCCCCGCGCGCGCGACGCAGCGCAGGCCGTTGAGGCATTGCTCCGCCTCCGACCCGTCGGCGTTGAACATCCGCATCCCGAACGCGTGGCGCTCGTCGCCCGCCGTCAGCAGCAGCAGCCCGTCGCCCCCCACCGCGCCCGCCCGGTCCGCGAGCGCGCGCGCCACCGCCGCCCACGCGCCGTCATCCAGCGTCAGCGCGCGTGCGTCGACGAGCGGGAAGTCGTTCCCCGATCCGTGGCAATGGACGAACGCGAACCGCATCACGCCATCGCCGCGACCATCTTGCGCTCTTCGGCAATCAGCGGTGCGAAGCTCGCGCGCGCGAGGATCGCATCGAGATACGCCACCGTGCGCGGATAGCGCGTACCGTCGAGATCGACCCCGACATGGCCAAGGTTAGCGAAAGGTGAGGCCACCGCGAGGTCCGTCAGCGTGATCCGGTCCTCCACCAGATAGCCGCTGTCGGGGATCACCCGCTCCAGATAGGCAAGCAACGGCGGTAACTCATCGCGCTCGGCCGCGACCGCCGCGTCGATATTGCCCGCCTGCTTGAGCACCCTGGGCGCGACGAAACGGTTGAAGAAAATCGCGCTGCCCGCCTTCATCACCAGCGTATCCGCGAACTCCTCATACCAGATCGTTCGCGCGCGGGCGATCGGATCGGCGGGGATCAGGTCCGGCTCGGGATGTTTCGCCTTCAGATAGGTGACGATCGCGGTCGAATCGGAGATGGCGAAGTCGCGCCCGCCATCCGCGCCCGGGTCGCGAAAGCCGGGCATCTTGCGGAACGGGCTGGCCTCCTCGAAGTCCGCGCCGCCACGCCCCATGCCGGCGGGCTTGAGTTCGGCGGTTAGGCCCTTCTCGGCGACGAACGCCATCACCTTGCGGACGAACGGCGACAAGCTGCTGCCATAAACGATCATCGTGCTCTCCCTATTTCAGCCCGTAATGGTCGCCGAGCCGGTCGAGCGCCAGCCCCAGCACGATCTTGCCCGCGCGCCGGGGCCAGCCGAGCGCGCCTTCCGCCGTCGCCAGCGACTCGCCCGCGCAGACCACGCGCCACAGCACGTCGGACAATCCCGCGCCGACGCCCGCCAGCGCCGCGTCGAAGCGGCGCTTGGCCGACAGCTGCGCGGTGGTCGCGTCCACCCCGCCGCCGCCATCGACCCGCGCCGCGCTCCAGTTCATCGTCACCGACGGCGCAAGGCAGGCGCGCTCGTAATCGCCGCGCAGTCGCTCGCCCGCCTCGTGCTGGCGCGCGTCGAGCAGCCCGCGCGAGCGCAGCCACGACACCGGCGATTCGGCGCGGTTCACCGTCACGCTCCGCCCGCCGACCTTTACCTCGACCAGATCCCGCATTGCTTCCGTCCTCCGTTGCCGAATCGACTTGCCACAACGTCATGCTTGTAGGACAGCAAAGAAACCGGAACGGTTAGGAACACGCGCATGATCACCGCCATCCGCCAGGTCCGCCGCGCGCGCGGCATGACGCTGGACGATGTCGCGCGCCGCTGCGTGCCGCCGACCACGCCGCAGACGGTGGGGCGGCTGGAAACGGGGACGCGCACGGTGTCGGTGGTGTGGCTCAACCGCATCGCTGCGGCGCTGGGGGTGGCGGCGGCGGACCTGGTGACGCTTCCCGACCGGGTAGAGCTGCCCGTCGCCGCCACGCTCGACGCGGCGGGCGCGCACGCGCCGCGCCGCGAGGCGGTGCTGACCGCGCCCGCGCCCGCGCCCGCGCCCGGCACGCTGGGAATGGTGGTAACCGCGAGCGTCGGCGAGTATCGTGCGGGCGATCAGCTGTGGCTGGAGCCGCTCGCCCCCGACGGCTACGCCGCCGCGCTCAACCGCGACGTGCTGGTGCCGCGCGCGGCGGGGCGGTTCGTGTTCGGGCGGCTGTTTAGCACGGAGGGCGGCGCGCTCCATCTCCTCCCGCCCGGCCCGTACACGCGCGCGCAGGTGGTGGCCGACTCACCCTGGATCGCGCGCACGGTGCGGCTGGTGCGGGGGCTGTAAGATAGCGCTCCCGGTCGATCGGTCCGCCATCGCGTTTGAACATATATTGGACGTCGTGCGAACTGCGCGCCTTCTGGCGCGCTCCGCCGCACCGGCCAAGTGCGCGGCAGCTTCGCTGTCGCGCCTCTCGACTGCGCGGTGGGCGCTGACGGGCTCGAACCGCCGACATCTTCCGTGTAAAGGAAGCGCTCTACCAACTGAGCTAAGCGCCCGCCCGGTTGCCGTTGCAACGCGGGCGCGCGCGCGTCAAGCGGCGGTCGGCGCGGCGGCGGCCCAGTAACGGCGCATCAGCGCACGCGCGTCCGCGCTCAGCCCGGTAAACATCCGGCGGCGATCGCGCGGATCGGGGCGGCGCTCGATCAGCGCGGCCTCCTCCATCCGCGCGATCCAGCGCAAGGCGGTGGTCGGCGCGACGGCGGCGGCGATACACAGGCTGGAGACGGACACGTCCGTGCCCTCCAACTCGGCGGCGAACAGGTCGAGCAGCACGTCCCAGGCCGGGTCCTCGAACCAGCCCGCCCCGAACAACTGGTCGCGCAGCCGTCGCGCGCGGATCGCGGCGCGCACGTCCTCGGCGGAAACGGCCAGCGCGACGTCGCCCGGCGGCGCGCCCCAGCGCCGCCGCCGCTCGCCCACCGCGCCGCGCCCTCCCTCGTCGGCGAGACCAGCGAGCGTTTCGGCGATCCGCGCCACCTCCGCCGCGAGCCGGGCGAGCCGCGCGGCATGCTCGGGGTCTTGCGCCGGGTCGTGGAGCCCACCCGCGGCGGATACGCGCGCCGTCGCCAGCGCCCCCACCCGCTCATGCTCGCCCGCGTCGCACAGCCAGTGCACGCGCGGGCCCGCGAGCAGCGCGGTGACAAGATCGACCTGCGCCAACGTCATCATGATCACCACCGAAGCCGCGCTTGTCCGTGCCCAGCCGTCGATCCGTGGCAGCACCGCCGCAAGCGTCGCATCGTCCACACCCTCCGCGTCGACCAGCAGCACGGTCGCGAGCGGCACCTCCTCCAGCCAGGGCCGCGCGTTCGCCCAATCGAGGGTGTCGCCCACCGCTCCGCCCGCGAGCCGCACCGTCCGCTCGGCACGCCCGCGCGCGTCGCAAGCGGCGACAACCACGACCGCGCCCGACGCGCTCCCTAGGGCGGGTGAATGCACCTCGTCGAAGCTGAAACCCATACTCACCGACTCAACCTTGCACAGGCGCGCGCGCTGCTCCAAGCGGCTTTTTACAGATCAGGGAGCACGACCATGGCGATCACCTGGCGACCTGCGAGCAGGTACGGCGTCGTCGCGCTGATTGTCGCGCTTGGTCTGTTGCTGCGCGGCTATTATCTCCACCTACACCCGCATGACCTGCCCGAGGCGGAGGCGTTCCGGATCACCGCCGCGTTCGCCCGCACGGGCACGCTCGGCGACCCGTATCTCGGCCACACCGGCGCGACCGCGCACCTGCTGCCGGTGCCGCTGCTCGTCGGCGGGCTGGTTTATTCGCTGCTCGGCGTGGCTTCGCGCTCGGCGGAGGCCGTGCTGTCGATCTGGTCGCTGGGGCTGGTGTTCACCGCTTTCTGCCTCACCGCGCTGACGTTCCGCCGCGCCGGGGCGCCGATCGCCACCAGCCTGATGGGGATGGCGCTGTGTTGCGGGTTGCCGCTCAACCTCGGGCTGGAGGCGGTGACGTTCCGCTTGTGGGAGGGCGGGCTGGCGGTGGCGATCGCGGCGGGATTGATGCTCGCGCTCGTCACGCTGGATCGCGAGCGCGAACCACCGTCGACACGCGCGACCATGGCGCTCGCGGTCGCGGCGGCGCTGTTGTTTTTTGTAAGCCCACAGCTCGGCGTCGCGGGCTATGCGGGCGTCGCGCTATTGTACCTGCGCCGCGTCGCGGCCCGCCGCTGGCCGGGCGCGCTGGTTGCCGCCGCGCTCGCGCTGGCGGCGGTGACGGCTCCTTGGGTGGTGCGCAACGAGCGCGTGTTCGGCGCGCCGATGTTGCGCAGCAATCTGGGACTGGAGCTCGCCATCTCATTTCACCCCGCCGCCGTCGACGCGCCCGATCCGCGCCAGGTCTATATCGACCGGATGCGCGCGGTTCACCCGCTCGCGAGCCGGCAGGCGTTCGACAGGATGGTGAGGAGCGGCGGCGAGGTCGCCTATTCGCGGCGGCTGGGGAGCGAGACGCGGGCGTGGATCGCCGCGCACCCCGCCTCGGCGGCGCGGATTGGCGCGCGGCATTTGTGGCAATATCTGTTCCCGCCCGCCTGGCTGTTTCGCGCGATCGACCCGGCGGCGGACCGGGCGATCGCGTTCAAAGCGGCAGCGGTGTGGCTGCTCGCCGCGCTGGGGCTGCTCGACCTCGCGCGGCGGCTGGTCGCGGAGCCGAGGAGCGGGTTCAGCTACCTCGCGGTGCTGGTGATCGTGACCGCGCTGCCGTTCGTGCTCGTCCAGCCGATCTTGCGCTATCGCTACCTGATTTACGTGCCGATGACCTTCTACGCTGCCGATCTCGGCGTCTGGGTGCTGATGCTGTGGCCGAAGACGCGGGTGTTGGTCGAAGCGGTCGAGCGCTGGTGGGCGGGGCCCCGCCACGCCGAGCCACGCATCAGCCTGATGCGTTGACGAGCTCGTGAACGGATGATGCCGCCGGCATCACCCCAAGGCCTTCACGATTTCCTCGACCATCTTCTTGGCGTCCGCGAGCAGCATCATCGTGTTGTCGCGATAGAACAGCTCGTTGTCGACGCCCGCGTAGCCGACGCCGCCCATCGACCGCTTGATGAACAGCACCGTCTTGGCGCGCTCCACGTCGAGCACCGGCATGCCATAGATCGGCGAGGTCTTGTCGGTCTTGGCGGCGGGGTTGGTGACGTCGTTGGCGCCGATCACGAACGCGACATCGGTCTGCGCGAACTCGCCGTTGATGTCCTCCAGCTCCAACACCTCGTCATACGACACGTTGGCCTCGGCGAGCAGCACGTTCATGTGCCCGGGCATGCGCCCCGCGACGGGGTGGATCGCGTACTTCACGCGCACGCCCTCCGCCTTGAGCCGGTCGCCCATCTCGCGCAGCGCGTGCTGCGCCTGCGCGACCGCCATGCCATAGCCGGGGACGATGATGACCTGCTCCGCCTGTGACATCAGGAACGCGGCGTCCTCCGCCGAGCCGCGCTTCCACGGTCGGTCGATCGCCTGGCCCGCGCCGCCGCTGTCCGCGACCGCGCCGAACCCGCCCGCGATGACGGAGATGAAGCTGCGGTTCATCGCCCGGCACATGATGTAGGATAGGATCGCGCCCGACGAGCCGACCAGCGCGCCGGTGATGATCATCGCGCTGTTGTGGAGCGTGAACCCCATCGCCGCGGCGGCCCAGCCCGAGTAGGAGTTGAGCATCGACACCACCACCGGCATGTCCGCCCCGCCGATCGGTACGATCAGCAGGAAGCCGATCGCGAAGCTGAGCAGCACGATGAGGGCGAACACGACCGGGCTCTGGTTCGTAACGAAATAGGCGACCAGCGCGACGATCGCGGCGAGCGTGCCCAGGTTGATGACGTGGCGCGCGGGCAGCAGGATCGGCTTGCCGCCCATGGTGCCGTTGAGCTTGAGGAACGCGATCACGCTCCCTGAGAACGTGATCGCGCCGATCGCGACGCCCAGCGCCATCTCGATGCGGCTGACCGGGTGGATGACCGCGAAGGGCTGGCCGATCATCGGCACGACTAGGTCGGCGATCCCGAACGCGGCCGGGTTGAGGTACGCCGCCACCCCGACCAGCACCGCCGCGAGGCCGACGAGGGAGTGGAACGCCGCGACGAGCTGCGGCATCGCGGTCATCGCGATGCGGCGCGCGGTGACGACGCCGATCGCGGCACCGATGCCGATGGCGAGGACTATCTCGCCGATGGTTAGCCAATCGAAGAACAGCGGGTTGTCGGCGATGGGCAGGTGTTCGGCACCGAAGCGAACAAGGACGGGATCAATCGGCACATGCGTCAGCAACGTCGTCACTACCGCGATCGTCATCCCCGCGATGCCGAAGCGGTTGCCGCGCTGGCTCGTCGCCGGACTCGACAGCCCGCGCAACGCCAGGATGAAGCACACCCCCGCGACCAGATAGGCCAGCGCCGCCCACGGGTTCACCGCCGCCTCGTGCATCACCACTTCCCCCTGCGCCGTCGGCTCACTTCGCGACCGGCCGTTCTTTCTTCCGGTACATCGCCAGCATCCGCGCCGTCACCGCGAACCCGCCGAAGATGTTGACGCTCGCCAACACCACCGCCAGCAGCCCCAGCATCTTCGCCGCCACCCCCGCCCACCCCAGCGCGGGCGCGGCGCTCGCCACCAGCGCGCCGACGATGATCACCGACGAGATCGCGTTGGTCACCGCCATCAACGGCGTGTGCAACGCGGGCGTGACCGACCAGACGACGAAATAGCCGACGAAACAGGCAAGGACGAACACGGAGAGGATCGAGATGAAGTCCATGTCAGCGTTCCAGCAAGCGAGTAATTAGGACCACAACGGTCACGGCCGTAATCGATGGCCCCACGGACAGCATGATACCTGCCGCGAGCAGCCTCCACCGGGATAGAAGCAACCTGCTCATACCGCCGCGCGCGGGGACTCAGGGATGGCGCGGCCCATCTCCCGCGCGCCCTCGATCCAGCAATCGATGACATCGTAGATGCTCGCCAGTGCTTCATGCGGCGTTTGCCCGTCAGACCGACAACCGGGCAACTCGGGTGCGATTGCGACGAAACCGCCGCCGTCCGCTTCATCCAGCGGAGCGAGCACCACCCGGTATGTTTCGCCGTTCATCGATCCTCCCCGGCACGGGGAGGGGGACCATCCTCGCTCTCGCGGGGATGGTGGAGGGGCGTCGCCGCGAACGCCACGACGGCGTTCGCGATCTCGTCCGCATCTCGCAAAACCTCTGACGCCGCGACGCGCACAATTCTCAGTCCATGCTCTTCGAGGTAGCGTGACCGTTCCTGGTCATGCTCGATCTGGTCCGGTTGCGCGTGGATTTCGCCATCGACTTCGATGGCGAGCGCGGCCGCCCGGCAATAGAAGTCGAGAACATAGGGTCCGACCGGATGCTGCCGGCGAAACTTCACGCCCAGGGGCGATCCACGAAGCCGTTGCCACAGCAGCACCTCGGGATAGCTCATCGCCTTCCTTAGCTTTCGCGCTTGCTCCACGACAGGCGGCACCTGTGCCGAGGCCCCTCCACCACGCCGCTTGCGCGGCATGGTCCCCCTCCCCGTTCCGGGGAGGATCAAGAGACCAACCTCGCGCTCACCACTTGCCCGCCGCGCGTCAGCCGGATCGCGTCGCCGATCTCGTCGCCCTCGGGGAGGACGGGTCGCCCCGCTTCCTTGTCCCAGAAGGCGGTGAGGAAGTTCAGCAGGTTGCGCGAGAACAGCGCGCTCGCGTCCGCCGCGAGCCGTGAGGGCACGTTGCGGTGGCCGACCACCCGGACGCCGTGGCGCAGGGCCACTTCGCCCGGCACGGCACCTTCGACATTGCCGCCCTGTTCCACCGCCAGGTCGACCACGACCGAGCCGGGGCGCATCGTCGCCAACTGCGCGTCCGTCACCAGCTTCGGGGCCGGGCGGCCGGGGATCAGCGCGGTGGTGATGACGATGTCCTGCTTGGAGATGTGCGCGGACACCAGCTCGGCCTGCGCGCGCTGATATTCGGGGCTGGTCTCGCCCGCATAGCCGCCCGCGCCCTCGCTGCCGGCGACCGTTTCCACGAACACCGGCTTCGCGCCCAGCGACATGATCTGCTCGCGCGTGGCGCTGCGCACGTCGGTCGCGGACACCTGCGCGCCCAGCCGCCGGGCGGTGGCGATCGCCTGCAGCCCCGCGACGCCCACCCCCATCACGAACACACGCGCGGCGCTGACCGTGCCCGCCGCCGTCATCATCATCGGGAACGCGCGGTCATATTCCGCCGCCGCGTCGAGCACCGCCTTGTAGCCCGACAGGTTGGACTGCGACGACAGGATGTCCATGCTCTGCGCCCGGGTGATGCGCGGCATCCACTCCATCGCCAGCGCCTCAAGCCCGGCCGTCGCGTAGGCGTCGACGCGAGCGCGTCCTCCCTTCTCTCCGGCGCCGGTCGGGTTCAACGCCGCGACCAGCCATGCGCCCGGCTTCGTTCCGACGAGCGAGGCCGGGTCCGGCCCCTGCACGCCCAGGATCACGTCCGCGCCCGCCAGCACCTCGACGCGCGCGCCGACGCTGGCCCCGGCGGCCGCATAATCCGCGTCCGCGATCGAAGCCCCCGCCCCCGCGCCCGCCTCCACCGCGACCTCCGCGCCGAGCGCGATCAGCTTGCGCGCGGTTTCGGGCGTGACCGCGACCCGGCGCTCGCCCGCCGCCGTCTCACGAAGCGCGGCCACCTTCACGCTATTTGGCGATCAGCCAGATCACGGCCGCGGCGATCGCCGCCACCACGATCGCGCCGTAGAACAAGACCTTGATCAGCCCGTCATAGGTCTTCACCTGACGTTGAAGGTTGGTGTCGTCGGCCATCTGGTCATCCTATCACGCGTTGACAGCGGGTCTAGCCGTGGCCGTCCCGCGCCTCAACCCCGCGCAGGCTTAAGCGCGCCTTTACCGGCCCTCGTTATCCAAGGTCGCGAAAGACCTCGGGGAGCCACGATGACGCGCAACGGCCAGCGCCTGCTGATGCTGATCGACGACGAGCCCGCGCGCCGCCGCGTGGTGGCCGCGCTGGCCGCGCGCGGCGGCTGGCGTACCGTGTTCGCGAGCGACGGCGAAACCGGCATCGCCACACTGGGGACGCAGGACGGGATGCAGCTGGACGCGATCCTGCTCGACCATCCCGCGCACGACGCCGATCCGGTGCCGCTGATCCTCGAACTCAAGCGCCGCCGCCCTGCCTTGCCCGTGCTGCTGCTGACCGCCAACGGGTCGGTCGCGCAGGCGGTGGCGGCGATGCGCGCGGGCGCGACGGACTTCCTCGTTCGCCCGCTCGCCCCCGAGCGACTGCTGGCCGCGCTGGAAGCGGCGGTGGCGGATGCGGCCACCGGCGAGTTGCGCCCACTGACGGAGAAGATTCCCGCGCTGCTCGGTTTCGACGAGATCGTCGGCTCCTCCCCCGAGTTCCGTGCCGCGCTCGCCATCGCCGCCAAGGCGGCGCGCGCGCGCGTCCCCGTGCTGATCGAGGGCGAGCCCGGCGTCGGCAAGGCGGTGGTCGCGGAGGCGATCCATGCCGCCAGCCCGCGCGCGAAACGGCCGATGGTGGCGCTCAACTGCGGTTCGATGCCCCCCAATGCGCTCGAATCGGCGTTGTTCGGGCATGAATGCGGCGCGTTCCCGGGCGCGTTCGAGCGCAAGGTGGGGCGGTTCGCCGACGCGGACGGGGGTACGTTGTTCCTCGACGAGGTCGACGCGATCCCGCTCGACGCGCAAGCCAAGCTGCTAGGCCTGCTCCAGACCGGCGAGCTGCTGCCGGCCGGCGCGCGGCACGGGCGCGAGGTGGACGTGCGCGTGATCGCCGCCACAGACAAGCGGCTGGTCGAGCAGGTCGAGGCGGGACGGTTCCGCGAGGATTTGTATTACCGGCTCAACGTCGTTCCCGTGCTGATCCCGCCGTTACGCGAGCGGGTCGGCGACATCCCGGCGCTGGCGCGGCACCTGCTCGCGCGGATCGCGGAACAGCCGGGGCTGCGCGCGCTGGGCATCACCGACGATGCGCTGGGGCTGCTGGCGCGCTATGATTGGCCGGGCAATGTGCGCCAGCTGGGGGCGGCGTTGTTCCGCGCGGCGGTGCTGTGCGAGGGCGCGGCGCTGACCCGCGCGGACTTTCCGCAGATCGCCGCGCTGGGGCAGGCGCGGGTGGCGCCGCCGCCGGTGTCGGGGATGGCGACCTCGGGCGGGGTGACGCTGTTCCGCGCCGACGGCAATCTGCGCCAGCTGGAGGAGATCGAGGCGGACGTGATCCGCCTCGCGATCGGTCATTACCGTGGGCGGATGACGGAGGTCGCGCGCAGGCTGGGGATCGGGCGATCGACCTTGTACCGGAAGCTGAGCGAGTTGGGGATAGAGGCGGCATAGCAGGCGCGGCTACGTCCGCGCCGGTGCGCGGCACGGCCGCGCAGCTACCCGCCCGGACGGCGAGCGGCATCGCCGACTCGTCCGACGGCGGCTTTGCCGCCGGCGCGCCCGCCAGGTAAGCTCCACCTAGTGCCCGCCCTCGGCCCAACCCCACCCATCCTCGTCGGCACCGCCGGCTGGTCCATCCCCTCCGCGCTGGCCAACGCCTTCCCCGGTCCCGGAACCCACCTCGAACGCTATGCTCGTCACCTCCTCGTCGCCGAGATCAACTCCTCGTTCCACCGCCCGCACCGTCCCGCCACCTATGCGCGCTGGGCCGACAGCACGCCGCCGGGCTTTCGCTTCGCCGCGAAGCTGCCCAAGACGATCACCCACCAGCGCCGGCTGATCGACGCCGAGGAGCCACTCGCGGCGTTTCTCGCGGAAGCAGCGGGGCTGGCGGACAAGCTGGCGGTGCTGCTGGTGCAACTCCCGCCGAGCCTGACGTTCGACGCGGACACGGCACGAGCCTTCTTCCGTTCGCTGGCGGACCGGACCGGGGCGGCGGTCGCTTGCGAACCCCGGCACCCGGGCTGGTTCACGCCGGTGGCGGACGCATTGCTCGCCGACCACCGCGTGGCTCGCGTCGCCGCGCACCCCGTGCTCGCGCCGGGCGGCGAGCGGCCGGGCGGCTGGCCCGGGCTGCGCTACCATCGCCTGCACGGCGCACCGCGCACCTACTATTCTTCGTACGAAGAGGCGGAGTTGCACGCGCTCGCCGCGACCCTCACGGCCGGAGACAAGGCCACGCCCCGCTGGTGCGTGTTCGACAACACGGCATCGGGCGCAGCGACCGCCGACGCGCTGGCACTCCGCGCGATGCTGTAGAGTCCAGACCCTAGCACTACTTTGGCAGATTGGCATCGACGGGCTCGGTGAGGGGCTTCTCACAGTGAGGGCACCGCAGTGGCGGCGGTCGTGCGAAGAGGTCGAGAATGGCCTGCCTGATGGCCGGCATGCTCGG
>JAABUQ010007765.1_pt1 | contig 15358 bp, 9 predicted proteins | sample 5560001 | NCBI WGS metagenome assembly JAABUQ01 (sample SAMN10711888, study PRJNA513371) | rock metagenome | isolation source: Antarctica rocks | place: Antarctica: Victoria Land, Finger Mt nord | collected 2015-12-18 | reverse complement strand
AAAACTTTTACAGATAGTTGCTATCAGTAACTATCCCCAACCCTTATTCTTACGTTGGATCTGGTTAACAGTCAACGCTGTCCAAAGCCAGGCCCAGAGGGTGTTGCAAATTTTCGGACAAGTCTTTGCATTAACCTTGACAGCCGCTACCGAAGCATCGATCTCCTCGGCTAAATGCTGGGCAAGGGTCGAGATGGAAGGATAATCCCACGGCAACGTGGGAGAAAGCTGGCGTCCTAGCCTTAGCTCTAGGTCATCTGTCAGCTTGATCGCCGTCACTGAATCCAAACCGTAGTAGACAAAGGACTTACGCGTATCAATCGAGTCGATCGCTACTTTTAATTCATCTACTATCCATTTTGCTAGCCAGGTTTCAATAGACTCTAGGGTGTGGTGAGAAGTCTTTGAATCTGGTTTTGAGGACTTAACCTCTGACGTGACAGCTCCCACCAAGTTGATCCTCCGATTCGGACTTTCCGCCGTTGGGTCTCGACGTAGTAGCCTGTCGAGTGTATCATCTTCACCTGCAAGTGTTTGTTCGAGATCTCCTATTGTTTCCGCATAGCTGGATATAAAATCTGTAGCTGCATTGGCATTTAGCAGCACAGATTCGAGTGATGTGCCGCTAAGGGCTCGCTCAAGTGCCTGGTCGAACTGCGATTGCGCCCAAGCAACAGCGCGACGCAATTGACTTGATGGAGTGCTTAAGTGCGCTCCCTGCACCGCTGCTAGTAAAATAGCGGACGTGGCAACTTCGCCGATGAGTAGAGAAGCCCAACGCAGGGCAGAGGAACGGTCTGAGAAAGGAGCATTCAACTCTGACCATCGCGCATTGATTCTTTGGGCAGCATCTCTTAAGCTATCTGAGACAACTGGAGCCCCCAGTCCATTGCACAAAAACTGATGCAGCTCGCCGTTTTGGTGGAACACGCACGAGCCAAGGAACATATTTAGGGCCTCGGTCGGACCTTCAAAGATGCGAAATACCCTAGCATCGCGCAGGATTTGGGAAGCAATATTCGTCTCTATATAGCCGCGACCGCCCAAAAGCTGAACGAGACGATCGGCCGCTTTCCACAAGAATTCTGGCCCAGCTGTCTTGCAGGCTACATACGCCTCGACCGGCACAAAATCTCCCCGGTCAAGTAACTCGGCAATCCGCACTACAAGCGTTTCCAAGGCCGTAGTCGCCGCCGTGAGTTCACTTAAGTGTGCCAGTGTGATTGGGTTGTCCAGCAGACGAGCTGTAGAAATCTCCCGACGTGATGCATAGCGCAGCATCAACTGGGCGCAGCGCTTTAGCCCGCCGACACTCATTGCTCCAATAGCCAAACGGGTAAACAGCATCGCATCTTTGGCAGCTTCCATACCAGATCCGGGTTTACCTAGCAGATTGACCGCGCCGACTGGCACGTCGTCGAGGTATACGAAGTTTTGCACCATGCCACGCATCCCCATCGTCAGCGATTCAGGACCCGGGCGCAAGCCAGCCGTTCCCTGACGCACGGCAAAACCGGTGATGCCGCTTAAATTATTGTTAGCATCAACCAGTTTGACAAAGACATTAATCACACCTGCCCAGGCAGCCGAGCCACTCCAGACCTTGGTCCCGCGCAGTCGCCAGCCACTCACCTCTGCAACTCCTGTGGCTGAAATAGCTTGGGGATTTGAACCAGCTCCTGGCTCGGTTAGTGCGAAGGCAGCCAGCTCTCGGCCCCGTGCCAGGATAGGGAGGAGTTCGTCGCGTAAGGATTGGGTCCCATACCCCTGGAGCGGACGAATTCCAAGGAAATCATTATTGACAACGAACGTAGCGAGCGTTAGATCTATAGCGGCGAGCTGTTCGACAACGCGCATAGCGTCGCGGTTGCCTAGGGCAGTCCCGCCATATTGCTCAGCTACTTGCATCCCGAGGATGCCACGGTTACCAAAGTCGAGGACAACGTAGGGTGGTAGGCAACGGCGCTCGTCTATCAATCGGGAGTTGAGCCGCTCGGAAGCATAAGTGCGAAGCCACTCAACGATCGCGTCAGCACGCTCTCTGCTGATGTCTAGCGCTGCTGCGACATCAGTGGCTCCAACCGATGAATCTGTTTGGGGATGAATTTGTTCGGTTAAGGCATCGTTGGTGCCATGAAGGCGAAGGTCTGGTACGAGTGGCATCGGCACAATCTCCTGTTCCAATTTTGCAACCCTGTTTGAAGTCCAAGTCCCTACTACATCTAGGCTTCCATCCAGAAAGCCCGCCCGGCAACTATGGCGCTGGATCTTGCCGCTGGAAGTCTTCAGAATACTGCCAGTCTTCAGCAGCGATACTGCATAAACTTCTAACTCGTGATGTTCCGCCACCGCTTGGCGGATCGCCCCAACGACCTCATTAACGTCCAGATTCGGGTAATGACGCTCTACTTCCTGAACAACCACCAGTCGCTCCTCGCCGTCTAGATCGACTGAAAACGCCGCCCCATAACCTGGCCGTAGTGCTGGATAGCTTTGCTCTACCGTCCATTCAATGTCCTGAGGATAGTGATTGGTACCCCTGATAATGATTAAATCTTTCCGACGACCAGTGACAAATAGTTCACCATCTTTCAAGAATCCCAGATCTCCGGTGCACAGAAACGGGCCTTCGCCCGTGTCCGCTAAGTAAGCCTGGAAGGTGCGTTCTGTTTCCTCGGGCCGATTCCAGTAGCCTTGAGCCACACTTGGGTCCGACACCCAAATCTCACCCACTTCATCCGGCAGACATTGAGTCAAGGTTTCCGGATGAACGATCGCCACCCTCAGATCGCCAACCAAGCGACCGCACCCTACTACTGTCCGCACGCCCTGCTCAGATTTGGATACCTCGACAATCCGATTTTTTTCCAGCGTTGCCGCAGAGACGGTGCAAAAAACTGGCACGTCCGGATTCTGACTAGCTGAAACCAACAGAGTTGCTTCAGCCAGTCCGTAAGCTGGAGAAAAGGCGTTCGAGCGAAACCCATACGGTTCGAAGGCTGCAACGAAACGCTCTATGGTTTTACAGTTGATGGGTTCAGCGGCGTTGCCTGCCGATCGCCAACTGCTTAGATCTAGAGTAGAACGTTGTTCTGGTGCGATCCTGTGAAGACACTGGTCGTAGGCAAAATTAGGTCCTTGGCTATGGGTGACCTGATAGCGCGAAATTGTCTGCAGCCACCGAATCGGTCGCTTAATAAATGCCAAGGGTGACATCACAAAGCACGGGGTGCCATTGTACAGAGGTAGAGTGAGTCCTTCAACCAGTCCATAATCATGGAAGTAAGGCATCCAGGTGGCAGATCTGCTGTCTGGGGTGTACCCGCAGGACTGGCTAACGCAGGCCGAGTGGAACATCAAGTTGCCATGACTCACCATGACGCCCTTTGGCGTAGAGGTGGAGCCCGAGGTGTACTGCAGATAAGCTAAAGTGTCACTGCTTACCGCTGGTTCCTGCCATTGCGTTGCCAAACTGCTTGCGATCTGCTCGGTGACCAGCCAGTGCATGGCTTGAAATTCTGCCACCTGCGTTCGCGTAGCGTTTTTGGAGGAGAAACGAAAGTCTTCAACTATGCTAAGGATGCGGGATGTGGTCAATACTAACGAAGCTTGCGCATCTTTGGCGATCGCCTGCAGTCTTGGCAGGGTTCGCTTCAGCCGAGCCGCATCGGGTGGGGGTGCCGGAATGGCGATGACCCCAGCATAGAGGCAACCACAAAAAGCGGCGATGAACTCCAATCCTGGTGGGTAGAGCAACAACGCCCGCTCCCCTCGCGCTTTGTACTGTTGGAGCAAGGCACCAATAGCCCGAGCTTGAGCATCAAGTTCTGCATAAATTAGGCTTGGTCCTTCTACTTCTCCATCAATGAGAAAAGTATATGCCCTTTGCTGGGGCTGGTGCAGTGCTCGCCCGCGTAAGAGTTCGACCAGGGTTGCAGACTTACAGCGGTTGCCGCTCGAATAAGCCACGCAATCTGTCAGAGAAAGCCACTGTGTGGTACTACACCTGTGGCTTACTAATCTGAAAATCGCTGTAAGCTCTAGCTTGTCAAAGTATTGTTCCATTTTGCCTGATGTGTAAGTAGAGGTTATACCAATCACAAACGAGCATGAGCATTATCCAAAGCCTGAAAGCTTTGCTCTCTGAAGCTTTCGCTAGAGCCAAAAAGATACGTGCTTCATAATCGATTGGTATTACATGCCCAGTGATGATTTCCTTAGAACTCTAAAGGATTCTTGTGCATTGCCCATTCCATCCAAGTTAGATATTCAGCTTTTTCATCAAGCAATCGGCCACTGAACCCAGGTTGGAATACAGGTCCTTTTCCACAAACTCTCTCCGAGCAGAATCGTTAGCCGACTCCACTAATACCTTTATGGTTGTTACGTAAACGTTATCAACGATTTTGTACCCGTAGCCAATCACTGAGCCAGCATGACCTGTTCTCTGATTGAACACAGAATCACAAAGCGAGAATATGCTGTGCGAGCTGGAATCGCTAGTCATGCATCTTCCTCCGCAAGATTTTGCCTTTCAATATAGCGAATCCTATAGCAATCAGGCAATTTATCTGATTTTTTTTGTTTTAAACGGTTAATAACAAATCCTTATCAATCTCCATCATAAAAATTTTTAATCCTTGCAATAGAAACTATCTATCCTTAATCAATCAGTACCTTGCAGATACCTCCCAAAATAGCTTGTGTTTGATTTGCAACATGTATTCTACCCTGTGGGGATCAAAGTACAACAGTACTTTCGGGGAAAGTGCCTGGCTTCAACTCTAGGCTGGCTATAGGTAGCTTACCTCTAAAAGGACGCTTTTTAACACTGTTATCCGGTAGTTTAAATTCTTAAAACTGATTACTTTGGCTGCAATTTTATACTGATTCTTGTAGTTTTATTTTCAGCTAAAACCCCTTATTTTCAGCTAAAACCCCTTTAGTTTCTATCAACTATGAGTACAATATTTTCGGATTTAGTATTTCTTTTTTGTTGCAATTACTATTAACTTCTAGCGATAACCCTTAAGCAATGTTGTATTTTCAGATACGGTTTAAGTTAAAATTGCTATCTCTTTCAACAGATCAAGGCTTACATTTGGAATGTCATTATTTAGCGCACGATGGATAATTCAAACTAAGTTACAATCTTGGAGTTCTGTTAAAATTTGGGGGAAGAAACTGAATACTTGAGCTTGACTCAGGTAGTCAAAATCGAGTACGCTAGAATAGAAAGCTAGTACAGTTGTATCTGTGAAATTCTAAAGAAACGGTGATAGCTAGTTATTACTAAACGACGCAGGTCTAGCTGAGTTTTTGTCAGTACAAGTAGCCAATGGAACGTTAACAATGTATCATAGCTATACAATTATCGGCTCTTTAATCCTAACTCTCAATTCAGCATATCTGTTCTTGAAAGCTTACTCGAAAAGGGTTTTTCCAGCTTAGTATTTATGCTTAAAAGTCCCGCATCTCTTATTAAGTAAGGCATTTGGGTTTACATGCGTTTGTTTTGGCTTGAACCTTGACCCCAACCAAATACTGAGCTAAAGCCTGGTTTATCAGTATTTTTATTGTTTGTCTGGGGATCTATACCCAATTACTAACTCCCAAGTCTCCTTAACTCCCTGCCAATCCTCTTTTTTTCCCCAAAAAGTCATAAAATTGTCATAACTAAAACAGTTTCTTAACAACATGGACTAGGAAACCGCTATGATTGGAGATCTCAATTTCACATCCTAGTGCGTGATTCCTGTGCCAAACTCAGATAACCCGCCAATCCGTAAGGAGTTTGATTATAGTAGTCTCGATAACGAATCTCGCCATTTTGTTCAACAACAAACTGGGGAAATTCGGGGATTGATGAAGCGTACAGCTCAGGGAATTGTTGAGATTGGGCAGAAGCTAATTGAGGTGAAAGAAAAGTTGGGGCATGGGCGTTTTCTTGGTTGGTTGCAAGCTGAATTTGCGTGGACGGATGAAACAGCTAGACGCTTTATGAATGTGGCCCAAGAGTTTGGGCAAATCCCACAAGTTGTGGATTTCGCTCCCTCAGCACTCTACATTCTAGCAGCACCTTCAACTCCGAAAACAGCCCGTGAAGAAGCGATCGCCCGCGCCGAAGCAGGTGAACCCATCACCTACACCACCGCTAAAGAAATTAAGAAAAAACACACTTCATCTACCGCCAAATCCAAGTCAAAACCCGAACCCGAACCAGAACAAACACCCGTAGTTTTACCCCCACCAACACCCCCACCGACACCACCGATACCCCTGCCGCCGAGTTCTCCCTTGGAAATCGTTGGCTTTCGGACTCCACCACAGGCTTTTACCCCTGAAATTACTCAGGCAGAAGTCATCGGCAGCGTCACAGCCCCACAGCCACCCCAAATAGTTACCCCTGAGTCCCCTGGAATCTGGTGGCAGCTCAGTGGGCGGCATCTGTTATACTGTGGTAATCCCAATTCAGTTGAGTTTTTGGGACGGGTCACAGAAGAAGTCCAGTTGTTGCTGGCTTTTCCGCCAGTGCGAGGCTGGCAACCTGCTGTTCAATCTAGGACGCGGCATGTTGTAGAGCAGTTTTTGCCCCAAGGGAAGAGCTTGGATCAGCTTGATGATATTCTGGAGTCAAACATTTTGTTCTACTCTAATCTGGAAGACCTGGTGGTTTGCTGCTTTGTCCCCTCTCTGGGTATCCTCTCCGTCCTCAATCGGCTAGACCGCCGAGGGCTGTTGGCTGAGCCGGATACGCGGCGGTGTCGTGCGATCGTTGCTGATTGGAAGCGATCGGGATTGAAAGTGGAGCGTGTGAGCTAGGAAAACACTTTGTCCCTTTTTCATTACTCACAAGCAAACGCTTGTCCTACCAATTAGTACGACATCTGCGCAGTAGGATACCAGCCCCAACAATTACACTCATACCGACTGGTATAGTACTGGTTTCTGGTTCTGGAACTGTTTGAATAGTGCCGTTCACTTCAACTTCGCCTTTTAAGACAACACCTATCTCTAAACTAAGCGGCTGGACCTGTGAAGAAGCCAATATGCCTGTAGCACCTCTGAATATGCCTTCACCGCCAGTGATAGTAACAGTACCAGAACCTGTGGTTGTAAGCATAGTGAAGTCAATTAACCCAGTATTCGTTGCAGTCCCAAACAACTTATTGCTACCGTTCCCAGAAAACACGATATAACCTTGCGGTAAGTCTTGTAAACCGAAAGTTGCTGGATCAGTATTCGAACTAAAAGAGCCAGTAGCAAAATCGGTTTGGGAGTATGTTAAAGTACTGATTTCTGTTAAGTTATATGGAGCGTTACTACTCTCGCCTGAAACAAATATTTCTTCGAGATTTGGCGTGATATCTTTAGCGGTAGCTCTTATTTCATAGATTGCCCTAAATGGTGAAGTAGTCTGCGCCAACGCTGGAACTATACTTGATATGAAACCAATTAACGTGAAAGTTACTGGAACAAGATATACTGTACATAAGTGAAGCATAAATTAACTCCTTTTCGAGCCTGTGTACATAAAGAATTTTACAATTTTGGTGAATACAATTTATATTTTACCGTTTCCGAAAGATTTTTTTGAGATTTTCTCTTTCAAAAAGCTGGAATAATTTGAACAAAGGTTTTATTATGGAGATTTGATATACAAAGATTGTTAAGTGTGGTGAAAGGCACTTTTAGTTAAATAAATTTAGATTTTATTAACAAAATTAATTTTCTTTTTCAAATTAAAAACAATGACAATGCTGTGGTAGCTAAGGTAATTTAAAGAAACTATGTTAGTTTTTAATGACTGGTGCCAATGCTCTCAGAGAGCATTGTGCTACCTGTAAATGCTGTTTGTCCTAAGCTGCATCCCTTGCCATCAGCAAACCGCACGCAAATCTACTTGCGATTTTTTTTCAGGCCGTTTGGCATGTACCTGAGCTAGACGAAAGTACATTCGTTTCCTCATTTTATTTTTTCAACCCTGATAGTATCTTGTTAGAGTTTGTACCGAATGTACGTAAGTTAGGTATTCGGTACAAGACCTTAAACATGAACTGAACACAGTAGAACAACCTTAGTGAATTAGTAACTGAATTAGTGGTTAAATTACCCGTCTTCCTTTAACATAGTGCCTTCAGGCTAGAGGTAGGCGATCACCCTGGTAGTGTGAGCATGAATGAGATGACCGGGGACTGCTAGAGCAACGATCATTAGGAGCGCTTAATCCTTTCAGCAATTTTTGCAGCGAGATGTTTTACCAGATACGGAAGATTGCAAAACCAACTCTACCGGAAGAGGTGTGAGCGCCAAGACCAAGAGACGCAAGGAGCAATGTGCTGGGTAAAGATTAATAGGCGACAGATGCCCCTGCTGGTCTGCGACTGTCATTAGCACCGTGAAGCAACCCAGTTTTAGGATTTACCAAGATCGACTCAGATGCACCCCAGGTAAAGAACGGAGCTACCTGGTATCCCATTTCCCATAAGTTCTGCACGACATTAGACTTAAGGGCATATGGCTCGGTAATTACTACGTTCGGCAGCCCCTGATAGTGAATCCGAGGAGCATCTACAGCTTCTTTAATGCTCATGTCAAAGTCAATTACATTTACAATAACTTGTAGCACAGTTGTGGTAATTGTTGGGCCCCCAGGACTTCCTGTAACTATAAAGACTTTACCGTTGTTAGTGACGATGGTTGGAGTCATAGAGCTAAGGGGGCGCTTGCCAGGTTCAATAGCATTAGCACTTCCTTGCACTAAACCAAAATTATTAGGCACTCCAGGCTTGGAGGTAAAATCGTCCATCTCATTATTTAGAAAGAAACCACTGTTACCCGCAATCACTTCAGCACCAAAGAAAGAATTAATGGTGTAAGTCACAGATACAGCGTTACTGTAACGATCAACAATGGAGTATTGGGTAGTGTGAGTTCCTTCACGGCTCCGGTTCATAAAATAAAGCCGATTAGGGGAAGTTGCACGATTTTCTGGGATTTTGGCTTGAATTTGGGTAGCGTATTTTTTAGACAGTAGATGCTCTATGGGATTCTTGACAAAACTGGGATCGCCTAAATACACGTTACGGTCGGAATAAGCATACAACATTGATTCCAGCTCGTAGTGGAGGCTTAGTGCTGAGTGAAAACCTAATTTCCTCAAGGGGTAGCTATCTAAAATATTGAGCATCTCACAAAGAGTGGTGCCACTCCCAGGAGGTGGAGCAGAAATAACCTGATAGCCCCGATAGTTGCAGCTCACTGGCTGCATCTCTTCTACTGTGTAGTTGGCAAAATCCTCTTTAGTCAGAATGCCTTTGTTTTCTGAGTTAGCTTTTATAATTTTATCAGCAATAACCCCCTTGTAAAATGCATCTGGACCTAATTGGGCTATGAGTTCTAAAGTATAAGCTAAATCTCTCTGTACTAAACGCTCTCCTGCCTGATATGGTTTTGAACCATTTTTTAAGAAGATGGCTGAGACATTCGATTGCTGAATAAACTTATTGGTGCTAGTATCAAGGATACTCACATCTGCTGGTTGCAAAACAAAACCTTTCTGCGCCAGCTCAATAGCAGGAGCCATAATCTGTTTGCGAGTCATAGTTCCATACTCTGAAAGTGCCCGATCGAGACCCAAAACTGTTCCAGGTACTGCAACAGCAAGATAGCCCTTGGTACTTAGCCCAGATATCACCTTGCCCTGCTTATCGAGGTACATATTAGCTTTAGCAGCTAACGGAGCCTTCTCTCGAAAATCTATAAAGATGTCTTTACCATTCGCCCAATGTACAATCATAAATCCACCCCCGCCAATGTTGCCACAGCAGGGATCAACCACTGCCAGTGCATATCCCACTGCCACTGCAGCATCAACAGCATTGCCGCCCTCTTTAAGGATCTGCAATCCTACTTCAGATGCTATGTGCTGCTCAGTGACAACAGCACCATTTTTACCTGAGGCAAAGGGAAGTGAAGTTTTTAGCTTAGTTTTATCGCAAATAGAAGACAAGGTTTTGCACTCTAGCCAGCTCGAAATATTGAATAAATAAGTTAACGGATGGTAAACGCTACCTGAAAGAGCTATATCTATGCCAACAGCAATAATAATTGACGAGGGCACGGATATTAAAACAAGCAGACATTTTTTCAACATTCTTCGATTTTGCATACTTAACTTGTTCAATGCCAGTTCTACATTGTATAATCTCTTTACAAGAAAATAAGCGAAACTAAAATAGTCAACACAATCCTTACCTCACGTCAAAGATTCCAAATGCTGAACAAATCACAAAAAAAAAGGCTTTTCGGAGTATGTACGTTATTGTGCCTTTTATCCTTTTCACCAGCGAAGGCGCAAATTGCTCCAGATAATTCATTGCCTACCACTTCTCAGGTCACGTCTCAGGGTAGCACTAACATTATCACTGGAGGGACTAGAGCTGGTGGTAACCTGTTCCACAGCTTTGGTCAGTTTTCTGTGCCGATTGGGACGGCAGCCTACTTTAACAATGCTCTAGATGTTCAAAATATCATTAGCCGGGTGACAGGTAACTCTGTTTCTAGTATTGACGGTTTAATCAAAGCTAATGGCAGTGCCAATTTGTTCTTGATTAACCCTAACGGTTTTGTTTTCGGTCCCAATGGTCACTTAAATATTGGTGGCTCGTTTGTTGGAACATCTGCAAACAGCATTAGCTTTGGTGATGGTACACAATTTAGCGCTATTACTCCTCAGACAAAACCTCTATTGACTATTAGTGTACCTATCGGTTTACAGCTTGGGAGCAAATCAGGAGAAATTGATGTACAAGGAGTGGGACATGGTATTATAAGTTCAACATTTTTACCCACTAAGAAGTCTAGCATTAACTCAACTGGTCTGCAGGTACAACCAGGGAAAACCTTGGCTTTACTAGGAGGTAATATAGCATTAACTGGTGGCATTTTAACAGCACAGACAGGTCGGATAGAACTAGGCAGTATTGGCTCTGGTGTAGTTACTTTCACCTCAAATTCATCTGGTTTACTTTTCAACTACAACGGAGTGCAAAATTATCGAAATATTCGACTATCTCAACAGGCATTAGCAGATACTAGCGGATTCAACGGTGGCTGGGTTCACCTGCAAGGGGCTCAGATAAAACTTACGGACGGCTCATTAATTTTGATTCAAAACCAAGGTATGCAACAATCAGGAGGCATTAGAGTAGACGCTTCTGATCTGTTAGAAGTGAGTGGAACCTCTGGAGCAACAAGAACGTCCAGTAAATTAACAACTGAAGCTTTAGGTCTTGGGCCGGGAGAAAATATTACAGTATTTACCAATAACTTAATCGTTCAAGATGGAGGGGAGATACTTACGAAAACCTTTAGTGTAGGAGCTGGTGGTAATATAGCAATAAGTGCTCCTAAATCCGTTCAAGTACTTAGATTTAATTCGATCTATCCGAACGATTTTAGTAACATTTCTACTACAACCTTTGGTCCTGGAAGAGCTGGAAATCTTGTGCTATCAGCAAGTAATTTGACCATCAAAGATGGAGGTGCAGTAGCTTCCGCGACTGCTGGAAGTGGTAAAAGTGGGGATGTCAACATCAATGCAGACAATTTAATAGAACTAAGTGGAGTAATACCAATATCTTTCACTCCAAGTGTAATAGAATCTTCTACGGCAAGCAGCGGTGATGCTGGCAACGTAACTATAAATGCTTCAAAGTTAGTTCTTTTGAATGGTGGAAGAGTTACTTCTGTTACTCTAGCATCAGGCAAATCTGGAAGTGTTACTGTTAATTCTTCCGACCTTGTAGAGGTCAGTGGCACAGTACCAGGCTCTCGCAATCCCACTCTTCTGGACGCGTCGGCAAATATTTTAGACCCAACCACACAAGCATTGTTCAGAGCACCTGCAGTACCAAGTGGTTCCTCTGGGGATATAACAATTAATACTAAACAATTAAATGTTACAGATGGTGGACTGATCAGCGTGAGAAATGATGGACCACGAGATGCTGGGACGCTACGGATTAATGCAAGATCTATTTTCCTGGACAATCAGGGTAGCATTACGGCTTCAAGTGCCTCTGGTGAAGGCGGCAACATTTTCTTAAATGCACAGAATTTGCAACTACGCCACAATAGTCCCATCACTGCTAGCGCAGGTGGCAATGGAAATGGTGGCAACATTAACATTGTTACAAAAACTCTGGTGGCGCTGGAAAACAGCAATATCAGTGCTGATGCTCTAGGAGGCACAGGAGGCCGAGTTAGCATCAACACACCGGGCCTTTTCCTTTCTCCAGATATTAAAATTACTGCTACCTCTCAGCGTGGTCCTCAATTTAATGGAGTTGTCCAAATCAAAACACTAGGATTTGATACCAGAAACCCCCTGACTCCGCTTACACAAAAATTGGACAGCCCAGAACAAGTCATAGCCAACAGTTGTCTAGGACATCGCAATACTGCCAAAAGTAGATTTGTGATTGCAGGTACGGGAGGTCTACCAACTACTCCTGAATCTGGGATTGATGAGTGGGACACGTTAATCGGAGTCCAACCGCTTTCTGGAAGAGCATTACAGCAACAATCCAACTTAAAATCAAAACCTGCACCCGCTCAACGAGCATGGAAAATTGGAGACCCGATTGTTGCGGCTAAAGCAATGATCGTTACCCCCGATGGTCGGACTTTGCTGGTGTCAGACCCTCAAGAGGCAGCACTGGCTGATCCTCAGACTTGGATTTGTCGTCCTGATATGAATCAGGTTGAGCTGCCCAACAAGATTTAATTTTCCGCTGCGAGTGATTGCCGAATATCTTTGAAAAGCAAAAGCAAGTGCAGGGGATTGGTCGGGGATTCTTCCATGCCGAATTTGAGATAAAAGGTCCTGGCTTCTTCATCTTTGGCATGGACAAGAAAGGCGCGGCCACCGATAACCTCCGCTCCTTCTAAGGCACGGCGTAATGCATTGCGGAATAGGGCTTTTCCTAAGCCTTTCCCTTGTTTGCTGCTGTCAACTGCAAACCGCGCCATAAGGATAACCGGCACAGGGTAACGCCCTTGCCCTTTGATGATGCGGGCGGGAGCGTCCTCCGGTGATACAGACGCGGGGGCGAGGCTGTAGTAACCGACCACCCGCTCGGCATATGTCATGACGTAAGTTCTGGCTCCGCCGCTTGCCTGATTTTGCAGGGCATATCTGATGAGGAAATCATTAAGCGGCGGTTTGCCGCACTCAAAACCTACGATCTGATGACTGTTGGTAAGTAGGACAGCCGCGTTTAACTGCTCGCCGGGCATTAAAACGGCTCTGGTTCGGTGAACAATTGCTGCAATGCCGGAATGACTTTCGGCGGTGCGTCAACACGTTCACAGAATGCTTCCCACTGGTCGGGCGGCAAACGGAACTCGGTTTGATCCACAAGAATAGCGTTTGCGGCGTCAAGGGACGCTTGTAGTACGAACTGGCTTACATTCGTATGCCGCACTTTAGCCGCTTCTGCCAGTATTGCTTTTTCCGTCTCCGTCGCTCGAATGGAAAGCCGCGTTTCTTTTTGAGTGGCTGCTGGTATCTGAAGCATAATTTTCTTCTTTTACTTAAAACTGCTGAAATATAGCACACTGTATTCCCATTGTACACCCATTCAAAATGGCTGATACTTCACGGAAAAAAAGATGCCATCATCTTGAAGAGAATGACCCAAATTATGGACCGAGATTAAAGGAGCGCCAAAATCGATACTCAGATTTAAGTCGGAACCGATCGCCAGATTCAAACCCAATCCTACACTAGCGAGAGTTGTTGGGTATGGATCAGCTTCTAGATTGTTCCAAACAGTCCCTAGGTCAAAAAAAGGAATTATCTGTAATACATTTGGTTTTGGAGTAACTGGAATACGAATTTCATAAGAGCCTAAGACTCCATTATCTGCCAAAAGCTGGTTCTGTCGGTAGCCTCTGACCGTACCGATACCGCCAATACTGAACTGTTCAATCGGTAAAAGTGAATTTGGCGTAAGCTGTATCGCTACACGGGCAACCGAGACAACATTGCCACCCAAAGATTGAACATCCTGAAATTCACCAACCCAGTCAAAAAACCGCCCATCTGTACCGGAATTATTTACCGTTGCTCCCAAGGCACCTAAACCTACGCTAAACTGCGATCGCGCAGCCAATACCTGGTGAGTTCGCCGGTGTACCCAGTCCTGGGCAAATCGAATCACTGTCAGCTTTGATACACCATTTTGTGGACCAGTTGTAAAGGAAAAAGGGATATTGTTGAGGATGAAAGTTCTTTCGCGCCGGAGATCTAGTGACAAACTCAAGGCAAATTCACTTGCTGGTCGTCTCACCAAAGGCTGCCGGAACCCAACGGAAAGAGTTCTCTCTTTGCTTGTGATCCCTACAACATCAAAAGGCGGTTCGATGACGCGAGCATCAAAGTTACTGTATTGTATATTTACTGTCCCATCTTCAGCATTAACAGGGATAGTATAGCTAACATCATAGCTCCTGAGCCCTGATGTATATCCGTAAGTGCCACTGAGGCGATCGCCGAAGCCAAGCAAGTCATCATTACGAAGAAACGGGCTAACCTCGTTCGAACCAATGCTCGGAGCCTGACTGTTATCCACGGTAAGCCCAGCATGAACAAAAGGAGCTTCCTTAACTCTCACTTGCAAGATATTGCGACCAGGAATACTCCCCGCAACTAAATTGGCATTAATATGAGCAATTATTGGATCGGATTGTAGTAACTGTAAGGCATTTTCCAGCCGATTAACATTGAGAGGAGCGCCACCAGCCCTGCGCAGGCGCGCACGTATGTAGCTTTTGTCCAAATGTCTCAAACCTTGAATTTCGATTCTTTCTAACTGTCCTTCAACAACCTGAATCTGAACGACTCCGCTTGAAAGATCTTGTACAGGTATAAATGCTCCTGAAGTCACGTAACCAGCGTTTGTATAAAGAGTGCTGATAGCTTCACGTATCTGAAAAATTTCTTCAAAGGTAAGTTCTTTACCAATGTATGGTGCTACTTGTTTAGCTAACTGCTTGCGAGAAAAAACAGTACTTCCTACCACTTCAATACGTTTAACTCTAATTTTGGCAGTTGGTAAGGAGTTTGGTAGAGGAGGAGCAGTTTTGGGTGTAATCAACCGGGGTGTTGGAACGTAACCGTTCAGAGGGTGTGAGAACGTGTATTAGGAAATTGGAGCAGAGTTTGCTATTAGACATCTCCACAATAGAAACGTTTTGTGGTAAAAGAGTATAAAATTAGCTTTTTCCTTACTAGAACATGAAGGAAATATTAAGTTACATTAAAAGCCACCCTGAAAAAACTCAGCGATTG
>JAABUQ010007764.1_pt1 | contig 15361 bp, 14 predicted proteins | sample 5560001 | NCBI WGS metagenome assembly JAABUQ01 (sample SAMN10711888, study PRJNA513371) | rock metagenome | isolation source: Antarctica rocks | place: Antarctica: Victoria Land, Finger Mt nord | collected 2015-12-18 | reverse complement strand
TCCTCGAACGCCTTGGCGTTCTCCGCCAGGTAGTCCACCGCCCCGTCGACGACCTCCCCACCTTTCACCTTCAGCTCGGCGAGGGCCATCAGGCCGCTCGCCGTGACGCCGACGCTTGGCTTGCCGCCGGGCGCCGGCGCGAATCCGCCGGAGTTTTTGTCCCGGCACGACAGAACATAGGCCAGGCAGGCCGGAACGTCCTTGATCGACCCGCCGACGTTCTTGAGGATGCGGATCGACGACGAGGTCGCCCCGAGGCTCGACGCCTCGCCGGCCTTGGAAGCGAACCCGCCGTCGGAGTTCTGCAAGCCCGAGACCAGGGCGGCCGTCCGCGAAGTGCCGGCCGGGTCTTGCGCGAGCGACGCCTGGAACGCCCAGAGGCAGACCACCGCTCCGATGACAGAACGCTTCATCTCCGCCCCCTCGCCTTGAAATCGACCTCGTCGCAACACGGCCCGTAGTCTGCCAGGAGCGGGGCGACGGGGCAACCACCGGGCGGGATGCCTTGGCCGGCGGGCGGCGGGCGTCTACGATGGGGCGACACGCACGGAACAGGACGACCGCCACGAACGCCGAAGGGATCGCGCATGCCGGCCAGCTACGTCTGCGACATGGACGGGGTGATCTACCACGGGCATCGCCTGATCCCGGGTGCCCTGGACTTCGTCGAGCGCCTGCGCAGGGGCGGGCATAAGTTCCTCTTCCTGACCAACAACAGCCAGTGGACCCCCCGCGATCTCCGGCACCGGCTCGACCAGATCGGCATCGGCGTCGAGGAGTCGGCCTTCCACACCTCCGCGCTGGCGACCGCCGAATTCCTCCGCGCCCAGAAGCCGGGCGGCACCGCCTACGTCATCGGCGGCGCCGGTTTGACCCACGCCCTCTACGACGTCGGCTACACCCTCACGGAGCGCGACCCGGATTACGTCGTCGTCGGCGACACCCGCAGCTACGACTACGAGAAGATCGAGCGCGCCGCCCGCCTGATCCTCGGCGGCGCGAAGTTCATCGCCACCAACCTCGACCTGACCGGCCCCTCGGAGGACGGCATCCAGCCCGCCTGCGGCGCCCTGGTCGCGCCGATCGAACTGGCCACCGGGCGGAAGCCCTACTACGTCGGGAAACCCAACCCCCTCATGATGCGGACGGCTCTACGCAAGCTCCAGGCGCACTCGGCCGAGGCGTTCATGGTCGGCGACCGCATGGACACCGACATCGTCGCCGGGACCGAGGCCGGCATGCGTACGATCCTGGTCCTCTCGGGCGTCTCGACCCTGGAAACGATCGAGACCTTCCCCTTCCGCCCCACCCACGTCTTCGAGGACGCCGGCCATATCCCCGTCGATACCCTGGAATGAGCCGCCGCGCCTTGCGCTGGATTGCCGCGTAGATGGACGCTGAGGTCGAGACCGTCATCGGCCCCGACCTCGACGGGTCCTTGATGGCCGTCGAGGAGTTCGACTCAAGCGCGCCAGGCGCGGGCCGGATCGTCCGCGGCGAATTGCTCCAGCTCCTCGGCCAGAGCGCGGGCCGAGGGGTGCCGGTGGCCGGGGTCGGGGTGCATCGCGCGGAGGATGATTTCCTCCAGTTCGCGTGGCATGCGGGGCTGGCGGTCGCGGGGGGGGCGGGCTTCGAGGTTCGAGAGGAAGGATGCCCAGACAGTCCGCGGCAGGCCCTTGGGGATGCGGAAGGGGCGGGCGAGGGTCGTCGCCTCGTAGAGCGTCACGCCCAACGAGTAGACGTCGCTGAGGCGCTCGTCCACGTCGCCCCGGCCGCTCAGCTTCTCGCGTGGCATATAGAGCGGCGTGCCCATGGCGCGGGCGGGTTGGGACCCGGGAGCATCACCGTCCAGGGCGCACGACAGGCCGTAGTCGGAGAGGAAGGGGCGGTCGGCCCAGTCCAGCAGGATGTTGTCGGGCTTCACGTCGCAGTGGGCGAACCCGGTGCCGTGCAGGTCGTCCAGCGCCCGGGCGACCCGCGCGCCCACGCTCGCCATCGCCCGGAGGTAGGCCGCGAGCGGCAGGTGCGGCAACCGCCTGTGCGGCCTCGGCGCGGGGCTGCGCAGGTGTTCCCGGCGGCGGTCGAGCGCCTGTCCCAGCGAGTTGCCGTCGATCAAAGGCATGGTGTAGTAGGCGTGCCCGCAGACCTCGCCGGTCTCGTGGACCGGCAGGATCGCCGAATCCTCGCCGCCGCCCCGGCGCACCGCCTCGTTGCGGATGTGAGCGACCCGCTCCACCCATTCGAGGTCCCATTCCGGCGCGAAGACCTTCAGGGCGACGACGTGGATGGGCGGCTCGACCTTCACGGCACGCCAGACGACCGACTGCCGGCCCGCGCCCAGCCGCGTGACCAGGATGTGCCGGCCCACCCGCCTGCCAACGGCCGGCGTCTGAAAGTCGGGCAGCCCCTCGGAGGTCGAGCCGGCGCCGGGAGCCTCGCCCGAGCTCGAAAGCTCGCTCCCGGGGTCCGCCATCCAGAACGTCCCCTCGTTTGGGGCGATCCCCGGCGGCGACGGCGCAAAGGTCGGCGGCGTCTCCACGCCCGCGCGGGCCTGCTGGTCGTCCTGGAATGCCGTCATGGAGCGTTCTCCCGCGGTGCGCACCATCCTGGCATGTTTTTATTCCGGATGACGCTCCGGTCCGGGACAAGGTTTCCGGGAGCGGAACTCAATGACGTCGAACCCGGTGGAACCTAGGACAGTCCGGAGCAGGTGGCAAGACGGCGGACGCACGCATGGATTGTCTCGTGGGGAGTTTACCGCATCAATGCGCGAATCGTCAACAGGGTTCGCCGGCACGACGAACCTAAGCGTCCTCAACCCGTGGCGTTGGACTCCGAATCGTCGAATCCCGTTCCCCGTCGGCTCCGAATTCTTTCTTCCAGATCGGGACCACGACCTTGAGCCTGTCGATCAGCCACCGACAGGCGTCGAAGGCCTGGTCGCGGTGCGGGCAACTCACAGCGATACCCACGCTGACTTCCCCGGGTTCCAACCGACCCACCCGGTGGATGAGAGCGGCTCCCTGGATCGGCCAGCGCCGCCGCGCTTCCTCCACCAGCTCACCCATTTTCTTGAGGGCCATCGCGGGATACGCCTCGTAATCGAGGGCCAGGGTCCGGTGTTCGCCCGTCAGTTCGCGGACGGTTCCCAGGAAGGTGCAGACGGCCCCGGCGTTCGGGGAGCGGACCATCTCGGTCAGGGCGGCGTGGTCGATGGGGTCGTCAGTGATCCGGATCAAGGGCGGCCTCCTTTCTTCGAACCACCGCTGACGGGGGGAATCGCGGCGACCTCCGCCCCCGGCGGGATGACGGCGTCCTCCGCGGCGTATTCCCAGTCGATCGCAAACATCAGGGCGGGCAACAGGGGCCCGAGGGCCGGGTTGCCGAGTGCGAGGGCCCGCTTCAACGCGGCGACCGTGGCCCCTTCCGGCAAGTCGCAAGTGATCTCGGGCACGCCGGCGCGTTCCCTGGCGATCGCGAATAGCTTCAGGCGCACTTGCATGCGGTAACCCCGGGCCGCTCCGACCACGCCGCCCGGCTTGCGGCGGTCGGGGCGTGAGAGTAGTGTGATCCCTCCGGCCGGGGAATTCAACCGGAACGGCGAGGACGGGCGCAGCGCATGGACGATCGAGGGGCAGGCGGGGCGATTCGGGTGCGGGGGGCGCGGGTCCACAACCTCCGCGACATCGACGTCGACATCCCACGCGACAGGCTCGTCGTCCTGACCGGCGTCAGCGGGTCTGGCAAGAGCTCGCTCGCCTTCGACACCCTGTATGCCGAGGGCCAGAGGCGCTACATCGAGGGGCTTTCCAGCTACGCCAGGCAGTTCCTCGACCAGCTCGAACGGCCCGAGGTCGACCTGATCGACGGCCTGCCCCCGACCGTCTCGATCGACCAGCGCAGCGGGACGGCGAACCCCCGCAGCACGGTCGCCACCGTCACCGAGATCCACGACTACCTTCGTCTCCTCTACGCCCGCGCTGGCGTTGCTCACTGCCCGAGGTGTGGGCGGCCGATCCGTCGCCAAACGCCCGAGCAGATGGTCGCGGGCGTGCTCGGGATGCCCGAGGGCCGCAAGGTTCTGGTCCTCGCCCCGATCGTCCGGGGCCGCAAGGGGCAGCACCTGGACGCCTTCGCCGCGATCCGCCGCGCGGGCTTGATCCGCGCCCGCGTCGACGGGGCCCTGGTCGAACTGCGCGACGAGGGGGACCCGAAGCTGACCAAAACCAAGGTCCACAACGTCGAGGCCGTGGTCGATCGCCTGGTTGTCCGCGAAGGCATCCGCCCCCGCCTGGCGGAGAGTATCGACCTCGCCCTGAAACTGGGGCAAGGGGCCGTCATCCTCGCAATGCAGGAGGGCAACACCTGGGCCGACCGCATCCTGAGCGTCCATCACGCCTGCCCGGATTGCGGCGGCGGCTTCGAGGCTCCGGAGCCTCGCACCTTCAGCTTCAACAGCCCCTATGGCGCCTGCCCGACCTGCGACGGCCTCGGCCGTCTCTCCCGGTTCGACCCCGGGCTGATCGTCCCCGACCGTTCGAAGTCGATCGCTGGCGGGGCCATTGGCGCGATCCCCGACGACGGAGCGCTGTCCTCGTTCCTGGCCCGGCACGGCCTGGACCGCGAGACTGCCTTGAACCGCTGGCCGCGCGCCGCCTTGAATTCGTTGTTTCACGGCGATGGCGACGGATTTACGGGGCTGCTCCCGATGTTCGAGCACGCCTACGCCACCGCGAAGCGCGAGGCAAGCCGCGAGGCGCTGAGAGCGTTCCGGGGCGAGGTCGTCTGCCCGGACTGCGGCGGCGCTCGGCTGCGCCCCGAGGCGAGGGCCGTGGCCGTCTCGGGCCGCAAGATCCAGGAGGTCTCCGACCTGCCCGTCGGCGAGGCGATCGCCGCTTTGGGGTCGATGAAGTTCGAGCCGCCGATGGACCTGATCGGCGTCCCCTTGGTGCGAGAGATCGTCCACCGGCTCGCGTTCCTGGAACGGGTCGGACTGGGGTACCTGAGCCTGTCTCGCGCGGCCGACTCCCTCTCCGGCGGCGAGTTGCAGCGCGTCCGCCTGGCGACGCAGATCGGCTCCGGGCTGGTCGGGGTCGGCTACGTCCTGGATGAGCCGACGGCGGGGCTCCACCCCCGCGATACCGCGAGGTTGCTGGAGAGCCTGGCGGGCTTACGCGACCAGGGAAACAGCGTCCTCGTCGTCGAGCACGACGAGGCGACCATTCGCGCCGCCGATTGGGTCATCGACCTCGGCCCCGGCGCGGGCCCCGAGGGCGGGCGGATCGTCGCCGAGGGGCCTCCCGACGCGATGGTCGAGGTGTCGCCTGGAGCCTCCGCGACGCTGCGATATCTGCGGGGGGAGGAAGCGGTCGGCGCGCCTGCTGGCGACCGCCTGGCACGGAGCCCCGGTTGGATCACCGTCGTCGGGGCCTCGGAGCACAACCTCCAGAGCGTCGAAGCCCGGTTCCCGCTGGGGACGTTGACGTGCGTCTCGGGCGTCAGCGGCTCGGGCAAGAGCAGCCTGGTGCTCGACGTGCTCGCCAAGGCAGCCCGCAGGGCGCTGGAGAGGGTGGGGCCAAGGCCCGGAGCCTTCGAGCGGATTGACGGGCTGGAGGCGGTGGACCGGCTAATCGCGATCGATCAGGCGCCGATCGGCCGAAATCCGCGCTCGACCCCGGCGACGTACACCGGCCTCTTTGACGAGATCCGCGGGGTGTACGCCCTGACGAGGGAGGCGAAGGTCCGCGGCTACAAGGCGAATCGCTTCAGCTTCAACGTCAAGGGGGGGCGTTGCGAAGTGTGCCGGGGGCAGGGGGTCCGCAAGGTCGAGATGAACTTCCTCCCCGACCTGTGCGTGCCGTGCGAGGTTTGCGCCGGCCTGCGCTTCAATCGCCAGACGCTGGAGGTCCGTTACAAGGGCCCGTCGATTGGTGAGGTGTTGATGATGCGGGTTGACGACGCCCTCACGCTGTTCGACGCCGTGCCGAAGGTGCGCCGGGGCCTCGTCGCGCTGCAAGAGGCGGGCCTCGGGTACGCCACGCTCGGGCAGTCGAGCACGACGCTCTCGGGAGGCGAGGCTCAGCGCGTGAAGCTCGCGTCGGAACTGGGCCGGGCGGCGGTCGGGGGCACCCTCTACATCCTCGACGAGCCGACCACCGGCCTCCACTTCGCTGACGTGGGGAACCTCCTCCGCGTGCTGCACCGGCTGGCCGACCTTGGCAACACGGTGGTCGTCATCGAGCACAACCTCGATGTCATCAAGACCGCCGACTGGGTCATCGACCTCGGCCCCGAAGGGGGCTCCGGCGGCGGCCGGGTCGTCGCGATGGGCACGCCCGCGGACGTGGCCGGGGTCGCCGAAAGCCACACGGGCCGCTATCTCCGCGGCTAGCGAGGGTCTGACTCTCCCGGGAGCCGTAACCCGTTCACGAACTGTCGCCAGTCGGCCTCCAGCGGCTCCAGGTCGTCGCCGAAGGCCGCGCGGAAGGCGTCGAGGCTGCGGCTGGGCCGGTCGGCGGGTTCGGAGGCAGGGGCCTGGAGGAGGTCGAGGAACGTGAGGAACTCACGCGGGCGTTCCTTGCGCAGGTAGTACACGAGGGCCCAGGCGCCGGCGTACCGATCGGGGTCGTATCCGTGCCCGAAGCCGACATCGCGGACAAGTGGGGAGAGGCGGGGGGGCGGGTCGAGCTTGCGCCAGTAGGGCAGGCGGAAGTCGTCGACGCGGCCCACGCCCGCCCAGCGCCCCCCTCGGACGACCTCGAATTGCATGGCGAGCCCCTCGTGCAGCCAGACGGGCAAGGCGTCGGGGCGGGGGGAAAGGCCCGTCGCGGCCACGAGTTGGTGGATCGTCTCGTGCGCGGCCGTGCTAACGTCGATCGACCGGCAGTCCTGATCGAACAGCAACTCGCGGCGCGCGACCTCGCGATTCCGCAGTTCCAGTCGTCCGGACGGGCGGCCAACGACCGCGGAGAGCCGGCGTCGTGCCAGCGCGAGCGCCTCACGCGCGGGGCGCTGGGGCTCGCCGTCGCGGGCGTCGTAGGCGATCACCAGGCGGAGGGTCGGGTGGTAGTATCCCCGAGTCGTGCGGAAGGCCGTGCCGCTGTCGGTCTGGAGGAAGGCCAGGTAATCACCCTGGCGGGCGAACCAGGCGGAGGGGAGGCGGTGGGCCGGCACAGGCAAGTCGATGCCCCAGGCGGCCATCGTCAGGAGAAAGGTGGTGACCACCCGCTCCATCAGGTCAACCCGCGCGGCGGCCTCGACCGGGTCGTGCTGGTGCAGCAAGACGACGTGCGGCCCCCGCGCCTCCTCGAACGAGCCGCCTAGCGCCTTGCGGATTGGCGCGAGGTCCGGGTCGGGGCGAGACCGCGTGAGCCGGTCCAACGCAACGACCATCCGCGCGGTCGGCTCGTGCGAAGGGTCGGCCGTGTGCGCTGAGCGGAGCATCGCCCCAGCTTCGGGCGTCAAGCCGTGTTCCAAGGCCCACCAGGCGGCCTCGAAGCGCGCCGGCACCGCGCCCGCCTCGGCCGCACGCTTCCGAGAGGGCCATTCCTGCGCTGGCGTGGTCGCGAGAACGATCTTGCGGAACGCCTCGCGGGGAAACGCGACGGCACCTCCGGGGGCCTCCACGCTCACGACATCGCCGCGAGAAACGGCCGGCAACTCGACCCGCCCGCCCGCCTCGAACCAGAGGATGTCCGCTCGCGCGGCCGGCGCCAGGGCGAGGGCGAGACCGCCCGCCAGGAGCATCCGGGACGCTCCGTCTCGCAGGACTCGGCTCTGGCTCGCCCGCTCAAAGTTCATCACACGGGGACGATATCAGAGGTGCCCCGCGCGGGGTAGAGGGGTTTCCCAAGGCGAGGAGTCGGAAGGCGGCGAAGCCTTGTCGGATTTCGTCATCTCAGAGATAGACGCGGCGATTGTAGATGTACCACTCGACCAGGACCACGCCCAGAACCAGCAGGGCGACCGGCCGCCAGTACTCCTTGCGGACCGGGGCCGACTTCCGGGTTGCGGCGACCGGGGTGGCTCCCAGCTTGATCTTGTAGCGTTCGGCCTCGGCGTCGGAGAGCCCCTCGGGCACGAGACCGCGGGGGGCGAGGTCGCTCTCCCTGGCATCGAACAGGTTCACGGCGAAGGCCGAGCCGCCGCCGGCCTTGCCCCAGCGGGCGTGATACAGGCCAGTGGCCTCGGCGCCGTTGTAGACGAACGTCCCCTGCGGCGTCCGCTTGATGGTCTCGGCCCGGCCGCCGGGGGGGGGCGCAATGTCGATGGCCGGCTGCAAGGACTCGGCACGCAGGACGACCGGCTGGCCGGGGGCGTGGACTTCGTCGCCGACGGATTCGCGCGCGTTGCCCAGCACTCGCACCGCGTTGTAGAGGAACAGCGGGAAGCTGTAGTACCGGATCCAGTCAGTGTTGAGCTGCTTCTTGAGTTCCTTCTCATCGACCAGGGCGAAGGCCAGGATCGCGTCGGAGAAGCCCTCGCGAGGGACGATGAAGGCGATCGGCCCCAGGTTGGACTCGATCAGCTTGGTCGCGCCCGGCGGCGGCTCGACGGCCAGCGCCGTCTGGATGCGGATCGAGGCGAGGTCGCGGATGAACTGCATCAAGGGGTGGGACACGTCCCAGTCCAGCACGATCGGTCCCTCGATGGTCCTGGCACCCGCGTACGCCTTGCCCGGCGGTAGGGCGCCGATGTACAGGGCGTTGGCCGCCGGCGCTGCGGCGGGGGTCATCCGGTCGTAAATGATGAGGTCGAACCGCCCCGAGGAGACGTCTCGCGCCAGGGCCTCGGCCTTCGACTCTTCTGGAGTGACGACGGTCACGTCAGCCGCCTGCGCGGCCATCGGGGTTTTCAAGGCGTTGAGCAGGTAGCGATCGCCCGGCGTGACGACCAGCACCTGAGCCTTCCTGGGGCTGCCGATCAGCGTGAAGGCGCGGTTGTCCAGCGCCAGCGCGTCGCGCCCCTCGATCGTCACCTCAAGCTCGGCCGCGCCTGAGTCCGGCAGGTCGAACTTGAACGCCTCGTCCGATTGCGCCCCGACCTTCAACGCAATGGCGTCCACAAGCGTCCCAGGCGTGCCGGGATTCGCGGGGTCATGTCGCAGGAGCTTCGCCTCGGTTTCCACGTCGCGGTCGCGATAGTTGCGCACGCGGCCGAAGACCTGGAACTGGTCGGGCTTCTCGTCGTTGCGCGAGGTCTGAAGCGCGACGATTGCCACGTTGTCGCAAGGGGCCGTCGGAGGCTTCTTGCCCACCGCCTTCCCGGGGGCGCCGGGTGGGACGGCGGGGATCGCCGAAGGAGCGCCGATGATGACGACCTCCGGGTCGAGGTGGCCGAGGCTGACTCCCGAGATGTCGGGGAAGCCGCCGTCGGTGTAGATGAACAGCTTCGGCGTCGTCAGCGCCGAGGCGATCACCCCCTCGGGCAGGTCGGCGTTAAAGTCCTTCGAAGGGTTCGCCAGCCCGGCCGCGACCTGCAAGGCGTCGCGCAGGGAGGTGGTGGACTGCGAGGCCGCGATGCCCCCGATCCGGGTCCGCAGCAGCCCCTTGTTGCCGGTGTAGCTCGACACGACCTTGGCGCGGTCGGAGAAGGCGATGACCATCGCCAGGTCGTCGGAGTCCATGTTGTCGACGACCTTGATCGCCTCGGCCTTGGCCCTTGCCAGGCGATCTGGGGCCACGTCGGTGGCCGACATGCTCGCCGAGTTGTCGATGGCCAGGATGAACCGCCGCGACTGGCCGGACATCCCCCGCAACTTGGGCGCGAGCAGGGCCAGCATTACCAGGAGGACAGCCAGCAATTGCAGGAACAGCAGCAGATTCTTGCGCAGACGCTGAAAGAGGCTGTTGACGTGCAGGTCTTCCAGGCTCCGTCGCCAGAGCAGGGTGCTTGGCACCTGCACGGCCCGCCGCCGGAGCTTCAGGAAGTACAGCGCGATGATCCCGACCGGCACGCCCAGCAGCGCCGCCCAGAGAGGAGCCGCCAGCGGGCTCGCGAACTGGACCGGCCAGCTGGCGGTGTTCAGGTTCAAGAATCGCATCGCGCACTCTCCCGGATCGAATCGTCAGAGCATCGGCTCGCGGTCGTCGGACCCAGAACGTTCGCCCTTCCGTCCGCGGACGATCATGTAGAGCAGGTAGGCCACCAGCAGCGTGGCCGCCCCGTAGAAGACGTAGGGACTGTGGATTTGCTGAACCTTGAACATCAGGGTGAAGTCGTGAAAGTGAGGGAGTTCGGGCATGTATCTTTCTTCGTAGGGCATAGGAAATACGCCATCTTCGATCGTCGGCGACGCATGGCGTATCCCAGGCGCCCCACGGGAATCATCACTTCACCAGGCCCCGTTCGCGCAGATAATTCAAGATTAGCTTATCAAATGGGTTGTGATTCGTGGTGAAGATGTACGTGATTCCGCGCTTGGTACACCACTCCTTGAGTCCGCCGACGAAGGCGTTGAGGTTGTCCTTGTAGCGCTTCAACAGGGGGGCGCTGACGGTGATCTCGGCCATGTCGTCGTCCTCGGCATCGACGAGGCGCAGGTCGCCGACGAGTTCGGGCTCGACCTCCTCGCGGCTCAGGACATGGATGACGTAGATGTCCATGTTGCGGGCCAGGAGGTAGCGGAGGGCGTCCTGGTAGCCGCGCTTGTCGAGGAAGTCGCTGACGACGACGACGATCCCCTTGCCGGGGTGCTTGATCGCGAACGCCTTGGCGGCGGCCGTCAGGTCGCTGCCGCCGGTGGGGCGCAGGGCGTCGAGGTACTGCACCACGCGCCACATCTGCGAGCGCCCCCGGATGCTGGGCATCCCCTGGGCGAGGTCGGTGCTGAACGTGTCGAGCATCACCCGGTCGTGGTTCACGAGCCCGATGAACGCCAGCGCCGCCGCGACCTGCTTGCCGTATTGCAGCTTGGTCGGCTCGCCGAAGTCCATCGACAGGCTGGTGTCCAGCAGCGTGTAGAAGTGGAGGTCTTCTTCTTCGAGAAATAGTTTCAGGAACAGCTTGTCGAGGCGGCCGTACACGTTCCAGTCGATGTGCCGCAGGTCGTCGCCGGAGGTGTAATTGCGGTGATCGGCGAACTCGACCGACGACCCCCGCCGCTTGCTCTTGCGCTCCCCCTTCATGCGCCCGACGAAAATCTTGCGGCTGACCAATTCGAGTTGCTCCAGCTTGCGGAGGAACTCGGGGTCGAGCAGGGGGGGCATTGCGGCGGTGGGCATCGGGAGAGTCCAGGGGGCAGGCGGGCGTTCAGGGTGAGGGCACCGGGCGAGGGGAAGGAGCCCGGATCACGCCGCTCAATCGAGCTCGACGACATCGCCATTGGGCTTCAACTGGATGTCGCGCACCTTGCCGTTCTGGCCCTTGCCTCGGACCTCGTAGTTCCCGCCTGGGACCTTCCACGCCTGTTCGAACTTCACGCCCGGCAACTTGTCCTTGGCGACCTTCATGACGGGCTCGGGAACCTGGTCGAGGGCGACGTTCTCGCCGCTCGGGGTGCCCTCCCCGCAGCCGACGACGAGGGCCGACATCAGCACGAGCATCACGGCGTGGCGCATCAGAAATTTCCCCCGACGACTTCGCCACCCGCGCGGGTGGTGAGCGCGTTGTAGGTCTTGTAGTCCAAGGTCGTTTTGAGGAACTGCACATGGCCATCCACGAACAGGAAGTTGACGCCCCCGCCGTGGCGGCTGAAGAACTCGTTGACATAGCTGAAGGTCGCCCCCGGCCCGTTGCCGTCGCCGGTGTGGCCCAGGACCATACCCGAGGAGTTGTCGACCACCGGCGGGGCCGGGGAGCCGGGCGGCGGGAACATCGAGGCGCCTGTCACCGCCCCGACCCACGTCGCCTCGCCCAGGTGATGGGACCTCTCCCCGACCATGAGCGTCTGGCTGGTCCCGTCGGTGACGTTTCGGATGCCGACCGTGCCGTCGCGGAAGAAGATGCCGTCGCCGTCCACGCCCGGCTCGGAGGTCCCGTACACGCCGACGTAGTTGGACGGCGTGATGTCGCAGATCAGGGCGACGGGGATGCCCATCAGGTCACGCTTAGTGGCGGTCCAGGTCGGCTTCACGGAGTCCGACGGGCAGAGAAAGGACCCGATGGTCACGAGCCGCGCGGTGGCGTTGGCCGGGACTTCGATGGGCAAGTTGAAGTTGATGGCATTGAAGAGGCTGGGCTGCTCCATCTGCGGCAGGATCATCGCCGCCCAACCCCAGCCTGGCCCGGTGTCGTTGCCGGATGCGTCGGAGTCGGAGACGTACCCGGGCGGGAAGACCCCGACGGCGTCGTGGTAACTCTGCAAGGAGATGCCTGTCTGCTTGTGGTTGTTGACGCATTGCGCCCGCCTCGCCGTCTCCCGCGCCGCCTGCACCGCGGGCAGCAGCAGCGAGATCAGCAGGCCGATGATCGAGAGGGCCACCAGCAACTCGATCAGCGTGAAGCCGCCGGATCGGGCCCGCGGTCGTCGGTGATGAGCATCGTCGTGTCGCATGGTCGGTCTCCTTATCTCGTCGCCCAATCCGAAGCAGTGAACAGTCCGAGCATCAGCATCCCGGCAACTCCCAGCCCCAGCAACCAGGGGACCAGCGCGGCCAGGAAGATCGGCCAGCGGCCGGAGGGGCGAGTGTCGGGGTGGCGGTGCAGGAAGGTCAGGCCGGAGAACCAGCTCTCCAGGACCACGAAGCCGCCGCCGACCGTCACCCAGGGGCCGAGCGAGTCGTCGTAGCGCCAGGCCAGGACCGAAGCGATTGCCAGGGGCGCGCAGAGCAGCGTCAGGAAGGCCAGGTCGCCCCCCGTCCAGATCAACGGCGCGGGCGGGGCGGGCGAGTACGCGACCGGGGCCGGCGGCGGATTGTAGATGTCGTGCATGGGTGTGGAAGCCTGGAGGAAAATCGAGTCTGCGTCAGCCCGCCTTGGCGACGCGCTCCTCGGCCTTCTCGGGGACCGCGTCCATGACCTTCAAGAGGACCTCGTCGGACGCGACGTTCTCGGCCTGCGCCTCGAAGTTCAGCAGGACGCGATGGCGGAGCGCCGGGAGGTAGACGCGGCGGAGGTCCTCGTAGCTGACATTATAGCGGCCGTCGAGCAGGGCGCGCACTTTGGCGGCCAGCACAAGGGTCTGCGCGCCGCGGGGGCTGGAGCCCCAGCGGATGTACTGGTTGGTCACCGGCGGGGCGAAGGGGCCCTCCGGGTGCGTCGCCAGGGCGAGGCGGATGGCGTAATCCTGGATGTGCGGCGCGATGATGATCTCGCGCACCAGGCGCTGCATGCGGACGAGAGTCTCGCCGTCGATGACCTGCTCGGCCTTGGGCTTCTCGCCGCGGGTGGTGCGGTCGAGGATCGTCGTCAGCTCCTCGCGGGTCGAGTAGCCGACGACCAGCTTGAACAGGAAGCGGTCGAGCTGCGCCTCGGGCAGGGGGTACGTCCCCTCCTGCTCGATGGGATTCTGCGTCGCCATGACGAAGAAGGGCTCTTTCAGTGTGTGGATCGTGCCGCCGACGGTAACGGAATGCTCCTGCATCGCCTCCAGCAGGGCCGATTGTGTCTTGGGCGTGGCGCGGTTGATCTCGTCGGCCAGGACGATCTGCGAGAAGATCGGCCCGCGCTGGAACTCGAAGTGGCGGCGGCCGTCGGGCCCCTCCATCACGACGTTCGTGCCGAGGATGTCCGCCGGCATCAGGTCGGGCGTGAACTGGATGCGGTTGAAGTCGAGCGTCAGGGCATCGGCGAGCGTCCGCACCAGCAGCGTCTTGCCCAGCCCCGGCACCCCTTCCAGCAGCGCATGGCCGCCGACGAACAGGCACGTCAACACCCCGTGGACGATCTCGTCATGCCCGACGATCACCTTGGCGATCTCGGCCTTGACGCGGCCATACGCGGTGCGGAACTCCTCGGAGCGGGCTTCCATCGTGTCGAGAATGTCGGCGGTGGCCATCGTCGCGGTATCCCCTGAAGAGAATCCAATTCATTTGCGCGAGTAAGTGGACCCGCATGGTGGACCCCACGAGACTCATGACATCGCCGCGTCGGCCGGTTTGCGCCTCAAGCCGATCAGCTTCCCCAGGAAGGCCCCGACCAGGGCTAAGACGAGGATGGACAGCGACTGGCCCACCTGGCAGGCGCGGATGCGTCGCTCGCCTGCCAGGTCGACGGTCTGCTTATAGAGATCATATTTGGTTATGTAAGCGTCCAGGGCGGTCTCGTCCGCCTCGGTCAGTCTTGAGTCGAAAGTAAATGGCGAGCCCTCATGAATGGTCCGATCCGACGAGCCCTTTCGGTATTTCAATAGATTCGAGGGATCACCGACCACCTTGAGGAATTGTACGTTCAATGTCGGCAGACTCGGGGCATGGAGTTTCGCCGCGAGGTCGTCGAGAAGGATCGCTGTCAGCAGGCCCGGAGTGTTTTGCTGGAACGCCGGGACGAAGGAAAACATCGCGTAACTCCAGCCGAAGAGGGCGAACCCCGTCCAACCTCCTTCGCCGCGTCGCATCAGAGCACCGAGCAGGCCGATGAGCAAGACGAGCAGGGTCAGATTGAAGGCGGCGGTCGACGCGAGCGACGAGGCGACCCGCATCGCGGCGAGTTCGAGCGCGAGGACGCCGATCAGGGCCATGAAGAGCGCCAGGGGGACGCGGGTCAACGTCGGGCGGATCACGGCTTCCCCTTGTCCTTCTCTCGCTCTTCCCAGACCTTCTGCTTGGCCTTGAGGAGCCGATTCGTGTAGCTCTCCGGCTCGGCGGGCTTGGGCGCCGAGGGGCCCAGCGACGGCTTGCCGGCGCCGGGCTGAGGGGCTCGCGGGGCGGCGGGCTTGCCGGCTTCGCCTTCCAAGAGGGGCTCGCCGATGGGGCCGGCGGGGAGCGGCGGGGCCTCGAAGCGGACGGCCGCTCGCGAGCGGTCGAGCTGCTCGGCGACCTCGGCCTTGCGGCCTTTCAGCTTCTCCATGTAGTCGACCGCCGGGGCGACCTCGCGGCCTTGCAGCGCCTTCCAGGCGTCGCCGATCTTCTTCGCCATCATCGCGAAGTCGGGCGCTACCCGGCGCACGGCGACGTCGCCGAGGAAGGTCATTGCTGACAACCAGAGCAAGATCGGCCAGAGGTCCTGGAAGCTGCTGGGGGGCCTGGCCGACGGGTCGCGGCGGAAGACGTCGGTGGACTGGGCCGTCAGCTTCGGGTCGATCAGGCCGTCGCGACTTGTCTTCCACGCGAAGGTGCGGCCGTTGGTCACGTCGGCGATCGACTGGAGCGACGAGGGGTTCGATTGCAGCTCGCGGTATTCGTCGGAGTACGGCACCGACACTCCCGAGGTCACCAGGCCGGAGGCGCCGTCGGGGCCGGTGTAGCCGAGGTTGACGAAGTAA
>JAABUQ010007763.1_pt1 | contig 15362 bp, 18 predicted proteins | sample 5560001 | NCBI WGS metagenome assembly JAABUQ01 (sample SAMN10711888, study PRJNA513371) | rock metagenome | isolation source: Antarctica rocks | place: Antarctica: Victoria Land, Finger Mt nord | collected 2015-12-18 | reverse complement strand
GCCGAGCACGGCTACCACATCGCCCGGCGCACCGTGGCCAAGTACCGCGACCAGTTGGGCATCCTGCCCTCCTCGCTGCGCAGCTAGGACGAGTGACAAGTGACAAGTGACAAGTGACAAGTGACAAGTGACAAGTGACAAGTGACAAGTGACAAGTGACGAGTGAGGTAGGACGAGCTGGTAAACCTTAACCGCGGCCCCTTGCAGTGGGGCAACGGGGACCGTGCTCCTCGACGAAGGCAATGTTGATCGTGATCGCCATACCCCCGTCTAGCTAGTCGAGGTACTGCACCCACGAGGGCCGCTCCGGGAACAATCCCTGGAGCACGGCGTGGGACACGTCGGCGGCGGTCCACACGTCGGGGTAGATGTCGCGCAGCGCGTCGAGGCTCCGGTACCCGAAGAGCAGTTGCAGGAACACCAGCGCGGGGACGCCGGCCTGAGCCTCGCCCCAGGGTGGAACGCGCCACTCCTCGACGGCCGCCAGCCGCCCCTGCTCCAGCGCCAGGCGCAGCCCGCTGCGGTAGAAGTCGAGGTGCAGCGCGCCGCTGTAGCCCGCCGCGGGCGAGGCCGCCAGACGGCGCTCCAGCGCCGGCGCGACGTGGCGCACGAAGCCTAGTAGGTTGGGCACGCGCACGTACCAGGCGTAGCGCCGCCGCGGCGTGGGGGCCAGGCGCGGGCCAAACAGCGCGTAGACCGGGTGGCTGCGCCCCAATGAGAACATCAGGCGCGCCAGTGGCGGCGCCTCGGGCACGGCGGGGGCCAGCGCCCCCAGCGCGCGCAGCAGCGAGGGCGTCAGCGCGGGCAGTGATACCTCCGGCTCGACGGCCAGCGCCAGCACCTCCAGGTCGTCGTCCCGCAGCAGCGGGCGCAGCCGCGCCGTGGCCACGTAGCCGCACGGTTGCGCCGCCCCGGCCTCGCTCGCCACGATCATGTGGAGCGATGGGCGCTCCATGTCCGCCGCCGCCATGCCGTCGAGTTGCCAGCGCCAGTAGGCCGCGTCGATGCCGGTCGAGACCGCCGCGTCCGCGCTCTGCCGCTCGTAGAGCGCCATCAACCGCGGGATGTCGGCCACCGTGGCCGGGCGCAGGGTGTACGGCTCGGCCGCGCCCGCGTCCAGCGCCGGGAGCGCGGGGAGCGCGATGTCCGGCCCGCCGCTGAGGTCGAGTGCGTACTCGTAGCCAAACTGGCGGAAGTAGTGGTAGATGCCGGTGATACCCAGCGCCAGATCGCCCCGCGCGGCGCTGCGCGCGTGGAGCAGCGCGAAGATGGCGCGCATGAGCCCCCGGTTGCGATACTCCGGCGCGGTCGCCACGATCTCCGGCCGCCCCACGGAGAGGGGTATGCCCTCGTAGCGCCAGGTCTGCGCCATGAGGCAGGCGGCGGCGGCCACCGCGCCGCTGGCGGTGTCCTGCACCAGGACAACGTCGGTGGGCGCGATCAGCGGGTGGCGGCCGCTCATCAGGTCGCCCACCCGTGTCTGTACGAATGCGTCGGGCGGCGCGTCGGGCCCCTCCCTGAAGACGCCGCCGTAGAGAGCGGCCAGGCGCTCCAGGTCGGCGGCGGCCGACCAGCGCAGCACCAGTCCCGCGCCCAGATCGCGGCGATGCGCGGCGTCGCCGGGTGGCTGCGGCCCCGTGCTCATCGTCTTCTCCCTCCTCAACAGGTGGCCGTCGCGGCCGTCCAATGCCCCTTACATCCTAACAGGAGAGGGCGTGAACTCGTCGCGCAGCAGGTCCATCAGCAGGCCATCGTGCCAGCGGCCGTCGGCCCCCCGCTCGTACTGGCGCATGACGCCTACGGGTCGGAAGCCGACTTTGGCGTACGACGCGATGGCCCGCGCGTTGGCGGCGGCTGGGTCGATGGTCAGGCGGTGGTGACCGCGCCGCGCGAAGAGGAACCGCGCGACCAGGCGGATGGCCTCGGCGCCCAGGCCGCGGCCCTGCCAGCGCGCGCCGAGGTAGATATCGATGCCCGCGTGGCGGAACGCGGGTTCGAGTTCCTCGTGATACTCGATGCCCCCCGCCACGTCCCCAGCGACCTCGATCACCAGCTGCACGGCGTAGGACGATCCGAGCAGCTTGGCCTCGGTCTCGTCGCGCGGCTCGGGCTCGCCCCACCAGCGGACGACGCCAGGGTCGGCCAGGATGACGCGCAGAGCGTCCACATCCTCCATGCGACCAGGCCGCACGGTCACCCGCTCACCCACCAGCGTCGGGCGCAGGTCATCCGTCATGTCGCTCTCTCCTACCTCATCCGTCATACAGTTCCCTCCTGATGACCGCGACGCAGAGTTGCGCGTAGCGGTCTGTCCCGAGCGCGAACGCTACGCTCTTCCTGATACGTCGGGCCAGCGTCTTGGTCGCAATCAGCAGGCAGGCCAGGCGGATGCGTTCCATGCCGTCCGTGGAAAGCGGGGCAACCTGCCCGTAGCCCTCCAACAGGTAGGGCAGCAGCGACAAGGGCAGCGTCTCACCGTCGTGCATCCGGACATGGCCCAGGTCGTAGGAAGGGCCGGCGCCCCTGATCTCCCCGAAGTCGATGATGCCGCTGTAGCGGCCATCCCGCTGGTAGATGTGCGACGCGTCGAAATCGCCGTGCGCCAGCCGGCCCTCCACGCCGTCAGGTTCGGGCCAGGCATTATCACGGCCAATAACCGCGCGGACGGCGGCGAGCTCGCGCGCGGTCAGGGCATGGTGACCCAGCAGCGTCAAGTCTTCCTCTAATGGGTCGAGCGCAAAGGCGCGGAGGGTCGGCAGCTCGGCCTCGAGGGCGACGACCTCGGCGCGATCACGCTTGATCCAGCCGAACCCCTGCACGCGAATGCTATTGATGAGGGCGAGGTCGCGGCCAGCCTCCACCATGATCGAGCGCAGCGCACGCTCATCGCGACAGTGGCCGATGTGCCGTCCGCACACCTCCGTCGTGACCATGACCGACAACCCCAGGTCCGAGTTGCGGTGCTCCAGGTAGACGACATCGGGCGCCTTGACGCCCCGCTCGCGCAACAGGGCATGGACCCTCGCCTCGGGCGCGAAGCCGGACCCCACCTCGGGCAACACGCGCAGGTAGTACACCGCGTCGTCGCGGCGGATACGGTACACGTAGGTCGAGACACCCTCGCCCACGCGCTCGATGGTCAGGTCGGCGCCGCGAGGGAAGGCTTGTGCCGCCACCTGAGCAACCACGATCGAATCAGGAGCAGTAGACACGTTGCCGAGTCAATGCTCACGCTCAAGGACACGGCCCATGGCCTGGCGTATACCCTCGACGACCCTATCGTCGGCGGCATCGGGTTCACCGTACACCTCGTTGAGGTTGGCAAGGAACTCCGCCTCATCCGTCCCTGGTGTGAGAACAGGCACGACACGCTGGCTCGGAAGCACGTCTATTCCGTCCGGTTGTTGGATGCGCTCGGTTGCCACGATTAACCTCCCCTTGCAAACGGATCTACAGCAGCACCATATCACGTCGTGGTCTGTCGTCTAGCAACTACAACACATGCAAGTCCCTCAACTGGACATCGACGCCTGCGGGAGTAGATCGCACAGTCGCCTGTAGGGTAAGATCACGGCTCAGTGGCGGTACCTCTCCGCACCCTGCTCCATTTATCTTTCGGCCGCGCGAACGGTCGCGTCGCCACGGCCAATGACGGTCCGGTCCAGGCCGGGCGCCTAACCGTCGAGCAGAGAAGCGTGCTGGCATCGTTGGCCAAAGATGATAACCCGTGCTGGGAGTTCAACGCTAACATGTCCATCATGCTCCGCTCCGTACGGCCTGCCCGATGCGCCGGACGCCTTGCGGACGTTCCTCGCCTCGGCGCGTTGAGCGGGTGGTAGTCGCCTAGCGCCGCCAGTGCCCCTCGTCGTCGAGGTGGCCGCGCAGGCTGAGGTCGCCCGTGTAGAGGGCCTTGCCGATGATGGCGGCCTCGGCGCCCAGGCGCTCCAGGTTGCGGATGTGGTCGGCGTGGGCGATGCCGCCACTGACGGTGACCGGGACCTCGGCCACCTGCAACAGGGCGCGCAGCCCGGCGTAGTTGGGGCCGCCGAGCATGCCGTCGCGATTGAGGTCGCTGTAGACCAGGCGGCGCGCGCCCTGCTCGACCAACTCGTGCGCCAGCGCAACCGGGTCGGCGGGACCGCGACGCTCCGGCGTGCGCACCTGCACGTAGCCGTCGCGCACGTCCAGCCGCAGCGCCAGGCGCTCACCGTGACGCGCCAGCGCCCGGCGCAGGAACGGCGTGCCGACAATGCGGTCGGCGTGCAGCTCGATCAACGCAAACGGCCGCTCCAGCGCCTCGGCCAACAAGTCGTCGTCGGAGATCGCGGCGCCAAACTGCACCGGCACGCCCGCGCCGGAGGCGATGCGAGCGGCCGTCTCCAGGTGCGGCGTGGCCTCCCGCTCACCGGAGAAGCTATCGATGTCGTGAACATACAGGCGGAACGCGCCCACGTCGACGAAGCGGCGCGCCACCGCCAGCGGGTCATCGGAGTAGAAGGCATGGCGCGCGGGGTCGCCCTGGCGCAGCCGTACCACATTGCCGCCCAGAATATTGATGGCAGGGATGATCAACATCGTCTACTGTACGCTCCTGATGCTTAAGATTTGAGGCGCCGCGCCCGGCTCAAGGCGTAAAATATCACGGCCGAGCGCCGTTATCGCTCGATCGGCGTCACGTTAGTCATGCTCTCTCAACCAGGGGATCAAGCTGTCTGCCGGGAGGGACTCTTGCGTCCTGGCCGCCAGGTCGCGCACCGCCACGTTGCCCACGGCCAGCTCGTCGGGCCCGACGATCACGGCATAGCGCGCGCCTATGCCCTCGGCCCGCTTGAGTTGATCCGGCAGCTTGCGCTTGCCGGTCGTCGCGCTGGCGCCGATCCCGGCCGCGCGGATGCGCGCCACGGTCCGGTAAGCCTCATCGCGCACATGCGGCTCGTCGCCAAGGTAGGCCACGTAGACGCGCGGCCCGTCCTCGGGCGGCGGCTGGATGCCCGCATCGCGCAGGTTAAGGATGATGCGCTCCACGCCGGTGCCGAAGCCAATGCCGGGTGTCGGCGGCCCGCCCAGTTGCTCGGCCAGTCCATCGTAGCGGCCGCCGCCGCCGATCGTGCTCTGCGCGCCCTCACGCGGCGGCCAGAACTCGAAGGCCGTCTTGGTATAGTAGTCCAGGCCGCGCACCAGGCGGTGGCTGACGGTGTAGGGGATGTCGTGCAGCGCCAGCAGGTGCAGCAGGTCGTCCCAGTGCACACGGCACTCCGGGCCGAGGCTGTCGACGATGTGCGGGGCGGCGTCGGCGATGGGCTGGCAGGTGGGGCACTTGCAGTCCAGCACGCGCAGCGGATTGGTGCGCAGGCGGCGGCGGTCGTCGTCGCAGATGCGGTCCCAATTCTCGGTGTAGTAGGCCTTGAGCCGCTCCACGTAGGCGGGGCGGCACAGCGGGCAGCCGGTGCTGTTGACGGCCAGGGTGAGGTCGCGCAGGCCCAGTTCATGATAGACATCGCGCAGCAGCGAGATGACCTCGACGTCGATGGTGGGCGCGGCCTCGCCGAGCGCCTCGACGCCGAAGACGTGGAACTGGCGCATGCGGCCCTCCTGCACCTCGTCGTAGCGAAAGTTGGGCGTGGCCACGTAGTAGAGGCGCACCGGCCGCGGCAGCTTGTGCATGCCGTGCTGGATGTAGGCGCGTACCACGGGCGCGGTACTCTCGGGACGCAACGTCTCCGAACGGCCGGCCTTGTCCTCGAAGGTATACATCTCCTTATCGACCACGTCGCTGGACTCGCCGGAGGTGCGCGCGAACAGCTCGGTGGCCTCGAAGATGGGCGTGTCGATGCGGCGATAGCCGTAGCGCCGCGCCACGCGCTCCGCCGTGTCCGTGACCAGGCGCCAGTAGGGCCAGTCGGCGGGCAAGATGTCGTAGGTCCCTTTAGGGGTCTGGAAGGTTGCCATTACGCGATGCTGCCTACGACGGGTAAGAGGATGCGGCCGAGTACCTGAAGCAGGATCAACGCGATAAGGGGGGACAAGTCGATCACCCAGCTACTGGGGAGGGCGCGCCGGATCGGCGCCAGCACGGGCTCGGTGATCTCCATCAAGAGCCGCACCACCGGCCACCGGCCGCTGACGGTAAACCAACTCAGCAACGCGCGGATGATAATGGACCAGGTTAGCACCTGAATAAAGATACTGACGAAGTTGAACAGCACCTCGGCCACGAGACTGGCGTCGGCGACAAGAAGACCGATCATCGCTATTGTTCTCTCTGCTGGCCCATATCCGCTTGCGCACGCGGAAGGAGCCGTTCTCCGAATATCGCGCGTCCAACGCGCACCAGCGTCGCGCCCTCCTCAACGGCCGTCTCGTAGTCGTCGCTCATGCCCATCGAGAGCTGCCGCCAGCGCTCAGCGCCGAAGACGGGCGCAAGCCTCTCGTGCAGGACGCGCAACGCCCCGAACACGCGCCGCAACTCCGCGTCGCCGGCGCCTTGCGGCGCGATGGTCATCAAGCCCTCGGGCCGCAGCGACGTCAACAGGGCCAGGCGCTCGGCCACGGCCAGCAGCGCTGCGGGATCGAAGCCGTCCTTGCTCTCCTCGCCGGAGACATTGACCTGGAACAGCACGCGCTGGCGCTTGCCCAGCGCGGAGGCGTAGCGATCCAGCGCCAGGGCCAGTTCGACGTCGTCGACGGAGTGGATGAGGTCGAACAACTCGACCGACGCCCGCGCCTTGTTGCGCTGCAGGTGGCCGATGAGGTGCCATGACACCCGACGGCCCAGGGCCTCGATCTTGGCCGCCGCCTCCTGCACGCGGTTCTCACCCAGGTCGGTCGCGCCAGCCGCCTCGATGCCGCGCAGACGCTCCACGGACACGGTCTTACTGACCGCGATCAGCGTCACGCCGGCGGCGTCGCGGCCGGCTCGCGCCGCAGCGGCTGCGATGCGCTCGCGCACCGTGTCGATGTTGCGGGCAAGCTCAGACAGGGAGGGAACGGCAGTGGATAGATTGCGAGGAACTGTCACCATTACCCAAAGTGTAGCACGTCCGGTCCCTGCAAGGAGAGGCGTTTTTCATCCCTTCTCTTGAAACAACTAGGTCTGTTTGGGACGGCCGCCCATCGCTCCGCGGAGTTTCGGATTCCTCAGAAGGATTGTGTCGATATGCCTCTAATGGTTCCCGGCGCGTCGCGGCAACGCTGCGCCGGGAGGGGCGGGAGGTCAACCGCAAGGCAGTGCAGCGGCATAGGCGGGAGATGGGCATCGTGGGGCTCAGTCCCGGGCCACACACCAGCCGGCCGCATCCGACGCACCCGACCTATCCCTACCTGTTGCAGCACGTCACGGCGGCGCACCCCAATCATGTGTGGGGCATCGACATCACCTTATCCGCCTGCAGGGCGACTGGCTCTACCTGGTAGGAGCCTTGCCATCCGTGTCTCTACAGTTGTGCATCTGGGTCCGCTTCCCCTATGCTATCCTTAGTCGCTAGTACACGCTGGCCGAAATATCTGGGTGGTGTGTGTAGGCCGCCCAGACGCTTCAGTATCCGTGGTTTGCCGTGCGACTTCAGTCTCAGGCCGCTGCCGGAACGCAGACGTACCTACGCCAAGCTGTACTAGTCGCTCCAACATCCGGTGTGCGCTGACGCACACCACCCACACCCGACCGCAGTCGGTCAGTGGTTTGCTATGCGACCGCAGTGGTACACTACGCCGTGCCGCTGGACATGCACCTCATGAGGAAAGGACCACGACCATGACCTACGATCCCAAGGGCCGCAGCCGCGCTATCACCGATGGGCTGACCCGCGCGGGCGCGCGCTCGATGTTCAAGGCGGTCGGCTTTACCGACGATGACCTCGCCAAGCCGCTGATCGGCATCGCCAATACCTGGATCGAGACGATGCCCTGCAACCTCAACCTGCGCCGCCTCGCCGCCCAGGTCAAGGAGGGCGTGCGCGCCGCCGGCGGCACGCCCATGGAGTTCAACACCGTGGCCATCAGCGACGGCGTGACCATGGGCACCGAGGGCATGAAGGCGTCGTTGGTCAGCCGCGAGGTCATCGCCGACTCGGTCGAGCTGACCGCGCGCGGCTACCTGTTCGATGCCGTGGTGGCCCTGGGCGCCTGCGACAAGACCCTGCCCGGCCTGGCCATGGCCCTGGTGCGCCTGGATATCCCCTGCGTGCTCCTCTACGGCGGCACCATCATGCCCGGCCGCTACAAGGACCGCGACGTCGATATCCTCTCCGTCTACGAGGCCATCGGCACCACGGTGGCCGGCCGCATGGACCCGGCCGACCTCAAGGAGTTGGAGGACGTAGCCTGCCCCGGCGCGGGCGCCTGCGGCGGCCAGTACACCGCCAATACTATGGCCACGGTGATGGAGATCATCGGCCTCTCGCCGCTGGGCACGGCCAGCATCCCGGCGGTCGATCCGCGCAAGGACAACATCGGGCGGCAGGCCGGCGAGCTGGTGATGGAGGTGCTGCGCCAGGGCCAGCGCCCCAGCCAGGTGCTGACGCGACAGGCCTTCGAGAACGCCATCGCCGCCGTCGCCGCCACCGGCGGCTCGACCAACGCCGTGCTGCACCTGCTGGCGCTGGCCCGCGAGGCCAGTATCCCGCTGACCATCGACGACTTCGACGCCATCAGCCGCCGCACCCCGCTGCTGGCCGACCTCAAGCCGGGCGGCGTCCACGTCGCCGCCGACGTCGACCGCGCCGGGGGCATCCCGGTGATCGCCCAGCGCCTGGTGCGGGGCGGCTACGCGGACGGCGCCCAGCGCACCGCCAGCGGGACCACACTGGCCGTCGAGGCGGACAAGGCCCGGGAGACGCCGGGACAGGACGTGATCCGCCCGCTGGACCGGCCGATCAAGCCTGTCGGCAGCCTGTGCATCATGCGCGGCAACCTGGCGCCGGAGGGCTGCGTGGTCAAGATTGCGGGACACGAGCGGCTGCATCACCGCGGGCCGGCCCGCGTGTTCGACCGCGAGGAAGACGCCATGGCGGCCATCGTGGCCCGCCGCATCGTGCCCGGCGACGTGGTGGTAATCCGCTACGAGGGGCCGCGCGGCGGACCCGGCATGCGCGAGATGCTGGGCGTGACCTCGGCCATCGTGGGCGAGGGGCTGGGCGAGTCGGTGGCGCTACTGACCGACGGCCGCTTCAGCGGGGCCACGCGCGGCCTGATGCTCGGCCACGTCGCGCCCGAGGCGGCGGTGGGAGGACCCATCGCGGCGCTGGTCGAGGGGGACACCGTGGTGATCGACGTGGAGGGACGGCAGGTCTACGCCGAGCTGTCCGAGGACGAGATAGCGGCCCGCCTGAAGGCCTGGCAGCCGCCCGCCCCGCACTACACCAGCGGCGTCTTCGCCAAGTATGCCGCGCTGGTGCAGTCCGCCTCCGAGGGCGCCATCACGCCCGCGCCGCGACTGTGACAACCGAGGGGAACGCGGGCGAAGCGGGGAACGAGAGGGACAGGGTCGGGTACGATGCGCTCTACAAGCGGGCGCTGGGTACCGCCAGGGGCCTCGCGCAGTTCCTGCAGGCTTTTGACCCGGCCACCGCCGACCTGTTGCGCCTCGACACGATCGAGCCGCGTGGAACCGAGCTGTTCGACGTGTTGCCGGAGTGGTACCGGCGCATCGCCGACATCGTGGCCCGGGTCGAGGCGCGCGCGGTGGAGCGGGAGTTGCTCACGCTCCACGTCGAGGTGCAGAGGAGCAGGAAGCGGAGCCTCGGGCGGCGCATGCTCGACTACTATACGCTGCTGCGCCGGAGCGAGGACCTCACGGTCCTGCCCTACGCGGTGCTGCTGTATAGGGACGAGCCGGCGCTTGGGTACAAGACTTACGAGGAGACCTTCCGCGGGCGCACCATCGCTACCCTCACCTACTTCCAGGTGAGCTTGCCGGCCCTGGACGCGCGCACGTACGCCGCGGGCGACAATGCCCTGGGCCGAGCTCTGGCGAGCGCGATGCGGTTGCCGCGGGCGGAGAGCGCGCCAGGAGGTGTATCGCGCTGCCATCGCGGCGATCCTTGGCGCGCTCGGTGGCGGCGTGATGGACGAGGACGCGGCGCTCGCCCTGTGGTCGCTTGTGCATACCTATCTGCCCTACCGGATTGAGCGGCGCGACGAGATCGGCGTACAATGGAGTGAGGAGGAGGAGACGATGGTGCAACAACTAGATCGGCGCTGGATCGCGGAGATCGAGGCGCGCGGCGAGGCGCGCGGCGCACTCCGCGCCAAGAGATCCTGGCTCAAAGAGGACATCGCCGAGCGGTTCGGCGCACTGCCGCCGGAGGTGACCGCGCGCATCGATGGCATCGAGCGCGAGGACGATCTCGACGCTATCAGGGGACGCCTCGACGCGGCGGCGTCGCCCGATCACCTTTTCGCCTAGCAATTCTTCCCACGGAGAGATAGGTTGCCTCGGGCGGCGCCTATGATCCCGGTCATCGGTGGGATGGGCGACATCGGCGCAAGTGCTCAACCGACTCTTCGCGGACGGCGTGGCGGGTGCGGAAAAGCCACGGACTCTGCTCCCGATACGCCCGTGCGACGCCGAGCAATGGCCGGGAAAGGATGACGCCGAGCAATGACCGGGAAAGGATGACGCCGAGCAATGACCGGGAAAGGATGACGCCGAGCAATGACCGGGAAAGGATAGAGCTGGGAGAGGATAGATGTCCCAGGAGCAATGGACCGCGGTCGATCACTATATCACGGATCTGCTTGTGCCGCCCGATCCCGCGCTGGATGCGGCGCTCCAGGCCAGCGCCGCGGCCGGTCTGCCGCCGATCAACGTGTCGCCGAACCAGGGCAAGCTGCTGCTGCTGTTGGCACAACTCCAGGGGGCACGCGCTATCCTGGAGATCGGCACGCTGGGCGGCTATAGCACGATCTGGCTCGCACGGGCGCTGCCCGCCGGCGGCCGCCTGGTTACGTTGGAGGCCGACCCCAAGCATGCCGACGTCGCGCGCGCCAACATCGCGCGCGGGCCTGGAGGATGTCGTCGAGTTGCGCCTTGGGCAGGCGCTGGAGACGTTGCCGCGGCTCGCCGCCGAGAGTTGCGGCCCGTTTGACCTGATCTTTATCGATGCCGACAAGCCGAGCAACCCGGAGTACGTCGCGTGGGCGCTCCGGCTCTCCCGTCACGGCAGCCTGATCATCGTCGACAACGTCGTGCGTAACGGAGCGGTGGCCGACGCCGCCAGCGACAAGCCGGACGTCCAGGGCGTGCGTCGCTGCTACGAGTTGCTCGCCGCCGAGCCGCGCCTGAGCGCCACGGCGATCCAGACCGTTGGCAGCAAAGGGTACGACGGCTTCGCGATCGCGCTCGTCACCGCCGACGAGTAGCGTGTCGGTCCAGCGACTATGGGGCGAGCGCGCCGATAGGGGCGTTACGGGGCATCGGCGAATGATTTGAGCGTGGCAGGACGCACGACATCCTCAACCTTCACGGACCCACCGGCAACTCGACGGACGATTCCATAATTCTTTCTTCCTATGATACCGCTGCTACCACCTTGTTGTAGGGAGTAGCGGCTACGTCCTATCTTCGCTTCCGTAATGGCGCCAGCAAGGCGTTGAGATCGACCTCGCCCTCGATCAAGGCGCCGATGTAGTAGGCGACGAGGGCGCAGAGCAGGACGACTACGGCCCAGCCGATACCGATGGACACCCAGACCAGCCCGAAGACCGTGCCCAGCGCCGCGAACAAGATGCGCGCCGGCATGCTCTCTCCTTTCAGCGCAGTTGGCGGCGCGCCCGCGGTTCTTGACGGTGGGTGCGCGGTTCTGTCTCGACCTCGACCTGGATGTCGCGCACGGTAAGGCCGGTCAGGCGCTGCAGGCACTCCGCCACGGTTTGCTGCACCCGCGGCTTGGCCGCCTCCTCGTCGATGAACCGGCGCACTGTGGCGCGGCAGTTGACCGTCAGCGTCCCGTCACGCGGCCGAACACGGGCCAGCACGACGTCGTCGATACCCGAGACCTCGCGTACGGCCCGCGCGACCAGGTCCTCCAACGAGCGGTACGACACATCGATCTGCCCCGTCCGCCCCGGCTCATCAGTGCGCAAGATGAGGCGACGCGGACCGTGGCCGCGCGGCCACAACTCCAGCGACAACGCGATGAGGGCAAAGAGCAAGGCGGCCACGGCGATGGCGAGTGCGGGGCCCGCGCGATCCGGGGCTGGATGCGTCAGGTCTTGCGCGATCCGCAACACAGGTTGGTAGTGCAACCAGGCTCCAACCTGCGATGGCGTCAGGATTGCCGCGCGTAGCAGCAGCGCCAGCACCGACGCCACGAGCAGCGCCAGCAGCGCCAGTAGCGCCAGCACCCTGTTGAGCCTGTTCATGCATCCTCCCCAGTAGTTAGTAGTTCATCTTCGCAATAAATTTGGGTACCATATGTAGTGGTCGAAGAGCCGCTTTTGACCCTAAAGACCACAACATCTGGTATACCTCCCTAATTATGAAGATGAACTAGTCGCTAGTTAGTAGTAGTTAGTAGTTAGAACATAACCGCTGTCTAACTACTAACTACTACTAACTAACTACTCCCGTTAGCGCACCTGGCGACGTCCGCTACGGATGGCCTCCTGCTCGCCGTCCGGGAAGATGACCTGGGTCACTGTAATATTGACCTCGGCCACCCGCAGACCAAGCAGACCTTCGACCTGGCTGACGATAGCCTTGCGCACCGCCTCGGCCACCTGGGGAATCGGCGTGCCATAGACGACGCCCATCGTCAGGTCGATTGCCGTCTCCGTCTCGCCAACCTCGACCGAGACGCCGCGCGTCGGGCCGGCGCTGTTGGCGCCGGTCACGGTCTCCATGAACCCGCCGATGGCGCGCGACGCCCCCACGCCTAGAGAAACGCCTTCGACCTCCTGTACCACCATCGCGACGACCTTACTGACCACGTTTTCGGCGATCGTCGTGTTACCGCGCGCGGTCTGCAGGGGGCTGCGTTGTTCTTGCGCCATCGCACCTACTCCGTCCATAGTAGTCAGTTGCCCGTAGGGGCGTATTGCATACGCCCAGTTGCCAGTTGCCAGTTGCCAGTTGCCCGTAGGGGCGTATTGCATACGCCCAGTCTCCGGAAAGGACGCCCGCATCGACGTTTTGGCGTCATGGCATTGTACCACGAGACGAGGGTCGGGTTCGAGTCATCCTTAAGATTCATCCTTGCGGCGGATGCGGTCTGGCCTCGCTACCGCCTATGCTGGTGACGACGGCCCGACGACCGTCCACGCCATACCGCGACGAGGGTACGGCAACAGTGCGAGATCACGACCGGTCTATTCCGGCTGTGACAAGAGGAGTTGATGGAGAATATGACCCGATGACGACAATAGGACCTGGCACGACCACCCCACCCGCGGCGATTGCGGCAGTCGATCCGCCCGCCCGCTCACCCTTCGCTCTCCTTGGGCGATTCGCCGTGCGTTTTCGCTATCCGATCGTGGCGGCGTGGGTCATGGCCGCGCTGCTCATCCCCCGCATCCTGCCCAGCCTCATCGCGCGCGAGTTGCACGACGTGGTGGCGCACCATGTCAGCGCCATCGCCGTCCAGGCGGGCGTGGCCGCCGCCATCGCCGAGCGTCAGCCAGAGCGCGCCCGCGAGGCCCTGACCTTCATCCAGCAGACCAGCCGTCAGGCGCTGGCGGAGATGCGCACGCTGCTCACGGTGCTGCGCAGCGATGAGGAGATCAGCGCGGAGCGGGCGCCGCAGCCGAGCCTGGCGCAGGTCGTGCAGCTGGTGGGCCAGAGCCGCGCCGCCGGCCTGTCCGTCACGCTGGAGGTGGAAGGCGCACCGCGGCCCTTGCCCGAGGCGCTCGATCTTTCCGCCTACCGCATCGTGCAGGAGGCGCTGACCAACAGCCTCAAGCACGCCGGCCGGTCGCAGTCCCGCGTGCTGGTGCGCTATGCCCCCGACGCGCTCGAACTCGAGGTCAGCGACAACGGCCACGGCGCGGCCGTGGCCAGGGACGGCGCCGGGCGGGGCCTGATCGGCATGCGCGAGCGCGGCGCGCTCTTCGGCGGCGAGCGCGGCGTCGCCGATGTCGCCGGCCGCACCATCAGCGGCCAGCTCGGGCACGTGCTCAAAGACGCGATCGAGTGGGAATATCGCCAATCGGTCAAGCACCTGCGCGGGTGGAGTCCGTTGTAGGGTCCGCCGCTATGACAGGGAGGGGATCTGTCTCGTGGCGGAACCCTGGAGTGAGCGCGTTGTAAGATGAGGGTCGGGGCCCTCGCGTCGACGATGTGGCCCATAAGGCGGGTATTTGATGTAGACATGCACGGGAAAGGGGGGCAGACATGCGCGAGTCACGTGTCGGCGTGGGGGTAATCGGGGTCGGCGGCATCAGCGCTTATGTGCATCTGCCGGGGTTGCGGCTGCTGCCCCAGGCCGAGATCGTCGCCCTGTGCGACAGCAACGCCGACCTGCTGCGGGAGCGCGCCCAGAAGTACGGCGTGGCGCAGACCTTCGCCGACTACCAGGACCTGCTGGCCCTGCCGGCGGTCGACGCGGTCGTGGTGGCCACGCCCACCGTCTTGCACGCCCCGATCACCCTGGCCGCCGTTGGCGCGGGCAAGCACGTCCTGGTCGAGAAGCAGCTGGCCATGGACTACGCCGAGGCCAGGGGCATGTACGAGGCCGCCGAGAGCGCCGGGGTGCGCCACATGACGGCCTTCACTTACCGCTTCGTGCCGGCCATGCGCTACCTCAAGCACCTGATGGGCCAGGGCGTGGCGGGCGTGCCCCGCCACCTGCGCGTCGCGCGCTTCCAGGACTGGCCGGAGGAAGACCTGGGCTGGCGGCAAAAAAAGGCGCTGGCCGGGTCCGGCGAGGTGGGCGACATGGGCGCGCATCGCATTGACTTCTGTCACGATCTGGTGGGGCCGATCGCGCGCGTGGTCGGCCTGACGCGCACCTACGTGCCCGAGCGCGCCGCGCGCGATGGCGGAGCGCCGGTCCCCACCGATGTCGAGGATTTCGCGGCCTTTATCGCCGAGTTTGCTCCGGGCGTGGGCGCGGACCAGGGCGCCGTGGCGGTCTTCGACCTGAGCAAGGTGACCAAGGGCCGCGGGTTCGGCGGCCAGGGCCTCGACGAGTTGGAGTTGTATGGGACCGAGGGTACCCTCATCTACCACCTGCACCGACCCCACGAGGTGCAGATCGGGCGCCCGGACGGCGTGTTGGAGACCGTGCCCGTGCCGCGCGAATTCCTGACCGTCCCCGGCACGCCGCGCGACCCGTCCCAGGGCGACCCCACCACCGCGTTCCGCTACGACGAGGACTACGAGTTCGTCCGGGCTATCGTCGAGGGCCGGCCGTGTTCGCCCTCCTTCT
>JAABUQ010007762.1_pt1 | contig 15364 bp, 12 predicted proteins | sample 5560001 | NCBI WGS metagenome assembly JAABUQ01 (sample SAMN10711888, study PRJNA513371) | rock metagenome | isolation source: Antarctica rocks | place: Antarctica: Victoria Land, Finger Mt nord | collected 2015-12-18 | reverse complement strand
GGTTCCACCGAGCGTGTACATTTCGTCGGCATCAGCGGCATTGGGATGTCCGCCCTCGCGCGTCTCATGCTCGCGCGCGGCGTGCCGGTCAGCGGATCCTCCGATCGTAAGACCGTACTCACGGATCGTCTCGTCGCCGAGGGCGCGCGCGTCGCGATCGGCCATACCGAAGCGAACGTCGCGGGAGCCTCGAGCGTCGTCGTGAGCACCGCGATCGACGCGCGCAATTCCGAACTCGTCGCCGCGCACGCGCACGGCATCCCTGTCCTGCATCGCGGCGCGCTGCTCGCGCAGCTGATGGCCGAGAAACGCGGGATCGCGGTCGCAGGCACGCACGGGAAAACGACGACGACGGCGATGCTCGCGCGTGTGCTCGAAACGGGCGGACTCGATCCGACGGTCGTCGTCGGCGGCGAGCGAACCGACACGCACACGAACGCGCGCACCGGCGCGGGCGCGTGGTTCGTGAGCGAAGCCGACGAATCGGACCGCTCGTTTCTCGACTTGCGACCGGAATGCGCGATCGTGACGAACATCGAGAACGATCACATCGATAGCGACGCCGATCTCCCGGCGCTCGTCGCCGCATTCGAGACCTTTGCCGCGCGCTTACCGGCAACCGGCGCGATCGCGGTCGGCATCGACGAACCGCGCGCGGCCTCGCTCGCGCACGTCACGCGCGCCGCGAACGATCACCTTCGGGTTTGCAAACGCGGCCGACGTGCGCGCGAGCGACGCGCGTTACGCCGATTTCGGGTCCACGTTCGCCGTGTCGATTCGCGGCGCGCACGCGGGCACGATCGAGCTCGCGGTGCCGGGTGCGATCAATATCCAAGACGCGCTCGCGTCGATCGCGATCGCGAGCGAACTCGGCGTCGATTTCGCGACGATCGCGACGGCGCTGCGCGGCTTTGCGGGCGTGCGCCGTCGTTTCGAGATTCTCGCGCGCACGCCGCGCATGACGCTGGTCGACGATTACGCGCATCATCCGACCGCCGTCGAAGCGACGATCGCGGCTGCGCGCGGAAATTTCGCCGGGCCGATCGTCGTCGCGTTCCAACCGCATCGCTACACGCGCACGCGCTATCTCGGTGCGGAATTCGCGCGCGCGCTGCGTGGCGCCGATTGCGTCGTCCTCACCGACGTGTATGCGGCCTCCGAATGCCCGATCGCGGGCGTCGATGCGACCACGATCGGCGCGCCGCTCGCGGCTGCCGGAACGGACGTGTCGTACGCAAAGGTCGAGGTGCTCGAAGACGCACTGCTCGATCGCGCCCCCCAGGGCGCACTCGTGCTCGCGCTCGGGGCCGGGTCGATCACGGCCGCAGCCGCGCGGCTCGCGCAACGCCTCGTCGCGCCCACGCCGACCGATCCCGCTCGCGCGAGCGTCGCGCGTTGAGCGCCACGCATGCCTCGATTACCGCAAGCGTTCTCTCGCACGACGATCGCGCGACGCTCGCGGAGACCTTCGGCGCGCGCGTCGCCTTCGACGCGCCGCTCGCGCCGCACACACACTGGAAGATCGGCGGCCCCGCCGACGCATTTGCCCAGGTGGAATCGGCGGACGAACTCGCCGCGGTGCTGCGCCTCGTCTTTCGGCGGAAATTGCCGTGGTTCGTGCTGGGTAGCGGCTCCAATCTGCTCGTCGGCGACGGCGGCATTCGCGGCGTCGTCGTTCGGCTCGCGGGCGAGTTCGCGCGCATCGAACCCGTAGCGTCGGACGACGCGGTAACGATCGTCGCGGGCGCGTCGGCGTCGTTGCCGCAGGTCGTGACGCAGGGCGCCTCGCTCGGAGCGGTCGGAATCGACTCGCTTGCGGGCATTCCTGGCAGCGTCGGCGGAAGTCTCCGTATGAATGCCGGAACCGATCGCGAGATGGGTGAGTTCGTCCGCGACGTACGCGTTCAGACCCCCGCGAAGCCCGAAGCGCACGCCGTGACGCCGCAGTACTTCTACCGCCACACGACGCTCGCGTGCGACGCCGTGGTGACGCACGTGACGCTGCATTTCGCGCGCGGCGACGCGGCGGCCGTGCGGGAGGCGATGCAGGCGAAACTCGTGCGACGCAAACGTTCGCAACCGCTGCAATTTCCCAATGCCGGTTCGTGTTTCCGTAATCCGCCGGGCGATAAGGCGGGGCGACTCATCGAAGCCGCGGGCTGTAAAGGCATGCGTGAGGGCGGTGCGGAGGTGTCGGAATTGCACGCGAACTTCATCGTCAATCGTGGCGGTGCGACGGCCGCCGATACGGCGGCGCTACTCGCGCGCGTGCGTCGCGTCGTCGCCGAAACCGCGGGCGTCGAACTCGAACTCGAAGTCCATTTCGTCGGTGCGTTCGTATGAAGGCACGCGTCGCGGTCGTGATGGGCGGCCCCAGCACCGAACGCGACGTTTCGATCGCGAGCGGGCGCGCCATCGCCGCCGCCCTCGAGCGGCTCGACTACGACGTGCGCACGCTGGATTTCGATGCCGCTTTCGTAGGCGCGATCGCCGAACTGGCGCCCGACGTCGTGTTCAACGCCTTGCACGGGTGGGGCGGTGAAGACGGCACGATTCAAGGCGTCCTGGATTGGTTGCGCATTCCCTACACGGGAAGCGACCTGCGGTCGTGCGCGCTATCGATGGACAAGCACTTAACGAAAAAACTGCTCATTGCCGAGGGCCTTCCGACGCCCGCGTGGGACACCTTCGATTTCGATGGCGGCACGTTGCCGTTGCTACCGGGTTCGCTGAACTTGCCGCTCGTGGTAAAGCCGCGCGCGGAAGGCTCGAGCACCGGCGTCTCGATCGTGCGGACGCACGAAGAATGGTCGCACGCGATGATCGAGCTGTCGGCGCGGCGCGCGAACATTCTCGCCGAGGAGTACGTTCCCGGACGCGAGTTGCAGTGCGGCGTTCTTTTCGAAGCCGCGCTACCGATCGTCGAGATCATCCCGGAGAACGCCGAATTCTACGACTACGATGCGAAGTATTCGCCCGGTGGGAGCCGCCACGAAACGCCGGCACGCATCGACGACGATCTCACACATCGTCTGCAGATGCTCGCGCTTTCGACGCATCGGATGCTCGGTTTGCGCGATTATTCGCGGACCGATTTCATCGTCACCGCGAGCGGGCGGCCCTACATCCTCGAGATCAATTCGTTGCCCGGCATGACGGCGACGAGTCTCTTTCCCGAAGTCTGCGCGGCCGCCGGGATCTCGTTCGATGCGCTCGTGGAACGACTCGTGCGCTCGGCGTTGGATCGCGGGCGGACGCTCGTGGATGCGGGCTAAAGCCGCCGCCCTCGCAATCGCGCTCGGCGCCGCGATCGCGGTGCTCGACTTCCGTGATGCCGCAGGAGCATCTCGCCTACGCGCAGGTCGTGCCGCTGCTCTTACTCGCGCGCACGTACGGCTTGCGCGCGTCGGTCCTCATCGGATTCGCGGCGGCGATGGTGCTCGTGCTCTTCGAGCATCGTCTGCCGCGCAGCACATCGCTGCGTGCGACGATCATCGACGCGCTCGTTCTTGCGATCGTCTTCACGATCGTCCTCGTCGTGGTCGAACGCTACGACGAGGTGCTACGGCGAACGTTTCGGCTCGAATCCGAACGACAGGCGCGCGAAAACGCATCGCGCCTCGAAGATCTTTCCGCGACGTTGCCGGAGACGATGCGGCGTGAGGAGGCGGCGGCCCTCGAGCGCGATCTCGCGGCGATCTCGGAATCGATTCCGCAACTCGTGTGGCGTTCGCGCGCCGACGGGGCGATCGAATATTACAATGACGCGTGGACGCGCTACACGGGCATCGCGCGCGATGCGATCGAACGAAGCGGGGAAGCCTTCTGGGGCGTGATCGCGGCGGAAGATCTCGCGGCGGTGCGCGAACGGTGGAACGCCGCGCTCGCGGCGGGCGCCACGTACGACATCGAGCTGCGCCTGCGCCGACACGACGGTGCGTACCGGTGGTTCCTCGCGCGTGCGGCGCCTCTGCGCGCGTCCACCGGGACGATCGTGCGTTGGTTCGGGACGTGTACCGACATCGACGAACAGAAGCGGCAGCAGGCGAATTTGGAAGATCGCTTCGCCGCCGCAAATCGCGTGAGCGAAGCATTCCAACACGCATCCCTTCCGACGCGGCTGCCCGACGTGCCGGGCGTGCGATTTTCGGCATTGTATCGCGCGGGCAAACGTGAGGCGACGGTCGGCGGCGATTGGTACGACGCGTTACGCCTGCTCGATGGTCGCGTCGTCATCTCGATCGGCGACGTCGCGGGCAGCGGCCTCGCCGCCGCGATCACGATGGTCGCGATGCGGCAAGCCATGCGCGGCGCCGCGCAGATTCATGCCGATCCGATCTCGATTTTGGAAGCGGCGGATCGCACGTTACGCGAGGACACGCCCGACCGCATGGTGACGGCGTTCGTCGGCGTCTACGATCCCGTCACGCGCGCGCTGACCTACGCCCTCGCCGGCCATCCGACACCATTTGTGCGCAAGCCCGACGGCGAGATCGTCGGCCTGACGGCGCCCGGTTTGCCGCTGGGCGTCCGGCGCAAGGGCGATACTGAGGCGCGCGAAGCGACGATCGAGGCCGGGTCGTTCCTGGCCCTCTACACCGACGGTCTCGTCGAATCGACGCACGATTTCGTGACGGGCGAACGTCGCTTGCGCGAGGCGGTCGCGCGCTGCGCGGTGCCATCGGCGATTCCCGCAGCCGATCGGCTTGCGGCGCTCGTGCTTCCCAACGGCGCGACCGACGACGTCGCGATCCTCGCGCTCGTATTCGAGGACGACCGCGAGGACGCGCGTTTCCGACGCTTCCACTTTCGCTCCGATGACCGCCAAGCCGCGCGCGAAACCTACGCCGCCGTCGCCGCGGCACTCGTCGCCGCAGGCGCGACCGAAGCGCAACTCACCGACGCCGATATGATCTTTTCCGAACTCGTCGGCAACGTCGTGCGTCACGCGCCCGGTCCGTGCGAGGTCGTCCTCGATGCGTCGGGCCTCTATCCCGTCCTCAGCGTGCTCGACCGCGGGCTCGGCTTCACCCACGCACCGCACCTTCCCGCCGATACCCTTGCGGAGACGGGCCGCGGCCTCTTCATCGTTCGGGCACTCGCTGCCGAATTCGGCGCTTTTCGCCGTCCCGACGGCGGCAGCCATGCCCGCGCCGTGATCCCAGTGACGCGCCCGCCCAAGCGCCGGGAAACCCGCGTCGCGCGAGCGGCCGACGCCGTGCCCACGACCAACGTCGCCATCTAGCGCGAATTCGCGCGAGGCTGGAAACGGTGCGGAAGGCGGCGAACCCGCCCCGCATGGGAACGCCAGGGACGGTCGTGGATCGCGGCCTCGAAGGGGTCAGCGTCGGAACGACCGTGCTGTCCGCCGTCGACGGGAACGCGGGGCGGCTGATTTACCGCGGCTTCGACATCGACGATCTCGCCGCCGGCGCCTCATTCGAAGAAGTCGCCTACCTCCTCTTGTTCGGCGATCTGCCGACGTCACGTCGGCTCGCGGATTTCAACGTCCGGATCGCCGCGAGTCGACCGTTGCCCCGGGCGGTGCTCGAGTGGCTCGCCGCGATGCCGCACGAGTCGTGGCCGATGGACGTGTTGCGAACGGCGATCTCGGCGCTCGCGCTCTTCGAACCCAACCAAGATGAAGTCGCGCATCCGTCCAACCTTCGCACCGCGATCTCCCTGATCGCGAAGACGCCGACGATCGTGGCTGCGTGGGATCGCATTCGTCGCGGTCTGCGCCCCATCGAGCCGCTGCCGCACCTCTCGAGCGCGGCGAACTTTCTCTACATGCGCTCGGGAAAGATGCCGATCTTCGAAGCGGAACGGGCGCTCGACACGTATCTCGTTCTGCTCGCCGATCACTCGTTTAACGCATCGACCTTCGCGGCGCGTGTGACCGCCTCGACGATGGCGGATATCTTCGCGTGCACGACGTCGGCGATTGCGGCGCTCAGCGGCGATCTGCACGGAGGCGCGCCCGGCAAGGTGATGGCCGCGATGCTCGCGATCGACGCGCCGGAGAACGCGGTCGGGTACGTGCGCGAGGCGCTCCGTCACGGCGAACGCATCATGGGCATGGGCCATCGCGAGTATCGGGTCCGCGATCCGCGCGCGCGGCATCTCGAGGTAATGGCGCGCGATCTCGCCGACGCGTCGGGTACCCGCTGGTATGCCGTCGCGCGCGCGCTCGAAGATGCTGCATCGGCCGCGCTAGCCGAGTCGAAGCCCGAACGTCCGCTGCTTGCGAACGTCGAGTTCTACACCGCGCCGACGCTCTACGCGCTCGGAATTCCGGCCGATGAGTTCACGTGTCTCTTCGCCTGCAGCCGCATGGCGGGTTGGACCGCGCACGTCCTCGAGCAACTTGCCAACAACCGGTTGATCCGGCCGCAAGCCGCGTACGCTGGGCCGACCGATCGACCGTGGATCCCGATCGACCGCCGCGAGCCTGCCCTCGAGCACGGCGCCGCCGCTTTGCTTTCGGCCACGGAAGTGCGCACGTGATGGATGCGCCGCGCCGCGCGTCGATCGCGCGCGAAACGAAGGAAACAACGATCGCGCTCGACCTCGATCTCGACGGCGGCCCGATCGCGGTGTCGACCGACGTGAAGTTTCTCGACCACATGCTCGATGCGTTCGCGAAGCACGCCGGCTGCGGCCTCACGCTCCGCGCGACGGGCGACGGCATGGATCACCACCACCTCATCGAGGACGTGGGCATCGCGCTCGGTCAAGCGATTCATATCGCGCTCGGCGAAAAGCGCGGCATCGCACGCTTCGGCTCGCTCGCGGTGCCGCTCGACGACGCGCTCGTGCTCGGCAGCATCGACCTCTCAGGACGCGCGTGGCTCAATTTCACCGTCGCCTTCGGCGTCGAGAATCTCGGCGATCTCAAGACGGAATTGATCTCGCATTTCTTCCATTCCGTCAGCGAGAACGGCCGCTTCAATTTGCATCTCGTTCAGTTGGCCGGAACGAATTCGCACCATCTGTGCGAGGCATCGTTCAAAGCGTTCGCGCGCTCGTTCGCCGCGGCGAAAACGCTCACTGCCGACGTGTCGATCCCCTCGACGAAAGGACTGCTCGCGTAACCGATGTCAGACTATACGCTCACGACTGACGGCGGTGACGACGCCGCCCGGTTACCGTTGCTCAAAGCGACGATCGGGCACGACGCCATCGACGTCCGCCATCTCCTCGATCGCGCGCATATCACCACCTACGATCCCGGCTTTTCGAGCACGGCGAGTTGCAGTTCGGCGATCACGTACGTCGATGGCGATCTCGGCGTTCTGCTCTATCGAGGCTATCCGATCGACGAGTTGGTCGAGCACAGCTCGTTCGTGGAAGTCGCATATCTGTTGCTCTTCGGCGAACTTCCCTCGCCGAAAGAAATCGATAAATTCGCCTACGATATCGGGCATCACACGATGCTCCACGAACAGATCACGAGTTTCTTTCACGGTTTCCGTCGCGACGCGCACCCGATGGCCGTGTTGCTCGGCGTCGTCGGCGCGCTCTCCGCGTTCTATCCCGATTCGATCAACGTCTACGATCCGGGCCAGCGCTTGATATCGATCGAACGGCTCGTGGCCAAGATGCCCACGATCACGGCGATGGCGTATAAGTACACCGTCGGTCAGCCGTTCGTCTATCCGCGCAACGATCTGGACTACTGTTCGAACTTCTTGCACATGATGTTCTCGGTGCCGGCCGAGGCCTACGTTCCCAACCCGATCTTTACCAAGGCGATGAACGCGCTGCTCATCGTGCAGGCCGATCACGAACAGAACGCCTCCACCTCGACGGTGCGAACGGTCGGGTCGAGCCGCGCGAATCCGTTCGCATGCGTGGCCGCAGGCATCTCGTCGCTGTGGGGGCCGATTCACGGCGGTGCGAACGAAGCCGTCGTCACGATGCTGCAAGAACTCGGGAGCGTCAAAGCATTACCCGATGCGATCCGTCGCGCGAAAGACAAAGACGATCCGTTCCGTCTGATGGGCTTCGGGCACCGCGTTTACAAGAGCTACGATCCGCGCGCGAAGGTGATGAAGCGCATCTACGCCGAGCTGCTCGACGAACTCAACCTCGGCGACGATCCGCTCTTCGAGATGGCCAAAGAACTCGAACGACTCGCGCTCGAAGACGATTACTTCGTCTCGCGCAAGCTCTATCCGAACGTCGATTTTTATTCCGGGCTGATCATGAAGGCGCTCGGTTTTCCGATTAACATGTTCACCGCGATCTTCGCGCTCGCGCGCACGACCGGGTGGCTCGCGCATTGGAAAGAGATGATCGAGGATCCGGACCAACGCATCACGCGTCCCCGCCAGCTCTACGTCGGGCCCTCGCAGCGGTCATTCGTCGCGCTGGATCAACGCGCCAAGAGCAACGGTGCGCCCTCGAAGATGCCCGCCGGTCCCGCGATGCCGAGCGAGCGAAGCATCGTTGGTGGTTGACGCCGGATGATCGCCGTCGTCGATTACGGCGGCGGGAATCTCGGTTCGCTCGTCTCCGCACTCGATCGTCGCGGGGCGCGCTTCGAGGTGACCGCCGATCCCGCGGTCGTCGCGCGCGCGAGCGCGGCGATTCTGCCCGGCGACGGTGCGTTCGGCGCGACGATGGCGGCGCTGCGCGAACGCGGCCTCGACGACGCCGTCGCGCGCACGATCGCCCAGGGGCGGCCGTTTCTGGGCATTTGCGTCGGGATGCAGATCCTCTACGACCGAAGTAACGAACACGGCGATCACGTGGGCCTTGGGATATTTCCGGGTTCGATCGCGCGGTTCGCGACGGCGCCGCGCGTGCCGCACATGGGTTGGAACGCTCTCGAGATCGTCGCCGACCATCCGTTCGTCCGCGGGCTCGGCGCCGACGCGTATGCGTATTTCTTGCACAGCTACCGCGCCGATGTCGACGCGCACACGCTCGCGGCGACGACGCACGGCGAACGGTTCGCCGCCGTGGTCGCGCGCGACAACGTGATGGCGACGCAGTTCCATCCCGAGAAGAGTCAGGCGACGGGTGCGATGCTGCTCGACAATTTCATCGCACTGTGTGGTCCGGCGGCGCGCGCGTGAAGGTTGCCGCGCGGGCACTCGAAATCGTGCCTGCGATCGATTTGCGCGGCGGTCGCTGCGTGCGTTTGCTCTACGGCGATCCCATGCAAGAAACTCGCTACGACGGCGACCCCGTCGTGCGCGCGCGGGAGTTCGTGCGCGCGGGAGCGCGCACGTTGCATGTCGTCGATCTCGATGGCGCGTTCGGAACGGGTGAGAATCTCGCCGCACTGCGGGCGATCTGCGCGGGCGTCGATGCCGCGGTCCAGACCGGCGGTGGCATCCGTACGGCCGCCGACGCAGACGCGCGTCTTGCGGCGGGAGCGCACGCGATCGTACTCGGCACGATGATCGTCGAAGCGCCGGCGATCGTGCGCGCGATCGTCGCGACGCACGGCGAGCGCGTCGTCGGCGGCGTGGACGCGCGCGGCAACGAGGTTGCGGTGCGGGGCTGGCTCGCGGGGTCGGGTCGCGATCGCGATGCCGTGGTCCGTGAGTTGCATGCCTGGGGCGTCGGACGGATCGTGTATACCGAGATCGCGCGGGACGGCGCGGGGTCGGGTTACGACGTCGCGGCGCTCGCACACGTCGGGTCGCTGACGCCGATGCGCGTGACCGCGAGTGGCGGCGCGAAGACGCTCGACGATCTCTACGCGCTCGCGGCAGGCTCTGGTCCGACCGTCGATCGAGCGATCGTGGGGCGCGCGATCTACGAGCGGACGATCGACGTCGCCGAGGCGATCGCGGCGTTCGCGTCGCGGCCGGTGTAAACGCGCGGGACGGTCGCGGGTAAGCGCGCGACGAGTTCGTAGCCGATCGTTCCCGCCCGCGCCGCAAGTTCGTTCGCGCCGATGGTCTCCTCGCCGTCACGGCCGATCAGCGTCACCGTATCGCCCGTCGCGACGCGTGGCACGTCCGTAACGTCGACGAAGGCCATGTTCATGCAGATGCGGCCGACGATGGGCACGCGAGTGCCGCGCACGATCACCTCGCCTGCGCCGGAAAGCGCGCGCGGCAGACCCTCGGCATAGCCAATCGGCAACACGCCGATGCGCGACGGTCGCGAGGTGACGAAGGCGCACCCGTACCCGACGCTGCGCCCGGCTTCGACGTCGCGTACGACGACGAGTTTTGTGCGCCATGCGAGCGCGGGTTCGAGCACGAGCGCCTTGCCGATGGCGTCGCGCGTCGCTTCCGAGGGCCAGATGCCGTAGGTTGCGATGCCGGCGCGAACGAGATCGAGGCGCGCGTATGGGTAGAGCATCGCGGCTGCGGATGCGGCGGCATGACGCACGATGCCGCGGGCGGCAAAGCGTTCGCGCGAGGCGGCCGTCGCGGCGTCGAATCGCGCGAGCTGCTCGGACGTGTACGACGATTCGAGTTCTTCGGCTGCGGCCAAGTGTGTGAAGGCGCCACGCAGTTCGAGCGCGTCGTCGTCGGCGTACCGGACGAGAGCCGCGGGGGCGTCGGTCGGATCGAGACCGAGCCGCGTGACGCCCGTATCGATTTTCGCATGTACGTTCGCGCGCATCCCGATCGCGCACGCACTGCGAGCGAGATCGCGCGTGAAGGCGCCGGTATTCCAAAGCGCGATCGCGGCGCGTGCGCGCACGGCGACGGCGAGGTCGCGCGATTCGATCGGGCCGAGGATGAGAATGGGCGTCGGCAAGCCCGCGTCACGGATGGCGACCGCTTCTTCGATGCGGTAGACGCACACCATCGCAACGTCGAGGGCAATCGCGCGTGCGACTTCGACGAGTCCGTGGCCGTAGGCGTCGGCCTTTACGACGGCCGCGTAGCGCGCGGGCGCGATCGTGGCGCCGAGCGTCGCGACGTTCCGGCGGATCGCGCCGAGATCGATTTCGATTCGTGCGATCAACGCGTCATGCCGGGAGCTGCCGCCGCACGATGAACGCAACCGGCCAGCCGAAAAAGACGACGTGCGCGATGATCCCATTGAAGAAGAGCGCCGAATTCGGCAGCACGTAAATGTTGGCGTAGACCTCGATGAGCTGCATCGCGATCATCACGAGCAGGCCGAAGACGGCGCCCGAGATCGCCGGGCGTTCGCGGACTTGCGGCGTTCGTGCGGCGACGTAGGCGTACCCGATGCCCCAGGCCACCGCGACCGCGATGTGAACGGCGAAGCCGACGAACACGGCATTCGGCGCGGGTTCGGTGGCCTTGCCGAGCGCGCCCGAGGCGACGTACCGGTAGAAACCGGCGACGGTCGTGACGTGGCCGATTGCGACCAGGGTCACGAGCAAATAGCAATCGATGAGAACCGCCCCAACGAGTCCGGCGAGGGCGCCGGGAATCGCGAACGCGGGCGATAGCGAAGTTCGTGCGTGCATCACACCCCGCTTCGCCGGATTTACGAGGCGTGCCCGCGAACGTTAGCTGTGTGGGAGGCCTTCCGTCGCGCAAGCGGACGCGTTCGAAGTTCGATCAACGAGGATTTTGGCTCTTCGATCTGCTGCAAGCTTTGTGGCTGATCGCAACTTCGTACATTGTCGGCGTCTTCGTGTACCTGGTGCTCATCCGGTTGAGCGAATTGCCGCATGGGCCGCTCTGGCCCGAGGAGTTTCGCGCACCACTCGCCTTCATACTCATCGTCGCCGCAACCGTCGTCATCATGATCCCCTACTTTCAAAAAGAGTGGGATCGTGGTTTACGGATGTTCTCCATCTTTACGGCGCTCTTCTTGCTCGCGTTCGCGACGCTGAGCACGACGGGGCTCGTCGATCCGAAGATTCCGCTCAACTTCATCTCGCATTGGATCGTGGAGCCGCTGCGCCGCTTCCTGCGCTTCTGATCTCGACTTCTGGCCGGAAGTAACACGCGCGCGAGCGACGAAGCGAAGGCGATGGTTCGTCTGTGTAGCATTCTGTGTGTCGCACTTCTGCTCGTATTGTCGTTTCTGCGATGGTCGCCCGCGCAAGCCGGAACCACGGGCGGGATCGTCGGTCGCGTGACGGATGCCCGAACGCACGCGCCGCTCGCCGGTGCTCGCGTCAACGCGGTCTCGCCGTCGCAATCGGTCGCGACGACGACCGACGCGTCGGGCGCATTCCGGTTCATCTCGCTCGCGCCCGACACGTACGTGCTCAGCGTCGAACTCGCGACGTATGATGCGGAGTCGCTTTCCGGCGTGACGGTGCTCTCGGACCAAACGCAGACGGTGCCGATCGCCCTATCCAAAATGCTCTCGACGATCGGCTCGACGCGTGCGCGTGCATCGAGCGACCTCATCAAGCCCGGCACGACGAGCGACGTCTATTCCGTTAACGCCGCGGGTGCCGAAGCCGCGCAGGCGCTCGGCGGGCCCAGTGGACTCAACAGCGCCTACAGTGCGATCGCGTCGGTGCCGGGCGTTAACGTTCAACAGGGCCAGCAGGGTTGGTATCAGACGGTCAGCATTCGCGGCGGCGATATCGATCAAGTCGGCTACGAACTCGACGGAATTCCCGTCAATCGCGTCTACGACAACGCGCCGCAAACGGTGCTCTCGAGCATCGGTCAACAAGAGCTTCAAGTCTACACGGGTGGAACGCCCGCGAGTGCGGATGCATCGGGCATCGCGGGCTACGTCAATCAAGTCATCCGCACCGGCACGTATCCGGGGTTCGTGCAAACAAATATCGGTCTCGGTGCGCCCAGCTTCTATCATAAGCTCTCGTTCGAAGCGGGCGGCGCGACGAAGGATCGGCTCTTCTCATATTATGTCGGGCTGGCGGGCGTCAATAACGATTACCGTTATGCGGATCAGTTCAATGGTGTGAGCGATCCGCATCTGTTCTACCCCGTCTACATTCCCGGCCGCTTCAACCTCTACGACGGGACGGCGGGCACGATCAACTACGCGCCGGGCACGACGTATTCGATCGCGACGACGACCGATCGCGAGAACGTCGTCAACCTGCACCTCGGGATCCCGCACAAATCCGGCGGCGGTCGCGACGACGTACAACTGCTCTATCTCACGAGCGAAGTCGTTGCGAAATACTTCAGCAGTATTTCCGATCAAGGCGGCCCGGCCAACGTCGCGCAGGCCGTCGGCGGAGACGGCAACGCGTTCTTCCACGACGGCTACACGTATACGGGCCCGCTCTACGCGCCCGTCGATCCGAGTAAAGTCGTCCCGGTAAATTTTCCAAATTATCGCCCGGGCTCTCGCCCCTTCGAAGCGCGCGCCTCGAATTTCGATCGCGATTACTCCGACAACGGGGTTGCGCTAGCGAAGCTTCAGTACCAGCGCAACTTCAGCGCGTCGTCGTATCTGCGGCTCTACGGCTATACGGAATACTCGAACTGGTTCATCGGCGGACCCGCGAACGCGCAGTTCACGAACTACTACGGAGCCGAACTCAACGACTACGAGTTGCCCAGCCACACGTTCGGCTTCAACGCGAATTACTCGAACCAACTCTCGAACAAGCACCTCCTCTCGCTGACGGGATCGTATACCGCGGCGCAGGTGCGGCGCGCGTTCTCCTACGGTTTCCCGGGTAACACGCCGGGCTACGCGTTCACGAACCTCGTCGACGCGAGCGGAAACTGCTACGACGCGGGCACGGCGGCGGTCGCGAGTTGTTTTGTTAGTGCATCGCGCGGCGCGTTCCCGACCGTCGCGCCGGGGATGCTGCAACCCGGCTATGCGCTTCCCACGGGAACGGTCGCCGTGACGTCGCCGAGTGGTGCCCAGGCGAGCGCGCAGTGGCTCGCGACCGACGCAGGCTTCGTCAACACGCGGCTCAACCGCGTGTCGCCGGCGTTCACCGCGGGTGCGGTGACGGATCAATGGCGGCCGAACGACAGGCTCACGCTTACGATCGGCGCACGTGTCGAAAATTATGACGATCGCCTCTCGGATACGAGCGGCGGCGCGGCGCGTGCGTTTTGGTTCAACGCCTACAACAACGAGTATTGCTACAAGCTCGGCGGCCTAACGCCGCAGAGTTACGGCCCGGGCGCGACCGATGCGGCGTGCGCGGCGAAATTCGGCGCCGGATACCGGCAGGCGAACCTGCGCAACGAACAGGCGAAGAACATCACCGCGACGATCTTCCAACCGCGTCTGGGCGCGACGTATAGCCTCTCGCCGGATTCGGTGCTACGCGGATCGTTCGGCATCTACGCGCGTCCGGTCAATACATCGTGGGTGCAGTACGACGCGGTCAATCGCGATCTCGCGAGTTTTCTCGGCGCGAACTTCCTCTCACTCGGATACAACACGCCGATTCACAATTTGCGGCCAGACACATCGTACAACGCCGACTTCTCACTCGAGCAGCACCTGCACGGCACGGACGTGTCGTTCAAACTCACGCCGTTTTATCGCAGCACGCGAAATCAGCTTCAGCCGGTGCCGATCGGTGTCGGCGGTGTGGTCGCCGGTTTCAACGTCGGGCAGCAGACGTCGTCGGGCGTCGAATTCGCGCTCAAAAAGGGCGACTTCGGGCGCGACGGGCTCGCCGCGCAGCTCGCATACACGTATACGCATAGTCGCATTACCTATAAGGATTTCCCCTCGGGCACGAACGTGGTCGACGGTCTCAACCAATACATCCAGGAATACAATTCCTACACGTCCGCCTGCGCGACCGTCACGAGAGCGAATGCTGCGATCTGCGGTCTCGCGCCCGGGAGCACGAATGCAAATGCCGCTCCGACCTTCGCATCGACGGATATGGCGAGCGTGCCGGTACGCAATCCCTACTACGCGTCCGCGCCGCAACCGCTACTGGATCGCAACGGCGAATACACGACGTACGATCAAATCCCGCAGCCGTTCACGGGCGAAAACGGCTACGAAACGCCGCACGTCGCGTCGCTGACCCTCAGCTACAAGCACAAACGCGCGACGATCACGCCGAGCCTTACCTATAGCTCGGGCGCGAGATACGGCTCGCCGCTCGCGTATCCGGGTTACGTGCCGTCGGGATGCAAGTCGATTGGTGCGGCGGCGGCCGACGGCACCTTTGCCGCCGACCCGAAATCCTGTGGCGGCTCGGGTCTCAGCGGCAACACGTTCCTCCTCACACCGGACGCCTTCACGGGTAAATTCGATACGCTCGGAGCATTCGATCAGCCGTCGCGGCTCACGTTCAACCTCGCGGGGTCGTACGAAGTCAGCAAAGGCGTGAAGCTCTCCCTCGCGCTCACCGGACTCGTCGACTCGTGCTTCCAGCGCGGCTACGCATGGGACGACAAGAACATCTGTGTGTATTCGCAGCTTTCGTCGGGCGGCGCGGGCCTCGGGCCCTCGGGCAACTTCTTACCCATTGCAAACACGCCGGTCG
>JAABUQ010007761.1_pt1 | contig 15368 bp, 15 predicted proteins | sample 5560001 | NCBI WGS metagenome assembly JAABUQ01 (sample SAMN10711888, study PRJNA513371) | rock metagenome | isolation source: Antarctica rocks | place: Antarctica: Victoria Land, Finger Mt nord | collected 2015-12-18 | reverse complement strand
GAAATTGGACCTAATGGACTGCGGATCATCGTGTGGTAGTTGAAGAAAGTAGGTGGTTTGGAAGGGAAATTTAATGCGTGACGCGAATTTCCGCGTTTTCGCGAAAACTTTTGTCCGGGTACTGTAGTCAGAAAGCCTGGCATGATGGTAAGTCCTGATCATACCCGGCACACATTCCACTATACCGAAGAAGAGAATGACGACTATCCCAAGGAATTTGATGAAGTCCTTCGTCTGGTGTGAAAGTCGCAATCAGCATTGAGGCCATCTTATATCACGGAGAGAGTGGGCTGACCATTTCTTTCAAGCAGGGTATCTGGAGCTGCACTTCAGTATGGACGGGCTAGAGATACGCTGCGGAACATGTGCGTACCAGGGTCCCAAAGAAGGGTATCAGACTTAGAAGTGCGCATATTCGTGGTACGAGGAACAGCGCTTCCAGCGACAATATGTCGAACGATATGTCGATGATATGATCGCTGTCCTTGGACAAGCCAACGATTCCTATGATGCAGTGGCATCGAACTTTAGCCAAAGATTACTGTCGCAACTAGAAAACAACGCTTCACATACTTGAGATGAAGAAGGCAATGCCGATGGCAATAACTATTATATCCCACAAACTCCAGAAGTCGGCTGCGTAGAAGAGTGTTCCGGCATCCTTGAATTCGCCAAACTCGTCGCAAGCAAACGCCGCTATCCATATGTATAGCAGGACTTCAGTAGCAGTGATTTTCCGTGGATTTCGCTCTACCAAGACGGCGTAATAGAGGACTAGAAAGATAGCGAAGAAGAGGGACTCAAAGGCTTTCTGGTACTTGGGGACTCGTAGTCTGCAAAAAGGATCGGCTCTCCTGCAAATACATTAGCCTCTTCTTGAGTAGTGTCTGGCACCCCACAGCTGCTGCATTGACCACTCAGAAGATACTCAATCCGGTCGTATGGCAATACTGTACAATCTTCTGCCGACCAGTAGATGGATGATTCACATCTCGCGGAAAACCCGAATTAGGCAGCTGTGTTGCCCGCAGCTCGACCCCATGAAGTAATATATATTCCAAGGTTGGAGTTAAGATACCCGCCACTGCTCAGGCATAGCGATGTACATACCGTTTGTTGTATATCTGGGCGTGCTTCTTGGTGCTGACGCTCAAAGTATCCCAGAAGACAATGTTCCCAGACCAGATGTCATCTACAATTTTCTGAACAGCCCTCTGGCTAAGAAACTTCTTAGCATCCGCTATTGCCGCTATCTCCAAGGTGTTCAGACCAACAAAGGAGACAGTAGGGTCCTCGTTTGCGAAGTCTAGCGTATGCGCATGATGGTGATGTTCAAATTGGCGTAGACCAGGGCGCTTGGAAACTCCAATTTGGTTTCGTAGAAGAGGAGAGTGCTCGCCTATGTCGCCATCCTTGGCCTTCGGACGAGCAAGGCCAGACTCACCAACATCATTCGACTCCGAAGATTCAGAACGTAGACCATTGGGTCCCGGCAGCTCGTGCAGCAGATAGTCAATGGCTTCCTTCTCCGACAGGTGGGTCAAGAACCTCCAAGCAACAATCTCACATGCATGACCACGAGTCTCCCATATTCCACGGTCATCGTTCTCAATATTTGCGAAGTGCCATTTAAGTATCCTACTGATGCTTAGTCCTATGCTAAAAACATTCGAGTACAAAAAGCACCAACAGCAGAGCTGAGACAACTTCCAGATGATGACAAGTATCAGAGAGCGCATTGATGAGAGGTCTCAATATGTGCCCCACAGAGGCGGTCCTAAGCTGTTCGAATGTATGTGGAGCTTGGATGACATCCATGAGATAGGTCGAGAGATCGTTACAAAGTATTATGAGAGACTCGTCATCCTCGATGGCGGGCGGAGGGGGGAGCCAGTCTGATTGACCAGTCCGTGGGCCTTCTGATGAAGGAGTTTGAGGCATATACATAGGTGTAGGCATTGTTGTCTAGAGAATCGCAAGCCAAAATCTGCAGGCGTTCTACCTGCCCCAACACTGCACCAAAAGCACAGATTTTCACGGAGAGAACAGCCATAGGGAACACAACGATCTGGCCTTGCATGAAACAAAACTTCTGAAGCCAAATGCTTGGCATCTGATTAGATTAAATAAAGATCTGTCTGAAGATCCACGCCGGCAAGCAGGGCCGAGAGATCGACCGATAGGCGCATGTCCTTCATAATCTTGACACATGTGATGGTTTCACTCGAAGGAAACAGCATTCAAGATTCCTGCTCTTGCACTTCTTCACTTTTCCCTTCTTCACACTCTTTTACTGTCTTGTCAGCTGCCACTCATTTCTCGGTCTCCCACTGACTTCCACCAAATACCAATTACATCTAATTGATTATTTCTTTTCTAGCGGTTCTGCAAGTCTCACGCCAGAGTACCGCCGACCGCCTTGCTGTCGAGATTCGCACAGCTATGTTCTCCGTCAGCCACTCCTTCTCTCTGCGGGGTTGTGACTTGGACTGACCATCGTCTTAGAGACTTGTCCTCGCGCTGGTGGCGTTCTACGCATGCATTGCATCAGCAGTGCAGCCCATCAAAGTTCAAGGATCCGATTTTGTGAACAGCGTGACTGGAGCTCGACTACAAATTATCGGCGTTGCGTATGCTCAACCTTTGGTCTTTTCTGTGGGACGGGATCGACTGACAGCTTGAAAAAATGTAGATATCAACCCGGAGGCTCGTCTGGTTTCAAAGGGGGGTCTGACCCTCTAAGTAATGGGACACTCTGTCTGAGAGATGCTGCATTGATGCAGCAGCTGGGGGTCAACGCCATCCGCGTCTACAACCTGGATCCGACAGTCAACCATGATGAATGTGCCTCTATCTTCAATGCGGTCGGGATCTACATGCTCCTGGACGTCAACTCCCCGTTGGGCGGAGAAAGTCTGGTACCTGGAGCACAGCTTGCAGGCTCGTATAATGCGGACTATCTCAGGCACATATTCGCTGTGGTAGAAGCCTTCAAGGACTATGACAATACACTAGGCTTTATCGGAGGGAACGAGGACATGGTAAGTACATCTCTTAGCCCTATCTGAGCGTTTCAAGAAGCTTCAATCAATGGTTTAGCAGCAACGCTCTATAGACATGTCTCATCCTAGCCAGAGAAAGAAACGCTGACTCCGAAAATTCCTCAGAATGATATTGCAAGCGGAGGCACTGTTCCGCCATACCTTCGAGCGGTGACCCGAGATCTGAAGAACTATATTGCAAAGAACGCAAAGCGAACCATACCAGTCGGCTATTCGGCCGCAGACGTCCGAGAGATCCTTGCGGATTCTTGGGCTTATCTATCTTGTGATATCAATGGGAAATCTAATGACATGTCTCGGATTGACTTCTTAGGCTTGAACTCTTATTCTTGGTGCGGATCGACTGCGACTTTCGAGACATCGGGGTATAACGTTCTGATGGAGCAATTCTCCAACACAACGATCCCGGTAAGCCGACAACTCGACAGAGGAAATCTCTCGTTCCCTCGAAAAGATAAGTGGTTCATAAGCGGCTGACTTGTTCACTGTCTGTTTTTAGGTTTTCTTCTCGGAATACGGCTGTAATAAGGTCCTGCCACGTGTCTTCGATGAAGTGCAGTCCTTGTATGGCCAGCAAATGACGCAGGTTCTGAGTGGAGGTTTAGTCTACGAATACTCACAGCAGACGGATGAGTTTGGGCTGGTCTCGATCTTCGATAATCACACAGCGCAGCTCATGGTCGACTACGACAACCTGCAGAAGCAGTTCAACAAATTGGATGTGAAAGCCCTCGGATCGGGCAACACAACAGCGACTAAGTTGACGTCTCCAACTTGCACGAGCAGCCTGATTTCTTCTGGGAGCTTCAATAACACCTTCACCATTCCCTCTATCCCATCTGGTGGACAGAAGCTTATCGACAACGGGATCAGCAGTCCCAACAACGGCAAGATGGTCCCAGTTACCCAGACTAAGGTGGCTCATGCCGTGTACGCCTCCAATAACAAGGAGATTAGCAACCTAGCCATCCGACCTCTCCAAAATGACCAAAGTAATGCTCCCAACGGCCAGGACACTTCAGGGCCGTCTTCGACTTCTAGTGGCGCAAGTCCCACGCCCACCAAGCCATCGGGCTCAGGACGGGTTGAGATGGGATTGTCCGCCGTTCTTGGGTCAGCGGCTCTGTTTTTGGCTTTTCAGTTCTTCTAGGAGCTGCGATATGAATATGATAGATGACTCGATGGGATTCCTACCTTCATACTGCTGGCAGCGGCCGAAATGCATTACTGGACTATATTCTCGTACATACTTGGACCGCTTGGGGTTTGCTGCTGTTAGGGAGAGGAGTTGTCGGTGCCGTGTCTGTACGTTTAGCCTGGAAGCGTTTGTTCATTAGATTCGAGCAATAGCATCAACCTTATCATGAGGAAACGTTGATAAACTGAATGCTTGTACCCATTGATCAGTAGACGTTCTTATGAGCGCGAATCACCCTCAAGATCTGTCCCAAACCACCACAGCCTCAGCCATCGACGATCATGCCGCCTTAGCTCAGAGCAGCAAGCACAAACGTGCCGTCTAGAACAAACCCCCCATGCAACCCCCTCACCCACAGCGCCCTTCCAAATGCAACGATTCTTTCCCCACCACCCACCACACAACCCGTTCCCCCTTAATCGTCTCACTCAACCACCAACCGCGTACTCATCAACTCATCCACATACGCCCGCTCACTGCGCCTCCTCCCCGCCTCCTCTTCTTTCACCAACACAGCCAGCACCTCCACCGGCGGCGCCAAGCCCAGCCTGTGGGCACGCTTCCAGCGCTTCAGCCGCGCGACGCCGATGCAGGGCCCGTATTGCGAGGAGAGGTCGAAGTGCCGGAGGATCTTCTCGTGGAGGGAGAGGCCTTGTTGGTGGACTATGGAGCGGTCAGGCGATGAGGCTGGGGAGGGGATGGGGAGGGAAGGTAGATGGGGATAAAGGCAGGGGAAAAGGCAAAGGGAGGAACAACAACCTCGTGGAGCTTTCCGCTCATCTTCTTTAGCTTTCCAATACGCTTTTATCTGCTTCTCCGGCACCTTTCTTGCTTTCTCATCGAGCTCGTCAATCTGCGGGTGGCCTTGTAGGCGGAAAGCGAGGCCCTGGTCGGCATTCGGGATTTCGGTTATTTCTCCATTAATCGCTGCGGGGCCGGATGATGAGACGGGTTCGGGAGAAGGGGTCTGTGCGGTGGGGAGGAGCTTGGTGGGTTGGGAAGCGGGAGTCTTGTCCAGGTTCTTGGACGAGAGGGGGAGGGAGGGTTTGGTGACTTTGTTGGAGCGGGGGCCGAAGGCGAGGGTTTGTTGGGCGTGTGGGGCGGAGGGTTTACGCCGGGTGGGTGGCATGGTTGTTGGGCTGTTGAGGTTGGGGGGAGGTGTATTGTCGATGATGCTTTATAGAATTGAGGATTGGTAAATCGATGTTTCAAGGGTTGGTATGACGTTTTGAGACGCGCTTAGGGTTGCCGGGCAACGCTTCAATCACCTTAATTTTCACTCACGAGACATCGGATTCATTCTTACTCTTTCAACATGGATATCGTTGGCGATCACTAGTATGCTACTATTATTATGCTCTTGCCATCGATCATATTCGACAACGTAATCCAGAATGTTTGCCCAGCTATCATGTAACCTGGAGCGATATCCTCCGGAAGCTTCCTCGAATTCAGATGCTTCTCTTCCACATGTCTCTGAGTTGACGACGGGTTTCGATAGCGATGTCGATTTGCAGAGCTCCTTTTCTCTTGGTACCCTCTCAGGCCAGAAGGCTGACTTACACGTTGTCATCTCGTGATCTCCACAGGTGCATAATATTTCTAAATAGTCGACGAAAATGGCCAGCTACTTCAAACAATGCGAATTGAAGCACTCAATCCACGGCATGTTTGGAAGAACGTAAAGATAAAAAATTGATGGACTGCATCAGTAGTGAGGACCAATAGCTGAACATACATACCCTTGAAGCATTCTTCTCACTCCCTCAAAAAACCGAAGAGCTGGGCTCAAAGAAGTTCCTGAACACATGTCTGATACCAAGAACCCCTAGAAAGTGCACCGTGCCGGCGCATAGGGTATGCAGCCGCTAAAATAGAACCGTGTATCTGGCTTAAAGAGTTGCGAAGTCGTATACAGAGGCACATTAGAGCCGCCCGCACAGTGGGGCTTCGCACTGCTTTCAAGCCTTGTTTTGATAGAGACCGCCGGTGCGGCCACCCTCGCTGACTCGACACTTGGATCCATCAGAGGCTGCACTTCTAGGAAGCCGCGACAGGATGGCCGAGGGCAAATTTCGATTCGAGTGGATACAAGCTTTGTGCGAAGGACCTTGAGGGACTGCGTAGTCGTAGGTGTGTTGGTTGATTACTCAGTCTGGCACCGTCAGGAAATGGTCTCTCTCGTTGTATCTTCCCACTACACAGTCAAAGTGTCTTCGTGAATTAATTCCTGCTGCATTTCATGCGGGCCAAGCCCTGTTATCGTGCTTGCTTGACTTGTACCACTGCGTTGGCGTGGCTTTCTGCTACATACAGGACTGTCCTCAACTAATATTCTCGATCCTTAGGAAAAGGCTACGTTTTACTGCAGATTTTCACTTGAATGCATTTCCAAGATCTGAACGTTACTTGACCCGCAGCTAATGCTTCGCTATCAATGGCCTGCTTAACTTTATCTTGGTTCTCTACCACGGGATATCTAAAACAAGCTTCCCAATCGAGGTGCGAGATTCGTGCCCACCCTCTGGTCCTGCTTGGAACCACCAATAATGACATAGTGCCTCGAGAGGCTGGCTCAAGATAGCATCGCGCCACTAATGCGGCCGGTCAAGTCCCCTCGTCCCGTCAAATCGCAGCCTCGTAGGTACTTCGGCTGTGCATGAATAATTCTTTTCGATTGGTGGAGAACCATCTGTGATCACCAGAAGCACATGCAGGGAGTGGAGGCGGCCATGTCCCAGACAGATTTCGGATAGCCGACCCCAGAATCAAATACTTACATATGCTCAGAGGCCCCTTTCGGCACGTATGACTTCCCGCAACTGTGGATATTATGGACCAAATCAAAAAGTTTTCTCGAAAGGTTTTTAAAAGTGGTTCAGCTCAGCAAGCTTGCTTTCCTGAAGGCATCAAAGAACTGCATCCTTGCCCCAATGCGGTTGTCGATGTCTGTTTCATTCATGGCCTCACAGGCGACAGAGAGAAGACCTGGACCGCAAATGGTAATAAAAAATCGTGGCCAGAGCTCCTACTGCCCACTCGCTTGCCGAACGCGCGAATCTTAACCTGGGGCTACGATGCCTATCTGATGCGTGTGAGCAGGGCTTCAGAAAACTGCTTGACCGATCATGCGACCAACCTCCTTACTGACTTAACCAACGACCGAAGCGCTAAACAGGCCTCTTCGCGCGGTCTGATATTTGTGGCACATAGCTTGGGCGGCCTAGTGTGCAAGGAGGCTATATTGATGTCGAGAAATAACCCCGAGTCACACCTTAAGTGCATTTTCCAACATACAAAGGCGATCGCATTCATGGGAACACCTCACAAAGGCAGCTGGATCGCCGACTGGACCAAGATTCCGATTGATACCCTCGGAGTTGTGAAGTCCATCAATACAAAGCTGCATTCTGTCCTCCGAACGCAAGACTCGTACCTTTCATCTTTACACGACAGGTTTTGCAATCTGCTTCGAGATCTCCCAGTCAACGATCATCGCAGGCTTCATGTGACGTGCTTTTATGAAGAATTAGGGATGACTGGGTACGGCAAGATTGTCTCGAAGGAGTCCGCGACATTTGATGGCTACAGTCTGTTATCAATTCGTGCGGATCACAAAGACATGGTCAGATTCGCGGAAGGAAATAATGGATTTGAAAGACTGGCGGGAGAGCTTCTCCGCTGGACAGGTGAGCTGGATGAAGTTTCGCTCGGTAAGCATATGGTTGTGCGAGATTCACCACAGGAGCGCATATTAGCTAGCTCAGATGGTATGTAGAAAAGACGGCCAAGATCTCATGTTACTCACACTAATGCCTTACTTTGCAATAGGTAATTTCTTCCCAAGTGAAAAACTCTGCTCGGGGTTCGAGGATCGTGACGGTGTGATGGAGGAATTAAGGAAGAAGATACACTCCATCCAGAACGATAACGAAATGCCTGTAGGACTGTTGCACGGTGTTCCTGGGATAGGGAAAACACAGGTGTGTCTCAAGTTTGCTAAGACTTTGAAAGAGAGGTCAGTACGTACGTACAATAAATTCTTCGTATCACTGATAGTTTCAGTTATCCCTGGATTTGGTTGGTCAATGCCGAGAGTCAAAGGTCACTGAACCATGACTATGCAGATATCGCCAGTGACCTCGGTCTTCGATCCATTAACGACTTTGAAGATCAGGCCTCGGCACAAGACCATGAGAAGGCCTCGCAGCCCGAGAGAACTGTTGGCGAGATTGTGAGAAAAAAACTGTCCAGGACCAAAGTTCACTGGGTACTCATTTTCGACAATCTCAAGAGTACCACGACGATGGAGTTCAGCGATTACCTACCAAACAGCACTAACGGCATCGTGCTAATATGTGCGCCTCATTCCACCGCCGAATTCAACACCGATGCAAATTTCGCATACCATGTGCCTAAACTAGGTATAGGTTATCTAGAGAAAATCTTTTGGAGCTCTATGGACAAGCAGAAGTCGGAAGGCGCATCGAGCAAAGAGCTCTCTCTCTCTGTCCAGGTTTTGATCAGGACTTTAGAATGCCATACTCTGTCGGTTCGTTTAGCTGCAAGGTATGTGGCCACTGACAGTGGCCGCCGACCAACACTGAAAGATGTCGGGGCGTACATCGCGGCCTTTCAACACAAGGGAGGCGATCTTCCACCTCAACTTCGCGACATACTTAAACCTCTATGGCAGAGTTTCAAGCTCATCATCGATAGATTGAAGGAAATAGACGAAGAGAAATTCAAAGACGCCATAGCGCTTTTGCGACTTAATACTTTGTTTTCGTATAATTATCTTCCAAGACGACTCTTCGACGAGGTCATCAGAGATACTAGCTGTGGATTAGATTTTCTAAGTAGTAGCCTGAGGTTCTTGAAGGCGGCTGAGGTGCTCGCGGCATCGGGCTTGCTAGTGGAAGAGAGAGTCGAACAGGAGCATGGCACCTCAATGCTTCAAGTGCTCCATCGCTGCGCACGTGTGGGTATGTGGACCGAGGAAAGTGCAGAACGCACCAAAAAAGGGCAGTGGCGCCTCGCAATTCGAGTTCTCGGTGGCTCTATTCCTTCAGGATCCAGACAACAAGAGATCGATTTCCGAAGAATTATTGTGCCACATATTGACGCCTGTCTTGGGAATTACGCTGACCCGTGCAGCTTACTCCTAGATGGTAATCTGGATTTGGGGCTCGCAATCAAGATTTTATTGGACTTTTCATGGGTCTATCTGGAGAGTGGGCGTTTTGGCGACTCCAAAGCATTGCAGGATCGAGCCAGCACCAAGGCAGAAGCTGCTTTTGGTCCCATGGACGAGCTTACCCTAAGAGCAAACAGGGAGCTCGCTCTCAGCCTCTACATCCTTGGCGAATCGGAAAGATCATTACAGCTCCGCGAAAGAGTGTACGAAGAGAGCAAGCGGAAGTGCTCCCTCGAAGAATCGGAGGTTTCCCTGGAGCACACACACGGGTATGCCAGGCGCTTTTACAATGCCGCTGCAGATCTCGCGGTTAGCTATTCGCGGCATGTAGCACATCGCAAGGAGGCTTTACAACTGCGACGTAAGGTACTCACGTTCGCGGAAGCTGCATTAACTTCATCCAATCATTCTGATGCCGATAAAAGACAGCTCCTGAAGGCCAAGCGTGACTATGCAATGAGCTTATTCGAATTCGACGAACGTAAAGAAGCTTTGCGGCTTCGTGAAGAGGTTTGTGCCTCTCTGAATGACGAAGGGCACGGTTACGCCTGGAACGCTCGCCGCGACCTCGTTGTCAGCCTAATTCAGACCGGGCAGGTCGTGAGAGCTACGAACCTCGCGGAGGAAATCCTCGCCGACCGAAGGCAGAGACTAGGCGATGACCATCCCGACACTTGTGTCGCATTAGCTACTCGAGCAGCGGTCTTCCTGAGATCTGAGGAGAACGAGGAAGCCCTGACCATTCTACGCGAGGTTGTTGACAAGTTCACTATCATTTGGGGACATGACCATTTGATGACATTACATGCTCGCATCGATCTGGGGAAAGTATTACTTAAATTGCAAGAAACCCATGAGTCTGCGCTTGATGAAGCCACGGAAATCCAGCGGGAAGTGTTTGAGACGATGAACCGAAATCTAGAACCGAGAAACTACGAAGTTCTTATGGCCCAGGTGCAGATGGCGCGGATAATTCAGTATCGAAATCCTGCCGTGGCTCGAATGAAGATGGAGTATGTGATTGGCGTCTTGCAAGAGCACGGTGATCCTTATTGTGATGTCGTCAAGCTGGGGTGTGTCGATTGCCTCATCGACTCGAATGAGCAACACGAAGCCGCCGAGACGCTCGAGACCATGGAGAATGGCCAAAACGATGTGCCAACTGCGTTGGAACTTAGAAGAATGTTAAAGCTTGCCGCCGTCTACATTAGCATCGCAGAAGATCGTAATCCGGCGTCGAACGACCCACTCGGCTCTCTCAAAGCGAGAACTCAGGATCCTGTAGACGACACGTCTTCGGTTTCTTGGAGATGCGCGTCAGCAACTTCCTCACAGAACATAAACACGGAAACTAGTTCCACAGAGACACTAGACGTGCCTCTCGATAACAGTATCGTATACCGCAGCTTCACAAGACAAGATCTGATCAGAATGAGCTGCGACCTTAGAAAGCGAGTTGTCGAAGTCTTGGAATCAGCGAACACTGAGCTTGAATGCGGTGACCACGAAGATCATACCGACATTATCAATGATCACTTCACTGCACGGGCTTATTACAGTCTGGCGCAGAGCTATGTAAGAGACTCGCTATTTCCCAAAGCGACCGTCTTGCAAAACAGGGTTCTCTTATATTATCAGTTGCACTGGGGTTCGGAGCACGGCAAGACCAAATATCATCAAAGGAGACTGGATGAGTGGAGCGAGCATAGTATGAAGGTTGATGTCATATCTGTTGCTGGGCAAATCGAAGAAGTTGAGGAGACGACTGGATTCTGAACGTGCGAATACAGAAGGGGTCTAACATAGAGCTAATAGCGTATACATCAACAAGCCTAGTCTTCGAGAAAACGCTGCCAGTTTCATCATGTGTATCCTAGGCTTCCGCGAGAAGCACTCGTCTCATCTGAACGCAGACGGACTAGCCATTGGTCAAAACGGATTCCGGCTCCGACGAGCTTGCTCTGCTCATCACTCCCGACATCTGACCACTATCACTCGACGACGGATCGACAAGGTTATTCATCATGTGATTACAGCGGCACTACTTTTGTTCAGAATTGTCGTCACGTATGGAGAGCTAGCAGACTCACACAAACCCAGCTTCCAGGGTTGCTTCTCGAAATCCGACACCGACAAAGCGGCCTTCGCTCGCGATGCCCGTTGCGTATTATATCCTCGTACTTCCAGGGTAAAGCAGTATGTCTGTTTCCATATTTTTTCAGGTAGTGACAACTCCTGTTTTCACATTTCCAATAGTCATTGTTTTCGTAATCCTGCTCCAAATTGCGAATCTCTTGGACAGATGGCTGTCTGGGCATGACGTTATGCTTATATGGGAGGCTATCTAGAAGAGTCAACGTCGACCTTTTAGCGGCAGCTGGATGCAGTGCCACACCTTTGAGTACGTGACCGATGGCTGGTTGACAAGATATGGGCAAAAACAAGGCTTTTGCTGAAGTCTTATGTACAAGGCCACCCGTTTATGCTTGCAGCCTAATCGCTGGTCTCCTGCCAAAAGCTCGGAGATCCCTCCCAAAAAGATTGAGTTCTTGGTGGGGATCGCATGGTTTGGCGCTTCGGGCATTTTTGTGACACCTCACGGTACTATAACTCACTAGTGGAAATAACATCAAGTCGGAGTTGCATACATGAGGCCAGCAACGATTTCCGTCATTGGGTAGGATTAGCGAAAATCAAGTCCAGCTGCATTGCGCATGATGTGGCTGCAGAAAGAAGCTGCAAGATAGCTATCATTCTTCCCAGCTACCAATGAGACCATTATTGGCTTTCGGGCTCCAAGTTCTTTTAGACATGCCAAGCATCGAATGCACCTTTTCGTATCGGCGCATAGGATCGAGGCCCAATCGCTGGGCACTCAAAACCGAGGTCAATGCTTTCTTCTCCCCTATTGCGCGGGGCTGAGTGGACGAGTTCAAGCGAAATAATGCCATGAATGATATCGAGGCTCAGGTTTATGACTATGTCGCAGGTCGTTGTACTCGTGTCAGTAAGTCCTGCCAAGCCCCTAGTCGAATGAGATTAGCACGCTGAATGCTCGCACCCAGCGGATGTACGGGCCTGTATCCGCTAGAGGCTTGGCAGGACTTACTAACGAGTATGAGTTGCTGGTCAAGCCAAGCTCTATCCGTGATTTCCTTACGGCGCTTCCCCTGTGCTGCGTTTTTGTCGCCAATGGTTTTCCTCCACTCATAAAACTGAGAAGTTCTGTCTGCTTCAGCCCACCATGTAATCTGGATATTCATGCTGCCCCCTCCTGTTTACCTACTTAGCCCACACATGTCTCGCCGCAGATTTCAAGAAAGTCCCCAACGACGATGAGATTGTATATCCCCACCCTGGTTTTTCCCCTCCTCTTGTCGTCCTAATATCCACTTAGGCATCCGAAACCACCACCAACCCCACCCTCAAAGGCCATAACGTTTCTTCCAAGATTGCGCAGTAAGCACTGCTTTGAGCCCTGCTCCCACCATGTCCATTCCCTCCGACATCACTCGGGCCTCCCACGCGGCCCTTTCAAGCCTGATAGATGCAGACATGACTCTCCGCTCCGGAACTGCCACCGATGCACCTGCCAACACGGGTGGTGTATCTGGAGCATCGAGCTCCACGGGCGCGACAAATGGAACTTCGAATGCTGTGAGTAGTAATCTGTCACCGACAAGCACAAGTTCGCAGGCTGGCGCGGCAGGCTAACCAACCGGGGTTGTGATGTTGGCGGAAGCTGCAGCGGCGGGAAATTTTGGAGTTGCTACTGTGTGTAAAAGGCGAAAAGCTTGACGAATGGTATCTCCAAGATTCTGGAAAAGTATATAGTAGGGGCAATGCTTCCCTAGTTGGATTCTTGATACGCGACCGTGAAGTCGCCAGTCCAACAGGCCGCTAACTCTCTAATCCGCATCTCTCATCTGTTGTGGTACCCCATCGTAAGCGTTCCGGGAATTCTGCAGCTACTTATTGGAAGAATCTTGACATCGGTCGGAGGATATTCGTTGAGACGAGCAATTTTCGCTGGAACCAGACACTCCCCGTCTAGAACTGCTTCTATGTCTTCATAACCTTTCCACGTCTTTAAGTATCTTGGGAAACACTCCTATACCTTCGTTCCCTAGCCCTGTTCCCACGGCCACTGCGTCAGCTCCCACAGCTAGCATGCGCCTATAGCCACCTCTGTCAAAGACTCCACCAACACCAATGACACTGATACGCTTCAGTTGCGCATACTCATCGAGCATAGATCTAATGATCCGAACGTTACCAAGAGCCAAAGGATGTAAAGCAGCACCGGCGAGGCCGCCAATACCTGAGTGAATCTGGGTGTTAGCATTCCACCTTTCAGTCAATGCAACAAGCAAAGAGGCATGCCTCGGGAATGCGTACTGCTGAGACATTGTTCGAGCTTCTTGAAAACCGCAGGAAGAGGTAAAGAGATGCCCAGAAATCTACTTACCAGCTCCGGTCTCAGAATTGAGGGCCGGGTTTAAGGAATCAGAAAGCACCAGACAGGAGCCAAGCGTGTTGGTCGTAGTAATGAAGGTAACAGGGCAGGGCTCCACAGCTCGTAGAGCAGAGATCATTGCAATGAACTGGTCCCGGTACGTGTAGGGAGGCAATTTGATACCAATCTCCAGTAATAGTGGACCATTGTCTCTGGCCGGTTTATCCGCTTGACTTGATCGCCGGACTTCTGTAGCTTCGGCTGCTAAGGCTTGCAGGTAAGCACTCAACTCTTTCCCCGAATACGCAGGTGGTTGTTTGCCGGCGACGTTAGGGCAGGCGAGATTAATTTCCATGAGTAGTCTGCTATGTGTATCGCTACTGAGACGGCGAATACGAGAATAGCAGCTCCGTACTTCAGAAATAGACCCTGTCACTGAGAAAACTACCGGCTTTTTCGTAGCAGTCTGATCCGTGGCGAGGATGTCGCGAACGATGTCAAGGTACTCAGCGAATGGTATGGGACTGTACACTAGAGTGTTGACACTTGAAACACCATGTGCACCGCCAGAAGCTGGTTTTGCTTGACCTTGGTCAGGACTGTGGTCAACGACGGAATGCTCTGTGTTGAGAGAGCAGAATTGATTCTTTCTAGCATCGTGAGGATAGCCCTTCGTCGTGCATGTACGGATGGTCACAGCACCAGTATATTGGCAATCGTATAGGCTTTGAATATCATCTCTGGTCGTAGCCCATGGTGTTGCTGAATTCAGCAAAGGAGGATGGAAATCTAGCGGCATCTTGGACAGAACTGCGGACAGGAAGAAATTCTCGAGATCGAAAAGGCAAGCAAGTATGAGAAGATTGATATTAGAAACCTACTATGCTAGTGCTAAAGGCGACCTAATTGATCAAAGATGTATTTCGGGGAGGATAATCTTGGCTGTCATCACTCTGCGATTCTCGCGTCATGTGATTCCAGATACCTCTATGAATCTGGCTGCATCAAAATGCTCATCGGCAGTACCAAGGCAGGATTATTAGTAGGATATTGAAGTAGTAGATAGATCGAAATTATCCATCGACGACACCCTAGACCTCCCCGTGCCCTAGGCGCCAGCCGCGTACGCCAGCCGCCCCCGCATCGTCATATCTCTGCAAAGATCGGCACAAGATCCATGAGATATCTCTTTTCTACATTTTCTCGCAATATCCAATCCAAGCTTGAAACCAAACCACCGCCATCATGCCCGAACCCATCAACAGCGGCAACGTCTACTCCTTCCTCAATGTCACCGAGTCCATGACCGCCTCCCTCCCCTCCACCCCCACCACCCCCCACCAGCACCTCCGCGACCCCTACGACGCCCTCGCCCTCCTCTCCCACGCCTGCATGATCGCCGTCGGCTTCCGCCTCACCGGCCTCGGCGACGGCCAATCTCCCAGTATCCCCGCC
>JAABUQ010007760.1_pt1 | contig 15369 bp, 12 predicted proteins | sample 5560001 | NCBI WGS metagenome assembly JAABUQ01 (sample SAMN10711888, study PRJNA513371) | rock metagenome | isolation source: Antarctica rocks | place: Antarctica: Victoria Land, Finger Mt nord | collected 2015-12-18 | reverse complement strand
TCTACAATACCAAACGGCTACATTCGGCATTGGGGTATCGGAGCCCTGTGCAGTTTGAGCATCAACACGCCCGCCAGGGTGTCAAAACGGCGGACTGAACCTGTCCACCCCATGGGGGTCACTCCAGCTATTCCCTGGTCGGTTTGATCATTTCGGCAGTGCGGCTAAGCCATTCGTGGGAAGAGGCGTTCTGGCGCGGCCGGCCCATAAAGGAGGGGACCGCCTATCCTTCGCCTCGGCTGGCATCGGCCGACCGCGGGCGCCCGGTTGTGCAAGGGCGCGATGCGGTCTGACCCAAGTGCGATCGCGCGGCCAGAACCGGTCCAAGATGGCGATCGCTCCCACGCCTCCTTTCGCGGCATCCTGAACGAGAACGACGCGGATGGCACGTCCGACCCATCGCAAGAAGCACCCGAATACTTTCGCGACCTGAACCTGGACCAAGTCGTCCAGGCGATTACGGCCGGCAAGGAGGAGTATCACCTCAAGCCTTTCTTCCAAACTCCGGTGAGGACGACCGACGCCATCCAGTACCGGCATGAGGTGATGCGCGATCTGGAAAACAGCCGTGTTCTCGAGTGCATCAAGGCGTTTGCGGAGGATCTGCGCCTGATGCACCAGAAACTCGCACTGGCAACCAAACTCTGCCACCGGTATCAGAAGGAGCGTTGGTTCCTTCACGCGGTGGAACTCTACTGCGCGACGGTCGGTGAGCTGAACGACCGGCTCTCGCGACTGAGGCTCTCCTCGCGTGGTCTGCTCGCCTTCCGGGGATACCTGGCCGATTACGTCGGATCGGAGCGCTTCACCTCGCTCCTCGCGACAACGACCAGGGTGGCACGCGATCTGGCCGAGGTACGATATTCCGTTCTCATCAAGGGCAACGGCTTCAAGGTAAGAAAATACGACTCCGAGCGGGACTACACCGTGCAAATCGTCGAGAAGTTCGAAAAATTCAGGCACGGCGCGGCCAAAGATTACAAGGTCAAGTTCAGCAATTCTGCCAGCATGAATCACGTGGAAGAGAAGATCGTCGATTTCGTGGCGCTTCTCAACGGGGACGTTTTCTTCGCTCTCAGCCGCTTTTGTACGGTCTATCGGGACTACGCTGACCCAGTGTTGGTGAGGTTCGACCGTGAGATACAGTTCTACGTGTCGTACATCGAGTATATGGGCCGGTTCAAACGAGAGCGTCTCGGGTTCTGCTACCCGTGTATGTCGGCCACCGACAAGGACGTGCACGCCAACGAGACATTCGATTTGGCACTTGCGACCAAGCTGCTCGCGACGGCCACGTCGATCGTGTGCAACGACTTCAGCCTGGCGCATCGAGAGCGCGTCCTCCTCGTTTCCGGCCCCAACCAGGGCGGCAAGACGACGTTCGCGCGCACCTTCGGGCAGCTGCACCATCTCGCGAGCATAGGCTGCCCCGTGCCCGGACGGGACGCACGGATGTTCCTGTTCGATGCGATGTTCACGCATTTCGAGCGGGAGGAAGACATCAAGAACCTAAACGGGAAGTTGCAGGATGACTTGATCCGCATTCATGACATCCTCGGGAAGGCAACGCCGCGCAGCGTCATCATCATGAACGAGATCTTCAATTCGACGACGTTGGCGGATGCGATCTTCCTGGCTCGGAAGGTGATCGAACGGGTCATCGAGCTCGACTGCTTGTGCGTCTGTGTAACCTTCCTGGATGAGCTCGCATCAATGAGCGACACGCTCGTCAGCTTGGTCAGCGCCGTCGTGCCCGAAAATCCGGCGCTGCGCACATACAAGGTCATCCGACGTCCGGCGGACGGCCGCGCCTATGCGGTGTCGATTGCCGAAAAATACGGGTTGACCTACGAGTGCCTGAAGGCGCGACTACACACGTGAGGCCGGTCGAGCGATGAAGGTTTACCTCATGCACAGGGAGCGGGACTTCGATCTCGCGCAAGAGCCACCGCCGCTGGCGCAGGCGCTCGTCCAGGATTTGGAGTTGACCACGCTGTTTGCCGCGATGTCACGCGGCGACAAGTGGCTTGCCGAGATCGTCAGCAAGGCGGTGCTGGCGAGTTCGACGGATGTCGATGCGATCCTTTACCGGCAGGATGTCCTGAAGGACTGTCTCAAGAGGGAGGCGGTCGTCAGGGAGATCTACGATCTCGCGGTCGAGACGATCGAGACCGAACGCAAAAACTACTTCACGGGCGGGCTTCGTTCGCCGAACTCGATCCTGCACAGGTCGGTCGAAGTCATGCAGATGCTCGTAACCAGGCTGCAACGACTCCGCAGCATAGCCGATTGGCACATCACCGCGTTCGAGTCCGACGGGTTCAGAGCGCTGTTCACGATGCTTATCAGGGAGCTCGGCGACGAGTATATCAGTGCGATCCGCGACCACCTCAAGCAACTGCGGTTTCAGCATGGGGTGCTGATCAGCGCGAGACTGGGCGAGGGCAACATGGGCGCCGACTACGTCCTTCGCGAGGAGAACGCGCCGGAAGGCAATTGGGTGACACGGGTATTCGCCGCCGGGCCGCCGGCGTATTCCTTCCAGCTTGCCGAGCGGGACGACAGCGGCGCGAGGGCGCTATCGGAGCTGAGGGACGAGGGGATCAATCTGGTCGCCAATGCGTTGGCGCAATCCACCGACCACGTCCTGAGTTTCTTCAAGATGCTGCGGACGGAACTGGCGTTCTATGTCGGGTGCCTGAACCTGCATGGCGAGCTTTCGGCGCGAGGCAACCCGGTGTGCTTCCCACAGCCCACCCACCTCCGCGAACGGCGGCATTCGGCGACCGGACTCTACGATGTCTGCCTAGCGCTTACGCTCGGACGCGGGATCGTCGGCAACGAGGTGAATGCCGACCGCAAGGACCTCGTGATCATCACCGGCGCCAATCAAGGCGGCAAATCCACTTTCCTGCGCGGCATCGGATTGACGCAGCTGATGATGCAGTGCGGCATGTTCGTTCCGGCGGAGACGTTCTGCGCGAACGTCTGCGAGCAGGTCTTCACCCACTACAAGCGGGAGGAAGACGCCGCCATGACCAGTGGCAAGTTCGATGAGGAGCTCAGCCGGATGAGCGGCATCGTCGACCACATCACGCCCGATTCGCTCATCCTGTTCAACGAGTCGTTCGCTTCAACCAACGAGCGCGAGGGCTCGGAAATCGCCCGGCAGATCCTCACCGCTCTCATCGAACGCCGCGTCGAGGTGTTCTTCGTCACGCACCAATATGAACTCGCGCGCGGGTTCCATGACAGGAACTTGCCCACCGTGCTGTTCCTGCGCGCCGAACGACAGTCCGACGGGGATCGAACGTTCCGAATAACGGCGGGCCAGCCGTTGCCGACGAGTCACGGCGAGGATCTGTACAGACGGATTTTTGCCGGCGCCGCTGCTTCGTGAGGACAACGCATCACGGTCGGCAAGGGTCAGCTGCGTCGGCGGATCGAAAGAACGGCTGCAAGGCGTTGTCGATCGCGGCGAGGCTCGAGGCCGACTCCCGCCGGAGGTGCAGTTCCGGCCCGATCCGCTCGCCTTCCAGCTCGCGGCGTTGCAGCGCCGCGGCCATGGCATCTCGTGTGGCCGCCAGGCTCGCGCGGAGTTGCTCGTCCAGCGCGGCGCCGAAGCGCCTGAATGCGTCCTCGAGGTTTTGCCGCGTCGCCCATCGCAGGTTCTCGACATTGCGCCCGACCGCCGCGTCCAATTCCGCGAGGAGACGCTTGCGCGAACGCGCCTTGCGAACGGCGCCGGGCATGAACCGGTCCAGCAGGTCCGGTGGGAGAGGGTTCAGCGTCTCCGTCCTGCCGCTCGTCACCCAGTAAGGCTCCGAGCGGATTTCGAACGCCTCCGCGCTCTCCGGAGCCTCGTAGGGGATCGCCATCAGCTCCGCCGCGGTCTTGCGGACCAATCCGATGAGATCGTTGGCGCGGCGCTGATGCGATGCCAACCGCTCGCCGACGCTCTCTCGCGTCGACGCGGCGAACGGCCCGACTTGAGCTTCGAAGAAAGCCGACAAGGCCGATGCCATAGCGGCGCCCGCCGCGTCATCGGTTCCGCCGCCAAGCATCACGCGATCCACTTCGGCCTCGATCGTTGCCCTCGCCACCCCTCGCAACCGCTCGGCGGCGGCAAGCAGCTCGTCAATCATTCTGTTCCGCTCGCCCGCCAGCAAGTCGCGCGCAACCTGGAGTTCCCCCTCGATGTCGGCGGCAGCTTCGTCGAAGGTGGCGATGCGCTGCACCAGTGCGTCACGCGGCATACCGAGCGCCTGGAGCACGATGTTGCACTCCAGCCGCAACTCGCCGACCAGGGCCGCCGCCTTCTGCGCGACGGCAAGGGTCAGGATCGCCTGCTTTTCCCGGGTCAACAGCTCGGTCAGATACGCCTCCAGTCTTGGCAAGCCGCTGCTTGCCAGCAACTCCGGATCTCCTGTCTGGCTGGCGCGCAGGGCGTCGCGGGCAGAGAGGCAGAAGATCGAGGTCGAAGGCCCGACGCCGGCTTGTTCGCCCAACACCTTGGCCAGAAATGCGGTCGCCACCTCGCGGTCCTCGGGCTCGATCGTGTCCGTCTTGTTCAGGATCACGATCAGACGTCCGATCGCGGGCAGGATCTGCCCAAGATACCCGATTTCGACTTCGGTGATGGGAGGATCGGGTGAGACCACGAACAGGGCCGCGTCGCACTCGGGCAGGATCATTTCGGCCGTCTGCGTGTTGTGGCGGAACGTCGAGCCCACGCCCGGCGTGTCGATCAGCACCACGCCGCGCGCCAGGAGCGGCGACGGCAACCCTATCTCGACCCGGCTGAGACCCAGCATGTTCTTCGGGTTGGCGGTCTCCGTCACCAGCCCTTCGAGCAGCGCGCGAATTGCGGCCGCGTCGGAGACGGGAACGTCCTCCGTCCGCCCGTCGGTGAACCGAAGATGCGCGGTCGGGTGCTTCCCCTGCCGCAACACGGTGGGGATCGCGGTGAGCGGCAAAATCCCGGTCGGCAGCGCGGGGGATCCCAGCAGCGCGTTGAGCAGCGTGCTCTTGCCTCGCTTGAACTGACCCAGGACGGCGAGCTGCAAGCGTTCGGACAGCAGCCGGACGCGTAGGACGTCCAGTCGCTCGATCAGCCGCGCCTGACTGGCCGATGGCTGGGGGACGCCCGCGGAAATACTGGCGAGAAGGTCTGCGAGAGGGTGAGTCGCACCTGCGCCGGTCGACATTGCCGGCACTTCGCATCGGTTGGACGGAGGGAATGGCGGTGAAGCGCTTTCGTGCGTTCCATTCATTCCGCAAGCTAACCGCGAGTGGCAGTCTTCGCAAAACGGTCATCCGAACCGCGATAGCGGGAGATCGTTGGGCAGAGGTGCATTACGTGGCCCTTGCAACGGATTTCGACGGGACAATTGCTCATGATGGCGTCGTGGATGCGGCGACGCTGGCTGCCTTGGAGAGATTGCGCGGGGCCGCAAGGCGGCTGATCCTGGTCACAGGGCGGGAGTTGGACGATCTGCAGCGGATCATGCCGCGGCTCGACGTGTTCGATCGCGTCGTGGCCGAGAACGGCGCGCTGCTGTACCGGCCCGCCACCAAAGAGGAGCGTGCGCTGGTGCCGCCTCCGGATCGGCGCTTCGTCGAACGCCTGCGCCAACTCGGTGTGGATCCGCTCTCTGTCGGGCGCTCGATCGTCGCGACATGGGAGCCGAACGAGACCAAGGTACTGCACGCGATCCAGGAACTCGGAATGGAGCTGTCCATCACCTTCAACAAGGGGGCGGTGATGGTGCTGCCCGCCGGGGTCAACAAGGCGAGCGGACTTGCGGTCGCCCTCGATGAACTCGACCTCGCGCCGCTCAATGCCGTGGCGGTGGGCGACGCCGAGAATGACATGGCGTTCCTGGACATCGCCGGCTGCGCGGTCGCCGTCGCCAATGCCACCGAGGCGTTGAAGGAACGGGTCGCCTGGGTGACGGAGGGCATCCGCGGCGAAGGCGTGCAGGAGCTCATCGCGCGGCTGCTGGCGACCGACCTGGCGGACCTCGACCCGGGATTGCCACGGCAGACCGTGGCGCTCGCCGAAACGGAGGCCGGAGAGGCCATCCGGTTCGCGCCCCACCGGGAGACGCTGCTGCTCACCGGCCGCTCCGGTGGCGGCAAGTCCACGCTGACCCAGGGCCTGACGGAGCGGCTGCACGCGGCCGGTTTCCAGTTTTGCCTGATCGACCCGGAGGGCGACTACGAGGGCCTCGAGCACGCGGTAACCGCCGGGGCGTCGAATCAGCCGCCGCCAACGCAGCGCATCAGCGAGCTGCTGCAGAAGACGGAGACCAGCGTCGCGGTGAACCTGCTGGGCGTCCAGCTTGCCGACCGCCCGGCGTTCTTCACGGCCTTGCTGCCCGAGCTGATGCAACTGCGCGCCCGGCTCGGTCGCCCTCACGTCCTGATCATCGACGAGGCCCATCACGTGCTGCCGGCCGACTGGGATCCCGGCGGTAGCATGCCGCCCGCGGCGCTGATCGGCTGCTTTCTCGTCACCACGCGCCCTGAGGCGATCTCGTCGCGCGTGTTGCCCTGCGTGGATCGGCTGCTTGTCGTGGGTGAGCAGCCGCAGAAGGCGGTCGAGACGTTCTATCAATCGCGCGACCTTCCGCGCCCGGCGATCCCCGATACGTTGGCGCTGGGTGAGATGCTGGTCGTGGGCTCCGCCGGCGGCGAGCCCACGCGGATGAAGATCATCTCCGGCGAGGGCCCGCGTCGGCGCCACCGTCGCAAATACGCCGAAGGCACGCTCGGGGACGACAGGAGCTTCTGCTTCCGCGGGCCGGACGCAAAGCTGAACCTCCTCGCGCGAAATCTCATCACATTCATGCAGATGGGCGACGGCGTGGACGCCGGAACATGGCAGTGGCACCGCGAGCGTGGCGACTACTCGCGTTGGATCGCCGAGGCGATCAAGGACGAGGAACTGGCTGCCGAAGCCGGAGGGATCGAGCGGAGCGACGGCCCGGTCGACGACGCGCGTGCCGCCCTGCACGCCGCCATCCAGCGGCGGTACACGCTGCCGGGCTGAGGCGGGGGTGGCGGTCGCTCGCTCGCCGGCGACCTGACGCTCCGGCGCCCTTCGACCTGCTTGTCGGTCGTGGTTCATACGACTTCCTGCGATCGCAGACGGCCTGTCCGCGCCATCGCCTCGGTCTCCAGCTGAAAGGTGGCGTGTCCGATGGCGAAGTGGCCCTGCATTAGATCGCACGCCTGATTGACAAGGCGTTTGTCATCCGTCGGGTCATCTCTGACGAGATGGGCCGTCAACGCCGACTCGGTCGTGCTCAGGCCCCAGATGTGCAGGTCGTGGACCTCCGGTCGTGGACCTCCGAGACGCCCGGTAGCGCGCGCAGGCGGGCTTCGACCGCATGGCCGTCGATCCCGGGAACGGCGTCGAGCGAGAGGTTCACGGAATTCCGCAGCAGAGACCATGTCCCCGCCACGATGACCGCGCTGATGACCAGACTGATTGCGGGGTCGAGCCAAAGCCATCCGGTCCAGAGGATCAGGCCACCGGCGACGACGACGCCCAACGCCACCAGGGCGTCGGAGGCCATGTGCAGAAAGGCGCCCTTGAGGTTCAGATCGTCCTTGCGGCCCGACATGAAGAGCAACGCCGTCACGCCGTTGACCACGATGCCCCCCGCGGCGACGGCTATGATCGTGATGCCGGCCGTCGGTTCCGGATCGAGCAGCCGGCGGATGCCCTCCCAGGCGATCCCGCCGGTCACGACGAGCAGAACCACGGCATTGCCGAGTGCCGCGAGGATGGACGAGCGGCGCAGCCCATAGGTGTAGCGGCCGCCCGGCTTGCGCGTACCGAGAATGGACGCGCCCCAGGCGGCGGCAAGCCCGAGCACGTCGCCGAGATTGTGACCGGCGTCGGCGAGCAGGGCGAGCGAATGCGGCGCGACGCCGTAGAAGGCCTCGCCGAGGACGTAGGCGGTGTTCAGCGCAATGCCGATGGCGAAGGCGCGCCCGAAACTCGCGGGTGCGTGGACATGGCCTCCGGCTCCCCTGTGATGGTGGTGCTCGTGCTCATGATCGTCATGGGCGTGTTGGTGAGTATCGTGGTCGGACATGGCAACGGCGCGTTCCTTCAACGAGTCGGGTTGACGCGACCGGCCGGCCGCCATCGCAGCAGCCGCAGTGCGTTGAGCGTCACCAGCACGGTGGCGCCGGTGTCGGAGAGGATGGCCGGCCAGAGGCCGGTGATGCCGGCCAGCGTGGTGACTAGGAACACCGCCTTCAGGCCGATCGCCACGCCGACATTCTGCCGGATGTTGGCGAGGGTGGCGCGAGAGAGACCGACTAGTTCGGCGACGCCGGTCACGTGCCCGCGCAGCAACGCGGCCTCCGCGGTCTCCAGCGCCACGTCCGCGCCGCCGCCCATCGCCACGCCGGCCGAAGCCGCGGCCATTGCGGGCGCGTCGTTGATGCCGTCGCCCACCATCACCACGGGACCGTCCGCGCGAAGCAGCCCGATCGCGCGCAGCTTATCGGCCGGCAGCAGCCCGGCGCGGACGTCGAGTCCCAGCGTCCCGGCAATGACGCGGCCGGTGCGTTCGTTGTCGCCGGTCAGCATCACGGCGCCGATCCCCATGCGCTTCAGCGCGGCGATCCCCTCGGCCGCATCGGCGCGCGGCTCGTCGCGCAGGGCGATCAGGCCGAGGACCGCGCCATCCGCCAGAACCACGACCACGGTCTTGCCGTCAGCCTCCAACGCCTCGATACCGGAGTCGGCCCCGAGCGTCGCACCGTGCCCGGTGGCGTGGCGGGGGCTGCCGACGGCGACGCGCCGCCCCTCGACGACCGCCTCGACCGCCTTGCCCGGCACCGCCCGGGCGTCGGAGATGCAGGGGAGGGCGATGCCCAGCGCGACCGCGCGGTCCAGGATGGCGCGGCCGAGCGGGTGCGATGAACCCTGCTCGACGGCTGCGGCCAGTTGCAGCACGGCGCGGTCGTCCAAGCCGGCCCTGAGCGGCACGACATCGGTCACCTTCGGGCGGCCCTCGGTCAGCGTGCCGGTCTTGTCGAAGGCGACCGTCCGGGCCGCGCCGATCGCCTCCAGCGCCGCCCCACCCTTGACCAGCAGCCCACGCCGCGCGCCGGCGGACAGGCCCGAGGCGACGGCCGCGGGAACCGAGATGACCAGGGCGCACGGGCACGCGATCAGCAGCAGCGCGAGGCCGCGGTAGGTCCAGACCCACCAGTCGCCCCCGGATGCCAGAGGCGGGGCGAGCATGACCAGCGCGGCGGCGATCATGGCGGCCGGCGTCCACCACGCCGCGAAGCGCTCCACGAAACGCTGGGTCGGCGCGCGGGAGGCGGCCGCCTCCTCCACCAGGCGCACGATACGGGCGACGGTGTTGTCCGCCGCCGCGTGCGTGGTCCGTATCCGCAGCAGACCGGCATCGGCGTTGACCGAGCCGGCCAGCACCGGCTCGCCCGGCCCGCGCGGCATCGGGACGCTCTCGCCGGTCACCGGGCTCTCGTCCAGCGCCGAACGACCCTCGACGATCGCGCCGTCGCAGGGCACGCGGTCGCCCGGGCGCACCTGCACCACGTCGCCGATCGCGAGTCGGTCCGCCGGCACCTCCTCGATCGAACCCGACGCCGCCTCGCGCCCCGCGGTGCGGGGGATCAAGCCGACGAGCGCCCTTATGCCGGCCCTGGCGCGGCCGGCGGCGACAGTCTCCAACAACTCGCCCAGCGCAAACAGCAACACGACGACGGCCGCTTCCTGCGCCGCGCCAATCGCCACGGCGCCGAGCGCCGCGATGCACATCAGGGTCTCGATCGAGAACGGGCTGCCGGCCCAGGCGAGGGCCACGGCCCGGCGTCCGAACGGGATGACGGCGATGACCGTGGCCGCCACGTAGATCCAATACGCCTCACGCGGGACAGCCAGGGATGCCGCCCAGGCCGTGCCCACCAGGATCGCCAGCGCTAGGAAGAGACGAGCCTTGCCCGCGCGCCACCACGGCGTGCCCGCGGCCGCATCGTCGCGATGGTCCGGGCCGGCATTCGCCATCGCTAACTCGGTCTCAGCCCCGGCGATCCGCGACGCCCGATAGCCCAGCGCCGTGACCTGCCGCTCCACCGCCTCGGGCGACACGCCGCCGAGGGGGCTCACTGTCAGCCGCTCGGCCATCAGGTTCACCTGGACGTCTGTGACGCCCGACAACAGCCTCACGGCCTTCTCGACCCTGGCGACGCAGGCCGCGCAATCCATGCCCTGCACCCGCCACTCCAGGCGCTCGGGGCGGTGCGCGACGAGAGAGCTGGTCCGCGTTCCGCCGTCCATGCCCGCATACTCCTGTGCAAGTCGCTGCCAACATGGCACCTACAGCCGCTGGAGGTTCAACCCCGCCGGCCGTATACTCACGGCATGACCCCCAGCCCGCTCTCGATCGGCGACCTCGCCCGCCGCACCGGCGCCAAGGTGCCGACCATCCGCTGGTACGAGGAGATCGGCCTCCTGCCGGAGCCGGCCCGCACCGCGGGCGGCCACCGCGCCTACTCGAGGGGGCACCTGGAGCGGCTGGATTTCATCCGGCACGCGCGGGAGTTCGGGTTTTCGCTCGACGCGGTCCGCGCTCTGCTCGACCTCGCCGCGCGACCCGATCAACCGTCGTGCGAGGCGGCGCATCGCATCGCCTCGGATCAGCTGGCCAAAGTGCAAGACAAGCTGCGTCGCCTCGACGCCCTGCGCGCGGAGCTGGCGCACATGGTCGAAACCGGCTGCCGCGGCGCGCCCGCCGATTGCCGTATCCTCGCCACCTTGGCCGATCACGACCACGGACGCTGCCTCGATGCCGCGCATGGCGACCCCGAGAGGCCGCTCGACAGCGTGGTCGGTGGATAGTCTTTACGGACCGCCGCCAGGCGCGACGTCCCGGTCAGCCTTTGCGCCTGTCATGGGATTGCGTCCATGAAGATCCTGGTCGTGGAAGACGAGGCCAAGACGGCCGCTTACCTGAAGCGGGGGCTGGAAGAGAACGGTTTCATTGTTGACATTGCCGAAAACGGCGAAGACGGCGCACATCTCGCGGAGACCGGCGCTTACGACCTCGTCATTCTCGATGTCATGCTCCCGGTTCGCGACGGCTGGTCCGTCCTCGCCGACCTGCGGCACCACGACGTCCGGACGCCCGTGCTGTTTCTGACAGCGCGTGACGCTGTTCATGACCGGGTGAAAGGCTTGGAACTCGGCGCGGACGACTATCTGATCAAGCCCTTCGCATTCTCCGAGCTGCTTGCGCGGGTTCGGACCGTTTTGCGGCGCGGCGGGATCAAGCAAGCGACCGTGCTCGCCGTCGCCGATCTTGAACTCGATCTCATTCGGCATCGGGCAACGCGCGGCGGCAGGCTCCTCGACGTGACGCCAAAGGAGTTCCTGTTGCTCTCCCTGCTGATGCGCCGCACCGGCGACGTGCTGTCGCGAACGCTGATTGCCGAACAGGTCTGGGACATCAATTTCGACAGCGATTCGAATGTCGTCGACGTGCATGTCCGCCGGTTGCGATCGAAGGTGGACGACCCGTTCGAACGCAAGCTCATCCACACCGCGCGCGGCCTCGGCTACGTCCTGGAAGAGCGGGCGTAGCATGGTGGCTTCCGTCGCCTGGCCGTTCCGGCGGCCGTCGATCGCGCTCCGGCTGACAGTCTGGTACGCACTCTCCGCTCTCGCTCTGATTTTCCTGGCAACCGGTTTTCTCTACTGGGTCCTCGTGACGAACCTGGAACGTGAGGACAACCAGGAACTTGCCGACAACCTCGCAAACGTCCGGCTGCTGCTGCAATCACCGGCGTCGGGCGCCTCGCCGGTTCGCGCCGACGAGACCCTTGGGTGGCCTCAGCAGCGGGAGCCGCAGATGTATCTGCGCATTCTTGACGACAGCGCCCGGATTCTCGTCGAAACGCCCGGAATGTCTCGCGAGCTGCCACCGCCGACAGTCGCGGCGCTGGCGGCGCTCCCGCAGGTGGACCGGCTCAGTCGCCAGGTCGTCTCCGGTTCCGGCAAACTGTTCCAGACGCTCGCAGCCCGCGTGAACGGAGAGGGGGCGGCTGCACCTGTGCGCTTCGTGCAAGTCGCGATGGATCGCGCAAACGACGAACATGTTCTCGTCCAATACCGCGAGCGGCTGTGGCTGGTGCTGAGCCTGTCGGTGTTCGTCTGTGCATTGATCGGCTACGTCATCGCGCGAGGCGGAATGCGCCCGATCGAGCACATCGGCCAGACCGCCGAACGCATCCGCTCGACGACATTGCATGAGCGCATCGCCACCGCCGGCCTGCCGGCCGAGCTGTCGGGATTGGCCGAGACGTTCAACACCATGCTCGACCGGCTCGAGGAGTCGTTCGCCCGCGTCTCGCAGTTTTCCGACGACGTCGCCCACGAGTTACGCACGCCGGTCAACAATCTGCGCGGTGAGATCGAGGTGGCGCTGAGTAAGGCGCGACCGCAGGGGGATTACCGGGACGTGCTGGGCTCGTGCCTCGAGGAGTGCACGCGCATCTCACGCGTGATCCAGAGCCTGCTGTTCCTCGCCAGGGCGGAAAACGCCACGGACGCCTTGCAACGCGACCAGGTCAACGTGGGTCGGGAATTGGCCGCGGTGCAGGAGTTCTACGGCGCCGCCGCGTCCGAAGCCGGCGTCGGTCTCGGCGTATCCGTCGCACCCGATCTCGAAGCGCGGCTTGATCGGACGTTGTTCCAACAAGCGATCAGCAATCTCATGATCGAACAGGGCAAGGGACGCAAGGACCGCAACGCCATGCTGTCGCCCCAGCTGCTCGCGCTGTTGCGGCTGTGGTGGAAGGAAAGCAAGCGGCGCTCTGTCATGCTACCTCATGGCTGGCTGTTCCCCGGGCGCAGTGCCACCGATCCGATCTCAACCCGGCAGATCAACCGCGCGATCCATGAGGCAGCGGAAGCGGCCGGGATTAGGAAGCGGGTGTCGCCCCATACGCTGCGCCACAGCTTCGCCACCCATTTGCTGGAACAGGATGTCGATATCCGCGTGATCCAGGTCCTGCTGGGTCACAGCAAGCTTGATACGACCGCGCTCTACGCGCGCGTTGCGACCAAGACGATCCGCTCGGTGACCAGTCCGCTCGAGCGCTTGGCGGTGTTGATGCAGGGCGAGGATCCCAGCGGCTGAAGCGGCTTGCGAACCTCGCTCGAGGTCGCCGATATCTTCCGAGCTGAAGGAGCCGGCTATCGTGCCGCTCAGGCCGGTCACCTGAGCCTTCCCCAGCTTAAGGTCATGTCGGCGATCGAGAACTGCCGCACGGCGGCCCTTGGCGGCCACGTCGATGCCTGCGAGGACTGCGGGCACTGGCGCGTTGCCTACAATAGCTGCCGTAACCGGCACTGTCCCAAATGCCAGGGTGCGGCTGCTCGCACCTGGCTGGCCAAGCGCGAAGCCGACCTGCTGCCGGTCGGCTACTTCCATGTCGTCTTCACGCTTCCCACCGAGACTGCGGACATAGCCGGACAGAACAAGGCAATCGTCTACGATCTGCTGTTCCGCGCGGCGTCGGAGACGATGATGACGATCGCGGCTGACCCGAAGCACCTCGGTGCCCGCATCGGCATCACCGCCGTGCTCCACACATGGGATCGGCGATGACACACCATCCGCACATCCACATGATCGTGCCCGGCGGCGGCATCTCGCTCGACGGGCGGCAGTGGATATCTTCCCGTCCGGCCTTCCTCCTGCCGGTGCGGGTGCTGGGCATGCTCTTCCGCCGCCTGTTCCTCACCCGGCTGATCGAGCTTCACGCGGCCGGACGACTTGCCTTCTTCGGCACCCAGGCCGGTCTCACTGACCGTCGCCTCTTCCTGCGTCACCTCGCTCCGGTCAGGAAGAAGCGGTTCGGGGTCTATGCCAAGCCGCCGTTCTCCGGCCCCGAGGCCGTGCTCGCCTATCTCTCGCGCTATACTCACCGGGTCGCCATCTCGAACCGGCGTCTGATCGGGTTCGACGAGACCGGCGTCACCTTCCACTACAAGGACTACCGCCGCGATGGTCCCGAGCGGCAGCGCGTCATGACGCTGGCGTCGCACGAGTTCATCCGCCGCTTCCTGCTCCATGTCCTGCCACGCGGCTTTCACCGCATCCGGCATTACGGCTTGCTCGCCAGTCCCGCACGCAGGGCCAGTATTGCGCGTGCCCGCGAGCTGCTTGGCGTCGCGTCGCCGCCCGAGCCTGTCGAAGTGCCAGAGCCACTCGATCGGCTTCCGCCCTGTCCCTGCTGCGGCGGGCGCATGATCATCATCGAGACCTTCGAGCGATGGAGGCAACCCCGCGCGCCACCCCACGCGCCCGCACCAACCGGGAGCGTCCCGTCGTGACCCGGCACGGCTTGCGCTCACCTCACGCCGCAACACCACCGTTACGGCCAACGTCTCCGTGCATGCTCACACCCAAGATCCGGCCGGCGGGACTGAACATCAGCCGCAGCCAGCTCCCGATCCACGGTCCGTCGGGCGAAAAGTCTCGCCTACATGGTGGCCGCTGCACCCATCGCCGCTCCGGCGCCGCCATCACCACGGACAGGCAAAACCCGAAATCCCCATAGACCGTCGCCTCCGGCCCGCGGGTTCGTGCATGGGCGGTTTTCGTACGCCTGACGGCATCCGAAAACCTTCACCAAGGTCGATGTCAGCTTTGTCCCAATCCACGCCCGAAACCAGACAGGCTGCTATCGTGACGAGTTTCGGACGCCGCTTGGCGTACGAAAGTCTCCGAAGGACGAATCCCGCGGGCCGGTGTTCGGTATGGGGATTTAGGGTTTGGGCGACGCCGGAGCGGTCGGGCTCAGGGGCGCGATTATGCGCTCAAATCCGGTGACGACGCGAGTCTGACGGTGCCGTGCGCCCCGGAGTGGACGGCTTTGACACCGATCAAGGCCGTCCCGCCTCGCATCTGCAGCGTGAGGCGCAACCGGTCTTGTTGACCGCAGCAGGGCTGCGATTTGCGGGTCGGGCGTGCCGTGCCGGGTCACGACGCTGTCCTCCCGGCTGATCGCGGCGGAGCCGGTGGTGCCCGGGGCTGGCTGCAGCGCTCGAAGGTCTCGATATGATCATCTGGCCGCCGCAGCAGGGACAGGGCGGGCGGTGGTCGGACGGCTCCGTCGTCGTGTCCGGTGCAGCGTGCGGCGTTGGTGCGCCGAGGAGCTCGCGGGCGCGGGCGAGATTGTCGCGACGGCCGCCACTGGCCAACAGACCGTAGTGTCGGATGCGGTGGAACCCGCGCGGCAGCACGTGCAGCAGGAACCGGCGGATGAACTCGTTGGTCGCCAATGTCATGGTGCCATACCGCTCGGCGC
>JAABUQ010007759.1_pt1 | contig 15372 bp, 20 predicted proteins | sample 5560001 | NCBI WGS metagenome assembly JAABUQ01 (sample SAMN10711888, study PRJNA513371) | rock metagenome | isolation source: Antarctica rocks | place: Antarctica: Victoria Land, Finger Mt nord | collected 2015-12-18 | reverse complement strand
AATTGGTATGAAACAGGGCTAGGAACACTCATTTGCCCCTATCTAGGGCCTCATCATCATGTATATTAGGGTGCTGTGCACCATTATTTATCAATCAGACGATTTAGCCCTGAGTGCATCTGACAGGTGATATTTGCACGCCCGCTGGTGAACTCCGTAGTCGTCGGCCTGTCGAAGGGCTTTTCTCTCAGAGAACAGATGCCGAGGATGTTGGAAAGATTCTTCTCCGCCAGTATGGCCCCGAATTCGGCAAGGAATGACTGCATCTGCTCGCTTTCTAGCCGTATCTCTTCTCCGGCATGAGTAAATTCATAAGGCGCAATGCTATTCTCCACGCAGCGCCAGGCACAAGCAGAGACGGCCCCGAGCTCCTTCGTGCCACTCCCAGTGGCCACAGGGACAGCTACTAACTCGAAGTTTACCAACATTTCGTGGCGCTCTAAGAGGAAATGATTGTGAAGAAGGACAATCCCTAGCATCTTTTCGACGCCATGTTTCACGATTGTTTCCCCAATTTTCGTGAAGAGGATGTCCGATGCCTGTCTAGATTCGAATTGATCCTTTGCCGCCTGAAGTTCAGGAAGGGAATTGTAGTAATGCACCGTGTAAGGAAGGACTGGGACGGCCATTGTGATTGTGGTGTGAAAGGAAACCTGCAAAACAATACACGGCGTGTTTATTTGTATTTGACTGAGTTTGAGTAAATCACAATGTCTAGGCAGCACAAACACTGATGCTGTACTATGACTCATGCCGAGAAATAATCCAGTGCAGAGGTACTGTCGGGCTGGCTGACGACGACCTTCACTACGTGCGTCCCACGTTGCGGCCGTCCCACGTTGCGTCCGTCCCACGTTGCATCCGTTGCGTGCGTCTCAAGTTGCGTGCGTTGCGTCCGGGTGCGTCCCACGTTACGTGCGTCTCACCTCTTCCCAGGAGTCCACAAGCTCCTGCAGCTTTATCCTCTTGTTCGGATCCGGATTGAGACAACGACTCACTATTTCCTTCCAATCCCCCGGGATGTCTCCTGCATCTTCGCTCCAGCAGACGACTACGTCGTGTTCATCCTCCAATCGGCATTGCGAAACTTGTTCCAGTAGCATCCACATCACTCGGCCGAGACTGAACACTTCCGCTGCCTCTAAGGCTCGAGGATAAATTGCTCTCCAGTGTGGGAAGACGTTCCACTTAGGTTGGCCCCAAGCAAGGTTTTCCCGGTCAGGACCGCAATACTTTTCATAGACAAGTTGCGGCGCTGACACGTCTGGGCCCACATCATGGGAGGAGACAGTCTCTGCATATCTGACGTCCCAAGATCCGTCCGCCTCAGGTGCGAGAGAGTGCGGCCATGCTCCACTTTGCTCCCAGTCGATCAAAAGCAAGTCTTTGTTCCCGTCCACAAGAAAATTGGCCGGTTTCATGTCCATATGGAACGTCTGAGCCGTAAGATGGGTGTGGGCGACAGCAGACGCCATTTGTAAGCACCACCTGGCTTTATCAAACAGTAGAAGACGACCTGCAGTGGCGTTGGACTTCTGGATCTGATCATCAAGCGTGCCATGCTCCATGAATGGATATAAGGCGCCACAAATATAGGCTTTTTGGTCGTCCCCAATGTTCTTGGTGGTGACGAGTATGGTCGGAGGGGTAATTACGTTTGGGTGTTTGGGAAGGGAGCAAATGGTTCGGATTTCGTTATAGCAAACGTTTTTCAGATGTTCCCAATTGTCACGAGACTCGAGGAACGTTCCAAAGTCAATCCCTTTGAATACGTAGATCGAGTCAAAGCTGGAGGAGCTGCGGACGACTGTAGTCCTCCCTCTACCACCTGGGTGGCTGATCTGAACGAGGGTTGAATAATCGACGGTGTCGTAAGACTGGGGCTTCGCTCCTTCACTCTGAAATGTGCTACCCAAGGGCAACAGCGACTCCACGAATGACTCGTACAAGCTCTCGTGAGAAATACGCCATTGATATTGCCCTTTTGTGTCCTCGTAGATCTCAACAATGACGTCTGGCGCCTTTATAGACGGGTGCTTTGCTAACCGATCCCATACTTGGTGTATCGAAGAATACAGCGCTGTACGCATCTCAGCGCGATCTAAAAAGGTCTGGGTTGTGTCCTTCACCGGCCGACAATGAAAGCAATTGACGATACGGCTCGGGAGACACTGCGGCAGTTGGGCGTGATGAGAATATCGGAATATAAGACACAGGTCATGATCTTGAGCCTGTGCGAATACTTCGGACTCATCATCATCACCCCATATCAAATCCCCTTCAATCCCCATCTCGAAAGATTGGGAGCGTCACTGGAGAGTGTGGCAGAAGAAAACGGGCTGCAGTCGCTTATGTAAAGCGAATTAAGAAGTGCCTCGTGATTCATAAGGTGGCCATTCGCATTCAGACCCCCTGGGTAAATACATGCAATAGAGTGTAAACATTTTATCAAGGAAGAAGAAACTCTAATGTGGGAAATGGCGACTGGCCGGGCGTAATATATGGAGGACCGAGGGGACAACAACAATAGTGCTCTAGTAGTAAGGCTAGTAAGACATAGGGCTAGGGCTGGATGAAATGACCTAGAGCAAAGCCCCAAAGATTATGCCATATATTTATCAGAAAAGAATCATGGAGTCTGTTCTTGGTAAGAGTCCTTTAAAATTCCAGCTCATACGGTGCTATAATCTTAAAGCCTTTAGGCTCTCCTGGGGCGTTCGTCTAGGCAGTCATCATGGTCGCTAGGCGCAAATGCCCTGAGCCTAATCGGTATTAGCGTAAACCAGTGCTAACGGTGTTCTCCTCCATGAGTAACGGTATCCAAAAGCATTCAACAAGATATTTCCACCACTACCGCCGTCATCTCGAAATCTGCTAGACAGCATTATAGACTGCCATCTCTCCTTGCTCGAGGGGCCATATTATTGTATGCTTTTGCACCCCCAAATCTACCAAGAGGTTGAACGCGCTTCATAGTATGTCGCAGTATATCTTGACATCTAACACTGCTAATCCACTGAGAGTCAAGTCGTTGAAGCCAACCTTCCTCGCAGCAACTCCAATCGTATTCACTTACTCCATTTCCTGTTGGAGAGCATGTCATTGTCTTCTTAATTGCATGCACAACCCACGTCCAGCTTTCCCTACTTCCATCTTCGTCCCTTCCCTCTGTGCCATCAAACATCAAGCCTGCAGCACATTCAAACTGACATGCTTTTCAACATCCACCCTCCACACTAAACTCCGCCTCCCCTTTCTCGTACGGCCGCCACTCAATCTCCACCAGGCCCATTTCCCGAAACTGAGTATCTTGTCAGGGACGAAGCGCACGAAGCGAGTATGTTTCTTGAACCAGCGCGTGCTATGCAACAACAATGTGGTCAGCAAACCTTGCCCCATACATGCTGGCAGGAAACATTCCATCCATATTGTCAAGACTACTTGTAGGATGAGGTAGGGGATTGAGCGAAGGAGACTGTTCACGTACTGTTCCAGGCCAGTCATGGGGTGGCCATAGTCCTCAGTGGACAGGTGCGATTGTGTGCAGTATTCGATCACGATTTAGATGAGCCCGCTGGCCATCACGATACAGGATAGGGCTGTACCCGAGGTCCAGTATGTGAGAACGCCATTGGCGAGGTAGAATGCGTAGCTGTATTGAGCACATGAGAGATTAAGAGTAGATAACGAAGATTAGAGGGATGGGGTGGCCGCAGGGAGAAGGACAGATTCAGAGAGGGAGAGGATAGGTAGAAAGTATGGAGCCAGTGTGAAAAATAGAGGGTGAAAATAAGGGGGTGATACGTTTCAAAGTCTATGAATCCGCCTTCTCGGCGCGCCCATGTGCTGGCCAAGCAGTCGCAGGTCTGAATGTGTTAGCTTTGAGGTTAAATGATGGGGAACGGGACTGGCCTGGTACGCGCCGAATGTTTGAACGAAGATGATATATGCCAGCCAGACGGTGTTCGCAAACTATCACTGCTGTTCAGTACTAGACCCCTATCGAAGTCAAGACGAGGAGATGCAATACCTCAAGAGGACGCAAGACGCAATGTCTCACCACTTCCCTGAGGGAGGTCGTTTTGAACCAATGGAACAATGCATTCATTCGCTTGCTTCGCCGAGCAGGTTTCACGACTTTCTCAGAGCGAGATAGATGCCTTTCCAGCCGTGTTCCCACCCTGGCCATAAGGCCGTCGGAAGTGTGAGTAGTTTCATGTGTGAGCCACCAGGTTGAAATCTCGATTACTAGCAGCCCCATGGCTATGCAAATGTAGACTAGGTACCCTCCGCTCCTACAGCCTAGACCCACTGTGGGGGTAAACCAAGATATGATAAAAGCACCAAAGACGGATCCGCCCACAATAATGACGGAGCTTGTAACCTGCCAGGCCATGCGCGGATCAAACATCTTCAGCCCATTGACATTTCTTGAGCCCACGACCATTGCTAGTCTCGCTGCATAACCATGACGAAGCCAATTCCGGCCGTAATCAGCCATGAACTTGGTCTCGATACCACTGAGTAAGGGATGTGCAACTCCTTAATGGAAATGGGCGCGGCCTTGCCCTCCGAAACCAACGAAAAAATCGTCTACGGTGTCATCTCGAAGACAGTCCATCCACGCAAAATCATCATCATTCGTGCCTGTAGCTTTCGTGTACTTTTCCAGCGTCTCCGGATCCAGAAGAGCGCGGCGTACATCAAATAACAGGGCATTGCACCTCTCCCTTATGGCATTAGCAGAGACTAGGTTCCTATCAACAGTACTCGCGACTATCAACACCGGCAGCCAGCCGACGAGAAGACTGATAGCGAGGTTGTGCGCAGTTTCGTTTCCTCCGATGTCGCCGAACGCTAGTTGGATTGAGAGGGCTAGGGCGAAGAGGAACCAGAGAAACGAGATAAACACTGGTATCACGCCTTTCTTCCGGCCTTCTCGCAGGTCTTTTGCTAATTGGGTTCGTCGGGAGACGAGGCTATTGGGAGGTTCTGTTGAGTTGTTCAATTGAATGAGGTTGCTGAACAGGGCGAGACGGAGGAGGCGCTCAGCTTCGATTGGTGGAAGGGAGGGCTTAGGGGAGTCTAGTCTACCGTTAGTATACGGTAACGGTCGAGATTACCATCACCCAGCGCAGGTGGCATGCAAGCGTGAGTCAAGCCACCTACATTGATTGAGAATGCATAGAATATACATCGAGTCCCTCATGATAGAGAACTCTGAACCCTCGGGTGGATATTGATCATAAATCGTCGCCATATCGATCATCAGCGCAAACTTTCCAGTGACTTTGATATTCCAAAGGATGTACGATAGAGCAGCGACCGGTGAGCCTACCCATCGACATAGGGACATAAAGGTTTTTCAATTTTGGTTGCTTTCCCATGGTGCCTGCACGATAAGTCCTATAATCGGTAGAACCCAGGTGGTGATCGTATTCGCACTATCTTGCCAAGGGTAGTAGTCTGGGGTACCAGTGCCACACAGCTCCTTGCAGCCTTCAAGGGTGATGAGTGCTGGTCGTGCCGCATTTAAAATGCCATGCACGGTCCCATTGTACAAATACTTGCCGTAGAGATCCGACGAGTGGTTTAAGAATTCGTCGCCGCAGGAGGCGAAGTCAGGTCTCACCATGGCGGATGCAATGACTGCAAAGAGAAGAGGATAGAAAACTTGCGGACAAGGCATACATGACGGTGCGAGAGGGACTCAAAAGGCCGAGGACTGGACTGTCGTGCCAGTGCCCCTCCATAGATGATAGCAATACCAGCGTAGCCAACGAGATGGCATGTGGAAGACGCATGATGTCCTCATGCATTGGGCCAAGCAATGTGATTTGTGCACAAACAGAAAGCTTGAACACGATCAGGCATGCTAGTGCAGATGCGACATGCAGTCGACGACGATGGTCGGTGGTGTGGCCAATAGAGACGAGTGGTGAGATGCATAGAAGATCATCTTGCCAAGACCTGACATTCGGAGATGTTCGGTCTTGAATTCGCAGGCTCTCTACGGTATTCGTAGCAGTATGATTTGCGTCCGAGTGAAAATGACAGAGAGGGTACGAGTAGGGAGCAGACAACGAGGCCAAAGTATTAAAATCAGCATAGCGTTGATCCAGAAAGAGTGTGCAGCGACATCATAAATTATCGTCCCCCGTATGCAGTGCCTCCTTCCTTTACCCCGGAGATGTCGCAATTTCGGACATGGGGAGAAGCTTGATATAGTCTAGATTGTTTGCCTCATTGACGATTTGCGCCTTCACCCCATGGCGTTCTTCGTGGAGCGATAAGGTCGCATCTGATGTAATTTGGAAGTGGAACAAGCGGAGATGAAAGACGGTCACCCATCGTGGCCAGTCGGCCTTGAGGCTCTCAAGCCAGGCCCAGCAGAAACAAGCACGGCGCGAACGTGGCGTCGGGGCGGCAACCAGCGGCCGAGGGGGCACCAACTCCTCACCATCACGAGGACATTGTCATGAGAAGATGCATCCACCAGACCAAATATCACCTACAACGTCCCTGTGATCGAGGGACCAGTGAGGAACGTTTTGCACATCCATTTAACAATCTTAGTTATGTTGGCCCCTTCGTAGCATCTTCACCTCGAATGGCGCCGCATCTACACAAGCAGACAACTTGTACTCCGTCCACGGCTTCATCACTGCTGGCATATTTCAGTCAGCCTGCATTTCCGTCTCAGGCTTTGTACATTTGGATACCGAAATACCACCCGCAAAGCATGATTGTGCCTGCGTAGCTACTTACCAAACAAGTACCGCTTCCCTGGATCTCCTGGGACCGTGCTTGTCCGCATCTGGCGTTTAATTAGATACGACAAACCAACCGCAAGCCCACAAGGCGGACGAGACGTCAACATGTTGGAATACTTTGGAACCTCTAATCTTGAACAGGAGAATCGAATACTCAATTTGCAACATCTGCATAATCAGGAAAAAGCCTGCTATACAAGCCACCATGAAGGCACCAACACCACCCGACCGGTAGATTTGCAACCGAGATCCTTCAAACGTGATGAGAGAACTACAACGGTTATATATCGATTGCGCACGCTGTCATGTTGTTTTCTCTTCCTCGTGCCTTTTTTCTTCCTCACTCCTTCCCCGTCATTCTTTTTGTCTTGGGTACACAAGTGTGGCCCGTCCGCTCCTTCAACGCCATCAAAACATCAGCCTTTTTCCCCCACGACAGTCTTTTCTACCATGTCTTCAGCTATTTCGTCTGTTTTTTCGAGCGTCGCCCCTACTGCAACATGTACGCCACTATATTTGTCTACTCTATAACTTTTGCTGATGAGTTATCAGTGACACCGGGTGTTTTTTCACCGCTACCACTTGGCTCTGTTCAGCCATGTGGATGGATGAATGATCAAATGCAACTCATGTCCGACGGCCTCGCGGGCCATATGTATGACTTCTATCATTTTGTTCATAGCTCTCCCTGGATTGGAGGACATTCTGAATACTCGGTCCTTAACGAGGGCTTACCATACTGGTTCAATGGCCTCGTCCCGCTCGCCTATGGCCTGGGCGATACACGACTGCAGTCGCAAGTCATTGATGCATCCAATTATATCATTGATCACCAGGGATCCGATGGTCAGCAAAGTCTGTCCACCTTTTGCCTCAAGATCTAATATCAAGTAGGCTGGCTGGGTCCGGAACCTGCCACCAATAAAGCTAGAGATCTTTGGGGACGATTTCCACTATGCCTTGGACTGATCCAGCTTGCAGAAGCCAATGCTACCCAAGCACCCAAAGTTATTGGCGCATTGCATAAACATATCGAATTGCAACATACGATGTTAAAAGCTAACACTAACTTCCAGGAGGTTTGGGGCAAGGTCAGATATGCGGACATGCTGATCACGCTACAATGGCTCTATGAGAAACATCCCCAGAACAATGCACAGCTCCTATTGGACTCGATGCATCTTCTTATACGACTTAGCTACGACGTACCAGGGTACTGGACAAAATCGAGTTTCATGTTTCAAGACCTTGATACCATCGAGCCTCCCATCCTTGACAACACTCTTCCCGCTTTTGGCTTTGCTCGTAAGTCCGCTACTTCAAGAACAGTCCTGGGTTATGAGCCATACAGTGGAGATCATCACCACTGTTTTGTAAGGAAATGCTGATGTTACCTCTCAGATGGCGTGAACGTTGGTCAGCAGCTTAAGACTGGCGCAACCGTCTATAGACTTACAGGTAATCAATCTCTTCTGGATGCGAACCGGAACGGTGTCAATTGGACTTTTTCCTACCATGGAGATCCAGCCGGAAGCATCATTGGTGATGAGCGAGAATCAGGACAGGGCACCAATCGAGGATCTGAACTCTGCACCGCAGTCGAGACCATGTACTCTCTCTCGTATCTTTACCAAGTCATGGGCGACAATGAATTCGCAGACCGGGCCGAACTAGCCGCTTTCAATGCGCTCCCTGTCAGCATCACAAGTGACCACTGGGCTCGTCAATACCTCGCAGTAGCAAACACACCATGGGCAAAGCAAGTTGATGGCAAGACCCCATGGTGGAATGTCGGTGCTCAGGGGACCTTGTATAGTATTGGTATGACACTCTAGCTCACACAGCCACCATTGCTATACTAACACACTCTCCACAGAACCAAATTACCCCTGCTGCACTGTAAATATGCCTCAAGGCCTCCCTAAGTACCTCTCTGCAACCTTTGTATCTGTCGGTAGGAACGGCCTAGCACATGCACTACTTGGCCCCGCCTATGTCAACACCACGACCTCCACCGGTACCAATGTAATCATCGAATGCAGTACCGCCTACCCCTTCGAAGACACCCTGACCTACAAGATAACCGCCTCCGTGGACTTCCAATTTCACCTCCGCGTTCCAGCCTGGTCCGCCATGAAGGACACCTGGTACTCCCTTGGCAATGAATCCCACAAACCTCTTCACCCGGATGCGCACACCGGCCTGCACGTTCTGAACCTCCCAAAAGGCACCACCGCACTGACCTACCATCTCTCCTCCTCCATCCGCACTGAGCAAAGGCCCAACTCCACAATCTCAATCTACCACGGCTCCCTCCTCTACGCCCTCGACGTCGGCCAAACCCTCACTAAATCCGCCCCCACCCTCTCCAGTGCCTCAACCTACGCCGACGGCCCCGCAAACAACCCTCCGCAAGTCCACGACTTCACGTATGTGAACACCCAGCCCTGGAACATCGGCATCGATCTCTCCACCCTTGTCTACCATGATAGCAGAGGCAACAACACGGGCTCTTTGAACACCACGTTACCAAATCCCATATGGGGTTACCAGGCTCCTCCTGGGTATATCACCGCGAAGGGATGTGAGATTGCTTGGGACATCTATAATGGGTTCCCGGCGCCGTTGCAGGCGTTGCCGCAGGGGCAGTCCTTGAGGAAATGTACTACGGGCAAGGAGATTGATGTTACATTGAGGCCGTATGGGAGCTTAAAGGTGCATATGGCTGTGCTTGGGGTTGTGGATTTGGGGGGTAAGTGATCGAACAGGGGGGGGGGAAAGAAGAGGATCTGAGAGTGACATGTCGTGCGGAGAGTGGAATTGAGGAGTGCGTCGATTTTTTGGCAGGGGCTTGGCTTTTTGGTTGAATTTGGGTTTTGGATTTGGGTTCTGGATTCAGGAAGGGTTGGAGTAAGATTCAGGATCTGCCCATTGCGGTGAGGATCCTTAGTGTGGGAATCAGAAGAGATGGGATTCCGAGGCTAGGTTTATAAGGTGAAGTGAGGCGATGTCGACTCGTTGTGGCGCGACTGCCCCGCAGCTGTATATAACGTACACTACACGCAAAGCTCTATACAGGATGTTCATACGATACCAGTTGAACGTATGCGTTTCCTTCAGAGATATTTGATAGTATTAGTATCGTCTTGTCCCAGGTCTGCTTCAAGCATGGCTAGATGACCGAATATTTTGCACGTCATTCCATACCTGTCGGTACCTGTCTGCAGATATCAGGCCCGTCCCGATATAGACACCATCTCACAGATCCTGCGCGCCCGGCCGAGGCCGACCCTCCCAACGATGAAGGTGGAGAACCCTCCGAGAGGCAGAGCCAATTTCTCTTCTGCCCAGAATGTAACGTAATAGATACACCTCACAACCCCATACCTTACGCAACGCCCCTGCATCACCACCCCAACCCACTCCTTCACGTCTCCGCCCTATCCACCACCCGCTCCAATCCCACCTCCCCCCCAACCCCCTCCCTCCAAACCTCCCCCGCCTCCGCCTCCTGCCCCGCAACCGGAAACGCAGCCGTATACCGACTCTTCTCCAACCGCGCATGCACCACCTCCTCCGGCCATGTCTCCGCAAACTCCGCATCCAGCACATTCGCCCACATGACCCTCACCCCCTTCACCCCCTGCAACACCCTTCCCACATCCAACGGCGCCTTCCCCACCCTCTCCGCCCCCTTCTGCTCCCTCAAATGCTCCGTCCGCCGTATCCTCCTCGTCGCATTATCCTTCCTGCGCGCGCTCGGCCCGGCTTCCTGCTGCAGCAGCACTGCCGCCAGGTCGGCGACGGAATTGGCTTTTTGGTCCATGAGGACTTTTCCGCGCGGGATGCGTGACATTAGTTGGCCGGTGTGGGGGCCAGAGGTTGAGGTGATGAGGGAGAGGGGGTAGGATGTTTCGTGCAGGCGGCGGTATTCGCGGAGTTTGCGGTATGCGGCGAGGCCGGCGTGGGGGTTGGGAAAGGCGGCGAGGCAGAGGGGCGTCCAGTGGTCTTTGCGCAGGTGGGGGGGTTTGGTTTTTTTGCCGAGAAAGGGGAGTTGGTTGAGGGATTTGGTGTTCTGTGGAGTATCATTGTTAATGGATGCTGTGGGTGGTAGGGGGATGGGGGGAGTTGAGGGGATGTACGTTGAGATGCCGTGTTAAGCTGTAGACGACTTGGTTTGTGCGGATGTTGTTGTAGAGGTAGATGTGTTGGCCGTAGTTCATCAAGGGACGGTTTTCGGTTTCTGAGGGGGAAAGAAGTGGGCCGGGGTGTTTGCGTTTGCGAATTAGGAGCGTGTTTTCTGGGAGAGATTTTTGTTGTCGAGTGAGGATGGATCGGGCTGGGCGGAGGAGCTGAGAGACTGCTGGCTTGGCCATTGTGGTTGCTAGAGCTCAGCGACCTTCTCTAGCGAAGAGGGGAGGGAAGAAGTAATGAGTGCTTTGATGTGAATGATTCGGCAACATAGACTCCAATGCTGAGATGCAATTGAAGACCTCATTCGGTATATCGTATTTCCGCACCGGTGGCATGTCTTGGAGCGTGTGCTCGGTCGTGTTCGTACTTCTTGGTAGCTTTCACAAGACAGTATGACTGCACAGCTGTTGATGTCTTCCGGGTCACAGTCACGATCGTGTATTTGAGTCTGATCACAAAGGATGATTTCGAAATTGCGCCTGTCATTGAATTGCCAATGCCCCGCTGATTATGGCTGTGGACCGAGACCTCAAGAGCGCTGAGAGTCGTGACGTGAAAGGTCTTTCACGAGATAGACCATGGCTTTTACCATCGGTGAGTTTTCCATGTGCTGAAGATCAATGCTTTAGAGCTTCCCAGCTTCTGCTGATTTGGTGCTGACAATATATAGAATCGCAAGCTGCGGCATCTCCAAGGCATCTCCCTACGGAATTTGACTCTTACTCGATCGCCAACGAGGAATCGGGGCAAAACGATCGACGACGAATCACTGCCACATGCCCTCAAGACCCCAGCCAAAGCCCTCGCCCAGCGCCAGAGCTCAAAACTCGAGCATTCGAGATCATCCAACGACCTCAATTCGCCCCAAAGGATCAACGGGGCCCCAAAGCAGGGAGAATCAGACAGCGATGTGCCGGCAAAAGGCCGCCCTTCAGCAGCTAAGATCAGGAGGAGGAGTACTCTCAATTGGACAAGTGCCTCTCCCCAAGCCAGGCAGCAGAGATTGGAAAATGTTACCGCGGAAAGAATGGCAGATACTTGGTTTTCAATACACTGCGCAGGGGTTTCCGAGCCCATATACGTCAGCGAGATGATAGAGAAAACAATGAATCCAACGTTTCGGTCCTTTAATTTAAATGATTATGGGCCAGTGGTCACTCGACTAGATGAATTCACTCTCAAGTATTGGGCGCGAACTGAAAGTATGGAGGAATATTCATTGTTGATTGAATTTCGAGTGAATCTGCGCTCCTTACAATTCATTGGCAAGACAGTGAGTTGTGATACTCTAATATATCTGCTTTATCTGACGAGTCTTAAATAGCTCGAGGCCTATCACCACCCTCTCCCACCGAATGGTATTCTTTTTCATCTCTCCGATGGAATTTATACCAGCTTCACGGATCTTCCGCTTGACGAACCTGTGGCCCCTGTCTCAAGGTCTACAAAGCAACAGCACGGTCTTCAGCCGACGTCCTCATTCGACGCTCTGATGCGACTTTCAAATTTAGATGATTGCATCCAAGACGCGTTGTCAACGCGGGAGAAGCTGACGTCGCAGATCAACAGCCTCCTAGAGGACCAGAAGCCATCACTGGATATCATCAACTCTGCTTCGCAAGCTGAGGAATATCTGGCTTCGACCAATCGGTCACTGGCAAGTTGCCAAAAACAAATACGGGTAGCACAGACGCGACGCTCTGATCTCCATGCCAGTCTCGAGACTCGTCGTTCAGCTATCGCCTCCGGCAAGGCCACCCAGGTAAGAGCCGAAAAGGAGCTCGCTTCCGAGCGAACGCACATATCGTCCCGCAGGATGTTACTGCAACAGAGGCAGGCTGACCTGTCCGGTCAAATCCGTCGCATTGGGGAGGATCTCTCCAGCATATACAGGATAGCCTCAATGGAGTCAGGATCGCTTTCATTCACGATCCGAGGCCTTCACCTACCGAATGCTGGAGCTCCGTCCGAATCTCCGGATATCGACCCTGCCGTAACGGCAGCTGCTCTTGGCCTTGTCGCTCATGCCAGTCATTTGCTTTCCTTCTACCTCTCGTCACCACTTCCTTACCCTATCACACCGTTCGGGTCCACATCTACCATCCTCGACCCGGTTTCTGCGAACATGCCGTCAGTCGCTGCGAGAACCTTCCCTCTTTACCAGAAAGGAGCAGTCACTTATCGCTTCGAGTATGGGGTCTTTCTGCTGAACTCGGACATTGAGCTTTTGATGAGTCGGCAGGGATCGAGGATGGTGGATTTGAGGCATACCTTACCGAATTTGAAATACTTACTAACCGTTCTCACGGCGGGACAAGGAGAGCTGCCTGTGAGAAAGAAAGCGGAAGCCAAGGCTTTGGAAAATGGCACGGCGAAGGACCTAAGAAGGCAGGGCAATGACTTGCCAAGTGCAGAGAAGGTGGTACAGCCGAATGGGAAGCAGGTCCTGATGGAGACAAGGGGGTTATTGAGTAACGAGCACGTATAACGACAATCGACATGTACAATTGTCTGCCCTTACAAAATGGAGATTCCAATCGCAGAAACATGCGATATTCATGACTTCGTGGAAACATTTCCAGCACTCTAGAGACTTACATGGATAGGTAGCAAAAACCTTTGCGGCTCTCGGAGGGATACTTTGGCCGGTCCCCCCTCACCCATATGTAAGAGGCCTCCCACGGCTTACATTGGACGTGCATACAGAAAGCGCATGCTTTCCTATATCCTGCTCACCGTTATCTGTTTCCTAATTTCTGTTTGTCGTTTCTTCTTTCCATTGGTGCCTCGCCAGAAAATATCTGCTGTTTCAATAGATACGGCGTAGAAACTATCTCTTCCATTGATAGGCACGGAGAAAAACGTCCGCAATTTCGATGCTACATTCGGATATATTCGGATATTCGGACTTTGGCTGATGCAAATCAAACTCTCTCTCCGTGATTTCAATCCTCAGCACACGACCTCTCAGACCAGCGCTTGCAAAATATCTTACTCCATCCTTCAATGATCCCCAACACGAGTCTCCAAGCCCACATCGCCATGTCCTCCCTCAAGCGACCTCGTCACCGTCGGAGGTCGAGTGGGCTCGGCGCAGATCTCAGAGGCGACACCGGCGCATCCGCATTGTCAACTCTTGAGCCAACCCCATCTTTCGCGACACCCCCTTTAACCCCAGTACGCCCCCCTTTCCTCCCCAAAACCACTCCGCAACCCATCCTGACTCCCCACCCCAGCGCTCCTCCCAATCGAAAGCCACCCGCCCCGCCTCCAAACGCCGAAAAGCTCGTTCCCTCATCCGCCGCTGGAAAGACCTCTCCTTCCGGCACACATGGGTCAACCCGCTCCTCCTCATCCTTACAATCCTAGCCCTCTACCTCATCAACCCCACCCCGACCAACCCCCTCCACAGTGCCCTCTTCCTCTCCTACCCCCTCCCCCGCAACCACCCACACATCCCCACCCACGCCATCCATGACCCTTCCGCACCAGCCTACTACGGCAAAGGCCCCCGCGACTTCGCCTTCGTAGCCTTCTACATCATCGTCCTCTCCTTCACACGGGAATTCCTCATGCAGCGCCTGATTCGCCCGCTCGCCCTCGCCGCGGGCATCAAAACCCGCGCGAAGCAGAACCGCTTCATGGAGCAGGTCTACACGGCCATGTACTTTTTCGTCTTCGGCCCCCTGGGCCTCTACGTCATGTCCCGGACGCCGGTCTGGTATTTCGACACCAAGGGCATGTTTGAAGGTTTCCCGCACCGCGCCCACGAGGGCGTGTTCAAGGCCTATTACCTGCTCCAGGCGAGTTATTGGGCGCAGCAGGCGATCGTGCTGTGTATGCAGCTGGAGAAGCCGCGGAAGGATTTTAGGGAGTTGGTCGGGCATCATATCGTGACGCTGGCGTTGATCGGGTTGAGTTATCGCTTCCACTTTACGTACATGGGGCTCGCGGTTTACATTACCCACGACATCAGTGATTTCTTCCTCGCGGTACGTCCTCTCCCTCCCCCTATTCCCCTCCCACATCCACCAAACCTCAAACCACACCCCACTAACCCAAGTCCCTGCAACCCCAGACCTCCAAAACCCTAAACTACCTCACCTCCCCCCTCATAGTCCCCTACTTCACCCTCTTCATCCTCATCTGGATCTACCTGCGCCACTACATCAACCTCCTCATCCTGCACGCCGTCCTCACCACCTTCGCCACCGTCGGCCCTTACACCCTCGATTGGGCCACCGAACAATACAAATGCGCTCTCAGCCAGGTTATCACTTTCGGCTTGTTGGCGGTGCTGCAGAGTATTAATCTGTTTTGGCTCTGGTTCATTTTGAGGATTGCGTGGAATATTGTGTTGCGGGATGAGAGTCGGGATGAGAGGAGTGAGGATGAGGAGGAGGAG
>JAABUQ010007758.1_pt1 | contig 15374 bp, 16 predicted proteins | sample 5560001 | NCBI WGS metagenome assembly JAABUQ01 (sample SAMN10711888, study PRJNA513371) | rock metagenome | isolation source: Antarctica rocks | place: Antarctica: Victoria Land, Finger Mt nord | collected 2015-12-18 | reverse complement strand
TGGATCTATCGAAAGTATCGGACCGTCGAATGAACAAGGAGACCAAGGTTCCACCCCAGATCAAAGTCGAGGCTATTTTGCGGTTTGATGACGTCCATAAGTATTATGGGCCGCTTCATGTGCTCAAAGGCGTGTCGTTCACCATCCTGCCCGGTGAGTGCGTGTGCCTCATCGGTCCGAGCGGATCCGGCAAATCGACCGTATTGCGATGCGCGAACGGGCTTGAGCCGATCGACGGCGGCCGTGTCCTGTTTGAAGGAACGCCGGTGGCCGCACAGAGCAGAGGCGTCCATCTCCTGCGGCGGCGCATGGGCATGGTGTTCCAAAACTTTGAACTATTCCCGCATATGCGAGTCATCGACAACGTCATGGTCGGACCGCGCGTCGTGATGAACGTAACGCGGGTCGAGGCGGAAAAATCAGCCCGAGGTCTGCTGGACAAGGTGTGGCTTAGCGACAAGGCGGCAGCTTGGCCGGCACAACTCTCGGGCGGTCAGCAGCAACGCGTTGCGATCGCGCGAGCACTCGCCACGAGTCCCGATGTCATGCTGTTTGACGAGCCGACCTCGGCTCTTGATCCGGAAACCATCGGTGAGGTGCTCAGTGTCATGAAACGCCTTGCCGAAGAGGGGATGACGATGCTCGTCGTAACCCATGAGATGAGTTTCGCGAGGCGCGTGGCTGACCGTGTTCTCGTTTTCGACGCAGGCAAGATCATCGAGGAAGGACCGCCGACGCAGATTTTCGACGCTCCTCAATCCGAGCGAACGCGTACGTTTCTGAACCACCTCGGGTGGCACGAGTAACATGGAAAGGGATGAACCCCACATGAAGGATTTAGTCATCGACCGCGTCGAAGTCTTCACAGTCGGCCCGCCGACCGACCGTCTTGCGTGGGCCGTCGGCATGGAGGGCCAGTACATGACCGCGACGCTGCTTCGCCTGACCACGTCCGGTGGCCTAACCGGCGTCGCCGGCGCGGTGTCCTATTCTGATCGACACTACGAGACTTCGATCGCCGAGACGCTCCGCCCGATGGTCCCGGACCTGATCGGACGGTCGCCGCTCGAGCGGGAGACACTCTGGTTGCATTTCTGCTCGAAGACCTTGCCGCGTGCGCCGCAAGCTCAGTCCCTCATCGATGTCGCCTTGTGGGACGTGACCGCCAAGTCTGCCGGACTGCCACTATATCGCTTGCTGGGCGGTGCGCGGACCAAAATTTTATCCTATGCCAGCACTCCGTTACTCGCTAGCGCCGAGGCCTACAGCGAGGAAGTGACGAAATTGGTCGGCGAGGGCTTTCAGGCCATCAAGTTTCACTGTTGGTGCGACCCAAAGCTCGACGTGCCGATGGTCGAACGCGTAGCCCGTGACCATAGCGACAAAATGTTAGATCTCATGCTCGATGTGGAGCAGCGCTACGATCGCGATGCAGCCTTGCGGGTGGGAGCTGCCCTAGGTCGGCTGGGGTACGGATGGTTCGAAGCCCCGCTCGACGATTGGGACCTGTTCGGTTACAAGGATCTGACTACTAGGCTTTCCGTCCCGATCGTTCCAGCCGGCAACTCGATCATCGATCCACGCGCGGTGGCTTTCGCGCTTGCTCAAGGCTGTTGGAGCAAGATCCGGGTTGACGTCATGAGTTGCGGTGGCCTCACACCGGCGCTCAAGATCATGGCCCTCGCCGCAACGCACGGTACTTCTGTCGAACTTCAGTGCTGGGGTTATACGCTCGGACAGGCTGCAAACCTTCACCTGATGCTCGGGCAAGCCAACTGCACCTATTTCGAGCAGCCGACGCCCTATGAGGTGTTCGAATTCGGCGCGAACACCGTGATCCGAACCGATACAAATGGCTACGTGCACGCGCCTCCGGGTGCGGGACTTGGGATTGACCTCGACTGGTCCGTCATCGAGGGAGCCGTTCTAAACCGGTTCGAATGCCGGGCTTGAGGCGGGAGTACGGGGCTAATCCGCGCTGCGGCCCCGACCTGCTGCTGTCGGTCGCGGTCATTCGGATCAGCCGATGGTGATCTCGCTGGTGTCCGGATCGACGGTTTCGGAAGTGGCCTGGTTTTGCTCCGCCCTGATTGTCGTGCGGCGGCGCCCCCTGGAGTGCTCGAGGCGGTAGCTGTCGCCGTTCATGGCCAGGATCGTGGCATGGTACGTTGGACTTGCAGCGGAAAAGTGGAGAGTTCCCGATAAGGAACGAGGATCTCCATGCCGCATCAGAAGCGATTTACGAAAGAATATGAGAGTGAGGCCGTGCGTCTGGTTCAGACGAGCGGTCGCACCCAGCGCGAAGTGGCCGCCGATGTCGGGGTCGGGCTTTCGACCTTGGTTCGTTGGATCGGCCGCAGCCGTGACCGGCGGGTCGACGAATCGCGGCCGGCCGGCAATGGTGATCTTGCAGCTGAGTTGAAGCGGCTGCGACGGGAGAATGAGGTGCTCCGCCAGGAGCGCGACATCCTGAAGAAGGCCACTGCTTTTTTCGCCAGAGAGGGAAGTCGATGACGTTCGCGTTCATCGATGCGGAAAAGGTGGCGTTCCCCATCGACGGCCTGTGTCGGGTTCTGGATGTCAGCTCCAGCGGCTACTTTGCGTGGCGCGGCCGGCCGGCGTGCCGACGCCAGCGCGACGACGTGGTGCTGCTGCATCTTCCTCCCCTGGAAGGGCACGGCAGCGCACCGCGTATGAAGAACGGGCCCGCGCTCGCGGGCCACGGCGCTGAGGCGGTTCGCGACGCCATCGCGCGCACGATCGTCACCTTGCCCGAGGCACTTCGCCGGTCGCTGACTTAGGATCAAGGGGCCGAGATGGCCCAACACGCCCGCCTGGAGGTAGATGGGGGCATTGTCACGTTAAGCCAGTATAGACGTTTTTGAGGCCACTTTGGCTTCGTAGCCGGAGCGTTAACGTATTGAATTTGCTCGCCAGAGCCCACGAGGCTCCAGTGCTCTTGACAAGTAAAAACCGTTAACGTGACAACGCCCTTCTGATGGAGCAGCATGCCGTGGGGTACCCGGAGCACTTCGAGCTGCATCGCCTTGGCGATCGCTGGCGATGGGTGAACCGGCCGCTCGGGATCGACGACACCTTTAGATTGGGGGACGCAGGGACGCTGCCGTACGGCCCGATGGAGTATGTCACTCGGCAGTCTCAAGGGGACTTCTGCCTGCTCGACCAGCGCGACGGCGACCTTTGGATGGATGCCGGCATCGTGACCACCCAGGCGGATTGGTCCCTGGATTTCGACCTCGGCATGAGCTTCATGGAATGGCACGCGCCGGTCCCGCGTGCGCATGAGTTGGGCGTGTTCAACCGCGCCCTCAAGTTTCTGCTCCAGCTGCGTCAAGGCCAACCCATGTGCCGGTTCAACTGGACCATGACGGTGAACCCGCGGCTCGATACGAGCCCCGAGAACTACCACAAGTGGGGCATGGACCGCGCGACCGTCACGCCCGGGAACGTAGGCAATAAGGTCCACCTGCGCGTCGAGGTTCAGAGCTTCTGGCGGCTGCCCCGCTCCAACGCGATCGTGTTCCCGATACGCTGCTACTTGCTCAAGCTGGAGGAACTCGTGACCATCCCCAAATGGGGGCGGCGCATGCACCGCGTGCTGCGCGACTTGCCGGCCGACCTAGCCGACTACAAGGGGCTGATGCGGTGGAGGTCGACCGCAGTCGATTACTTGGCCGCCTTCGATGACGGTGCCACCACCTCGCCGGGAATCTGGGCCGATTGAGGAGGTAGGCGGGCAGCCCTCGCTCAGTCCTCACTTCGCGGGTAGGAGATAATCGAGAGAAACCTGATCGGCAACTGGCGAAGCTCTTCGGGGCCGTGGGGTGCGTCGGCATCAAAGAAGAGGCTGTCGCCCGGCCGCATGGGGTAGAGCTTGTCGGCGTGGCGGTACACGACTTCGCCTTCGAGCATGTAGAGGAATTCGAGCCCCGCGTGCTGGAACAGGGGAAAGACGTCCGACTCAGCTGTCAGGGTGATCATGTAAGGCTCGACCACCACCCGCGAGGAGGGGTCGCCGGTATGGCCCAGCAGATGATATTGATGACCGTTGCGGGTGCCCCGTCGCTCGATCGCCAGCCCTTGGCCGGCTTTCACGAAAACGGCGGCTCGTTTTTCTTCAAATCGTCGGAAGAACGCCGTCACCGGCACCCCGAGCGCCCTCGATAGGGATTGCAGAGTCGTAAGCGACGGGGAAATGGCGCCGTTTTCGATCTTCGAAAGCATGCCGTTGGAGAGGCCCGAGGCCGCGGCGAGATCCGACACGGTGATGCCGAGCTTGGTGCGGAAGGCATGCACCTCACGGCCGATCGCGACTTCCAAGAGATTGTCGCGCGTCCCGCTGAGCGCATGCGGGTCCTGGCCGAGAGCCGGCACGCCCGCGCGTGGGTGATCCACAAACTCCGAAAGACCGCCGGAGGGCACGGGCGGCTGCCCGGCCGCCGCCTCCAAGCTCGAGGGCTCGACCGGCGTGCGGCTGACCCTTGCCTGCCTACCGCGCGCCATTGCTCCGTCCATCCCGAGGCCGCAGTGCTTCACACCCGACCATGACTCCACCGAACTCCCCGGCGGCGTCCAGCAGGCAGCCTAACAGGTAGGCAGAAGACGCGCTATCAGCCAAGAGATGGAACACCGGCATGCCGCCCCGATCGGCCCGGGCCACGATGGCGTTGAGGCGCGCTACCGACGTCTGGGCGATCGCGAGGTCCGCGAATTTATTCAAGCGGAAGTCGACGGCGCACAGCTTGGCCAACAGGTCCGGAACTGCACGACCCGCGACAGCGAGCCAAGCGTGGGTGTCCCCTCGCGGCACGGGATAGGTCCCTTCCCCGTCCTCGATGCGCCACCGGCGCTCCAGCACCGACGACGTGCCGCCGCCCTCCAAAGGCCCGAGGAGCAGAACCTCTCCCGCGCCGAGCACGAGGCACAGCGACTCATCGGGCTGGCGGAACGCGCGGTTCGGCTCCGGCTCGAGCGTCAGGCCTCGGGTGCGCATGGCGGGGATGGTTCCCCGCCCCTTGAAGCCCAGCCGCGGCAAGGGCGAGAGGTCGACGACGGCGAGGTCGCCCACCGTATCGCGGTGGCCCACGCGCCACGCGACCGCGCCGTCATCGAGCGCGTTCCATTCCACGGGGCCGGGGATGACGCGCCGGAGCGGTGTGCGTCGGAGGAAATCGGTCGGGTCCACCATGGCTCACAAATCCTGCCGCGTGTTGCCCGGATCGTAGAACGGCGTCGGGACCACCTCTGCCTCGATGACAGCGCCCTTGTCGATGCGGACGACGAAGCGGCTTCCGGCAACTGTCAGGTCGGCCGGCACATAGGCGAGGCCGATCACGCGGCCGAGACTCGGGGAGCGGACCGCCGAGGTCACGCGACCGGCGATCGCCTCGTTCCGGATGACCAGGTGGCATTCCTTTGGGCAGGGCGCCCCGGCATCCGGCAGCACGAAGCCGACAAGACGCCGCGTCACGCCCTTGCCGATCTGCATGTCGACGGCGCGCTTGCCGACGTAGAACGGTTTCGATTTGGCGACCGCCCACTCCATGCCGGCCTCGACTGGGTTGGTCAGGCCGTCAGTGTCCTGGCCGATGATGATGTGCCCCTTTTCGAGCCGCAGCACGCGTTGCGCCTCGATGCCGAACGGGACGATGCCGAAGGGCTCTCCGGCGGCCATCAGCGCGTCCCAGAGCGCCTCGCCCATGCCCGACGGGCAATGGATCTCGAAGCCGAGTTCCCCCACGAAGCCGACCCGCAGGATGCGGACCGGGATGCCGGCGAGCGTTCCCTGGCGCACGCCCATGTAGGGAAAAGCCGCCGCGGCAAGGTCGATATCGGCCGCGAGCCCCATCAGCACATCGCGCGATCGCGGTCCGGCGATGTTGACGGCCGCGTAGGCGGCGGTGACGTTGGCGATGTCGACGTCCATCCGCCATTGCTGGTTCTGCCACGTCATCTGGCGGTAGACCGCATCGACGCCGCCCGTAGTCGCGGTCACATAAAAGTGCTGGTCGTGGAACCGGCACGCCACCCCGTCGTCGATCACCACGCCGGTTTGGTCCGTCATCAGCGCGTAGCGCGCACGTCCCACCGGCTGCTTAGCGTAGCTCCCTGTGTACATCTTCTCGATAAAGAGCGCCGCATCCGGGCCGCGGATGTCGAGGCCGCCCAACGTCGAAACATCTATCAGCCCGACCCCCTTGCGAACCGCCAGCACCTCGCGTTCGATCGCGGCGGCCGCGCCATGCTTGGGGCCGTAGAAGGCGGGCCTGAGCCACGGTCCCGCTGGTATCAGGCGGGCGCTAAGCTCGACGTGTCGCCCATGCATGGCGGTGAGCCGCACGGGCTCAAAGCCGCGGCCGGCCATGTGGGCGAATTTTTCCGGAACGAGCGGCGGCCGAAATGTCATAATGCCGACCTTCTCAATGCTCTTGCCCGTCTGCCGTGCCACGAGCCGGATCGTGTTGAGATTGGTGTGCCGCCCCTGGCTCGGGCCAAAGCCGGCCGTCGAATAGCGTTTGACGAGCTGGATATCGTCATAGCCGTCCTTCACCGAATTGACGATGTCGCGGGTCTGGAGGTCCTCGTCGAAATCGACGAAATCCTTGCCGGACCGCGACAGGGTGATCGGCCAGGGGCTCGTGATGTCGGCGGCGCCCACGTCGCGGCTCGCTTCGACGGCGAGGTCGGTGTCCGTCCCCAGCGCGGCGGCAGCGGCCCGGGCCCCGACGCGGCGGCCATCTTCGGCCACCGCCTCGTCCGACCAGACACCTGCGACGGACCCGGTCAGGCCCACGCCGCGCGGCAGGTCGCGGGCGCGATGCATCGCGATTCCGGGATCGTAGGTCACCTTGGCGCCCGCGTGGCTGGCCAGATTGAGGGCCGGGGTGTAGCCGACGCTCATGAGTACGAGGTCGCAGCCAACCCACTCGGGGGCGCCCCTGCGCGTGTCGTCCGGGGCCGCCGCGACCGCCACGGCCGAGACGCGCCGCGCGCCCCGGCTGTCCACCAGCGTGGAACCCGCGATGACGCGCAGGGCCCGCTCCCGGGCCGCCTCGACCTCCGGACCCGCCGGTGCCGTGCGGCTGTCCACGATGGCCGCGACCGCGATTCCCGCATCGGCGAGATCGAGCGCAGCCTCGTAGCCGAACCGGTTGGCGGTGGCCACGATCGCCCGCGTGCCCGGCCTGACCCCGTACAGGCGAAGCAACCGCTGCGCGGCGTCGGCGAACATGATGCCGGGCCGGTCGTTGTTGGCGAACACTAGCGGCTGGTCGAAGCCGCCCGTCGCGAGAACCACCTCCTTGGCCCGAATCTTCCAGAGGCGATTCCCGCTGAGCGCTGACACCAAGTTATCGGCAAACAGACCGCTGACGGTAGTGTCGGTGAAAATGCGTAGGTTCGGCGTAGCCTTGACCCGTTCGATCAGGGCTCGGCGTTTGTCGTCCGCGACTTGCCGGCTCGCGCTGACCCGGCCGAACAGCAGCGAGCCGCCGAGTTCGCGCCATTCGTCCATTAGGACCGTGTCGGCGCCCGCCTCGGCAGCCGCCATGGCGGCTTCCAAGCCGGCCGGGCCGCCGCCGACCACGAGCACCTCGCAGTGGAGGTAAGCCTTGTCGTAAGCGCCGTGAGGGGCCTTCGGGTCAAGCGTCCCAAGCCCGGCGAGTGCCCGAATCGGCTTCTCGTACTTCATCCAGGCCCCGAGCGGACGAAAGAAAGTCTTGTAATAAAAACCGACGGGCAGGAAACGCGAGAACAGGCCGAGGCCCGCGAACCAGTCACGATCGAGCGAGCCGAACTTGTTCACGGAGGTAACGGCCATCCCGGGTGCGATCGGGTGCCGATCACCGCGCACGTTGGGCTCCGGGCCAACCTGGACGAGGCTGTTCACGTCATGCCCCGCCATGGTGAGGGCACCGCGCGGACGATGGTATTTGAACGATCGCGACAGGACGTACCGACCGGCCGAGAGGAGCGCGCTCGCGATCGTGTCGCCCGCGAGACCGCGATGGGGCTGCCCGTCAAAGGTGAAATTGATCGGCGCGCCAGGGTCGACGAGCAGGCCCCATCCGGAACCCTCGAGGCGCGCGCTCACGCTTCGCCCCCCGTCGACTCCGCTGCCGCGGCCTGGGTCTCGTCGTGGCCCGCCGGGGCGTGCCCGGCTACATATTGATCAACCGTCATTGTGCGGATCACCTCGTCGGTCAGCGTGTTGCGGCGAGCGATGAACCAGGTGTTGCTCGGAGCGTGCAGCCACCACTCGTCCACCTCGCCCGCGACGTTGTCTTCGAGGAACAGGTGCTCGGCCCAGTCGCGGTCCGAGCAGGTTGCAGGATCAAGGTTCGGCCGCACGTCGCCTCCCCAGACAAATTCGGAGATGTTACGGGGGCCGTTCAAGGGACAATGCATGATCTTCATCGGCGCGTTCCGGTCAGTGGCCGACAGAAGCCGCGCCCTTCTCGCCGACGAGGTCGAACGAGGCGAAGCGGTCCAGGGCGAAAGGCTTGAGGATGTCGGGTTGGCGGCCGGTTGCCACGCATTCGGCCATTCGAAGGCCGCATACCGGGGTCGCCTTGAACCCCCAGGTGCCCCAACCGGCGTCCATGTAGTAGTTCTCGACCGGCGTGAGCCCCATGACAGGGGAGAAGTCCGGCGTCATATCGGCGATCCCCGCCCATTGACGCAGGATGCGCAGTTCCGCCATGAAGGGGAACAGCTCCAGCATGTGGGCCATCAGCCCTTCCTTGAAGTCGAGGGTCGAGCGGGAGGAGTAGAGGCCGTAGGGGTCGGTCGCGCCCCCCATCACCATCTCGCCGCGCGCCGATTGCGAGATGTAGACGTGCAAGGAGCCGGACACGACGATCTGGTCGAGGATCGGCTTGACAGGCTCAGACACGCAGGCCTGCAGCGGGATGGTCTTGATCGGCAGACGGAAGCCCGCGAGCTTTGAGACGCGGCTCGAAGAGCCCGCGACCGCCTGGATGACCTTGCCTGCGTAGATTGCTCCCCGATTGGTCTCGACGCCGCGGACCTTGCCGTTCTCGACCAGGACGCCGGTCACGTCCGTGTTCGTGTGGACCTCGACGCCCCGCCGCATCGCTCCCTTGGCGTAACCCCAGGCCACCGCATCGTGCCGGGCGATGGCCCCGGGCGGGTGGTAGAGCGCGCCCAGTATGGGATAGCGCACATCCTCGGACATGTTCATCACGGGGCAGATCCGCGCGACCTCGTCGGCGTCGATCACCTCGGAATCGACGCCGAGGTGCTTGTTGACCTCGGCGCGCCATCGGGCGGTCCGCATGGCCGCGTCGGTGTGCGCCAGCGTGAAGTGGCCGCGCTCGGAATACATGATGTTCATATCGAGTTCGATCGACAGGCCGCGGAACAGCTCAACTGATTCCTTGTAGAATGCGACACCCTCGGGCGTCAAATAGTTGGCGCGTATGATGGTGGTATTGCGCGCCGTATTGCCGCCGGCGAGCCAGGACCGGTCGAGCACCGCCACGTTCGTGATGCCGTGCCTGGTCGCGAGATAGTAGGCCGTGGCCAAGCCGTGTCCGCCCGCCCCGATGACCACGACGTCGTAGCTGCGCTTGATCTCCGGCTTCCAGCGCAGGTGCGGCGCAGCGGGGTGAGCGGAACTAAGTCCATATTTGAGTAGTGCGAGCGGCATTTGGAACCCGCAGGTTAGGGACGCCGAAGTTCGGCCGGCGGGCACCCATACCTAAGGAATTCGCTGGAGGAAACTTTTATTCTTGAGATCGGACACCGCTTGGGCTATTCACCGCGCAGCAGATACGGCCGAGCGAGGCGTTCGATGTGCGGGATTGTTGGATTGTTCATCAAGGACGAGGCGTTGGAGCCCGAGCTCGGGCATCTGCTGTCCGGCATGCTGACCACCATGTGCGATCGTGGCCCGGACAGCGCCGGTTTTGCGGTGTACGGCGCGCCGAAGGATGGGATGGCCAAGATCACGGTGCAGTCGTCGGCTCCCGACCTCGCCTTCGATGGGCTCGCGGCCGCTATCGGACAAGCGATCGGTAACGAGACGACACTGCAGCGGAAAGACTCGCACGCCGTGCTGAGCGTACCGGTGGCAAAGGCGGGGGAGGCCCGAGCCGCGATCCGTGAAAGCCACCCCGACGTGCGGATCATGGGCGCCGGCGACGCAATGGAGATCTACAAGGAGGTTGGTTATCCCACCGAAGTTGCCAAGCGCTTTGGCCTAGACGGCATGAGCGGCACGCACGGCATCGGCCACACGCGCATGGCAACCGAATCGGCCGTGACGACGCTCGGTGCACACCCGTTCTCGACAGGGCCCGACCAATGCCTCGTACACAACGGCTCGTTGTCCAACCACAATAATCTGCGGCGGGAGATGAAGCGTGATGGAATGACGTTCGAAACCGAGAACGATTCCGAGGTCGCGGCCGCCTACCTGACATCCCGGATGGACAAGGGCCTGAGCCTTGGGCAGGCCCTTGAGAAAAGTCTCGGTGACCTGGACGGCTTCTACACGTTCGTGGTCGGCACGAAAAACGGCTTCGGCGTGCTGCGCGACCCCATCGCTTGCAAGCCGGCCGTGCTGGCCGAGACGGACCGATACGTCGCCTTCGGCTCCGAATACCGGGCGCTGGTCGGGCTGCCCGGCATCGAGAACGCGAGGGTGTGGGAGCCGGAGCCCGCCACCGTTTATTTATGGGAGCGCTGAGCATTGCCGACCGTCGATCTCGCGACGACGGCGTTGCGCGAGCTGAACCAGACGCTGCACGCTCAAGGCCCGGGCACCAAAGAGACGCTTTGGGAGGTCGTCAATCCGCGCGGCGCGCATGCAGTCGCGGTCGGCGTCAACGCGCCGATCGGGGTCGAGATCAAGGGGAGCGTCGGCTACTACTGCGCCGGGATGAACCGCGAAGCGGCCATCACGGTCCATGGCTCGGCCGGGCCGGGCGTGGCCGAGAACATGATGTCCGGCGAGGTGCGCGTGAAAGGCGATGCCAGCCAGTACGCCGGTGCCACCGGCAAGGGCGGCCTGCTCGTGATTGAGGGCAATGCGTCCTCGCGCTGCGGCATCTCGATGAAGGGGATCGACATCGTGGTGCGCGGCAGCATCGGCCACATGTCGGCCTTCATGGCGCAGGCCGGCAATCTCGTCGTCTGCGGCGATGCTGGGGACGCCCTAGGCGACTCGATTTATGAGGCCCGACTGTTCGTGCGCGGCGAGGTCAAGAGCCTCGGAGCCGACTGCGTCGAAAAGGAGATACGGGCGGAGCATCTGGACATCCTCGCGTTACTGCTCGACCGAGCCGGCATCACGGACCTGCATCCGTCCGAGTTCAAGCGCTACGGCTCGGCCCGCAAGCTCTACAACTTCAACGTCGACCACGCCGACGCCTACGGCTAGGCGGGAGGCTCGCCCGCCGACGGCCCGCACCGCCCGGCCGGCACAATCCACCCCATTCGATGGTCAGCACTCATGTCGTACGACAATCCCCCGACCCTGCCGCGGAAGTCCGCCACCTTCGACGACTACACACTGTCGGAGATCCGACGGGCCGCCACCACCGGCATCTACGATATCCGCGGCGGCGGCTCGAAGCGGCGGCTGCCGCATTTCGACGACCTCCTCTTCCTCGGTGCCTCGATCTCGCGGTATCCTCTCGAGGGCTACCGCGAACGCTGCGGCACCGAGGTCGTACTCGGCGGCCGCTTCGCCAAGAGGCCGCTTGAACTCAAGATCCCTATCACGGTCGCGGGCATGAGCTTCGGCTCGCTCTCGGCCAACGCCAAGGAAGCCTTGGGGCGGGGTGCTTCCGCGGCCGGCACCTCGACCACTACCGGCGACGGCGGCATGTCGACCGAGGAGCGCGGGCAGTCGAAGACTCTGGTCTACCAATACCTGCCCTCGCGCTACGGCATGAACCCCGAGGACCTGTCGAAGGCCGACGCCATCGAGATCGTGGTTGGCCAGGGCGCCAAGCCCGGCGGTGGCGGCATGCTGCTCGGCCAGAAGATCACCGACCGGGTCGCGGCGATGCGGACGTTGCCCAAGGGCATCGACCAGCGCTCGGCCTGCCGCCATCCCGACTGGACCGGCCCCGACGACCTCGAGATCAAGATCCTCGAACTGCGCGAGATCACCGACTGGCAGAAGCCGATCTTTGTCAAGGTGGGCGGTGCGCGTCCCTATTACGACGTGGCGCTCGCCGTGAAGGCCGGCGCCGATGTCGTTGTCGTCGACGGCATGCAGGGGGGCACGGCGGCGACCCAAGACGTGTTCATCGAGAACGTCGGAATGCCGACGCTGGCCTGCATAAGACCCGCCGTGCAGGCCCTCCAAGAGCTTGACCTTCACCGCACGGTTCAGCTCATCGTTTCAGGCGGTATCCGCAACGGTGCCGACGTGGCCAAAGCGTTGGCGCTCGGCGCCGATGCGGTGTCGATCGGCACGGCCGCGCTGGTGGCGCTCGGCGACAACGATCCCGTATACGAGGCCGAGTACAAAATGCTTGGTACGACGGCGGGCGCATATGACGACTGGCACGAGGGGAAAGACCCGGCCGGGATCACGACGCAGGATCCGGAACTGATGAAGCGTCTCGACCCCGTGCTCGCCGGTCGGAGGCTCGCCAACTACCTGAAGGTCATGACGCTCGAAGCCCAGACGATCGCCCGAGCCTGCGGCAAGAACCACCTCCACAATCTTGAGCCCGAGGACCTCTGCGCCTTGACGCTCGAGGCCGCCGCCATGGCCCGCGTGCCGCTGGCGGGCACGAACTGGGTTCCCGGGCAGGCCGGCTTATAAGGCCGCCCCCTTCTATCCTGAACTCGACCACGGAGATCGGCCCCTTGTCCCAGGATTTAGCCAACCTCGCCAAGGAGCGCGGCATCCGCTACTTCATAATCTCCTACACGGACCTGTTCGGGGCGCAGCGCGCCAAGCTGGTGCCGGCCGCTGCGATCGCCGACATGCAGCGCGACGGGGCGGGCTTTGCTGGGTTCGCGACCTGGCTCGACATGACGCCGGCCCACCCCGATCTGTTCGCAATTCCCGATGCCGGCGCCGTCGTGCAGCTGCCGTGGAAGCCCGAGGTGGCCTGGGTCGCGGCCGATTGCGTCATGGAGAACAAGCACGTCGCGCAAGCGCCGCGCGTCGTGCTGAAGAACGTCATTTCAGAAGCCGCAAAGGAAGGCCTTTACGTCAAGACGGGAGTCGAGGCGGAGTTCTTCCTGATCGACGCCGATGGGGGCGCCATCTTCGATGTCAAGGACACGTCCGCCAAGCCCTGCTACGACCAGCAGGCCTTGATGCGCCGCTACGACATCATCGCCGAGATCTGCAACTATATGCTGGAACTTGGCTGGCAGCCCTACCAGAACGATCACGAGGACGCCAACGGCCAGTTTGAGATGAATTGGGCCTTCGACGACGCGCTGGTGACGGCCGACCGCCATTCCTTCTTCAAGTTCATGGTCCGGTCCGTAGCCGAGAAGCACGGACTCCGGGCTACCTTTATGCCAAAACCCTTCCCGACGCTGACCGGCTCGGGCTGCCATGCCCATATCTCGGTGTGGGACAAGGAGGGCAAGACCAACGCTTTCCACGACGACGGGGACGCAATGGGTCTGTCCCCCCAGGGCTACAACTTCCTTGGCGGTATCATGAAGCACGCCGAGGCGCTTGCCGCGATCACCAACCCCACTGTTAACAGCTATAAGCGCATCAACGCCCCCCGCACCGTCTCGGGCGCGACTTGGTCGCCCAACAGCGTGACGTGGACCGGTAACAACCGCACCCACATGGTCAGGGTGCCCGGCAGAGGCCGCTTCGAATTGCGCCTGCCCGATGGCGCCGCCAACCCGTACCTGCTGCAAGCCGTCATCATCGCGGCCGGCCTCGACGGTGTGCGAACCAACGCGGATCCCGGCAAGCGCCACGACATCGATATGTACCAGCTCGGCCACACCGTGACCGACGCGCCGAAACTTCCGCTCAACCTGCTCGATGCGCTCCGCGCTTTCGAGTCCGACGCGGGCCTTAAAGTGGCGCTCGGGGAGGAGTTTTCGGCCGCTTATATCAAGCTGAAGAAGCAGGAGTGGAGCAGCTACGCGTCCCATTTCACTCAATGGGAACGTGACACCACGCTCGACGTCTGAGCGTCTGGGGAGTTTGCTCGGCTTCTCGGTGAAATACGGAGATCTTGTGCGAGGACCTTCACACAGGCGCCCGGTGCGGGCCCTGAACGGCCGGGGTCGGCGACAAGGAGTTCGGGCGTTTCATGGAAAGACTGGACGCATGCCCCCAGAGACCTCGGTTGCCCGGAGTGACGCCAACGACCGGACCCACATCCTCAACCTCGCCTGTACCGACCGGCCCGGCATCGTGGCCCGCGTCACTACCAGCATCGCGGCCATCGGCGGCAACATCGCCGAGAGCGCCCAGTATTGGGATCGTTCGACAGATCGATTCTTCATGCGCATCGCCTTCACGGCGCCGGCCGAGGTCGGAAACGGCGTGATCCAGGGCGCGTTAAAGAGCGCGGTCGACCAGTTCGGCATGACGTTCAGCTTGGCCGACGGCGACCGGGTTCCGGGCATCCTGGTGCTGGTCTCGCGTTTCGACCACTGCCTGCAGCACCTGCTCTATCAGATCCGCGTCGGCTGGCTGCGGGCCGAAGTAGTGGCCATCGTGTCAAACCACGAGGACAGCAGGATAACGGCCGAACAGCACGGCATCGCCTATCACTGCTGGCCCGTCGCGAAGGACCGCAAGGCGGAACAGGAAGCCAAGGTGATGGCGCTCTACCGGGAAACCGAGGCCGATCTCGTCATCCTGGCGCGCTACATGCAGGTCCTGTCGAACGAATTCTCGACGGCCCTCTCCGGCCACGTCATCAACATCCATCATTCCTTCCTGCCGAGCTTCAAGGGCGCAAAACCGTACCATCAGGCGCACGAGCGCGGCGTGAAGCTAATCGGCGCTACCGCTCATTACGTGACGCCCGACCTCGACGAGGGCCCGATCATCGAACAGGAGACCGAGCGCGTCACCCACGCGCTGTCGGCCGAGGACTACGTGGCGGTGGGACGCGACGTGGAAGCGCGGGTGCTGGCACGCGGCGTGAAGCTGCATCTCGAGCGGCGCGTACTGCTGAACGGGCACAAGACGGTGGTGTTCTGATTCCATGACCCAAGCCACCATCATCGACGGAAAGGCCACGGCCGCGGCCGTCATCAAGGCCGTGCGGGCCGGCGCTGCGGATCTCGAGACCCGCAGCGGCGTGAAGCCAGGGCTCGCGGTGGTGATCGTCGGCGAGGATCCGGCGAGCCAAGTCTACGTCGGCGCGAAGGGC
>JAABUQ010007757.1_pt1 | contig 15374 bp, 12 predicted proteins | sample 5560001 | NCBI WGS metagenome assembly JAABUQ01 (sample SAMN10711888, study PRJNA513371) | rock metagenome | isolation source: Antarctica rocks | place: Antarctica: Victoria Land, Finger Mt nord | collected 2015-12-18 | reverse complement strand
CAATCGCTGAGTTTTTTCAGGGTGGCTTTTAATGTAACTTAATATTTCCTTCATGTTCTAGTAAGGAAAAAGCTAATTTTATACTCTTTTACCACAAAACGTTTCTATTGTGGAGATGTCTAATACAGAATGGTTCGACTTTTAATGATTCTGCTTTTAGTGGTTTTAGCGGCGTAAAAAACAGTCCAAGTAGCACTGTTGGAGTAACAAATAGAGTTGTTGTGCGTTTCATAGTTCTTGTTGTCAATTCCTGTTCAATTAACCTTATACTTCAGCAAAAAGCCAGCACCGAAAACACCTGCTAGTATTAGACCTGCAGTTTCAGAAGGTTCGGGGACGGTAGTGGGAGAAATAGGAACACTAGAATTAAACACTTCAATGCGACCGTTGCCATCGGCGACATAGACATTTCCAGACTGGCTGTCTACTGCTACACCTTCGGGCGTCACAAACTGCCCAGGTTCACTACCCAAACTCCCAAAGGAAGACAGAAAGCTACCACTGCTGTCAAACACCTGAATTCGGTTGTTAAAGCTATCAGCCACATAAACATTTCCAGCCGCATCTACACTGACATCAAATGGAAAATCAAACTGCCCAGGACCATCACCAGAACTACCAAAGGAGGAAAGAAAACTGTTGCTGCTGTTGAACACATCGATCCGACTATTGTTAACATCTGCTACATAGACATTTCCTGACTTGTCAACAGTCAATCCCTCCGGCGAACTAAGCTGCCCGGCACCATTACCAGAACTACCAAAGGAAGAAAGGAGATTACCACTCGTGTCGTACACATCGATCTTGTTGTTCGAATCATCAGACAAATAAACTTTTCCCCCATCTATGGCCAAGCCAGCTCCTTGCACAGTATTAAAGGAATAAAGAAATCCACCGCTGTTGCTAAACACGTCAACAAGACTGTTGTTATAGTCATTGACAAAGATATTCCCAGTTTGGTTGTCTATGCCTAATCCATCTGGAATAAACTGTTCCTGAGTACCACCAGGAGCGCCCAAGGCGGAAAGAAAAGTGCCGCTGCTATTAAATTCTTGAACATTATCGTTAGCATCATCAGCCACATAGACATTGCCAGAGCCGTCTACTATAGGGGTTACCGGAGAGAAAAACTGACCAGGACCCCTGCCTGGACTGCCAAAGGAATACAAAAAACTGAAACTAGCCGCTTGTGCCTTACCAACAATTCCCACTGTAATAACAGCGGCTCCAGCTATAGCTATTGATAAATTTCTCAGTGTACCCACAGAACTTCCTTTTCATAACAAAAACTACTTAATTTCTGGAAAAGCCTAGATGTTGGTAGTCAATGCTTCTTTAATCCGTAAGGAGTTAGAGAGAGCAAGCTCAACATCGTCACTCAATTTTTTGGTGCGATCGCTTAAAGAAATCTCCTTTGCAACGAGCTTTTGTGTTCTTAAGAAGTTTTGGCAACCCAACCTTAGTCAAGAAGCGAGTGGCTATTTTACCGGGTCAACGCTCACCTGAACGCTGCTAGGATTTCCTTTCGTAATCACAGGATAGGCTGAGGTATTCCTGAAAAGTATCCTATTACCAGCGGTAATTTGAATTTGAAGGGCATAGAGATGGTTGGAACTAATCCGTGCTGGGTCGTATTCCACCTCAAAAGCAATCGGTCCCTGACTAGGGTGATCGATCGTTTGTCTAGCAATCATATCCCCCGAGTTATCCTCAAGTGGGGAAACATCCACAATGGAAACGTAGACAACAGTATCTGGAGGCAACGCGGTTGTCTGTTGGTAAGTCAATGTGCCACTCACTTTGGCCACCTCGGCTGAAAGTGAGCTGGAAATGCCCCCAAGCAGCATTAAAGCACTGAGCCCGATAGTGTGAATAGCTCTGATTCTATGCATAATTAAGGCGCTGTAGTAGATTCAGGGGTTGAGTAGTCAAACACCTCTCCAGGCAATGGGGGCACAAGTGCAGGAGGACGCCGCAGCTTCGTAGCTTGCTCGTAGTCGTAGGCATAGCTGATAATATCTCCCTCGTCAAAGTATTTGCCCAGAAATTCCAGCGACATCGGGATGCCCTCTTTCGAGTACCCCATCGGTACTGTAATCGCAGGCACTCCGAGATAGTTCCCTTCAAGCCGCGCTGGGAGGCCGCCATAGACAGCGTAGACAGCGTCCCCTTGGGACCCCAGTGGTGGGGCGAGATAGTTGAGTGTTGGGAAGACGAACGCATCGATACCGTTCGCTTTCATGAAGTCTGCATACTGTTCTGTCCGGAGCTTAGAGATAAACTGTAGCGACTGGGATACCTGCGGGAGTTCAGCGAACGGCTTGGCTTGTCCACTAGCGATGAGATTGGCACTCGGCTTCACCAAGCTGCTGTAGAAGGGGTTGTTCATCGGGATGATGTTGAGTAGATCGACGAACGAGCTGATCTGGTCGTTGTTGTACCCCTTGATCAGCTGTTCGTAGTAGTACGACCGACTCTCAGCATCCCCTGTGTCGGAGGAGTTATAGCCTGGACGCCCGCCGACATACCAGGTCTTGTAAGCGGGGATGTCAACCTCAACTAGCGTTGCCCCCTCTGCTTCTAACACCTGCTTCGCCTGCTCGAACACGGCAGCGACCTGTGGATCTAAAGGAAAGCTGGGACCATTGGCAGGATCTCCCTTGCCAATGTAGGGCCGGGGCAGGCCAATCACCTTGCCCTGGAGTGACTTGCCGTTAAGGTAGCTGGTATAGGAGACGGGACGAACGACATCCGGGAGGAATGAATTCCAAATATTTTGAGGGTCGTAGGCAACTAACGCATCCATGGCAACGGCGACGTCCTCAACAGACTTGGCGATCGGGCCGATCACGTCGCGTTCCGGTGCCAATGGCCAGATCCCGTTGACCGAGATCAGTCCCGCACTTGGTTTGAGGCCGACTAGAGACTGGTGGGTGCTAGGCACACGGATCGAGCCACCAGTTTCCCCACCCATAACAAACGTCGCTAGGTCGGCCGCCTCCCCAGAACCAGGCCCACTACTGGAGCCGCCTGTCGTGCGATTCGGCGCGTACGGATTGAGAACTGGCCCATAGGACTCGCTGATTCCGTCATAAGACTCGGCCCAGGTACTCATATTCGCCTTGCCCAGGATGATGGCTCCAGCCGCCCGGAGTTCCTTAACCGCAAAGGAATCTTCCGTGGCAATCAGCGATTTGAACACCCCGACGCCGTTGGTTGTCGGCAAACCCTTGACGTTGTATGAGTCTTTCACTAACACCGGCACGCCATACAGTGGTCCGGCGATGATGCCTTGGCTTCGCTGTGCGTCTTCATCCGATGCGTCTTTCAGCGCGTCAGGGTTAACAACTACGACAGCGTTTAGCCCTGGTCCCGCCTTGTTATATGCGGAGATCCGATTGAGGTACAGTTGCGTCAATTGATTACAGGTCAAGGCACCCGCACTGTATGCAGCATGGATGTCATTAATAGTTGCAGATTGTAGGGAAAATACTGCAGTTCCTGCGGTCGCAGGGAGCATCCCCAGCACTAGGCATGGGGTTGCCAACAGAACTGCTCGCTTGAAGTGCCCAATCACAGGGTCGTACCTCGCTAAATTGAATCACTAAATCTGTTGACTTAAGGCAGTTGCACGCACAAGAATAACGGCATGTTTGCCCCCACCTTGAGGTTGTAATTGAAATTTATCTATTACCTGCCATCAACTGTTTGTCTACTGGTTGCTCTAGCAAATCCAATGCCTTCATCGCAGCGTAAGCTGAACCTGCAAATACAACAAGCAGCCATTATCAAGTCTATTCTCCTCACAACCACTCCTCATTTATTCCCTTTGAATAGAGAATATAAATTCTCAATCCTCACCTGCTGTAAAACTTTTTTGAGCCCAGGAAATTTACTGTCAAAAAAGTTTTTTCTTGAGCCAAAAAGAGAATATAGTCAGAAAAAATTAATAAATGTAGCTAAAGTAACAATTTTTGGCAAACACAAATTAAATCTTTAATAAGTGATTTAAGTAACATATTCAGTCGATAAACCGTCTGCTTGTATGTAGTAGAATTCAGAAAGTTTTTAGATAAAAAGAAGTACAGGATACAATTTTATTTCTAAAATGAGCGATATGGCTTGAGTGTGGACAGTCAGGTAATGCTGTTCTAGATGTGTTGCTTCCTTTCACCACTCCTGATTAAGAGAATCAGAAAATGTACGATATTGCGATAGGATTATTTGTTAATCGCTACGAGATGGTGAGTGGCAATTTAATGCTGAATCAACAACTCTAAGACACCTTTCGTGAGATACAACTTGCTCTTATTCTGCGTTTAGAAATTCCAGGTAAGTGTTGCTTAATTCCTTTACTGCCAGCTCATAAAACTGCTTCCCATGTTCAGGCGTCGCTAAGGCGGGGTTAGAGCCCATCCGTCCATCTGGATAACGCTGCCGAAAGTCAGCTGCTCCATAGATTTTGTATCCAGAGGCAACTTCTGGTGAGAGGGAAGCAAGCTTTTTCACCTCTGGATAAACGTACTGCGTCACAGCTACCTCACTGGGCGTCGCGTGAGAGCCTTCTTGATTGCCATATAACTCTTGTGCCAGCTTGTAAACAGAGCCGCACGTGAACCAGTTACCAACTTGGCACTGAACGTTTTTCTGGGCAGTGGAAATATTGAGGTCTGCTAGATGGGCATACGTCTCGGCGAAAGCTGCCTTGAGCGTGGCAATGTTGCCGCCGTGACCATTAATAAAGAAGAACTTGGTAAACCCAGTCCGGCTTAAACAGGTGACGTAGTCTCGAACCAGTAAAATCATCGTACTAGGTCGGAGGCTAATCGTGCCGGGAAAGGCGGTGTGGTGTAACGCCATTCCCACATTGATGGTGGGACCAACTATTGCTTGGGTTGCTTCTCCCACACCTTTCGCGATCGCTTCTGCACAAATCGCATCCGTGCCAATCAACCCGGTTGGTCCATGTTGCTCTGTGGAACCAATGGGAAGAATAATGCCCTGAGACTGCTCTAGGTAAGCTTCGACTTCGGTCCATGTACTCAAATGCAGCAACATTTCTAATCAGCGTCCTGTTTCTAGATGGGGCGGAAATTTTTGCGAACACTTTATCGGGAAGAGGCTAGCCGAGCTTTGATGCAATCGCCAGCAAAACTCAGCCTTGACACAATCAAACTGTACAGTCTAGTATGAATATGTAATCAAACTGTACGGTCTAGTTTAATTAGGAGACAACCATGGTGGCTACTTTTCCTTCCCGTTCAAAAACCGATTTTTCCTCACTGAACCTTTATTTTGCACTACCTGCTGCAAGTTGGTCTGGCCAACCAGACTCAGAAATTGCCCAAACGGAAGCGGGAACATGGGATAGTCACCTCCAGACGTTACGTAGAGCTACTGTCGAGGCGGAAACAGCGAGAAAAATTGCCCAACGAGACTACAAAAAGGTCCAGGCGGAAGCAGACAGATGGGAAAAGCGGTTGCAACTTGTCCTGAGCGACGACCGTGAGGACTTAGTTAGTGAACCACTATGGCAGAGAAATGCTTGTAGAGACAAGGCGCGTCACCTGAAAGCTTTGGTGGAACAGCATAGTATCCAAGTCAGCACCCTTAAAAGTCAGATGGCTTATTGGGCAAATCAAATTTAGGGGGTTGCCATGCTACCACTGCGGATTAGTCACGATTAACGCCTCTGCTGCCTCGCTATCCAATGGCTGAGAGAAAAAATATCCCTGCCCATATTCACATTTCAAAGCTCTAAGTTGTGCTAGTTGCTCTGCCGTCTCTACCCCTTCCGCTGTCACATCTACGCCGCGTTTGTGGGCAAGTGTGACGATTGTCTCGACAATCTCTGAACTCGCTGCATCAATGCCGAGCTGGGAAACGAAGGAGCTGTCGATCTTCAACCCATTAATTGGAAAGCGGTAGAGACGACCCAATGATGAATAGCCTGTACCGAAGTCATCAATAGACAATTGAACACCTAGCTCTCTTAGTTGCAAAAGCGTAGCGGCTGTAGATTCAGCACCGTCTATAATCGCGCCTTCGGTGATCTCTAGCCTCAAACCAGAAGCAGCCAAGCCTGTCTCCTGTAGAATTTGATTAACTTGGTCGATTAGATTAAGTTGAGTAAACTGTTTGCCAGAAAGATTCAGACTAATCGTCAGCAGCGGTGTTGTCGGAAGTTGTAACTGCCATTGGCGCAGTTGGCTACATGCTGTGCGGATGACCCATTGGCAGATGCGGGCGATTAGTCCGGTTTCTTCCGCTATGGGAATAAATTCAGCTGGTAAGATGAGGCCGCGTTGTGGATGCTGCCAGCGAATCAGCGCCTCGAAACCGACGATTCTGCCAGTTTCTAGCGACACGATTGGTTGGTATTGCAAGCGAAACTCCTGCCGTTCGATCGCCAATCGCAGGTCAGTTTCCAACTGCAAGAGTGCTACTGCCCGAGCATGCATGTCTGGGTTAAAGATCTCGTAGCGCGCCGAGCTTTGGTTTTTGGCTCGGTACATGGCAATGTCAGCATCTCGCAGGACGTCTTCTGGCTGGTCATAGCCTGTCATACTCAGGGTAATTCCAATACTGGCGGAGATGAACACCTCTTGTCCGTCTAGCTCAAAGGGCAATGCCAGTTCCTCTTCTACCCGATTAGCAACCCGGATTGCGTCGCTGACATCTTGAATGTCTTCAAGCAAGATTGTGAACTCGTCTCCCCCAAGCCGGGCAACCGTATCCGTAGGGCGCAGGCATGCCTTAAGCCTGGTAGCGATGGCGATCAGCAACTGGTCCCCAAGTAGGTGTCCTAGACTGTCGTTGATCATCTTGAAGCGATCTAAGTCAAGAAAGAGTACAGCAAATAGATAATCCTCGTGCCGTTTTACCTGCTCGACTGCCTGACCCAGGCGATCCATAAACAAAGCTCGGTTGGGTAAACCTGTCAGCGCATCGTGAAACGCATTCTGCACCAGGGTGTCCTCTGCCCGCTTGCGCTCAGTGATGTCTCTAAAAATCATCCGCAATTCAAGTGGCGTCTCATCCTTGTCAAAAAGCAATTGGCTTCCCTGAAACACCCAGAGAGTTGAACCATCTTTGCGCACTTTGCGCAGTTCGATTTCACTGTTTACCACCTTTTCCCTGAAGATTCTCTCAACCCACTGCTGAATCCGCTCCCGATCGGCCTCATAAACAGTCAGCCAACCGGATTGACCAATCAGCTCTGCTTTGCTATACCCTAAAGCGTCAGCACCAGACTGATTTACAGATTTGAACGTTCCATCGACTGCGATTGAAAAATACGCATCGGGAGCAAGATCATACAAACTTTGATATCGCTCCTCGCTCTCCCGTAGCGCCTCCGCTCTCGCCGTTTCAGCACTGAGACGCTGACCAAAAAAAGAAGCTAGCGACCCTAGCAACAGGACGAGCAAAGTAGCAGTACCAATTGTAATCGCTAGTACATGATTGTCGATTCCAGAGTCTGGTAGCAACTTAAAAGCGGGCTGGAAGCTGACTGCTGCCATCGCGATATAGTGCATCCCGTCAATGGCAGCTCCTGCCAGAATCGCACTGCCAATCTCCCGTGGGGTCTCGCCCACAATAGTCTGAGCACTGGGATGGAACGCTAGCCACAGAGCGCCCAGGGCTAGAGCAACTGCCCACAAGTCAGAAAGTAAAACTAGCTTTAAGTCATACAGCGGTACCGCCTGTAGTACCATCGCTGACATGGCAGTATAGTGCATGCCAATAATGCCAAGCCCTACGAAAACGCCTCCGCTCAACAACAGCAGCCGAGACAGTGGCTGCCGAGTGACGACAAACAGCCCAATGCCAGAGCCGACAATTGCCACTGCCATTGAGATTAAGATGGTTGAGAAGACGTAGGTGATCGGTATCGGCAACTGATAAGCCAGCATGGCGATGAAGTGCATCGCCCAGATGCTAATTCCCAAGGCGATCGCGCCTCCAGCCAGCCAGAGGTGACGAGCCCGCCCAGAGGCGGCTGCGACTTGTCCAGCCATATCTAGCGCCGTACATGAGCCAATGACCGCAATCACAAGTGAAAGGACGACTAGGCGTATGTCGTAGCTAGCTGTCAAGGCTATGCCTATATGGGTTATTGTTTTGGTCTCCATATAAATTCAAACGTTCGCCGGTTCTGGTAGTGCCCCTTGCATCTTACCTAAGGCGTCAATTAAGTTGTCCAGCTGCTGATTAGCCGTTAGTACACCTAAACCCCGGACGGTGACTTTACCAGGAGAGTAGACAAAGCGCGATCGCAAGTGTTCTGGTAAATTGCCAATGAGTAGGTTCCAAGCTGGTTCTGCCATTGGTGTTTCCAAGATAACGTGCTGCTTGCTTTCTGGTTTAATCCGGCTGAAACCTAGTGACTTCGCTAGCTGCTTCAGTTGCATCACTCGCAACAACTGCAGAGCAGCTGTGGGGGTGGAACCATAGCGATCGCTCCAATCTGCCGCAATCTGCGTCAACTCCGTTTGAGATTTGGCAGCGGCAACTGACCGATAGGCACTCATCTTTTGATCTAAATCCGGGATGTAGTCAGTTGGGATAAAAGCAGTGAGATTGAGGTCAATCTGGGCGTCGTCAACTTGGGGAATCTCTTGCCCTCGAATTTCACGAATCGATTCTTCCAGCATTTCCATGTAGAGGTCAAAGCCAATTGCATCCATCTGGCCTGACTGTTCCGCCCCTAGAAGATTACCCACGCCACGAATTTCCATATCGCGCACCGCCAACTGATATCCAGAACCAAGTTGGGTGAGTTCTTGAATCGCTCGTAATCGCTGCCGTGCCGTCTCCGATAGCGTCTGTTGTTTGGGGTAGAGCAGCCACGCATGGGCTTGAATCCCAGCCCGACCAACTCGCCCCCGCAACTGGTAAAGCTGGGCCAGACCAAATCGCTGAGAATCTTCAATCAAGATGGTGTTGACTCGTGGGATGTCCAAGCCAGATTCAATAATGGTAGTACAGACGAGGATATCGGCTTCTCCACTGCTGAAGGTGAGCATTGTAGATTCTAGATCGGCTTCTTCCATCTGACCGTGGGCGATCGCCAGTCGTCCACCAGGTACCATCTCCCGCAACTTCGCTGTCGTCTCTTCAATGCCGTCGACTCGCGGCACGACATAGAATACCTGACCCCCACGGTCGAGTTCCTGACGAATGGCACTGCGTACTGTTTCCAGATCGTAGGGAGCCAGGTGGGTTTTAATCGGACGCCGTGACGGGGGCGGTGTAGTAATTAAACTCATCTCTCGAATTCCCGACAGAGACATGTAGAGAGTGCGGGGAATGGGAGTAGCGCTGAGGGTAAGCACATCCAGTTGAGTTTTGAGAGATTTAATTTTCTCTTTTTGATTCACCCCAAACCGCTGTTCTTCATCCACCACTAGTAACCCTAGATCGCGGAAAGCGACGCCCTTGCCCAACAATTGATGGGTGCCAACAACTACATCTAGTTCGCCAGTTGCCAGGCGACGTTGAATATCTCGACGTTCCTCCACTGTCCGGAAGCGATTGAGTAACCCAACTTGGATCGGGTAGGGGGCAAAGCGCTCTTTGAGGGTGTGGTAGTGTTGCTGAGTCAAGATGGTAGTGGGGGCGAGGAGGGCAACCTGCTTCCCGGCAGTAACGGCTTTAAATATTGCCCGGATTGCGACTTCGGTTTTGCCGAAGCCGACATCGCCGCAGATGAGGCGGTCCATGGGGCGATCGCTCTCCAAATCGCGCTTTACATCCTGTACAGCCTTTAATTGGTCTGTTGTCGGTTGGTAGGGGAAGGAGTCTTCGAGTTCCTCCTGCCAGGGCAAATCCGGCGGGTAGGCATACCCTTGTTGCTGCGAACGCTGGGCATAGAGTTTCAGCAAGTCAACAGCCAATTTCTTGATGGCTTTGCGGACTTTGCTCTTAGTATTTTCCCAAGCCTTACCAGACATTCTGTTCAATTCCGGGGCTCGATCGCCAGTACTGCGAAACCGAGACAAAGCCCCCACCTGGTCAGCGGCGACTCGCAGTAAGCCATCGGCATATTGCACGACCAAATACTCGCGGGTTTCTTTGTTGATGGTTAGACTTTCTAGCTTGAGAAATTTGCCGACCCCATGGTTTCTATGAACGACATAATCGCCTGGCTGTAGCTTGTTGGGGTCAACTTGCTTCGAGGCGGCGCGGCGGCGCTTGCGGATATAGCTAGGGGTTGCCAGAGAGTGCTGACCAAAGAACTCGCGGTCGGTTACGACCACGAGTCGGAATGTTGGCAGAATAAATCCTTCCAGTTCTGCCAGTCCAGAGTATTTCAGCGCTACTGGTGTGTGCTGGACTTGTAACCGATCAATAGCTTGGTAGTCGCGGGGGTTGGGGATGAACTGAGCTGGGCAGTCGTGTTCTTGCAATAGGGAGACAGAGCGACTAGGCTGAGCGGAAACGAGCCAAATCGAGAGGCCGCGATCGCGCTCTTGCCTGAGGGTTTCCGCAATTTTGGCAAACTGGTGGGGCGTCACTGGGACTGAGCGACTAGCTAGATTCAGACCGTTATTTTCTTCCACCAGCTCCGATAAGTACAATTGCTTAAATTCAGCAGCTGTTGCCAGGGAGTCGTTAAAAGAACGGTGAATCTTAGGAAGAAGAATAGAGGTTCCACTATTACCTAACTGCTGCCATTGTTCTTCGGCGTTTTCCAGCCAGCGATCGCTATGGGCTAGGCACTGCTCTGGTTCATCGAGTGCAATCAGGGTATTTTCTGGCAAATAGTCTAAGAGGGAAGCTGGCTGCTCGAAGGCTAATCCCAGGAATCGACGACTGCCTTCTATTGGTCCTAGAGTATTTAGATGTTCTTGTTCTTCCGGTGATAAATAAGCTCTCACCCTCTCGGCCTTCTCTCCCCCTAGACACTCCATCACAATGGGGCTGAAATTGGTGGGGGTAAGAACCAGTTGGTCAATCCGATCGAGCGCGGTGCTACCAGAAGAGATATTACGCCCATTCTTCGTCGCGCTGGCTGTGGCGCTGCGCTGGGTGGCTGGGTCGAACTCCCGAATTTGCTCCAACTCATCGCCGAACCATTCCAGTCGCACTGGCAACTCTGAGGATACTGGAAAGACATCGACTATATCGCCGCGCCGACTCCACTGGCCTTCCATTTCTACTAGGGGAACCCGCTCGTACCCCAAAGTAGCGAGTCTGTCACTGAAAGCGTTCAGGTCTAATTCTGTTCCCCGCTTGAGGTTCAGGCAATAGGGCTGGAAAGCTGTCACGGGTGGCAAGTGGGGTTGGAGCGACACCTGAGTCGCCACGATTGCCATCTTCAGGGGTGAGGGGTGTTGGTCTGCCTTCTGGCTCCTGGCTCCTGGCTCTTGAACGCCAGTTCCCTCAAGCGGTCTGGGTTCCCCGCCACGGGACTGGCTCCTCCTGACTTGCATTAAATCCGCCAGTACCTGCATCTGCCCCCAGGTCATCTCGGTTTCAGGGTCAAATGGCTCGTAGGGCGATGCCTCTGAGGTGGGGTAAAGATGCACTGTCTGCCAACCCATCGCCTCCAGTTGAGCTGCCCAGCGCCCAGCTTCTTCCAGGGTGGCACAGACTACGAACAAATTGTCCCCCTCGGTAGAAGCCAGGGTAGAAGCCACTAATCCTTTAGGAAGGCGGGGGATGCCGGAAAGACGGCATACCTGTTGCCGGTTTAGTTTAGATAGTAGTTCCGTTGTCAGCGGCGATCGCCCCAAGGCACGAACAATCGAAGAAAAAGGCATAATTTCCCAAAGATGTGGAAGTTGTGGCACTAGAGAGCGAGAGGCGGATAAATGCCTATCTCCCTTACATTTTAAAAAAGGTGAACCCCCTGATGTCGAAGCAGAAGTACGACTTTGTCCTAGATTTAGAGCCGTTCTACGGTAACACCTTCGATACTAGATACTAAGAGGTTATGCACGGAAGGGTCTTACTGCCCGGCAATGTTAGGAATGTCACCAACCATCGAAATTCTGATTATTCTCCTACTGCCCATCGTCAACGCCATTTTTGTCATGTCAGAGATGGCAGTTGTCTCGGCTCGAAAGGTACGGCTGCAACAGATGGCAAACCAGGGTGACACACGAGCCCACGCTGCCTTGCAACTGGCTAATGCCCCGAATCAGTTTCTGGCTATCGTTCAGGTGGGAATCACACTCATTATTATTGTGTCCGGGGCCTTCGGTGAAGGAGTGATAGGTAGAAGGATCGCGCCTATCTTGAGTCTGATTCCATTGCTGGAGCCTTATAGTCAAGCGATTGCTTCGGTGATCGCAATTGTGTTCATCACCTATCTGACGCTGGTGATTGGCGAACTGGTTCCCAAGCGGCTGGCGTTAAATAACCCAGAACGGATTGCTGCCGCTGTTGCCGTACCGATGCAAATGTTCGCGGCAATTGCCTCTCCCGTTGTTTACTTGCTGAGTGCTTCAACTGAAACGGTAGTGCGGCTGATAGGCATCAGACCGTCCACAGCTCCACAAGTCACAGAGGAAGAAATTAAGGTCTTGATCGAGCAAGGGACTGAGGCGGGAACGTTTGAGGAAGCGGAACAAGATATGGTTGAGCGAGTGTTTCGCCTGGGAGACCGCCCAGTTAATGCCTTGATGACGCCACGACCAGATATTGTCTGGCTTGACTTGGAGGACTCAGCCGAAGAGAATCGACAGAAGATGGTGGATAGTTCTCATTCTCGGTTTCCAGTTTGCCAAGGCGGTCTTGACAACGTCTTAGGCGTTGTGCATGTCACCGATTTGTTAGGCCGGAGTCTTTCTGGTCAACCGCTCGATCTAACAGTATCGTTACGACATGCTGTATATGTGCCAGAAAGTACCCGAGGCTTAAAGGTCCTGGAATTATTCAAGCAAACCGGCACTCACATTGCGCTGGTGGTAGACGAATACGGCGTGATCCAGGGATTGGTTACACTCAACGATATTCTTGTGGAAATTGTTGGGGACGTTCCCTCAAATGATGAGACGGAAGAACCACAAGCTGTGCAACGCGAGGATGGATCGTGGTTGTTGGATGGGATGTTGCCGATAGATGAGTTCTTTGAAATTTTCGAACTTGAGGGGTTGCCATCAGAGCATCAGGGCAGCTATCAAACTTTGGGTGGCTTGGTAATCACCCATCTGGGACGGATACCTATTGCTACAGAGCATTTTGCCTGGCATGGCATGCGCTTTGAGGTGATGGATATGGATGGCAATCGGGTTAATAAGGTGCTAGTGATTCCAAAATCTGCTAACAAGCCAGCTAATGGGATGCAAGAAGACTAACGGATAGTACGGTGGTGATCGCGATCGCCACACTTGGTGATACTGTGTTCTTTTGAAGTCGCAGCAAGGTGTAAAAGAAGAAAAATGTTGAATTCACAGCAAGAGGACAAGTTAATCAAAAAGTCAGCAGTGGTGGCTGGACTCGTCTTTGTCGGTGCTGTGATTAGCATCTCAGCATTTTCGCAGTGGAATCCCAACTCTGCTATTCTCAACCAAGCTCCCTATACCCGTAGGAGCATGATTCAAAACCCTTCAGGGACAACGACCACATCTAGTAGGGCTTCAAAGATTCCTGGCACCGTGCCCACATTCGGTAGCACCACTGCTGCTAAGAGATTTTCAACTACGCCTGATCGCAAAACTACATCTAGCAGGTCTTTCACCCCACTCGGCAATATAACCACACCCTCTAAGTTACCTCTTTCTATAGCCAAGTCGACGGGACGCACCTCAATTGCCGCTAACTCATCTTCGAGCCAGAGAGCTAAGTTTGTAGAACGGGTAATTGACGCCAAGGCTACAGCGTCTGGGTTAGTGGTAGCAAGGCGTGAAGCTCGGATTAAACTCCACACCATAACACGGAAAAAAGCTCAAGATGTAATCTCTCTGTTGCGTCATGGAAAAACTAGACAAGCTGCTCGTCAAGCCAGGATTTCCAGAGCTGCTCTGAGGCAACTGAGTGAGTGGAACCAAAATCGACTCTAAGCTAGCGATCAGGGGGAAAACATCTTTTGAGGACACCTTTCAATGATTGCTCCCACTTAAGTTCAAGCCCAATACTCCGAGTACGATTAGTCCAAGCGATATGATTTTCAAGGCAGTTACTGGCTCCTTAAACCAAAGGACGCCTATGGTTGCAATCAGAAAGGTTCCTAAACCAGACCAGATAGCATAAGCTATACTTATATCGATCTTTTTGAGCGCAAGTGTTAATGAACTAAAACAAAGGGCATAGAAAATAAACATAAAAATCGAAGGAAATATTTGAGTAAACCCCCCTGATAGCTTCATACAAGTGGTACCTGATGCTTCTAGAAGAATCGCTAAGATTAAATATATCCAGCCCATATTTCAGTTTCCCTATCGATGCCAAATAACAAAATCATCAGAACTGGTTGTAACACCGATTTGACAGGGCGATTAAGCACAGTATTTATATTATATCTATGGTGTCTGAATTACTGAAGTAGATGCTAAAAGATATTTCGCTAACTCACAAAAACCGTCTCCTTCTGGGGCAGTGGTGATGTAGGCAGGCTGGTGGGTAAGTTGATTAGCGTAGTCCAGCACATTTGCCACACCAACGGAAAGGGGAAAGTGACTGGCCTCAAACAAACTCTCGTCGTTCGGGCTATCGCCAACTGTGAGGACTTGTTCTGGCTTGTACTCAGGGAAGCGATCGCGCCATACCTGTAACAAGCCAGAAGCCTTATCCTGACTTAGGAGCTTGATATGACACTGCACGTTGCTGTAAGTGAAGCTCCAGCCCAATTGATAGCAGAGGCTTCCCAGTCTTTGTAGTTGTTCTAGACTTAGCCCTTGAACATCAAAGGTCCAGTCTGTGATCCGAAAGCGATTGTCGCCAGACTCCCTAATTTGGGGGAATTCAACTTGTAATTGAGCAAAGGTTGCAGCCAGATGCTGCCGGTGAGTATCTAAGTCGGGAATAGACATCAAGGCAATTGGTACTTCACTGTTACTGGAGTAGAACAGACCACCGTTTTCAGCGATCGCCCCCACAACTGGCAGGTAACTCACCAGTCCACTCACCCACCCAGAGGAACGCCCTGTTACAATCAGCACTTTTATTCCTACTGCCGCTAAATTCTCCAAAGCTTGCAGTAAAGACGGAGTAAATTTCCCCCGTTGTGTCAGCGTACCATCCATGTCTGTGGCAATCAGACGAACATCCTGGAACAAACTGGCAGCAACACACTGAGATAATAGACATCTCCGAAAAATGGTAATACCGCTCGCTGACTAAACTTCAAGCTTGCAATCGCCTAGACAAGCATCAGTCAGTCTCAACACCAAAATCAGGCTTTGAGACAATTACTGTTGATAACA
>JAABUQ010007756.1_pt1 | contig 15377 bp, 14 predicted proteins | sample 5560001 | NCBI WGS metagenome assembly JAABUQ01 (sample SAMN10711888, study PRJNA513371) | rock metagenome | isolation source: Antarctica rocks | place: Antarctica: Victoria Land, Finger Mt nord | collected 2015-12-18 | reverse complement strand
TCCTGCCCGCTCCCGAGAAGGTCGCGACTGCTCTTAGGCTGCTGCCGAAGCTGGGCCTCGACCAAGGAGAGCATCGTGGGTGTTGTGATCGGGGTGGTGACCGTCGTGCTGGTGCTGTTCCTCATCGGGTTGGCCGCAGCCATCAAGATCGTGCAGGAGTACGAGCGGGGCGTGATCTTCCGGCTCGGCCGCTGCCTGGGCGCCAAGGGCCCGGGGATCTTCTTGGTGGCGCCCATCTTCGATCGCATCGTCCGGGTGAACCTGCAAGAGATCGCCGTGCCGGTCCAGCCCCAGCAGGTGATCACCAAGGACAACGTCACCCTGTCCCTCGACGCCGTGGCTTTCCTGCGGGTGATGGACCCCGTGGCCTCGGTGATCAAGGTCCAGAACTGGTACCAAGCGTCGTCGCTCATCGCCCAGACGGCCTTGCGGTCGGTGATCGGTCACCACGACCTCGACGAGCTGTTGTCGAGCCGTGACCGCATCGACGCCGAGCTACGCGGGGCCCTCGACCGCCAGACCGAGGAGTGGGGCGTGGAGGTGCGGCGGGTGGAGCTGCGCGACCTGGACCTGCCCGAGCAGATCCAGCGGGCCATGGGCCGCCAGGCCGAAGCCGAACGGGATCGACGAGCCAAGATCATCTCGGCCGACGGGGAGCTGCAAGCGTCCGAGAAAATCGCCCAAGCAGCCCGGTTCATGGCCACGCCCGGAGCCATGCAACTGCGCACGCTGCAGACCATGGCCGAGATCTCCACCGAGAAGAACTCGACGATCATCTTCCCGATCCCTACCGAGATCACCGACGCCTTCCGCGCCTTCACCATGCTGCAGGAGCAGGCCATGGGGGCGGCCGTCCCCCCGGCCACCCCCGCGACCGCGGCCCCAGCCTCGATCACCCCCGACGGGGGTCCGCTCAGTCCTCCAGCGTGAGCGACTCCCCTCCGGTGACGTCGGTGGCGTCATGGTCGGCGCCGTCGGCGCCGCCGTCGGCCTCGGCGATGCCGCTCTGGTGGCGGACCTGGTCGGCGATCTCCACCATGACCTCGGCGTTCTCCATCAGGAACACCTTGGCGTTCTCCCGGCCCTGGCCGAGCTGCTCGCCTTCGTAGGTGTACCAAGCCCCGGACTTCTTCACGATGCCCAGGTCGACGGCGATGTCGAGGATGGAGCCCTCCCGGCTGATCCCCTTGCCGTACATGATGTCGAACTCTGCTTGGCGGAAAGGCGGAGCGCACTTGTTCTTCACCACCTTCACGCGGGTGCGGTTGCCGGTGACCTCGACGCCGTCCTTGATGGCCTCGATGCGGCGGATGTCGAGGCGGACCGAGGAGTAGAACTTCAGCGCCCGGCCACCGGGAGTGGTCTCCGGCGAGTTGTGCACCATCACCCCGTCGGCGAAGTAGTTGTGGGTGCCGTCGACCTCCAGGTCGAAGCGGTGCGCTCGAAGCTGGTCGTTCATCACCTTGGGCTCGATGGACAAGACCGGCAACGGCATGAGCTCGTAACGCATCGGTGCGAACACGGGCTCCACGTTGAAGCGGCCCTGGTGCCGAGGCAAGAGCTTGTACTGCATCGACGGATGGACGAAGGGAGCGATGAGAGCGTGCAACTTTGCCGTCTCGTCCTTCGGGAAGACCAGGAACGCCATCTTGCGCTCCCCCTTCTCGGAGAGGCGAGCGTTGATGCCCCACGAATGGTCGAGGTAGTCGCGCAACCGAGCACGCGAGGTCGGCTCGAAGGCTTGCACGCAGATCTCTGAGCGCCCACTGCCATCTGAGGTACGGACTTGAAGACCTTTGGATCGGTTGGCAAACGACCCGTCGTCCATGTACCAGACGGCCAAGGAGAGCGGCGTCAACCGCTTGAGGTAGTCGTCGCTGAGCACCTTCTGGCCATCGAGGTACACCGCTTGGCGCAGCTCGGCCAGTTCGGCGAGGGGCTGCACATCATGGAAGACCGCGCCCTTGGCGTTCGTCGTTCGACTGACGCCAATGTTGGCAAAGAGCGAGGCCTTCCAGTCGCTGTACGCGGCCTGCTTCATCCCGTGGCCCCACCGGAACCGAGCGGCGTGGCCGTTACGGGTCGGCGACAAGGCGCCGTCCCCCATCAATCCGCCAAGCACCACCTCCCACTGAAACTCGGACAGGTGGTGAGCCACCGACTGCAGCACGCGCTCGCCAACCTTCAACAGCCCGGCTTCCCGCCAGCCGGTCGGGGTCATGACCTGGTGGTTCGGTGTGACCGCGAACCCGATGTCGGCACCGGATCCCTGGGCACGGGCGACTCGGAACTTCAGGAAGCCCTCCGTGGGCCCGTTGTCAAACCAGTTCACGACCTTGCGCGGCACCACCTCACCGAGCTCATGGTCATACGACAAGACCTCGACCGGAAGTTTCTGGTTGACGATCGCGGCGATGCGCTTCTGCGTGCCATCGGCAAGCGAGACCTTGGTGTCCCCGGAGAGACACCCGAACATCACACCTATCTTCTCGCGCAGCTGGTTGATGAAGATGCAGACGGTGTTGGAGCGGTTGAGGTTGGCGGTGAGCTTGCGCAGGGCTTGGGACATGAGGCGGGCCTGCAGGCCGACGTGGGTGTCGCCCATGTCGCCTTCGATCTCGGCCCGCGGGGTGAGGGCGGCCACCGAGTCGATCACGATCACGTCGAGGGCGCCGGAGCGGATCAACATGTCGGTGATCTCGAGCGCTTGCTCACCGGTGTCGGGCTGGGAGATGAGCAGCTCGTCGACATCCACCCCGATGGCCCGGGCGTAGATGGGGTCCATGGCGTGCTCGGCATCGACGTAGGCGCAGATGCCGCCGTTGCGCTGGGCTTCGGCCACCACGTGCATGGCCAGGGTGGACTTGCCGGAGGACTCCGGCCCGTAGATCTCCACCACCCGGCCCCGCGGGAGCCCGCCCACGCCAAGGGCGATGTCGAGGGCCATGGCCCCGGTGGGCACGGTGTCGATGGCCATGGAGGACTTCTCGCCCATCTTCATGACCGAGCCCTTGCCGAACTGCTTGTCGATCTGGCTCAACGCGCTGGCCAAAGCTTGTTCACGTTCCATCATGAGTCCTTTCCTGCCCTCGGCAGTGCTTGGCGGTGACCGGGTGGGAGGTGATCGGGGGGAGGCTGCGGCGCAGCGAGTGATGGGCTGACCCTACGAACGGGGTGTGACAGTTTTCGGGGACGGATGGTTCGGTGGTCGTCGCTCGGCGACGGCCCTTCGAATCACATCAACGTAGTTCCGAACCCGTGTTCGGGTCAAGCATCTCTGGGATCGACGTCACCAGGCCGTCGAGCAGGCCGTCGAGCAGGCCGTGGCGCAACCAGTCCAGGGCGGTGATCACGCTGAACTGGCGGACCTGGGACCGGTCGCCGGGCAACCGCACCTGCAGCGAGGTCATCTCCTGCTCCCATGCCAGGCCAAAGAAGACCGTGCCCGGCCGCTCACCGTCCTGGCCAACGGGTCCCGCCACCCCTGTCACGGCCAAGGCGACGTCGGCCCCGAGCACCCGCCGGGCTCCCGTCGCCATGGCTTCGGCCGCCGCCGCGCTCACCACCGGCCCTTCCGGCACTCCCAGCAGCTGGAACTTCACGTCGCTGGCGTAAGAGACGATCGACCCGCGGAACACCTGGCTGGCGCCGGGCACGTCGGTGAGGCGTGCTCCGATCAGGCCACCGGTGACCGACTCGGCCAGCCCCAAGGTGAGGCCCCGCTCCCCCAGCAGATCGAGCACGGCCGACTCCATCGTCTCGTCGTCGACCCCGAACACCAGGTCACCCACCGCCGCCCGCACGGCGGCCTCCTCGACCGCCAGCAAGTGCCGCGCCTCGGCCTCGGTCTCGGCCTTGGCCGTGATCCGGACCTTCAGGCCCTCGATGCCGCTGGCCAGGAAGGCGATGGTGGGGTTGCCGGCGGCGTCGAGGGCCATCAGCCGGTGGGCCAGCCGCTCAGCCAGGCCCGACTCGCTGTTACCCCAGGTGCGCAAGGTGCGGCTCACGATGGTCGCCCGGGTCCCGGATCGGCGCACGAGGTCGGGCAGGATGGCCCGCCCCACCATCTCCTGCATCTCATGGGGAACACCCGGCACGGCGTAGATCACCTTGTCGCCCGCCGATGTCTTGATCGGGCAGATGAGCCCGGGCGCCGTGCCGCGACGTTGCTCGATGACCGACGCGCCCACCGGCACGTCGGCCTGCAACAGGTTGTTGTCGGGCATGGCCCGGCCCCGGGAGCTGAACATGGCGCGGATCACCTCGCCCACGGCCTCGTCGCGCTCCAGGGCCACGCCCATCACCTCGGCCACGGCAGTGCGGGTGATGTCGTCCTGGGTTGGGCCGAGGCCGCCGCAGACGATGACGGCGTCGCTGCGCTCGAGGGCCAGGCGCAGCACGGACACTATGCGCTCGAGGTTGTCGCCCACCTTGGTCTGGAAGTGCGAGTCGATGCCAGAGAGGGCGAGCTGTTCGCCGATCCAGGCCGAGTTGGTGTCGACGATCTGACCGAGCAACAGCTCGGTTCCCACGGCCACCACCTCACAGCGCATGGTCGAGAACCCTACGGCCGGGTAACGAACGGGCCGTGACGGATCGGCGGCGACGCGGCGTGGCACGGGTGGGCTGCTCGGGCTGGATGTACAAGGACTGGCGCGGGATCGTCTACCCCGAAGCGCTGCCCCAGCGAGCATGGTTCGCGCACTACGCCACCCTGTTCGACACCGTGGAGATCAACAACACCTTCTACCGGTTGCCGCCTCCCAGCACCGTCGAGCACTGGGCCGCCCAAGCGCCGCCCGGGTTCACGTACGCGGTGAAGCTGGGCCAGTTCGGCTCCCACCGCATGAAGCTGCGCGACGCCGCTCGCTGGTTGCCGAACCACCTCGACCGCGTGGAACGCCTGGGCTCGAGCCTCGGGCCGAACCTGGTGCAGCTCCCGCCCCGCTGGCAGCGCAACACCGAACGCCTCGACGAGCTCCTCACCGTCGCGCCCTCCACCATGCGCTGGGCCGTCGAGCTGCGGGAACCGTCATGGTTGCACGACGACACCTTCGCCGTGTTGGGCCGGCACAACGCCGCCCTGTGCATCCACGATCTCCTGGCCGACCACCCATGGGAGCGAACCGCCGACTGGACCTACCTGCGCTTCCACGGGCCCGACGCCCTCACCCGCAAGTACTGGGGCCGCTACGACGGTCGCCGGCTCTGGCGCAGCGCCGACCGGCTCGGCGCGCTGCTCGACGACGGCCTCGACGTCTACGCCTACTTCAACAACGACTACCAGGGCCACGCCGTGCGCGACGCCACCTGGTTGCGGGACCGGCTTCGGGACCGCCTGCCAGCCTGAAGGTCAGACGTCGCGCTCGGTGGGGGGCTGGGGCCGTTCCTCCACTGAATGGCCGGGCACGAGGTCCTCCACGTCGGAGAGGCGCAGCGGCGTGAAAGGACCGTCGTAGGAGACGTCGACGGGTTCGGTCACCACGCACACGTGGTCGCCGCCTTCGTCGAGGAGGCTGGTCCGCCGCAGGACCAGGCGGTTGGGGCAGCGGGTGAGCAGCGGGATCTCAGAGGGGCCGGCCGTGCTCTGGCAGCGGGTGAACTTGTCGACGTCGTCACCGCTGAACGTGCCGAACAGCTCGGCCAGGTCACGGTCCTGCGACGACAGGAAGTGCACGGCGAGGTGGTCGGCGTGGAGGGCGACGCGGAAGGTGTGGTTGGCCTTGGACAGCCACACGTTGTACCGGCCTGGTTCGATGCTGCACTGGGTCTGGAAGCCGATCAGGCACCCGGCCCGTTCCCCGCCAGCGGCGGTGGTGACCACCGACATCGGTGTGTCGAGCTGAGTCATCAGCGCGTTGAAGCCATCCTGCTGACTCTGTTGTGACACGACGTCAGCCCCTCCGCAAGTAACGCAGGAACAGCATGTCGTCCTCGACCAGGCTGTGGGCCAGGGCGAACCGGTGCAGCGAGGCGCCGGGCGCTGACCCGGGCGGTGACGGGTCGGGCCGTGACGCGGCAGGCGGTGACACGGCGATCGGGAGCGGGTCGCCGCCCATCACCGGCGCCAGGGTGAAGCACAGCTCGTCGAGCAGGTCATCGGCCACCAGCAGGCCGAGCAGCGTCGGCCCTCCTTCGCACAGCACCACCCGCGCTCCCAACCCGGCCAAGGCGGCCAGCGCCTTACCCGGTTCCACCGCCTTGTCGCCGGCCACCACCACCTCGGCTGACCGGCGCGCTCGCTGCAGGCGCGATGGGTCCGCCGCTTCGCAGGTGACCACCAGGGTGGCGCTGTCGGGTGCCGACCCGGTGAAGATGGGAGCATCCCAGTCAAGGTCGAGCGAGCGGGTCACGATGGCTACTCGGGGCACCGCCGGCTTGCCCGCTGCCACCCGGGCGCAGCGGCGCTGCTCGGTGAGCTTGGCCGGCCCGTACCGCTCCTGCCTGACGGTCTCGGCACCCACCAGCACCACGTCGCTCAAGGCTCGGATGGCCCGGAACAGCTCGGCGTCGGTGGCGTTGGACAGGCCACCGGCCCGACCGGCCACCGACGCGCTGCCGTCGAGGCCGCCCACCATGTTCGCCAGCACCCAACACGGACCGCGTGGCGAGCTGCGGTCCGCCTGCTCGTACGGATCGAGGATGTCGACGAGCTCGTCGCCCGCCCGCAGTGGCTTCATCGACGGGTCAAGCTTTGGCCACGCTCATGGTGGTGGCCGCCGACCGGCCGTCGAGCAGATACTGGGCTCCGCTGGCGAGGGCCAGGGCCAGCGCCGCCCACAGGAAGGCGCTCGCCACCACCGGCTGGTCGACGGTGAGCGGCAGCAGCGCGAACCCCACCGCCACCTCCTGCACCACCGTCTTGGCTTTGGCCAGCGGCCGGGCGGGCACGGCCAGGCCTTGCCGGCCGAGCTGGGTGCGGAAGATGCTGATGGCCACCTCGCGGGCGGCGATCAACGCCACCGGCACCCACCAGAAGCGGTTGGCGGCCACCAGGGCGAACATGGCGCCGAGGACGAGCACCTTGTCCGCCAACGGATCGAGAAAGGCGCCTGAGCGGGTGCGGCCGAAGCGGCGGGCCAAGGCACCGTCGACCCCATCGCTGACGGCGAGGGCGATCCAGATGGACACGGCCAGCCACGAGGAGGGCTCGCGCAGGATCATCACCAACAGGACCGGCGAGAGGACCAACCGGACCACGGTGACGAAGTTGGCCGGGGTGAGCAGGGCCGACGGCCCGAAACGGTCGACGAGGGGAACGAGTGACGGTCGCGGCGCGGCGCTCACAGCACGGCCTCGAGGTCGGGGCCGAGGGCGCCGGTGACCAGCACCGAGGCGAACGTCCCCGGCGCCAGGCGCTCGGGGACGGTCACCACACCGTCGATCTCAGGGGCTTCTCGGTGGGTGCGGCCGAGTCCAGGGGTGTCCACGAGCACTTCGACTCGCCGTCCCACCAAATCGTCACGTTTGGCGGCGGTGATCTGGTCCTGGAGCTCGCGCAGCTCGGCCAAGCGCTCCTCGATGAGCGACGGAGGCACCGCACCGTCGAGCCCGGTGGCGTAGGTGCCGGCCTCCGGCGAGTACGCGAAGAAGCCGCACCAGTCGAGCTCGGCTTGGGCCACGAACGCCAGCAGCGCGTCGTGATCGGCTTCCACCTCGCCGGGGTACCCCACGATGAAGTTGGAGCGGAACGCGGCCTGCGGCTCCCGGCGGCGGATGGCGCGGATGCGGGCCAGGAACCGGTCGCCGCTCCCCCAGCGACGCATGCGCCGCAACAGCGACGGCGACACGTGTTGGAGCGAGAGGTCGAAGTAAGGCACGCCGGTGCCGCACACGGCGTCGATGAGGGCGTCGCTGAGACCAGAGGGGTACAGGTAGAGGAGCCGGACCCGAGCGGCCCGCTCGGCGGCGGCGGCCACCAGCGGGACCAGCGACCGCTCGCCTCGACCTTGGTCCCGGCCGAACGAGGCCAGGTCCTGGGCCACGAGCACCACCTCGCGCACGCCTCCCGCCACCAGCGACTCCACCTCTTCGAGCACCGACGCCATCGAGCGCGACCGCTGCTGGCCCCGGAAGGAGGGGATGGCGCAGAACCCGCAGGCCCGGTCGCACCCTTCGGCCACCTTGACGTAGGCCCACGGTGCCGAGGTGGGAGGACGGGGGAGGTTCAGCAGGTCGAACGCCGGCAGGGCTCCGATGGTGACGGCCACGCCGCCGAGGGAACGGTCAGGCGGGCCGGACGCCAACAGCGGCGTCCCAAAGCCGGCCACGGCGTCGACTTCGGGCAGCGCTTCGGCCAGCTCGGCGCCGTAGCGCTCGGCCAGGCAGCCGGTCACTACGAGGCGAGAACCGTCGGGGCGGGCATCGGCCAACGCCAACACGGTGTCGACCGATTCCTGGCGGGCCTCCTCGATGAAGGCGCAGGTGTTGACCACCACCACGTCGGCGTCCTCGGGCCCGGTCGCCGGCTCGAACCCGTCGGCCACCAGGGTGCCGGTGAGCTTGTCGGAGTCCACCTGGTTCTTGGGACAGCCCAGCGTCTCCACCCAGTAGCGGCGCGGCATGATCTGCAGGGTACTGGGGAGTCAGAGCACCAGCAGCGGCGACACGGTTATCTGCCCGTACGGCGCAGCCAAGCGCGTCAAGTCCTCGACATCGCTCGTCAGGACGACACCAGGGGCCGCCTCCATGGCGGTGGCCACCAGATGAGCATCGACCATGTCTTCAGATCCGGCGCCGGCGGCGTCAAGGACACCTCCAACGAAACGCGCCAGGGTTCGGTCCGTGGCGCGAACGATGATGCCCGGCTCGCGTGACAGAAAGGCGTCCAGCGCCTGGCTGCGTTGAGATCCCCGGTACAGCTCGGCGAGGACAACGGCTGGCACGACGACATCTCGGTGCAGGTCTCTCGCCGCTCGAACCGCCGTTCGAGCTGACCGCCTCAACGACGACGGGGTATGGAATAGGGCGTGGAGAGCTTCACTGCCCAGGACCAATCGGCCCGTCATGACAGCAACTGATGGTACCTACTCAAGAGGTTCTCATCGGGCGGCCCATCTTCGGCTTCCCAGTCCGCGATCACGGCGTCCAACGCGCGCTCGCGGCGTTGATGCTCGACCAGCTCGCGCAGGGCCGCGTTCACCTGAGCCGAGACGCTCTCGTTGTGCGCCTCCAACTCCTCGAGCAACTCGGAGTCGAGGGTGAGGGTCACCTTCCGCTTCGGCAGCCGCTTGGTGGGACGCCTAGGAGCACGAGGAACTGCCGCCGCTGCGGTCTTGACCGGGCCGCTGCGTGCCTTGCGCTGCGCCGACACCATACTTCAACACTACCAAGGTACGGTCAGAAGGGCTCGTTGTCCGGCACCGTGACGGCTCTGGTGCTCCCGTCCGGAGCGCCCGCAGGGTCGGCGAGCTCATCGACGGTCATCAGCACGGCGCGGGCCTTGGATCCCTCCGATGGCCCAACCACACCGCGCTGTTCGAGCAGGTCCATCAGCCGGCCGGCCCGGGCGAAGCCCACCCGGAGCTTGCGTTGCAGCATCGACGTGGAGCCGAGCTGGGAGCGCACCACCAGGTCCATGGCCTGCAGCACCAACGTCTCGTCGTCATCGTCACCCGCACCGGTCCCGCCGACGGCCTCGACGGTCAGCGAACCGGCGTCATCGGTGCCCTGCACCTGGGTGTCGTAGGCGATCTCGGGGGCCTGGCGGCGCCAGTGGCCGACCACGGCGCGCACCTCATCCTCGGTCACCCACGACCCCTGGATGCGCTGGGCGGCGCTGGAGGTGGCACCCAGCAGCAGCATGTCGCCCCGGCCCAGCAACCGCTCAGCGCCGGGCTGGTCGAGGATGACCCTGCTGTCGGCCAGGCTCGACACCGCGAAGGCGAGGCGCGATGGGATGTTGGCCTTGATGACCCCGGTGATCACGTTCACCGACGGCCGCTGGGTGGCGATCACCAAGTGGATGCCCACGGCCCGGGCCATCTGTGCGATGCGACAGATCGAGTCCTCCACGTCGCGGGCGGCCACCATCATGAGGTCGTTCAGCTCGTCGACCACCACCAGGATGAACGGGAGCCGGCGGTAGCGCGGCTCGCAGGCGTCGGCGCTGGCACCGAGCACCGCCGCCCCCTCGTCGTGGTCGAGCTCGCCCCGGTCGAAGGCGGCGTTGTAGCCGGTGACGTCGCGGAAGCCCACCTCGGCCAGCAGGTCATAGCGCCGCTCCATCTCGCGCACGGCCCACGCCAGCGCGTTGGCCGCCCGCTTCGGGTTGGTGACCACCTCGGTGAGCAGGTGGGGCAGGCGGTTGTACTGGCCGAGCTCGACCCGTTTGGGGTCGACCAGGATCATGCGGACCTGGTCGGGCGTGGACCGCATGAGCACCGACGTGAGCAGCGAGTTGATGCAGCTCGACTTGCCGGCACCGGTGGCGCCGGCGATGAGCAGGTGCGGCATGGTGGCCAGGTTGGCCAGCACGGACTTGCCGGAGATGTCGCGCCCGATGGCCACCTCCAGCGGGTGGGTGGCGTGGCGAGCCTCTTCGCTGGACAGGATGTCGCCCACCGTGACGAGCTGCTTGCGGACGTTGGGGATCTCCACGCCGATGGCCTGCTTGCCCGGTATGGGCGCCAGGATGCGCACGTCGGGGGTGGCCATCGAGTAGGCGATGTCCTTGTGCAGGCTGGTGACGCGGGACACCTTCACGCCGGGGCCGAGCTCCAGCTCGTACCGGGTGACGGTGGGACCCACGACCATGCCGATGAGGCGGGTCTCCACGCCGTGCTGGGCCAGCGCCCGCTCGAGGTTGTGGCCCGTCTCCTCCACCAAGGCCCGGTCGACCTGTTGGGATCCGGTGCGGTTGAGCAGCTTGGCCGGCGGCAGCTTCCACGGTGAGCGCCGGGCCCCAGGACCAAGGCTGATCTCGAGCTGTTCGGTCCTGGCTTCTTCCCCAGCCGATGGCGCGGGCTCGGTGGGCGGTGCGGCCGCGGCGTCAAATGCATCTTGGTCGAACACCACCACGGTGGGCTCGTCACCTTCAGGGAGGCGCCGGGTGGCATCGGCCGACCAGCCCGGCGCGCCGTTGTCACCGGTGTCGTTCTCGCCGGTGCCTTCGAGCGGCGCCTCCTGGGTGGGAGCAGTGTCGGAGCTGACCCGGAACAGGGAGCCGACGCTGCGGCGCAACGCGCCCCCCACTGGCCGCACGCCCGCCGCCGTTCGTCCCGCCACCGCTTTCAACGAGACGTGGGTGATGAGCAGCACACCGGCCAGACCGACGAACACCAGCACCACGGTGGCCGCGAGTGAACCGAGGAGGCCCTTGGCCGGCACGCCGATGCCGGCACCGAGGTAACCCCCCGCCCGAGCGACGAGAGCTTCGGGGCCGGAGAAGGCCGGCGCCCCTCGACCGAGGTGCAGGAGGCCCAACCCGGCGATGGTGAGCAGCAACCCGCCAACCGTGAACCGGGCCGGTCCGTGGTCGCTGGTGACCAGCGTGTCGTCGTTGGAATGCGCGCTGCGGATGAGCCAGACCCCGACCACCACCAACACGACCGGGACCAGGAACTTGCCTTGCCCCACCGCGACGGCGGCCAGCCAGCGGGCGGCCCGCCCGACCGGACCGGCGAGGTCGGCGTAGATGCCGAGGGCGGTGACGAGCCCGAGGCCGATGGCAGCCAGGCCGGCGAGGTCGCGCCCGTGCCCGGCGGTGGCGGTCGCCATGGTGGTGCGCACCCGCGCCCCGGGGGCCGCCGGCCTGGACGCCCGTGCGCTCGCCGGCCCTTTGGCGGTCGAGGTCTGGCCCCGCTTGGGTGCTGCCACAGGACGCCAAAGGTACCAGCGCACCGAACGGCCCCTCGGAATACTCCGGCGGTTTTGGTCAGGCCTCCATCACCACGGGGACGATCATGGGTCGGCGCCGGGTGCGGGCGCTCACGAAGCGCCCAACGGCTCGGCGCACGGTGCGTTGCAGGGCTTCGATGTCGTGGCTGCCGTTGGCAAAGGCCTCCTTGAGGTCTTGGGCCACCAGGGCTCGCGCTTCGTCGAGCAGCGCTTCGGCTTCGGGCGCGTGCACCCAACCGCGGGTGATGACCTCCGGGCCGGTGATGATGGCGCCGGTGTGCACGTCGACGCCCACGACCACCACGACTACGCCTTCGGTGGCCAGGACCTTGCGGTCTCGGAGCACGCCGTGGGTGACGTCGCCCAGGATGCCGTCGACGAAGAGGTAGCCGGCCGGCACCGGATCACCCCGCACCAATCCCTCATCGGTGAGCACCACTTGATCGCCGTCTTCGCAGACCAGCACGCGGGAGTCGGCCACGCCCATGGTGCGGGCCAGGTCGGCGTGGGCCACCAGGTGCCGGTACTCGCCGTGCACGGGGATGAACCAGTCGGGGCGCACCACCGACAGGACGGTCTTGAGCTCCTCCTGCTTGGCGTGGCCCGTGGCGTGCACGTCATCGATGCCCGAGTGCACCACCCGAACCCCCAACCGCACGAGCCCGTCGATCACCTTGCTGACGTTCATCTCGTTGCCAGGGATCGGGTGCGAGCTGAGCACGACGGTGTCGTCAGGCCCCAACTTCAGCCACTTCGAGTCGGCGTCGGCCATCAAGGCCAGCGCCGACATCGGCTCGCCTTGGGATCCGGTGGAGATCACACACACCTGGGCGGCCGGAAGGTCGGCCACATCCTCGATGTCTCGGAGGGTGTCGTCACCGATCCGGAGCAGCCCCATGTCGCGGGCCAGGCGCACGTTCTTCTTCATCGACATCCCGAGGGTGGCCACCACCCGGCCCGACGCGGCGGCGGCGTCGGCGATCTGCTGGATGCGATGGATGTGGCTGGCGAAGCAGGCGGTGATGATGCGCCGGCCGGCGTTGGCGGCGAAGACGTTGGTGAGCACCTGGCCCACCGATCGCTCCGAGCGTGAGTGGCCGCGCTGGTCGGCGTTGGTGGAGTCGGCCAGCAGCAACCGCACGCCCTCGTTCTGAGCGATGGCGCCCATGACCCCGAGATCGGTGAGGCGGCCGTCCACCGGCGTGAGGTCGAGCTTGAAGTCGCCGGTGTGCAGGATCGTGCCTTGGCCGGTGTGCACCGCGGTGGCGAAGCCGTGGGGCACCGAATGGGTGACGGGGATGAACTCGCAGTCGAAAGGCCCGATCCGGCGCCGCTCGTTGTCGGTGACCACGTTCAGCTCCGTGCGGTCGAGCAGCCCGGCCTCCTCGATGCGGTTGCGGGCCAGGCCCAGCGTGAGCGCCGAGCCGTAGAGGGGGAACCTCAGCTCTCGCAACAGGAACGACAGCGCTCCCATGTGGTCCTCGTGGCCGTGGGTGACCACGCACCCTTCGATACGGTCACCGTTCTCGCGCAGCCACGTGAAGTCGGGCAGGACGAGGTCGATGCCGAGCATGTCGGCGTCGGGGAACATGAGACCGCAGTCGATGAGCAGCAGCCGGCCGTCCACCTCGATGGCCGCGCAGTTGCGGCCGATCTCCCCGAGCCCACCGAGGAACGTGATGGTGACAGGCGCGCTCACGGACGTGCGCTCACAGAAGGTTCAGCGAGGCGGCGATGCGGCGGGCGTGATCCTCAAGCCCGACCGGCGGTGGCCCCATGGGCAGCCGGCACTGGCCGACGGGCACGCCCAGCACGTCCATCATGACCTTGGTGGGGATCGGGTTGGGGGCGGCGTCGGTGCTCTCATAGGCGTAGGAGTCGAGCAGGGTGGCGTTGACCTCCCGGGCCCGTTCCACGTCGCCTTTGAGCAAGGCCGCCGCCATCTCGCCCAGGGCGCCACCGCACCAGTGCGACGCCACGCTGATCACGCCCACCGCCCCGACGGCCAGCAGCGGCAGGGTGAGGTGGTCGTCGCCGCTGTAGACCTCGAAGCCGGGCGGTGCACCGGCGACGAGGCGCGCCGTCTCGCCCGGTTGGCCGCCCGCGTCCTTGAGGCCGACGATGTTGGACACGTCGGTGGCCAGCCCGAGGATGGTGTCGGTGGCCAGCTTGCGCCCGGTGCGGGGGGGGACGTCGTAGAGGAGGACGGGCTTGGCGCCGGCGGCCTCGGCCACGGCGCGGAAATGTTCGCTGATGCCCACTTGGGAAGGTCGGCTGTAGTACGGGGTGACCGCCAGCACGGCGTCGCAGCCGATGTCGCACGCCGCCTTGGTGAGCCGGATGCTCTCGGCGGTGTCGTTGCCGGTGCTGCCGGCGATCACCGGAACGTCGACCGCGTCGCGCACCGATCGCCACAAGCTGCGCTTCTCTGCCTCGGTCAGCGTGGGACTCTCGCCGGTGGTGCCCGAGACCACCAGGCCGTCGGAACCGTGATCCACCAACCAACGGGCCAGGCGGGCGGCGCCGTCGGCATCGAGTGAGCCGTCGGCGCCGAACGGGGTGACCATGGCCGTGAGCACGGACCCGAAGCGGCTCACGCCGCCTCCTGCCGGCGGGCGATGCCGAGGGTGGAGAGCAGGTCCTCGTGCAGCTCGAACCAGACGGTGTGGTAGGAGTCGATCCCCGGTTGGGTGAACCAGGAGTGCTCGCCGGCCTCGACCCGGTGCCACGCGTGGTCGAGCCGCCGACGGTAGGGCGCGAAGCGTGACAGGACGGCGGCCAGGTCGTCGGCGATCGGGGCGGCGCCATGGTGCAGCGAGCCCAAGCGCTCGATGACGGCTCGACCGCGCTCCCGGTCACGGTGCGACGGGTCAGTGTGCGACGGGTCAGTGTGCGACGGGTCGGTGTGGTCGAGGTCAGTGTGGTCGGGGCCGCCCTGGCCGCGCTGGTCGGGGCGCGGCTGGTCGGGGCCGGGCTGGTCCGAGCCGGTCTGCCACGCCGTGCAGGTGGCGAGCAGATCGGCGTTCAGGGCGCGGAACCGGTCGTAGGCGTGGGTGACGGCTGGCCGGGCCCCGGCGGCGTCGAGCTCAGCAGCGAGACGGCGCTCGTCTTCGGCTCGTCCCTCGGCCGTGAGCATCCAACCTGGACGGTGACCGCGGCGATGCTTCACCCACCCGGCGGACTCCGCTTCGGCCAGGTGGGCGGCGACCACGTCGGACCGAAGCGCCGTGCTGAGGGCGATGGCATCGGTGTCGGCGTAACCCTTCAACCGGCCGGCGTGCAGGACGAGCAGCCGGGGCTCGGAGTCCAGCGCCATCGTCGCACCCTACCAACCACCTCGGCGCCCCCTCAGGGCTTGGGCGGACAGGACCGTCTTCTCGGAGATCGGCGACCCGGCTGGTCGCGGGCCGGCGCGCCGGCGAGACGTGACGGCGGTCCTCACGCGGGTGACCACCAGCACCGAGGCGGCGATCAGGAACGGGTCGATCGGGAGCCGGAACCGGGCGTTCTCGTTGATCTCCAGGAGGGAGCCAGTGGCC
>JAABUQ010007755.1_pt1 | contig 15381 bp, 14 predicted proteins | sample 5560001 | NCBI WGS metagenome assembly JAABUQ01 (sample SAMN10711888, study PRJNA513371) | rock metagenome | isolation source: Antarctica rocks | place: Antarctica: Victoria Land, Finger Mt nord | collected 2015-12-18 | reverse complement strand
CGGAAAGCGGCGGCGGCAACGTCATGGCAAAGAGACTACCATCCCCGGAACCTTCGCCCAAGGCCGTGAACGGTTACCATGGACTGATCCTCGTGACGCATAATACGAAAGACTATTCCAGCATTCCTGGATTAATCTTGGACGACTGGCTTGTGCCGTAGGTCTTTTCCCCGATTCACGAGATGTCATCTCCGTCGTCGGGCAATCCACGAGGATCGGCCATGACCCGGATCGACGAGCTTCGGCTGGCGATCGACCATGCGGCCGGCGGCGACCCGTGGCACGGGCCGTCGCTGGCCGCGATCCTGGAGGGTGTGGACGCCGAGGCCGCGGCGGCGAGGCCGATCCCGGGCGTCCGGTCGATCTGGGAGGTCGTGCTCCACCTGACCGCGTGGACCCGGGAGGTCGTCCGTCGGCTCGAAGGCCATCCGCCGTCGCCCCCGGGGGGCGGCGACTGGCCGGCGATCCCCGAGGGGGCCGGTGCCCCGGCCTGGGACGCCGCCCGCGACGGGCTGGCCGAGGCCCACCGACGGCTCTCGACGGCGCTGGCGTCGTTCCCGGAGGGGCGGCTCGGGGACGCGGTCGGGTCGGCGCGGGACCAGCCCCTCGGCACCGGCGTGACGTTCGCCGCGATGGTCGACGGCCTGGCCCAGCACGACGCCTACCACGGCGGCCAGCTCGCCGTGCTCAGGTCGGCGGTCAGGGCGGGCCGGGCTTGAGGGCTTCCCCGACCGGGGCCGGGGCCGGGTCGGCGCGGGGGGCCGTCGCCTTGACGGCGAGGTCGAGCGCGGCGTCGAGCTGCGGGTCGGCGCCCTCGGCGAAGGGCAGGGGGGCGGCGACCTCGACGTCGGGGGCGACCCCGACCCCTTCGAGCCTCCGGCCGTCGACCAGGACGTCCGTCACGGCCAGGAACAGGAGCGAGCGGTCCGAGAGCCGGAACGGCTTGCCCGCCACAACCGCGCCCGCCGTCCGCTCGCCCACGACCGCGCCGAGCCGTCGCTCGCGGACCGCGTGCGCGACCACCTCCTTGCCGCTCCGCGTCCCGCCGTTGACCAGCAGGACCAGGGGCTTGTGCCATCGGGGGTCGTACAGGCGGCGGGTCCCGTCCCGCTCGACGAACGTCAGCGCCGGGGGGGTCGGGCTGAACAGGTCGACGAAGTCGGGGTTGGCGCCCCCCCAGCCGTCGCGGAAGTCCAGGACGAGGGCGTCGGCCGGCCGGAGCGTGCCGTCGAGCTGTTCCGAGAGCAGGTCCTTGGGCCAGTCCCCCGCGCCGCTGAAAAGGCGGACGTAGGCGATCGACCGGTCGCCCCGGCGGATCGTCCGGGCCCCCCGGGACTGCGCCTCGCGCCACTCGCGGATCGGCGAGATCGAGCGCGGGGTCACGCGGACCTCGGAGGTCGGGCCCCCCTCGCGGCGACGGACCGTCAGGACCGTGGGGAGCCCGGCCCTGGCGAAGAACGAGCCGATCGGCTCGAACGGCCGTCCCTCGACGGCGACGATCTCGTCCCCGCGCCTCAGCCCGGCGGCCTCGGCCGGGCCCCCCGCGAACGCCGAGCGGACGAACCGGCCGTCGGCGTAGTCGGCACCGATGCCCACATAAGTCGGCTCGTCGATCCCGAGCGACCGGGCGAAGATGGCGAGCAGGCCGTAGTACTCGACCTGGTCGCGGGTGTAGTAGGCGGTGTGCGAGGCCTTGAGGTCGTCGAGGGCCCGGTTCGTGGCGCGGGCGAAGTCGCGCGGGTCGGCGATCGCGTCGGCGTAGCCGGCGTGCGACGCGGCCCAGTCGCGGGCGCGGGCGGGGTCGTAGAACTGGCCGGCGACGAGGCCGACCACCTCGCGGCCGAGGGCCCTCGGGTCGGGGTCGGCCGCGCGGGCCGGGCCGCTCGCCGCGATCGCGAGGGCTGCAGCCGCGACCGCGAGCCGGGAGGGCCCGACGCGCGGGTCAGCCGCGCGGCGGGGCATGGGCCGGAGTCTCCGCGGTCTGGACCGGGGGCGGGGTCGGCTCGGACGCCGGCTCGGGGAGCAGGTCGGGTCGCGCCACCACCTTCTCGCCCGGCTCGAGGCCCTGGACGACCTCGGCGTAGGACTCGTTCAGGAGCCCGAGGGTGACCGGCCGCCAGTCCCACCTCGTCCCGTCGCGGAGCCTGGCGGCGACCGCGACGTACGCCCGGTCCCGGACCCAGCGCACCGCCTCGACCGGCACCCGGGTCGCCCTGGCGCTCGAGTCGATGAAGAACGAGACCTCGGCGGTCAGGCCCGGCTTCAGCCCCTCGAAGCCGCCCGTGTCGAGGTCCACCGTCGCGAAGTAGATCCGGATGTCGGAGAACCGGCCCATCACGGCCGGGATCGGCGTGATCCCGGAGACGGTCCCGGTCAGGACCTTGCCGGGGAACGCCTCGAGCCGGACCTCGGCCTTCTGGCCCTCGCGGATCGACGCCATCTTCGACTCGTTGATCTTGACCTTCACCCGCATGTGCCTGGGGTCGGGCAGGTCGAAGAGGTTCTGGCCCTCGCGGACCGTCGCCCCCTCCTGGATCTGCACCTGGACCTGCCCCGACCACGGGTTCGACTGGTTCGCATACACGACGATCCCGTCGCGCGGGGCCCGGATCGTGCAGTTCTCGATCATCAGCCTGATCCGGCGGAGCCGGTCGTCCTCGATCGCGAAGGCGGCCTCCTGCGCCAGCATGTCGGCCCGGATCGACTGGAGCTTCGCCTCGAGCGACTTGAGCAGCCGGGGCGCGGTGAACTTGGCGAGCCTGAGCTCCATCCCCCTCGCCTCGCCGAGCGCCCTCGCGGCCTGATCCCTGTCGAGCAGGTCGGCCTGGTACTGCGCGGCGGCGCGGAACCCCTTGCCGAGCGTCTCGCGCGACCAGGCCTCGGTCTTCACCGCCCGCTCGTGCTCGACCTCGCACGACTGGATGTATTGCTTGATGAGCTGGACGTCCTGGGGGAAGATCCCGTCGCGGTACTCGCGGAAGGTGATCTCGTTGACCTCGAAGATCGACTTGGCCTGGTCGACCCACGCCTTAGCCTGCGCGTGCTTGATGAGCTGGGCCTGGAGCTCGTCGCGGAAGTTGGCGCTGTCGAGCTGGCAGACGACCTCGCCGGCCCGGACCTCGGTCCCCTCGTCCTTGATCATGATGATCTTGGTCGAGCCCGGCTTCTCCTGGTTCATGCCCCCGCCGCCGCGTCCCCCGCCGCCTCCGCCTCCGCCCTGGCCGCCCTGGCCGGCCATCGACTTCTTGGGCGTCTGCTGCGACTTCTTGGCGGTCGACTCGCCCCGGAGCGGCGTGTGCTTGGGGACCTGGTAGGAGAAGCTCCGGATCATCGGCCGACGGGACACGGTGCCGCCCGTCGAGCCGGTCCCGGTCCCCGAGGCCGAGCCGGTCCCGGAGGCCGAGCCGGTCCCGGAGCCCGCCGACCCGCCGCTCCCGCCCCCGGCCGCCCCGCCGGACCCGGTGCTCCCCGACCCCGACCCGGCCGACTTCGAGCTGCCGCCCGACTTCGCCATCGACGACGACTTGCCCGCGCTGCCGGCCTTCTTGGCCGACCCTCCCGACGACTTGCTCTTGGGCGTGACCGCGGGCTTCTCCTGGCCGCCCTGCCCGCCCTGGCCGCCTCCCTGCCCGCCCTGGCCTCCCTGCCCGCCCTGGCCGCCGCCCTGGCTGCCGCCGCTGCCGCTCCCCCCGCCGCCTCCCTGTCCGCCTTGGCCGCCCTTGGTGTTCCCGCCCGTCGTGCCGAGCAGGGCCTCGACCTTGCACTTGACCGTCGAGTTCTGGGCGCTCTCGAGCGTGCCGGTCTCGGTCACGAAGACGGCGAGGCTCCCCCGGTCGACGTCGAGCATCGCGATCGCCTCGGGCTCGCCCTGCCAGAGCCGGTCGACCCGATAGCCCGACTCCCAGGCCCACGCCCCGCCGGCCGCCGCGACCACGGCCGCCGCGACGGCGAGCACCCAACCGGCCCGTCGTCGCCTCGGTGCGGCGACGACGACCGCCGGCGACAGGACGGAGGCAAGCGCGTCAGGGTCGAGCGACATCGGGCGTCTCCTCGGGCAGGGGCGGGCGCGGATCGGCGGGGGTCGCGGGGCCGGCGGAGGTCGGGCCTCGGGCGGAGCATCGTCCACCCTAGCCTATCGCCGGCCCGGCCCCCGGTCAAGTGTCGGAGGCCGAGGGCGACGGCGCGGCGCGCATCGAGGCACCGATCGCTATCGTCCGCCCCGAGAAATCGGCGTCAGCGAGATCGGCCCGGGCCCGGGAAAGCCGCCGTCCTTGCCGGATCGTCCGGCGTCATCCGACCTCGAAGGCATGGGCGAACGCCGACGGGTCGGCCGAGTCGAGCAGCGACAGCCGGCCGTCGGCCCCGAGGGCCCGGTAGACGGCGCGGGCGAACGCGAAGCCCTCGGCGACCCGGGCCGGGGCGGCGGGCACGCCGGACGGCTCGACCCCCCCGGCGACCACCAGCCGGGTCGGGGCGATCAGGCCGGCGACCTGGCCGACGTCCGCCGTCTCGAGCATCCCCGGCGCGATCAGGCCCATCGCCAGCCCGTTCCACGGGGCCTCGTCCGCCCCGACGAGGCTCACGAGCGGGCCGACCAGCCCCGCCCGCGCGACCCGGCCCGGCCGGAAGGCCGCCGCGATCAGGGCCACCAGCCCGAACGGCCCGACGCCGACGACTTCGAACGGCCGCCCCCCGCCCGGGTCCGCGGGGACGGCGAGGGCGTCGATCCAGGCCAGGGCGTCCCGGACCCACTGCCCGAGCAGGGGCCGGCCGACCCAGAGGCCGGCCTCGGCCTCGTTGTGGTCGGGGACGCCCCGGACCCCGGCGGCCGCGGGCCGGCCCCGGCCGGTCGCGCGGAGGTCGACCGTCGCCACCTCGCGGCCCGCCCCGAGCAGCGCGGCGACGATCGGGTCGGCCGGCGCCGCCTCGCCCTCGGACCGGATCAGGAGGGCCCGCGCCAGGGGCTCGCGGCCCGACGGTTTCAGGAGCCGGCCGCGGAGGACGAGGCCGGGGTCGGCCGCGGCGGTCAGCTCGGGCCCCTCGGCCCGGCCTCGCGGCGGGGTGGGTGCGTCGGCCTCGGCCCGCAGGGGGCTGCCGAGCCGCTCGTCCAGCTCCGCCCGGATCCGCCCGGCGTCGGCCTCCCACCGCTGCGGGTGGTCGGGCGCGCGGGGCAGGTCGGCCAGGCGGGCCCGCCCCTCGGCCAGGGCGAGCGCCGGGATCGTCGCGACCGTCCTCGGCCTCGATCCGGCGTCCGGGTAGCACCGGAGCGTCTGCGGGTCTTCGAGCGTTAGGGCCGGCTCGGCGACCGGGCCGCCGTCCCCCTTCTCGCGGAGGGACCGGTCGAGCCAGCCGTACATCGCCTCGCGCATCGCCTGGCTGTAGCCGTGGCCCGACTCGACGGCCAGGTGCTTCAGACTCGGCTCGGCCCCGAGCGCCCGGTAGCGGGCCCGCGCGAAGGCGACGCTCCTGGCGGCCTCGCCGACGCTGAACTGGGGCGAGTCCTGCGTGGCGTTGATGACCAGCAGGGCGCGGGGGGCGATCAGGGCGAGCACGTCGCCGGTGGTGGCGTAGGTCAGGCCGCCGACGTTGACCTCGCAGACGCAGCAGCCGATCCCGAGGTACGACTCATAGGTGCCGACGCCGCAGACGGGGACGACCGCCGCGAGCCGGTCGTCGGTCGCGCCGGCGTAGAGCGACTGGTTGCCGCCGCCCGAGGCCCCGGTGATCGCCAGCCGGCGGGGGTCGACCTCCGGGCGGGTGAGCAGGTAGTCGACCGCGCGGCGGTTGTCGTAGGCCTGGAGCCCCAGCAGCGAGACGCCGGTCGGCCAGAGCGAGGCCCCGACCAGCGCCCCGTGATAGGTGCCCGGCCCGGGCTCGATCGCCCGCTCCCCCGCGCCGAAGGCGTCGACGGCGAGCGTGACGTAGCCGAGCCGCGCCAGGCCGAGGCAGTAGGCCTGGACGTGCGGGTCGATCCGCCCCCAGGGCCAGTGGCCGTGGACCGAGAGGACCGCCGGACTCGGCCCGGCCGCGGGCTCGGGGCGGTACAGGTTGGCCGTGACCCGGACCCCGGGCCGGCTCTGGAACGTCAGCCGCTCGATCGCGTAGCCGTCGCGGCGGAGCGTGCCGAGGACCTCGGGCGCCAGGTCGCAGGCCGTCGCCGGCACGCGCCCGAACGACCGGGCCAGCCCCCGCCGGACGCCGTCGAGCCGGGCCCGCCACCCCTCCTCGCTCGCCGGCGGCTCGGCGGGCAGGGCCCGACGGACCCGGCGGACCTCGTCGCGGATCGTGTCGAAGTAGGTCTTCCCCGGCGGATCGGCGGCAGGTCTCATCGGCGTCCCCCGGGATCTTCGGGCCGCCCGGACCGCGGTGGTCGGGCGAGCGGGTCCCGGGCGAGACTAGCCGACCGCGCGACGGCCGGCAAGGGTTGCGAGGTCGGTGCCGGATGGGTCGACGGTCGGGGTCGTGCCGATCGTCGGGACGACGAGCGGGCACGGGCCGGGAAACGGGGGAGGACTCGTTGCGTCGCGGTCTCCTGGCCTCATAGGATCGTCGTTGCGGTCCGCGTCGGTCGCGCCAGTCGGCGCGGTCGGGCCGGAAGCTCGCGGGGCGAGGGGGCGTCGCGGGAAATTCGAGGGACCGGTCAAACGTGAGCTAAAGTTCGGATGATGATCGGGCGACGGCCGATCGGCGTGACCCACGCCGGGCCGGGCCGCCCGCGATCGACCGAGCCGAGGGGACCGGAGACGCCGGGCCGGCCGCGACACGGGTCGCGATCGGCCGTCGACCGACCAGCCGCGATCGCGGACTCCCCACGGATGGTCACGGAGTCGGGGACGAGTCGCCGCCCGAGATCGGGCCGGCCGCGCTCGCCCCGCGCGCCTCAAGGCCGGTCGTCGCGACCGACGGACGACCCCGGCCCCCGAGCCTCGACCCGATCGACCACCCGATGACGCCGGAGTCGTGGCATGCTGCTCGATCGGTTGTGGAAGAAGGCCCGGACGGCCGTCGGTCCGCCCCGGGCCTCGTCGTCGCGGAAGGAGCCGAGGTGGGAGCGGCTCGAGCCGAGGCAGATGCTCTCGGGCGCCGGCGTCGACTACAGCCTGACCGGCTTCTCGTGGGCCGACCCGAGCCGGATCACCTACAGCATCCCCGCCGACGGCACGCCCTGGGACGCCGCGCCGAGCAACCTCAACGCCAGGCTCGACGCCGGCTACGGCGGGACCGGCTGGCGTCGCGAGTTCGCCAAGGCGCTCCAGACCTGGGCCTCGGTCGCCAACATCAACGTGATCGCGACGTCCGACTCGAACGCCCCGTTCAACGCCCCCGGGCGCGAGCAGGGCGACCCGCGGTTCGGCGACATCCGGATCGGCGGCCTCGACTTCCAGAACAATCAGGTGCTGGCCCAGACCTACTTCCCGCCCCCCGGCGGCCTGACCGCGGCGGGGGACGTCGAGCTGAACACCGCCTTCGACTGGCGGCCGGGGGGCCCGTACGACTTCTTCAGCGTGATGCTCCACGAGACCGGCCACTCGTTCGGCCTGGACGACCTGAATAGCTCCCCCTCGGTCGAGGCCCGCCAGTACGCCGGGGTCCGCGCCGGCCTGATGCCGGGCGACATCGCCGGCATCCAGGCCATCTACGGGCCGAGGGTGCCGGACTCATACCAGTCGGCCGGGAGGGCCACCTCCTTCGGCACCGCCGCCGACCTGACGGGCGGGCTCGACGGGTCGGGCCGGGTCCTCGTCCGCAACCGCTCGCTGGCGACGATCGGCGCAACCGAGTACTTCTCCGTCGTCGCCCCCGCCGGCCAGGGCGCGACCCTCCACGCGCTGGCCGCCGCCTGGGATGTCAGCTCGCTCAGCCCGCGGATCACCGTCTACGACGCGTCGATGAACCCGATCGGGTCGGCGGGCGACCCGGCCGCCTGGGGCGACAACCCCCAGGTCGACGTCGCCGGCATCCGCCCCGGCCAGCGGTACTATGTCGCCGTGACGGGCGCGACCCCGGACGTCTTCGCCGTCGGCGCGTACAACCTCCGCCTGACCTTCACCGGGGGCACCCCGGCCCCGGCCCCGCAGACCACGCCGGCCCCCGCCGTCGCGCCCGCGATCCCGAAGGACCGGTTCGAGCCGAACGACACCGCCCGGCAGGCGGCCGACCTGGGCACGATCGGCCGGGCGACCGTGGGGGGCCTGACGCTCGACACCGGGGCCGACGTCGACGTCTTCAGCTTCGCGGCGGCCGGGTCGGGCACCGTGACGGTCTCGACCGGGTCGACATCGATCCGCGCGATGACCGCGACCGGGCAGACGGTCGGCTCGGGCGTCGGCTCGGTCTCGTTCAGCAATACCCGCGCGGGGACCCGTTATTACGTGATCATTTCCTCGCCCGCCGGCCGGCCGGACTCCGGCTACGCGCTGAATATCGACGCGACGGGCCGGCCGGGCGCGTCGTCGCCGGCCCCGCAACTCGTCGCGTCCCCGGAGGCCCGGCCGCCCGGATTCGCGGCCCACGGCCGGGTCGGGCGGTCGTCCTGGGCGTCGCATCCCCGGGTCGAGGTCGTCGCGCCGGCGTGGGCCGGGCGCGGTCGTTGATCGATGGTCGGCCTCGGGTGGATCGTTCAAACCTCCCGGCCCGTGTGGTAGCCTGGGCGGGACGAGGCCGGCGGAGGCATCGGCGCGATCGAAGGCGTCGTCGGCCCCGTCGGCCGGCCCCGGCGGCCCCGCCGGGGCATTTCGTTTCTCTCCCGCGAGGACACCCGACGTGGCCGATTACACCCTGCCCCCGCTCCCGTACGACTTCGGCGCCCTCGAGCCCCACATCGACGCCAAGACGATGGAGATCCACCACGACAAGCACCACCAGACCTACGTCACCAACCTCAACAACGCCCTGAAGGACCACCCCGACCACCAGGGCAAGACGATCGAGGCCCTGATCTCCGACATGAACGCCGTCCCCGAGGCGGTCCGGACCGCCGTCCGCAACAACGGCGGCGGGCACGCCAACCACTCCCTCTTCTGGCAGGTCATGAAGCCCGGCGGCGGCGGCGAGCCCGCCGGCGCGATCGCGCAGGCGATCACCTCCGAGCTGGGCGGCTTCGCCAAGTTCAAGGAAGACTTCACCACGGCCGCCACCACCCGGTTCGGCTCGGGCTGGGCCTGGCTGGTCAAGGGCAAGGACGGCAAGCTCGCCGTCACCTCGACCGCCAACCAGGACAACCCGCTGATGGAAGGCCAGACGCCGCTGCTCGGCCTCGACGTCTGGGAGCACTCGTACTACCTCAAGTACCAGAACAAGCGGCCCGACTACATCACCGCCTGGTGGAACACGATCAACTGGGACGAGGTCAACCGCCGCTACTCGGCCTGACCCGTCGCGACGGCCGGATCGATCCCCGATCGACGGCCCGGTCCACCCCGTCCGAGGGACCCACCCTCCGGATGTCGTCCCGCCGGGGCCGGGACCGGTTTGACGGGCGCAAGATCGTCCACCGCCAGGACAACGCCGGCCCGGACGGGACGGAACGGCTCCTGATGGAGCTGGTCCTGACCCGCAAGGCCGAGGCCCCGGCCGCCGAGCAGCGCTAGCGTCGATCGGGCGGCGGGGGGCCGGCCCCCCGGCCCCGCGACGTCGGGAGGCCGGGGAGGGGAGGCCGGGCCGCGCGGGTCACTTGGGGTCGGCCTTCGCCTTCTTGCGCGACTTCGGCCTGGCCGCCGCGGGGGCGGGCTTGCCCGTCTTCTCGCGGAGCTCCTCGATCTTCTCCGACGCCTCGGCCTTGGTCAGCTCCTCGACCTCGGCCTCGTCCTCGCCCGCCTGGCGGGCCAGGGTGTGGAGGTACGACTCCTGGGCGCCCGTCATCGGCTCGCCGCCGGTGACCCACTGCGCCGGGTCCTTGATCTTGGCGTTCTCGGTGTCGGGCGACTGGTCTCGGCTCATCGCTGGGGCCTTCGGTCCATCGGGTCGGATAGGGTCGTCAAGTCGCACGCCGCGGCCTCTCGGCGAGGCAGGGTTCGCGGCGTGTCTGAACAAATTGATAGCAAAGGCCGTGCCGATGCGAGCCCCCGGGAGCGGCCCGGTGCGGTTGACCGATCCGCCGATTCGGGTATGATCCGCGGCCGACGAGGGACCGGCGTCCCCCCGGCCCCGCCGGGCATCCTCCCGCCCGCGGCAGCGATCGCGCAAGGCCCCCGTCGCACGCCGGCCCGCGAGGGGCCCGTCGGACAGACGCCCAGACCCAAGGATAAGGGAGAATGCCGATGGATCGGCTCACTCGGACCCTCGTCGGCTGCGGCCTGGCGATGATCGTCTCGGCCTCGGGCTGCAAGAGCACGCGCGACGAGGTGCCGCCCGGCCGCGGGTTCCGCCAGGACGGCCGGCAGGAGCCCGCGGTCGGCTTCAGCATGAAGCCGCACGACCCGCAGCCGGGCGCCTACGGCAACCCGGTCGGGGCCGGGTCGCGGAACGCGGTCGGCGGGCCGTCGATCGTCTCGCCGACGGCGGGCGACCCGTACGGCGAGGCGGCGGGCAAGTTCGGCGGGCCGGGCACGTCGGGCCTGGGCCGTCCCCCGGGGATCGCCTCGCCCGGCTCGATCGCCGCCGACCCCGCGAGCCCCGCCCCCACTTATCCGCCCCGCCCGACGCCCCCCCCCGATTCGCGGAGCCTGATCAACGAGGCCACCGCGGCACCGGCCCCGTTCTGATCCGAGATCCGAACGATCAGTCCGCGGGCGCAGAGCACACAATCCCCGGACAGATCCAGCTGCGCTTCGCGCTCTACGCTCAAGACCCGAGATGCGAATGATCGGGCCCGGCGGCGATCCCGGCCCGATCGGCCGCGACCTGGTATCGTGGACGATCATGGCTGCCGACGAGACGCTCGCGATCCTCTGGGACGACCCGCACGTGCTGGGCGTCGTCAAGCCGGCCGGGCTCCTCACGCAGGGGGTGCCCGGCGGCGAGCCGACCCTGGAAGGGGCGGTCCGCCGCCACCTCCGGCCGGACGACCCCGGGTCGGTCTACCTCGGGACCGTCCACCGGCTCGACCGGGCGGTCTCGGGGGTGATCGTCTGGGCGAAGACCCCCAAGGCCGCGACCCGGCTGGCCGGCCAGTTCGCCCGGGGCGAGGCCCGCAAAGTCTACTGGGCGGTCGCCGAGGGGGGGCCGCTCGCCCGCGAGGAGCGATGGGACGACCACCTCGGCCCGGTCGACGCCTCGGGCGCGGCCCGCGTCGTCGCCGAGGGGACCCCGGGGGCCCGTCGGGCGATCACGCACATCCGGCCGATCGACGGGGCGCGGGTCCCGGAGGGCCTGGCCTTCCTCGGCCTCGAGCCCGAGACCGGCCGGACGCACCAGCTCCGGGCCCAGGCCGCGTCGCGCGGCCGGCCGATCGTCGGCGACGCGCGATACGGCTCCGCCCGGCCGTTCCCCGCGGGCATCGCGCTGCACGCCCGTCGGCTGGGGTTCGTCCACCCGGCCACCCGGGTCGAGGTCAACCTCACCGCGCCGACGCCGAGGGCCTGGGCCGAGGCCGGGATCGTCCCGCCCAAGGCCTGACCGGCCCGGATCGGGTCGGATCGTGTCGGATCAGGCGAAGCTGATCTCGAGGATCCGGAGCTTGAGGGTCCCCTTGGGGATAGGGACCGCGACCTCGTCGTTCACCTTCTTGCCGACGAGCGCCTGGCCGATCGGGCTGGTGGTGAGGATCTTGTTCTGGTCGTAGTCCTCGTCGCCGGGGCCGACGAGGATGAAGTCCTCCTCGTCGTTGAGGTCGAGGTCGAGGACGCGGACCTTCGAGCCGAAGACGACGCGGTCGGTCGGCAGGGTCGACTTGTCGACGATCAGGGCGCGGGCGAGCTTGTCGCCGAGCTCGTTGATCCGGGCCTGGAGCATCCCCTGGGCTTCGCGCTGGGCGTCGTACTCGGCGTTCTCGGAGAGGTCGCCCTCGCCCCGGGCCTGGGCGATCGCCTCGGCGATCCGGGGCATGTCGTCGTTCTGCATCTTGTCGAGCTGGGCCTTGAGCTTCTCGTAGCCTTCCTTCGACATGGGGATTCGGTCGGCTGACATATCCGTTGCGGCTCCCGAGGGCGGACAGGCGTGGGCGTGAGCCCGGTCGCGGTCGACCGGCCGGCCCTCTCCTGCTCGATGCGGCGGCTGCGGAATCGTCTCGGTCGGGATGAGGGCCTCGACGAAGGGATCGATGTCCGGGGGGAGAGGGACCCATCAAACAAAGACACCGCGGCGTCGGCACGGGGCCTGGGCCGCGGTCGGTCGTCCTGCCGTGATCCAGCCTAGTCTCCCCCGGCCCCCGACGCAAGCCCTCGCCCCGCCGCGTCCCGGGCCTCGGGCGGCCCGTCGAGGGCGGGCGAGATCGCTAGGGCGTGGGCTTCTTGATCAGGGCGAACGACGCGAGGTAGGCGTCGCCGGCCTTGGTCTTCACCCGGTCCGCCGGGCCGATGACCGTCAACTGGTGGAGCCGCGTCTTGACCAGGTAGATCCGGCCCCGGTACGTAAGGTTGCCACCGCCTTGGGCGGGGACCGTCGCCTCGAACTCCTTGCCGGGGAACCCGTCGAGCTGGATGTCCTTCTTCGACAGGACGAGTGCCCCCCTGAGGTTCCCGACCGCATCGGCGACGGCCCCTTCGAGCACCTCGTCGGGGTCGACGTCGGCGAGCTTCTCGGGGTAGTCGACGTAGACGGTGCCCCAGGCCGTCCCGTCCTGGTTGACCATGTAGATGTGGATCTCGAGCGGGCCGATCGCCGAGGGGGCCTTGATGGTCTGCTCCGTGGGGACGCCCGGCATCGCGATCTTGAAGTTGCCCGCGTCGCAGGCGAAGGGCTTCTCGGCCCCCTGAATCATCAGCGACTCGGCCGATGCGGGCTTCTCGATCAGGGCGAACGACTCGAAGAAGGCGTCGCCGGCCTTCGTCCTGACCTGATCCGCTCGGCCGCTGAGCGTCACGTGATAGAACCGCGTCCTGACCAGGTAAAACCGACTCCGGTGCGTCGTAGGGGGGCCGCCCTGAACGCGCGGGGGGACCGTCATTACGATCTCCATGCCGGGGAATCCGTCGATCCTGATGTCCTCCTTCGAGACGAGCGTCCCTTTGGTTTTCTCGACCGCGTTGGCGACGGTCCTTTCGAGGACCTTGTCGGGGTCGGTGTTGGCGCCTTGGTCGGGGTGGTCGATGTAGGCGGCGGCCCAGCTCGCCCCGTCCTGCTCGGCGAGGTAGATGTGCGTCTCGATCGGACCGACCGGCGAGGGGGCCTTGAAGGTCCGCTCCCGAGGGACGCCCGGCATCATGATCCGGAAGTTGCCGGCGTCGCAGGCGAAGGGCTTTTCGGCCCCCTGGAGCATCAGCGACGCGGCGAGGAGCAGGGGGAGCGTCGTCATCGGCGATCCTTTCCGGCGTGGTGGGGTCGAGCCGATCGGGTCCTAGCGCGCGGGCTTCTTGATCAGGGCGAACGAGGCGAAGAAGGCGTCGCCGGCCTTCGACTTCACCTGGTCCGCCGGGCCGGTGAGGATCACCTGATAGAGCCGCTTCTTGACCAGGTAGGTCCGGGCCCGCTGCGTGAGGGTGCCGCCCTCCTGGTCGAGGGAGGGGACCGTGGCCTCGAACTCCTTGCCCGGGAAGCCGTCGAGCTTGATGTCCTTCTTCGAGACGAGCGTCCCCTTGGTATTCGCGACCGTGCGCTTGAGGGTCCTTTCGAGGACCTGGTCGGGGTCGGCCTTGGCGATCTGTTCGGGGTAGTCGTTGTAAATGACGACCCAGATATTCCCGTCTTGATCGACCGAGTAGAGGTAGACCTGGAGCGGCCCGATCGCCGACGGGACCTGCATGGTCTGCTCCTGGGGGACGCCCGGCAACATAATCCGGAAGTTGCCCGCGTCGGAGGCGAAGGGCTTGTCGGCCCCCTGGAACAGCAGCGTCGCGGCGAGGATCAGGGGGAGGGGGAGCGTCGTCATCGTCGGTCCTTTCCGGCGTGGTGGGGGGGTCGGACGGCCGACGGCCGGGCGCGGACGCCCGGCCGTCGAGGGCCGCCCCAGATCATACAGGCCGGATCGTCGCGCGTCACTCGTGCCGGAGGGCCTCGATCGGGTCCATCGCCGCGGCCCGCTGCGCCGGGTAGAGGCCGAAGAGGATGCCGATCCCGACGGAGATCCCGAACGAGAGGAAGATCGACTGGAAGGTGACGACCGGCTCCTGATCGGAGATGAAGTACTTGATCATCACCGGGATCAGGACGCCGATGGTCACGCCGAGCAGCCCGCCGACGCCGGAGAGGGCGATCGTCTCGATGAGGAACTGCTGGGTGATGTCCTTCCGCTTGGCGCCCAGGGCGCGGCGGATGCCGATCTCGCGGGTCCGCTCGGTGACCGTCGCGAGCATGATGTTCATGATGCCGATCCCGCCGACCAGCAGCGAGATCGACGCGATCGCCCCGAGCATGATGCTGTACTGCCGGGCCGAGGCTTCTTTCTGGAGGATCAGGTCGTAGGGGATGGTGAAGGCGACGTCCCCCTTCGGGTGCTTGGGCCGGATGGCGGCCTCGATGATCGCGGCGGACGACCGGACGACGTCGGTGCTCTTGAGCCGCAGGGTGATCTGCGAGAGCTGGGTCTCCTCGATGGCGAACGACCCGGACCGCATGTCGATGATCCGCTCGCCGAACCGGAGCTTGCAGGTGTTCAGCGGGATGTAGGCGTCCTTGTTGAAGTCCTGCGCCGCGAGGCTGGAGCCGACCCCCGCGGACGTGGCCCGGTTCTTGGTCACGCCGACGACGGTGTAGTAGTCGCCGCCGAGGCGGACGGGCTTGCCGATCGGGTCCTCGTAGGGGAAGAGGGTCTCGACGACCTGCGAGGCGATCACGCAGAAGTTCTCATATCGCTCGTTGTCAGACTGGGTGAGGAACCGGCCGCGGGCCATCTCCAGGTGGTTGAACTCGGCGTACTCGAAGGTGGTGCCGACGACCCGGCCGTCGAGGGCGCGGTTGAGGTAGCGGAGCTGCTTGCGGATCTCGCGGATCGGCAGGGCCTTCTCGATCGTGGGGACGGTGGCGAGGAGGCGGTCGAAGTCGTCGTACTTCAGGCCGTAGTTGAGGATCCGGGCCGGGCGACCGCCGGCGGCCTGGGTCTCCTCGGTGGGCTTGACGGAGCGGACGATCACGTTGTCGGCGCCGAGCTCGCGGAACTGGGCCTGGGCCTTGCGGCTGGCCCCCTCGCCGACGGCGAGCATGGCGATGACCGCCGCGACGCCGAAGACGATCCCGAGCACCGTCAGGCCCGAGCGGAGCTTGTGGAGCATCAGGCTCTTCATGCCGAGTTTCAGGCTGCGCCAGGTCCGTCGCATCGCGGGGCGACTCCGGGGAGGGGAGGCGGGG
>JAABUQ010007754.1_pt1 | contig 15385 bp, 14 predicted proteins | sample 5560001 | NCBI WGS metagenome assembly JAABUQ01 (sample SAMN10711888, study PRJNA513371) | rock metagenome | isolation source: Antarctica rocks | place: Antarctica: Victoria Land, Finger Mt nord | collected 2015-12-18 | reverse complement strand
CTCCTCGAGTCGTCACTCTTGTTGCCCATCGACGTCACCGGGTTCGGGGGGTGGCGTCGCTCCGCAGGTGGTCTCGGGCTGACGTCGACGGCTCCGTGGTGTGGTCCGGTGGCGACGAGGCGAGGGGGGTCGAGCGGGTGGCCGCCGGCTCAGGGCGGCGGCGAGTCCGAGCATGGCGAGGAGAACGATGGCAGCAGCGATCCCTATCGCCGCTGCACCGGTGTCGCCCACGATGCGGCTGATCCGACCGGAGAGGTCGGTGACGGCGCCGACGGGACCGCTGGAGATGTCTCGACCCGAGTTGAGGATCAACTCGTAGGTGCCGTACCAGGCCACGTAAAGCCCGGCGAGGATCAGGAGTCCGCCCGAGACCCGGTGGACGTAGGGCAGGATCCGCTTCATGGCGGTCACGACTTGGCGCTGGGCCAGGGCGACGGCCACGCTGAGCACGGCCAGCACGCTGCCCATGCCCGCGGCGTAGAGCAGGAAAATGGCGACGCCACCGCCGAAGCTGGTCTCCTGGAACGTGGTGGCCACCGCCGCGAGGAAGGGCGGCAGGGTGCAGGAGAGGGAGACCGTGGCGTAGGAAACGCCGAAGAGGAAGATGCCTGGCAGGCCGGCGTCGCGGGTCGCCCCCCTCGACATCCGGGGGAGGGACAGCCTCGGCTCGAACCCGCGGGCCATGGCGGCCCCGAGACCGATGAGGGCGAGGCCGATCACGACGGTGAACCACGGGGCGATCCGGCTCACCTGGACCGAGGCCAGGGTGACGACGGCGCCGACCGCGCCGAAGACGGCGGCGAAGCCGAGGGTAAGGGTGCCGGACACGACAAGGGCTCGGCCAGTTGCCCGCAGCGGTGAGGACCGGTCCTCGCCGGCCACGCCGACGAAGTAGGCCAGATAGGCGGGCAGGAGGGCGAACCCGCAGGGGTTGAACGCGGCGAGCAGCCCGGCGGCGAAGGCCAGAGCGAGCGGGGCTCCCAAGACTCAGGCCTGGCGGGCGAGGCGGAGCACGTCGTCCTCGGGGAACGAGCCTTGCCACCGCCGCAGCTCCCGACCGTCGGCCGAGAACAGGATGGCAGCCGGCTGCGCGGCGATCTCCAGGGCGCGCCACGACGAGAACCCGTCATCCCACAGCATCCGGAACGAGATCTTGTAGCGGGCCACGAAGTCCCTCGCTTCAGGCAACGAGTCCTGGGTTCCGAGCCCGACGACGGCGAGCTGGGCGGCGTTGCGTCGAGCGAACTGCTCGACCCCGGGCGCTTCGGCCCGGCACACCGGTCAGTGTGGAGCCCAGAACCAGACGAGCAGCGGTCGCTCGCCCGTCGACAGCGTGGCCAGATCGACCTTCACGCCGGCACCGACATCATTGACGACGACGTGCGGCAGCGCGCTCCGGCCGGGCGCCGGAGCGGACGAAGGGTCGGCCACCGACGGGCCGGGTGCGGGGTTGGGGGCGGCGTCCGGCGAGGCCGAGGCGGTGCTGGTCGGCGACGGGCCGCGGCCCGTCGCCGCACCGGTTGATCCTCGGCCGCAGCCGGCGATGGTCACACTCGCGACGACAAGGGCCCCGGCGATGGTAAGGAGCCGCCGTGGGGTCGTGGACCGCACGCTGCGCCGACCCGGTCGAGTCAACCAAGAGGGGTCTGGGCGGCAGGTCGACACGAGAAGAACCCTAGAAGCCGATCGCCGGTTGCATCCCCATGAGTTCTAAACATGTGCTTACGCCCGCAGTTGTCGGGGGATAATGGGACTGATGCCCACGCCTCTGTGTCTGTGGGCGATCGGCCCGTCGTCTTGATCACCGCCGCCGAGGCCCCGCTGCTTGCCCAGCCGTACTTCGCCGGCGGCGACCCGGGGGCAATCGTCGCCGCGCTGGCGCAGGTGCCCGAGATGCTCGAGGTGGCGGTCCCCTTCATCACCGTGGTGCTGGGCCCGTCGGCCATCGACGTGCGGACCAAGGAAGTCGTGATCCTCCGCACCTCGGCCCGTGCCTCGTGCCGCTACTGCGTGGAGTCCCACACCGTTGTCGCTCTCGACAACGGCCTGTCGACCACCGAGGTCCGCGCCCTGCGAGGCGAGGTCGACATCGAGGAGGCGTTCCCGGTCGAGGAGGACCGAGCCGTGATCGCCTGGTGTGACGCCCTGGTCGGCACCGGGCCCGTCGATGCGACGTGCCGGGACCGGTTGCGGCAGGGCCGTCCCGACCATGTCGTGGTGGAGCTCACCCTGCTGGCTACGACCACCCTCCTGCTCAACCGCTTCTGTACGGCGCTGGAGCTGCCCACCTCACCCGAGGTGCTGGTCCGCCTGGCCGCCGCCAGGATGGCGTCGTGAGCACCGCGATCGCCGAGGCGGTACGCGACGGCCGGCTCCCGGGACGGGTGTGGGTCTACAGCAACTACCACTGCAACCTGGTCTGCACCTACTGCCTGACCGACTCGTCGCCGAGGTCGCCCCGCCGCGACCTGGCCGCCGACCGCATGGTCGACCTGGCCGTCCAGGCCCGGGACCTGGGCTTCACCGACCTGGGCGTCACCGGCGGCGAACCGTTCCTGCGGCGGGACATGGTGGATGTCCTGCTCGCCATGGCCGAGCAGCTCCCGACGGTCGTGCTGAGCAACGCCACCCTGTTCCACGGCGCCCGCCTCACACGGGTCGAGGCGCTGGCCGGGCATCCCGTGGTGATCCAGGTGTCGCTCGACTACGCCGACGCGGGCGACAACGACGCCCAGCGGGGCGACGACAACCACGCCACCGTGATCGCCGCGATCTCCCGGCTGGTGGAGCGGGGCATCCGGGTCCGTATCGGGACCACGCTCGACCCTGATGTCGAGGTGAGCGACGACCAACACGTACGGCTGTGCGCCCTCCATCGCAGCCTGGGCGTGGCCGACGAGGACCACGTCGTGCGTCCCATCGTGCGACGGGGCCGTGCCGACGTCGCCGACATGGGCGTCAGGGCGACCGCCGGCGACCTCCCGCCGGAGCTGACGGTCACCGCTGACGGCGCCTGGTGGAGCCCCTTCGGTCCAACGATCCGCGACGGCGTTCCTGAGACCGACCTGCTGATCACCCGGACGACAGATCCCCTCGCCACCCCCGCTACAGCGCTGCTGCGCCTCATCGACGGCCGACCACCCGCTGACGATGCCAAGCTGGGTATCCGGTGAGCGTGACCCGCTGCGGCCCGGTCGGGCCGACAACCGCCACTCGAAAGCCTGGCCAGCACCTCGCGGCCGCCGTCAGGCTCGCCCGTCCCACCTCAGGAGCGAACCTATGACCACCCACCGGACCACCGCCCCCGCCCCCTCCTCGGCCGAGCCGGCCACCGACCCTCCCGTCGATGCTCGCCTCCTGGCGCGCGGCCTGGCCGCCGTGCGCATCGTCCTGGGCTTCACCTTCCTCTCCAACGGTCTGGCCAAGCTCTTCGGGTTCCACGAGGTGGCGTTCGGCCCGGTCGTCGGGAACCTCATCAACCGGAGCGATGCCCGCTTCATCCTCGACGTCGAGGTGAACAAGAACGCCCGGCACCTGCTGCCCCTGATCAAGCGGATCACCAACGACCTCGTCCTCCCCCACTTCGGGCTCTTCGGCTGGGCCCTCACCGTCGTCGAGCTGACCGCCGGCCTGCTTCTCGTGCTCGGCCTGCTCCCCCGCCTCGGCGCCCTCATCGCTCTCGGCCCGATCGTGTTCCTCTTCTTCGTCTACCTGTCCAACGACCGATGGCTGCCCGAACAGGTCATCGAGCTCGTCCCCCTGCTCGTCCTAGCCGCCGTCCCCTCCGGCTACGCCTGGGGCCTCGACGGACGCCTCGGCCGACGCCCAGCACGCTGGCCCCTCTGACCAACGCCCCCCAACTTCCCCGGGTTTGCTCACCCGGTCGGCACGTCCTCGTGCTCGTCCCAACCCGTCGCCTGGTCGGCCGTCGAGGGCGACGAAGAGTCGTACGGCCCGATGCCCGTCGCTTCCCGGTGTGATGGCCCGGGTCGCTACTTTGCCCCTGGTGACACGGATCCGAGCACTGGGCCGACACTCCCCGGAGTTCAGCCCAACTGAAGGTGTCTCATGTCGCTGACGGGCGACATCTCAGCGGGAATCCAAGGTTTTTGGCGCCAGGGCTGAGGTTAGCCCTTGGGTTCTGTGGAACCCCTGGCGTGGTGGCGTCGGCGGCGCGCGCCTCCGAGGCCGTGTGTCGGATCGTCGTCTCGAAGTGGCGCCGGCTCAGGTACCTGACGGCCAGAAGGCCGACGGCAGCGTCTTCATAAACATCACGAACGCCGAGCAGCCGGGGACGGCGCTCAACCGGTCCGCCAGGCGGCGTCATAGCCCTCGACGGGAACCCGTATCCGGGTCAAGTCGCCCTGCTCCTGCGTGTCGATCTCGTGACCCGCCAGCTCCTGAAGGCGGAAGCGCTCGAGAACAGTCCGCCGATCGGGACCGCTGATCGTTGCCAGCACCATTGGCTCCCACCCGCAAGATATGTAGAACCCGGCCACGTCCTCGTCGGCTCCCAGGGCCAGGCACGCCAGCCCGCGAGCGGCGGCCCGGGCTTCGATCTCAGCGATCATCGCCCGGCCTAGAGGCTCACTCGCACCACAGAGGATTCGGTGTCTAACCGGGACGGACCGAACCATTCTGGTTCCCCGAGAGCCACCGCGCTCCGACGCTGGCCAGCCGCGACAGGCGAGCGACCTCCATCTTCGCTTGCCACGGCGAGCCCAACGGGCTCTACGAGGCTGACCTGCGGAGCACTCAGGAGCGCCCGTGATCACACGTTGAAGCGGAACTCCACCACATCTCCATCGCGCATCACGTAGTCCTTTCCCTCGATCCGGGCCTTGCCCAGGGAACGCACGGCGGGGATGGACCCGGCGGCCATCAGATCCTCGAAGGACACCACCTCGGCCTTGATGAAGCCACGCTGGAAGTCGGTGTGGATAACACCCGCCGCCTCGGGGGCGGTGGCCCCGGTGGGGATGGTCCACGCCCGGGCCTCCTTCGGCCCGGCGGTGAGGAAGGTCTGCAGCCCGAGGGCTCGAAAGCCGAGCTGGACCAGTTGCACCAGACCCGACTCCGTCTGGCCATAGCCGGCCAGCAACTCCGCAGCCTCCTCTGCGTCGAGGTCCGCCACCTCGGATTCGATCTGGGCGCACAGCGCCACCGACGGGGCCGGGGCCACCATCGCCGTCAGCTTGGTGGCCGTCGCCTCGTCGCCCAGCTCCGCCTCGTCGATGTTGAAGAGGTAGAGGAATGGCTTCGCGCTGAGCAGGTGCAGGTCGCCCAGTGCGGCGAGATCCGTCTCGGCGTGGGCCGAGGCCATGGTGCGGCCGGAGTCGAGGACGTCCCGAGCCCGGCTGAGAGCCTCCAGATCGCCCTTCAGCTCCGGGCGGGTGCGAACGTCGCGGGTCAGGCGGTTCAGAGGCTTCTCCAGCGTCTGCAGGTCGGCCAGGATGAGCTCGGTGTTGATCGTCTCGATGTCGCCCTCGGGATCGACCCGACCGTCCACGTGGATCACATCGGGATCGGCGAAGACCCGGACCACCTGGCAGATCGCGTCGCATTCGCGGATGGCTGCCAGGAAGGCGTTGCCCAGGCCCTCCCCCCGGGATGCGCCGGCCACGATGCCGGCGATGTCGACGAAGGTCACCGTGGCCGGCGCTTCCCGTTCGCTGTCGTACAGCTCGGCCAACCGATGGAGCCTGGAATCGGGGACCCCGACCACGCCCACGTTCGGTTCGATGGTGGCGAAGGGGTAGTTGGCAGCCAGCACCCCGTTATGGGTGAGCACGTTGAACAGCGTCGACTTCCCGACGTTCGGGAGGCCGACGATGCCGATGGACAAGGCCACAGGGGCTCCTTCAGGTTCGACGACAGCGCCGAGCAGGCTACGCCAACCCCGGCTCCGCCTGGCCCCCCTCGCACCCGCCGGCGAGCACAATTCCGGGCTACGGGGCCTCGCGGTAGGGGGCCAGGGCCTCGGCCAGGTCGGTGGGGATGGAGGAGGTGAAGGTGAGACGCTCCGCGCTGCGGGGATGGTCGAAGCCCAGGACCTCGGCGTGCAACCACGGTCGATCCCGCTCATCGGTGTTGACCGGCGGGGGGCCGCCGTAGCGGCCGTCTCCGACCAGAGGATGGCCGATGGCGGCCAGGTGCACCCGGATCTGATGGGTGCGTCCCGTCTCCAGGCGGCACTCGATGAGTGTGACCGGGGCCGGCCATCGGTACCTGCTGAGCACACAGTAGGTGGTTCGGGCCTCTCGGCCGTCGACCCGCACGGCCCGGCGGGTGGGATCCGACGACGAGCGGCCCAGGGGGGCATCGATGAGACCCTCGTCCGCAGCGATGCGACCGGTGACGAGCGCCCGGTAGCGACGTTCCACCGACCGGGCCGCCAACTGGGCCACCAGGGAGACCCGGGCCATCTCGGTGCGGGCCACCATCAAAAGCCCGGAGGTGCCGCGGTCGAGGCGGTGCACAATTCCCGGTCGGGAGGCGTCGGCAGCGACGCCCGACGCGGCCATCTCGATCAGGTCAGGATACACGGCGGCCAGTCCCTGCACCAAGGTGCCCCGGGGGTGGCCGGAGCCGGGGTGGACGACCAGGCCGGCCGGCTTGTCGACCACGATGACGTCCGCGTCGGCATGCACCACCTTCAAAGTGACGTCGGCATCGGCCAGGTCCTCGGGCCGCACCTCGGCCGGCCGCGGCGCCCCGCCATCGATGCGCAGCGCTTCACCTTGATGGACCCGCCGGCTCCCGGAACGCACCGTGGACCGGCCGATATGGATCCGGCCGGCGGCCACCAGGTCGGCGGCCAAGGCCCGGGTGCAACCGGTGAGCAGGGCGACCGTTCGATCCACCCGCTCACCGTCGAGTGCCGCGGGGACCTGCCACGACGGCGCCGCCTCCGGGCTCGGGTCGCTCTCGTCTCCCTGAGGGCGGGGCTGGCTCACGACGCTTGGCGGTCGGCGAGCCGGCGCCTGGTCGAGTAGGCGGCGGCCAGGGTCACCGCGCCGAGGACAATCATGGCGTCGGCCACGTTGAAGATGGGCCAGCGGTCGTGGGTTCCGATGCGTGCCGCGGCGATGAAGTCGATGACCGATCCGTGGTGATCACGCACGACCCGGTCGATGAGATTGCCGGTGGCCCCGCCCACCAAGAGGCCGAGCCCGGCGACGGCGCTCCGGCTGGCGTGGCGACTGGTCCGGTGCCCGAAGGCCACCAGGCCGACGACGAGGGCCACTACCACGATTTCCACCACCAGGCTGGCCCCTCCCCCGAGGCCGAACGCCGCGCCGGAGTTGAAGGTCAGCTCCAGGGTCAGCGGCCCGAGCACGTGGCGGGGTCGCATCGTGTGGCTGAGGGCCCAGGTCTTCGATGTCTGATCGGCAGCCACCACGGCCACGGCCACGATGACGGCCGCGAAGCGTCGGCGCCAAGGCGGCTCTGTGGTCGCTCTCCGGTGGACGTCGTCGGCGATCACGCCGTCGGGCCCGTCGAACGCCGGGGGATGTCGTCCCGCCTCACCGGCGCGAGGACAGGCCCCCGCTTTTGCACGACACGCACAGCGTGGCGTGGGGAAGCGCCTCCAGGCGGGCCTCGGGGATCGGTTGACCACACTGCTCGCAGAGGCCGTAGGAGCCGCTTTCGAGCTTGTCGAGGGCCCAGTCGATGTCGTTGACAGCGGCCATGGCCTGGGCGGAAAGCACTAGGTCGAGCTCCCGGTCAACGTTGGAGGTGCCCCCCTCGCCCCCCTCCTCGTCGAATTGCACATCGCCAGGCTCGTGTTCGAGGGCCAGCGAATCGGCCTGAGCCCTGAGTTCGCGCGCCGAGTGCAGGTAGGTGCTGCGTTCGTCGAGGAGTCGAGCCTTCTGGGCGGCGTGGAACGCGCTGAGCTTGACTGGGGACTTGGTGGTGGCATCCCGCCCCTCGGCCGGCGCCGGTGCGGAGGTGGCCGGGCCCGCCGGTGCTGGCTTCGCTACCGGTGTGGCCTTGACCGCCGGTGTGGCCTTGACTGCCGGTGTGGCCTTGACTGCCGGTGTGGCCTTGACTGCCGGTGTGGCCTTGACCGCCGGTGTGGCCTTGACCGCCGGCGTGGCCTTGGCCGTCTTGGCCGTCTTGGCCGTCTTGGCCGTCTTGGCCGTCCGCTTGGTGGCCGCCTTGGCCGCCCCTTTGGGGGCCTTCTGGGCCTTGGTCATGAGGATCACGTCCACGCTCTGGAGGAGCCGGGACCATAGCACGGCCCGCCCCCCGGCTTACTCGCCGAGTGGCAAATGATACGAGCACCGGCGGCCGAGGGCCGTATCCTGAGACGATGCCCCCCGGCCCCGATGCTGAGTTCCCGGTTGTCGATCTCCCGGCCACCACATCCCGCACCGCTCGATCTGCTGGTGGCGCTGCCCCAGGCGGCCAACCGGGTGCCGGCGCTCCTTACCCGGCCGTCCCATCCTCGCCCCGGTTCCCGGTCATCGAGGACACCATCTTGGCATCCTGGGCCGAGGAACAGACCTTCCAAGCATCGGTGAACCGACGGCCGTCCGGGGCGGCGGGGGACAACGAGTACGTGTTCTACGACGGCCCCCCATTCGCCAATGGTCTCCCCCACTACGGCCACCTGCTGACTGGCTATGTCAAAGACGCCATCCCCCGCTATCAGACAATGCTCGGCCGGCGGGTGGAACGCCGCTTCGGCTGGGACTGCCACGGCCTTCCAGCGGAGACGGAGGCGGAAAAGGAGCTCGGTGTTTCGGGGCGCGGGCCCATCACCGAGTTCGGCATCGACCGGTTCAACGACTACTGCCGTGCTTCGGTGCTCCGCTACACCCACGAGTGGCAACGTTACGTAACCCGCCAGGCCCGCTGGGTCGACTTCGACGACGACTACAAGACGATGGATCTCTCCTATATGGAGAGCGTGATGTGGGCCATCAAGTCCCTCTACGACAAAGGCCTGCTCTATGAGGGGTATCGCGTCCTTCCCTACTGCTGGGAGTGCGAGACGCCTCTGTCCAACTTCGAGACCCGCCAGGACGATTCGTACCGTGATCGTCAGGACCCGGCCGTCACCGTGGCTTTCCACCTCGACGATGTTGACCACGGAGTCGAGGTGCTGCGCTCGGGCGTGGAGCTGTGGGCGTGGACGACCACGCCTTGGACCCTTCCGTCCAACCTGGCCGTCGCCGTGGGGACCGACGTGGACTACACCGTCTTCGAACTCGACGGGCGGCACATCATCGTCGGTTCGGGCACGGTCGACGGCTTTGAGGAACAACTCGTGGGCGCCACTGCGGTGGCCACCGTCGCTGGGCGCGAGCTGATCGGGCGGCAATTTCGACCCCTGTTCGACTACTTCGCCGACACGCCCGGCGCGTTCGTGGTCCTGGGCGCCGACTGGGTGTCGACCGACGAGGGTACCGGGGTGGTGCAGCTGGCCCCCGGTTTCGGCGAGGACGACCAGATCACCTGTGCCGCGGCCGGCATCGAGATCCTCTGCCCGGTCGACGACCGTACCCGCTTCACGTCCGCCGTGCCCGACTTCGCCGGCCTCCAGGTCTTCGAGGCCAACCAGCCGGTCATCCGCGCCCTGCGGGCCCGGGGAAGCCTGGTGAGGGCCGACTCCTATGTGCACAGCTACCCGCACTGCTGGCGGAGCGACACCCCACTGGTCTACAAGGCGGTCAGCTCGTGGTTCGTGGCCGTCACCGCCATCAAGGATCGCTTGGCGGACCACAACAACAAGATCACCTGGGTGCCCGCCCATGTGCGCGACGGGTCGTTTGGCCGCTGGCTGCACGGAGCCCGGGACTGGTCCATCTCCCGAAACCGCTATTGGGGCTCGCCCATCCCCATCTGGACCAGTGACGACGCCAGCTATCCCCGAGTCGATGTCTACGGAAGCCTCGATGAGCTGGAAGCCGATTTCGGCGTCCGCCCCTCCGACCTGCACCGGCCCGCCATCGACGCGTTGACCCGACCCAACCCCGATGACCCCACCGGCGCTTCGACCATGCGACGGGTGACCGACGTGCTCGACTGCTGGTTCGAATCCGGCTCGATGCCCTTCGCCCAGGTGCACTATCCCTTCGAGAACGAGCAATGGTTCGAGGATCACTTCCCGGGTGATTTCATCGTCGAATACATCGGCCAGACCCGCGGGTGGTTCTACACCCTTCACGTCCTGGCCACGGCGCTGTTCGACCGGCCGGCATTCTCCACCTGCATGGCCCATGGGATCATTCTGGGCACCGACGGCCAGAAGATGTCCAAGAGGCTTCGCAACTACCCTGACCCCGGCGAGATGTTCGCCAAACACGGTGCCGACGCCATGCGCTGGGCGCTGCTGTCCTCGCCGGTCGTGCGCGGCGGTGACACCGTCTTCTCCGAGAAGGCCATACAACAGGCGGTCCGCGCCGCCCTCCTCCCCCTCTGGAACGCCTGGTCGTTCTTCTGTCTGTATGCCAACGCCGACGGATACCGCGCCGCCGTCGGACGAGTCGACGCCCGGGGCACCTTGGACCGCTACGTACTGGCCAAGGCCAGCCAGGTGGTGATCTCGGTCGGCCGGGCCATGGACGTCTACGACATCCCCACGGCGTGTGCCGCGGTGGAGACCTTCCTCGAGGCCCTCACCAACTGGTACATCCGTCGCAGCAGGGATCGGTTCTGGGGGACCGGAAGCTCCGGGTCAGGACCGGCGCTCGACGCCGACAAGGCTGACGCCTTCGACACGCTGGCCACGGTGCTCGAGGTTCTCTGCCGCATCGCCGCCCCCCTCCTGCCCCTCGAATCCGAAGCCATCTGGCGGGACCTGGTGGCGGGCGATGACCAGCGGAGCGTGCATCTGAGTGACTGGCCCGACGCCGAGCTGCTGCCCGAAGACGACGCCTTGGTGGCCGCCATGGATCGCGTCCGGGACGTGTGCTCCGCCGGCCACTCCATCCGAAAGGCGGCCGGGCGAAGGGCCCGCCTCCCGCTGGCGTCGCTCACGGTCGTGGCCGCTGACGCCGCCGACCTGGACGGCTTCGGGGGGATCATCGCCGACGAGCTCAACGTCAAGGTCGTGCATTTCCGGACCGACATCGAGCGCTTTGCGGCCCGGAACCTGACCGTGGTCTTCAAGGTGGCCGCACCCCGCCTGGGACCGGCCACGCCCCAGGTGGCTGCGGCGGCCAGGGCCGGCGACTGGGAGACCCTCGGCGACGGGCGCGCCCGGGTCGGCGACTCGCTGCTCGAAGCAGACGAGTTCGTACTCGGCCTCGCCGCCGGCTCCGAGCACACCACCCGGGTCCTGACCGGCACCGGCGGCCTCGTGGTGCTCGACATCGACACCGACTCCGCCCTGGAGGCCGAGGGCACGGCGCGCGATGTTGTTCGCTTCATCCAACTGCAGCGCCGGGACCTTGACCTGGCCGTGACGGACCGGGTGACGGTAACGATCGTGGCCCCACCCCAGGTGGCGCCGGCCATCGATGCTCACCGCCCCTGGATCGCCACCCAGACCCTCGCTACCGTTATCCACCTGACCGTGAGCGCCGAGATCCTCCCCACCAACGGGGCCCAAGTGGTCGCCCTCGGGGACGGGTACACCTTGAGCATCGAGATCACCCGAAACTAACGATCCGGGCCTACCCACTCAGCTGCGTTTCTTGGTCGCCCGCTTGGCCGGCACAGGCCCCTCAGTGGGCACGGCACGTTCCCCTGGCACCAACCGCTTGGCCGGCGCCCGCCGGAGCGGCGCCGGCTGCTTGACCGGTGCAGACCGCTTGACGCCAATGCGCTTGGCCGGCGCCGCAACGCGACGCCGCGGATCGGCACCGGGCGTAGAGGGCCCGGGCTGCCTGGGGTCGGTCTCGCCGGGAGTGGAGGCACCGTTCGGCCCCCCCGGGGCCGGGAAGGGGCCAGGACGGGCCCGCTTGGCTCCCCGCTTGGTGATCGGAGCGGTCCGGGTGGCCGGAGCAGGTCGGCTTGCCGCCCGCGTCGTTGCCGGATCGCCGGGCACCGCCTTGGCTGCCCGCGTCGAACGTCGGGGCCCGGCCGTCGCCGGAGCTGCGGCCTGGGGATCGGGCACCAAGGCCGGCGGGGTGCCCGCCGTGGTCGGCTCGGCGGGGGCATCTCCGAGGCGCCGGCTCGACGTCGGTGAGCGGAGCCGGGAGGGGGGGCCGATTCTGGTCGTGTCGACGGGGCCGGCGCGCAGGCGCTGGATCCGGTTGAGCACCGTGGTGCGATTGGCCCCGGCGCGTTCCCGGTTCTCTACGACGGCCAGCTCGTTGGCGCTCAGGGTGGACAGAAGCGGCAGGATCTCGGCCACCCGCAACGACTCGGAGTTAGGGATCGGCTCCGCAGACTTTGCCGGGCGCGAGGCCCGTGCCGGGCGGCTCGTGGAGGCAGCCCGCGGCGCGCGCCGACGCGGTGCGGCGGGTGCACTGGAGGCTGCCGCGCTGGGGGCTGCCGTCTCCGCCTTCTCGGCCTCTTCCGCCGGGGCGCTACGGGCTCCTACGGGGCGGGGCCAGGGGTCGTCGGCCACGGCGTTGTCGGCCACGGCGTTGTCGGCCGCCGATCGGTGGGCGTCGACGCTGCCGGCTCGGCCCCCGTCGATGGGAATGGCGTCGGTGTGATCCGACTCACCCGCCGCAGCGTCCGCATCAGGCGCCGATCCGAGAGCCGCCGGAGCTTCAGGGGCCGACTCCTCGACGCTCTGGCCCGTCTCGCCCGCACGGCCGGCCACCGTGGAGTTGGGACCGCTGAGGAGTGTCTCGATGCGACGCAGGAGCGTTCCCCGAGCCTTGCCGGCCGCCTCCCGGTCGCGAACGTCGATCAACTCGTCCTGTTCGAGCTCGCCCAGGATGGGCAGGATCTCTGCGACCCGCAGGTCGTCATAGTCCTCGATGGGAAAGACGAAGTCCTCGTCCACCTCGTCGTCGCCGTCCCACCCGCCAGGGGCGCCAGCGCCCGGCGACGGAGCCCGGTTGGCGTTCCGGCGATCCGGCCCCCCGCCAGCCGGAACCGGCACGGCTACCGGCGCGGACTCGACCCGCTGGGGAGCCCGCTCCGATGATGGAGTGCTGGCCGGGGACCACGGGGTCGGAGACCACGCCGCGGGGGCTTGGTCCCCGCTCCCCGGGGCGTCGGCCGGGACCGGAACCACCGCCGTATCGTCAACGCTGCGAGGCGCCGGCGCCGTCTGGCTGGTCCGCACCGGGGCTCCCGCACCGGTTGCGCTGTCGCCCGCCATGGCCGACCGCGCGGAGCGCTTGGCCAGCCGGTTGAATACCACCAGGGTGAGGGCGGCCAGACCAGCACAGGCCATGGATAGGAAAATGAAGCCGGGTTCGTGCTGGAGCAAGCCTATAACCAGCAGAACGATGCCAGCCAAGACCAAGCCGACCGTTAGAATGAGCAGCACATCAAACACCTTCTCCAAAAGCGGACCGCCACAACCCTAGTGCAGCAGCCGGTTGCGCCCCACTGCGTTCACTTCGCCGCCTCGCGTGGCCCCGCTCATAGGCCGAACGCCGGGCCATCCCCGGCCCACAAGGTCGAAGGGTCTCGTTCCGCTGGTCAGCGGCGGCGGCGGAGGCGGCCACCGAAGCGCCGCTCGCCCAGGTAGCCGCTGTCGTCGCCGTCATCGAAGAACTCGTCGAGCGCCTGTTCTTGAGGATCGGCGGCGCCGTCGTCGTGGCCTTCCACCGCGGGATTGCCGTGGCCGGGCGTGGGGTCAACCTCGCCGGATCGCCCCGCGCTCGGTGGGCTCTCGGCATCATCGGGATGCCACACGACCGTCGGTGGTCCCGAGTCGCTGCCCGATTCTACGGCCACCACCTTCATCGAAGGCACCGGGTTTCCGCCGGGTCGGGCCGGCCCAGGGCCACCCCCGCCGGGTCCCCCTGCACCGGGCGGCCCCGACGGGCCGGGGGCGAGGCCGGTGAGCGCCGGGGACCCACCGTCACCGGACGGTCCCGGACCCGCCCCCGTCACCTGGCCGCCGGTCACCTGGCCGGCGCTACCGGGCCGAGGCCCGGGGGGCAGATCGATCGGCCTGCTGGTGGGCGCCGGCGTACGCACACCCACCCGCTCCATCAGGCCCAACGCCTCCGACAGGGCGGCGATCAACTGGCTGCGGTGTTCGTCGACCCAGCGGTTCAACGCGTCGACGTCCTGCTGGGCTCGCTGGCGGGTGACTTCCAGACCGGCCAGCTCGGCGCGTATGTCACTCAGCGCGTCCTCGTGGGTGCGCCGGGCTCGCTCATCGGCATCCGCCAGGCGGGCCTGCGCCTGCTGCTCGGCCGACGAAAGGATCCGCGCCGCCTGCTCCCTGGCTTCCTGGACCGCCAGATCGGCGGTGCGCTGCGCCAGGACCAACGTCTTGCGCAGCGTGTCGTCGGTGGCCGAGGTGTCGAACGAAGGAGCCGGGGCAGGAGCCGGGACCGCCGCCAATTCGGCCCGCTGGGCCCGTTCGACCGCCTGGCGAAGCCGGTCCTGCATGCCTTCGATACCGCCGGCGACCTCTTCGAGAAACCGGTCGACATCCTCGGGGTGATATCCCCGCAGCTTCTCTCGGAACTCAACCTCGCGAAGCGTCTTGGGTGAGACGTCCATGCCCGGATACTAGTAGCGGCCCGGCCCACCACGGAGGACCGTTGCCGCCGCCGTCCTTCAAAGGCGGGCGAAGACCCTGGTAACCACGATCTCGATGACGAGGAACGCCACCAGGAAGGAGAGATCGAATCCGCCCAACGGCGGTATCAGCCGCCGGAAAGGAGCCAACACCGGTTCGGTCAGGGTGAAGACCACCCGGCGAACCGGATTGAGTGGGGAATCTGCCGAATAGGGGAACCAACTGAGCAGGGCGCGCACCACGAGAATGATGACGTAGAGCTGGCCCAGGTAGTAAAGAACTTGACCGACGGTGTGCATGGAGGGAAGGGGGGCCCGAGGTCCGTTAGGACCGGTACAGGCCACGCTCCTGGAGTCGGCGCTTCTCGTCGGCAGAAACCTCGACGTTCGACGGGGTGAGAAGGAACACCTGATCGGCCACTTTGTCCATGCTCCCACCAAGCGCGTAGGTGACGCCACTGCAGAAGTCGATCATCCGCCGCGACAGCTCACGATCCCCGGCCTGAAGGTTGACAATGACCGGCTGGGCACTTTTGAACCGGTCGCCGATCTCCTGGGCGTCGGCAAAATGGGTGGGTACCACCACCTGGACCTTGGCGGCCTGGGGAGGCTGCACGGGCACGACCCGGGGGCGGGGTCGGATGACCCCGTTGCTCGGATCCACCGCTGCCTCGCGAGGCAGCGGTCTCACCGGTGACACCTGGCCGTGGCCACCTTCCAGCGGATCGGCCAGACGCCTGGGCGGGACCGTCTGGGCCGCGGGGGCGTC